>Ga0209425_10001792_pt1 | contig 24844 bp, 20 predicted proteins | sample COG_05_FD_184749 | JGI IMG/M metagenome (GOLD analysis project Ga0209425, IMG submission 184749) | Pelagic Microbial community sample from North Sea - COGITO 998_met_05 (SPAdes) (version 2) | ecosystem: Environmental > Aquatic > Marine > Neritic zone/Coastal water | place: Helgoland, sampling...
ATCAGCTAAAACTTCTGCTTGATTTGCTTTCATTAGCATATCTAGAGTCACATCAAAAGCTGTCATTTGCCGACTAAAGTATCTAGGTACAATTTGACTGCCATCATTCAAATCTGATTTTAGCGGGTCAAAAGGCATTGTTGTAGGCCTTTGACCAATAGTCTGATCATCCGGAACCACAGATCCACCTGTCGCTTCATCCAAAGCATTCTCTGCTAAAATGGTCGTAAACTTTGAAAGTCTTGACCAATCAATACCAAGCTGTTCTTCATTGTCAGCAGCAACCTCAATTAAACGAGTTTCTAACATAATTTGAATAGCAGGAATGTCAATTTGCTTAACGACCTCTTGAATTTCAGCAATTTTTTTAGGAGAAGCATTTACCAAAAGTTTATTTCCTGATATATCAACCTGAATTTGGTCAGATATATCCTGCAACATGGATTTTATTTCCTGAGCAGAAGCGTATTTTAATTCAATAACATAAGATGTAACCCCTACCTCTTCCTTTAATTTTTTTGGATCAGCAATTAAAAATGAATTACCAACAACTTCGTAACTCAATCCAACAGCGCGAACAACCAAATTAATTGCCTGTTCTATCGGAACGTTATCTAAATGAATAGATATTTTCTCTTGCCTGTTCACATTTGGATCAGTTACAATATTGTAACCACTTTCTTTTGCAAGTATCGCAAGAATACTCGGTAAATGAGCATCCTCTGCGTGGACTGTAACCAAATTAAGCTCTTCTGATTTCTGTGGGCGCCCATTTAAAGCGCCAGAGTTTTGACCAAAAACCGTCAAAATGGATAATGATGTGTAAATGATTAATTTTCTTAAGGACTGCATATTACTGTTCACCTTTCGTTAAATCTTACCTCGTTTAAAATCTTCCGCACTAATTTCTAAAGCATTCTGTCTATCAGTTCCTGGAGCAGGATAAGAAAAAATTTTATTTTCTCTTTTAATAATTACCTGTTTTTCATCAATATGAACCACCGTTCCTAAACTTGGAATATTTTCACCGCTAGTGGCATTATAGATATTCCCTCTATAATTCAATTGAGCCTGAAACTTATTCTGACTTTGGTATATCATCGATATTCTTAAAGCACTACGACTTCTTCTACTGCTAGGCCCACTACCGTCTGCTAGGGTTAAGACATTTGTTAGTCGCATAGGCTGTTTTTCTAATGAAAACTGGTAATAACCTCTTTGCTCTAAACGTTCTTCTAAATATTCAATAACATTTTCTAAATCTTTATCAGTTCCAAAAGTCCTTGAAGACTTAGCAATAATTTTTCGATATTTTTTATTTTTTGGATACAAACTAAATCCGCCAGCAACAATCGAAAGAATTGCGAATGTTATTAAAAGCTTCCAAATAGTAAGTGATCTATCACTCATAATTAACCTTTTGACCTAGATTTTACTAATGTAATTGTAGCAAGGTTAAGCTCAAACACTTGATCTAATAAATCGTCTTCTGAAACATTTGTCTTTACTCGTTCGATACCATTTTTAACTTCATACTCATTCAAAGTTATAAGTCTAGGCGATCGCTCAATTTCTGCTAAAAACTTTCCAAACTCATCGTAACTACACTCGATCGTGATAACATACGGAGATTTATAATAATCTCCTTTGCTTACCCTCTCCTTGGGCTTTATGCCCAATAATTGTATATCTAAATCGTCTAATATATCAGTTAGTGTATTTAAAAAGGGTAGACTAGCATCTTCAGCTAATGAATCTTGTTGAGACAAAGCTAGATTTTCTTGAAATAGAGTATAAACCCGATCAAGCTTACTTGCGAGGATTTGAGCACTGATTAAATTTTCATTTAGCTCGGTTTCTTCTTGTTCTAAAAGTTTTATTGTTAATGGCTTTTCACCTATGAAGAACGAAGAACTAATCCAATAAGTAAAAGTCAAAATAATTATAGCACCAAATAAAATTATATTTCTTTTTTCCGCCATATTATGAATATTCCTTGCTACCGCCTTTTTTAATTGAGGCTATCACTTCAAAACGAATAATATTTTGTCCACGAATATTTACTTTTTGATGACCAACATATTTAATCCGAGAAAAATTCTGCGAAAACTCTTTATTACTTCTCAATGTTTGGACATATTCATCAATAATTTCGAAATCTTTTCTATCTTCAAAAGTTAAAGCAATGCCTTTAATCGTCAATTTATCACGTTTAAATTTCATTCCAGTTATCGCCATATCATCGGGAGTCATTTTGCCTAATAATTCCATATTCCTTGCCCATAGAAATCTATCCTGCTCCAGGTCAGCGAAGGACATAATATCATTCTTGGATAAATTTTTGCCTTTAGATTGTAACTGCTTAATTTGATTTTCTAATTGAACGATTTGATTTTTCTTTTTATTGATTACAGAGTTATATCCAAACCCAATCATCAAAACTCTAATATTAATAAATAAAAAACTAAATATCAGAACTCCAAAAACAACCCACCTAGTACGCTCGAGAACTCTTTCTTTGACAACCTCTGAACTTTCTGCTTTGTTCAGATTAATTTTGATATAGGTTTTCATTATTCCATACCCGCTCTAATACATAATCCCATTGCAAGAACATATTGACTAGGGTTATCAAAGTTCAAAGATTCAGCACCATCTAAACCTTCAAATGGATTCAAAATATCACAATCTATATTTAGTTTAGAGCTGATTAATTCGGCCAAGCCTGGAGTTCCGGCCGCTCCTCCAGTTAATAAAATTTTCAAGAAAAAACTCTGCCCAGTTTGCTTAGCATAAAACCTCAAACTTCTTCGAAGGTCTTCAATTAGATTATCATAAACCGATCTTTCCGCAACACCGAGAGTTGACTGATCTTCAATTGCTTCATTTTTCATAATTGAAGCAACACCCTCTTTGAAAAGAATATCTTGAGCTTCAGTGTAACTAATATCTTTTTTATCAACAATTTCTTTAACAAACTGATGGCCACCAACAGGCAAATCCCTCGTAAAATATTGTTGCCCATTACCCCAAACAATTAGACTCGATGACAAAGCCCCTATATCTAAGATAACGGCTAAGCCTTCAGATGGCATATCTTTTAAATACGTAAATGAATTTGTAATTGCGATTGGATCCGCATCTATTACACCAGGCTTTAGACCGCTTTCTTTTAGCAAATCTATATGAGAGGTTAACACCCCTTTTGTACATGCAACGAGACTTACATCTATTTTATCAACTTCTTTTTCATTTGAACCTAAAATTTGATAATCAATTACTGCATCCGTTCCGTCCATAGGAATGTGCTTTCTTGCTTCAAACGTCATCGCAGATTCCAACTCTTCTGCAGGCATTTCCATTGTAGTGATTTGTTTAACACTTGCAGATGCACCACTCACACCTGTTGCAATTAATTTAATTTTTTTTGAATTCAAATTTTGCTGCTTTAGCAATTCTTTTATAGCCATAACCCAGTGATGAGTATCAATTTTATCTGGATCAAAAGCTTGATTAGGTTCAGGCACTAGTCTTTGACCAGCATCTAATAATTTATAACCGTCTTTGGTCTTATTCATTGCAACAATTTTGATATATTGTCTTCCAATATCTAATCCAACAAACACCAGCCGTCTCCTTTCAATCTATTAACTATCATCGCTCAGCTCACCATAGGATGCCATCTTGAGAATTACGTTATTATTTACATCAACCTGGTCTGGATAATAAGGAGGAGGATTCATGCGCAAATTCCAATCGTAATGAAAATTCTTATCATAACCTACACCAGGAGATACATTGTAAGGTCCTGGGTAATTTCTTAGCAAATAGCCTCTTTTTTGCTGCACAATAGAACCCCATAGGTGGATAACCCCGCGTTTATCATTCGTGTTAGTATAAAGACCATTATTTTCTTGAGATCTAAAATTATTTCTATGACCCCCTCTGCCGTCAGCAATATAACCATACGACAAATTATCATTCCAATCATGATATGCCGTAAGAGTATTTTGCCAATAATGAGAAATGAATCCACCATAAAGTGCCATTATTGAGGCATTAATTTTTATATCAGAATCATAAAGCTGCCCTCGGGCACCATTAGGTCGAGTGTTTGCCACGATTACACTGCCGCCAGCAACTAGACCAATAACATTTTGAGTACCCCCTTCATCTGGATGAACGATAGCTCCATTGGCATATGAATCAGCATAAACTAAATCATCGATAAGCCAGATATTGCCCCACACCCGATCTACAATACTTTGATCGTCATGTCGCCTATATTCTGTATAATCATCCGTAACAACAGTATACTGCCCTCCTACCTGCCCCCTGACTAATACTTGACCACCTTTAACATAGATAACTGATGGGCCAGAATAGGGGTAAAACAGTCTCTGCATATAAACATAATCACTATTGTAGATTTGATCAGGGCAAGAGAAGATATCGCAATTCAAACCACTTAAACCGCCTGCGTTCCAATAATCGAAATCAAAATGATGCCTTCCACCAGGAGGACAATACTCTGAACCATCATCTTCATGATCATGGTAATATTTAAAATCGTTCCATTCAACATCTTCAGCTAAACCTGTGGAAGCACTCGTATTCACTAACGTTATGGCTTCTCCATCAGTAAAACCCTCCTCTGAGGCAGAAACAAAGTTAATCGATTCGGAATTTATTTGAATCATTACACGATCTTCACCAATTGGTATTGGGTCGTTTATCACTGCAAATGAAACAGATTTAGAAATATCTAGATTTGCCAATCTCAAAACATCACCAGCGCTAATGGAACCAATGAGTGTTGCTCTAATATTTTCTCCAGACACATCCAACGCACTAAGGATGATGAAAGTACCTTCATAACCAACTCCTGGTATAAAGGCGTTATCTGGACCAAAATGAACGCTAGAAACATTCACATTTAATGCTGGACTTAATCCGTCCCAAATATAATCAAACTCATTTGGCGGGCCACCAATAGGTGGAATATTGTACCACCATTGAGACGCCCAAAAACCACTTGGAGTAAAATTAATTTCTGTCATTACCAAAGTATCTTTTTTACCTGTTCGAAAAAGCATATTATCAGCATCAAACACATAGTCAGCATTTGCTCTAACTAGTTGAGCAGAGTTTTCAGGCGGAAATGTTATTGTGGCTATAGTATCAAGTATATTAACAGATTCACCATCAATATTTTGCTCAAAGACACCTTCATCGCAGGCGCCCCACGAACCTATGCCGCCACCATTATCGACTGCTTCGTTCGTGATTGTAACGGAGCCTGAGAATTCAGGACAACCATAACTACTAAAGACCATATCTCCATTTGTATGAACCCTACCCTCAAGTTGATCATTGGTACCGAAGTTCACGGTCCCTGTATTTCCAGGCCCGATAGGCTTTTCTTCATTCGTAAAATACATAAAATCTTCAAAGCCTTGGGCTTGCATTGTCATAAATACTGTACGCTCAATGGGATCTACTTTATCCCCAAAACTAGTAATTGGAGTCGCTTCACCAGTTGAGTAGACATAATATAATTTTCTGGTTGAATTTTGCTCTAATTCTGTTCGAGCATAAATGTTTTTATATTTACCAATAGGAGAGCCATATTCATTTTTACCATAATTTTTTCCTTCGGGGTATAACAATGTGTCCTCAGTAACCAATTGAGGCAAGATAACAACACCAACCTCATTCAAGCCTGCTTCAGCAGCGTACAAAGCCCGGTGTTCAGCATATCGATACTCTTCCAAAACAGATAAATTAAATGAACTTTTAAGGTACGCAGCAGTAAAGGTCATGCTCACCAAAGTAAACAACATTGCTAATGGAGCAGCACTCCCCTTATTATGAAATCTGAGACTGGTCATTTGTAAGTTTTTTCATAATAAAGGATTGCCCTAAAAATACTCCTCTGTGAAAATAATGATCCTCGGAGGTAGTTTGACCATTAGTGAATACGTCTTGATCCATTGATAAGGTTAACTCAAGGTGTAAATAGGACTGTTTAAAGGCTGTTAAACCAGGCCTAGAGCTTGGCTCGCTATTTACAACAAAATCTTTTATCCAGATACTCCTCTGCCCGTTACCTCTAAATGCTCCAAAATTAGGAAATTTAAGAGTCCCATCTAGTGGAACAGCATAATTAAACTGAACTCCATTAGTTTGATGGCAGGATATAACCATCGATGGCGTAAGGTCATTATAGAACTTAAATAGTTTTATTCTTGAGAAGCCATTGAGACCATCAACTTCGACTTTTTGTGCCAGATTTAACTCTTTGACCACTTCTCGCATTACATTGCTTCCATATTGTCTTAAATCTTGTCTGACATGGTCAGATTGATAATGCAATAAAACGCCTTGTGTACCCATTGTCATTCCCAGAGCAATAATACTAGTAACTACAACAACCGCGGTCATCTCAATTAATGTCATACCTTTAGATGTTTTTAATAAAATCATTATCCAATATCAAAGACAGCCATTACAGTAGAAAGTCTTCTTTCCTTTTCAACCTTATCGCTCCACCTATTAGCTGGCGTCTGCATGTAATCTTTCCATTTTATCCAACAGTCAAGCTGATATCTTCTAAAATCTGTTGGCCCATGCTCTGTTGTGCCCTCGAGCTTATTTATATCATAATACAATGTTGCTTTTACTTTATAACTAGATTGAGCGTTTCCAAAAAGATAAATTTGATCACCTTGTAAATCACCACTCCATTCGGAAGAGGATAAAACACCATCAGCAATTCTTCCTTTCCAGTATTCCATATGATTTAGAAGCTCTTCCGTTGCACGCTCCTTTACTTCTAGAGCATGAAGTTCTCCTCGAGCATGAACTGCACCCATAAGAATACCTAGAGCAGCAATTGAAATGATTACAACCGCTGTCATGACTTCAATAAAACCTATTCCGCTACTTGTTTTTCTAATCATTATCACAACACATTTTGTTTAAAAAGCTTAGGGTTGTCAGCAATCTCCATTGCAACCTTACGCTCAATTTTCCCCTGGGTTACCAATCGCTGTAAATCCTGATCCAAAGTTTGCATACCCTCAACTCCGCCGGACTGAATTACAGACGTTATCTGGAATACCCTATCTTCTCTAATAAGATTTCTAATTGCTGTACTTGATATCATAACCTCGCAGGCTGGTACCCGACCTTTACCATCCTTAGTAGGCAATAGCTTTTGGGAGATAACAGCTTCTAGAGATTCAGATAACATCGATCTAATTTGATCTTTTTGTCCTGATGGATAAATATCAATAATTCTATCAATTGACTTTACTGCACTAGATGTATGGAGAGTAGACAGAACAAGGTGACCAGTTTCTGCTGCCGTCAAAGCTAATGAAATAGTGTCTAAGTCTCTCATCTCGCCAACTAATATAACATCAGGGTCCTCCCTTAAAGCAGCTCTTAGAGCATTTGAAAAACTATGGGTACTCGCGCCTAACTCCCTCTGGTTAATCAAACTTTCTTTCGTGTGGTGATAATATTCTACAGGGTCCTCAATCGTTATGATATGACAAGCCTTATTTCTATTAATATGGTCAACCATTGCTGCTAAAGTAGTACTCTTACCAGAACCAGTTGGCCCAGTCAAAAGGACAAGACCCCTATCAATCATTGCTAAGTCCTGCATAAATGGAGGAATACCCAGCTCATCACAACTTTTAATACTGTCAGGAATAGTTCTAAATACAGCGGCAAGGCCATTTATTTGATTGAAAAAATTAACCCTAAACCTACCCTTACCTTCAAGCTTAGCCGAGAAATCTATTTCTTTTTGTTCTTTAAATATTGCCAGCTGGTCCTTGTCCATTATTTCGGGTAACATTTTTTCGATATCCTCTTGTATCAGAACATCGAGATTTAGAGGCTTCATTGTTCCATTAATACGTACCATAGGAATCGAGCCAACACTCAAGTGCAAATCAGATGCACCGCTGTCGATACTGTACGATAATAATTGATTAAGGTCCATGGCTACTGATTATCTTCTGGTGAACCATACCCCTTGAATTTTCCGGTTAGAGCATCAAAAGACACGACTTTTCCAGCACCACCCGTCATCTCCTCGGTACTTGTCGCGCTTAATCTATCAGGTAATTGCAACTCAAAAGTCCACTTAAGCTTTGTAGATCTATCTAAATCAAGTTGCCCAGATCTCTCTAACTGCTCAACATCACCCGGCCATTCACCTTTAGTCTGATAATACATTTTTGCCGCATTATGGACATTTGACATAACTGTCCTAGCTTCCGAAGCGTAAGAGCTCTGGACATAATCAAGATAGATTGGAAGTGCTATCGCAGCTAAAATCGCGACAATAACAACAACAACCATAATTTCTATCATAGTAAAACCAGACCGCAATTTTTTTAATACTTTCATAAAAACTCCTTTAATTAAAATTAATTATTAATTACTTATCAATAAAACTACTTGCATGTTAATAAACGCATGCGAAAACTATAAATTTACACCGACTAATATAAGAACGAGTAATCGAGGAAAAACACTTACAAATATCTTTTATTTATTTAATAAGAACTGTCTTAAAATGCTTAGAAAATGATTCGCTCGTAAAGTGAATTAAATATATACCAGAAGGAACTAAGGAGCCAGAGTCATTATAGCCATGCCATTTTACTTGATAGGAACCCATATTTTTTATTTCATCATCTAATATCGTCCTAACTTTGCGTCCAAGTAAATCAATAATAACTAAATTCACAGTAGATTCTTTTGGTAAATTAAAATTTATAGTAGTGGAAGAATTAAAAGGGTTCGGGTAGCTTGGAAATAACTTGAATTCATCAATTATAAAATTACTTATATTGGTATTTAGCTCTTCTCCTAAGCCGTATATAACGCCATTAAAATCCATCTCTTCAATATCTAACAAAGTATCAGCTCCATCCCTATTTGAATATAAATCAACAACAAAGGGCTGGTAATTATTCCAATCAGCGCTCTCAAAAACTGCATATTCACCATAACTACCAGAAAAAACAGCTCTATCAATTCCATCACCACCATCAAAATAGTCATTGTCTCCTTTACCCGTAAATTGATTAGTACCTGAGTTTCCAAAAACAATATTGTTTAAATCATTGCCGATGACTTCAACGTCATTTCCGCCTAATACCCTAACATTTTGAAGATATCTTGATCTATTTGTGTACGACAAACTCGAGTCGAGGCTCATACTGAAAGACCCTTCAAAAGAATAAGGAAGTTCAGCAATATAACGAAAATTTTCCCCGAAAAATGATTTTACCAACTCCGCTCCAAGTGAATCACCTTGAACCATTTGTTCTCGATTAATAAAATGATATTCTTGTCCACCTGCCCAGCCGTTTCCTTCTGGGTCATGAGCCCAAAGACCAAAATAAACTTCCATCGCTAAAGCAATATACTCGTCATCATGATCCTCAACTGGAATCTCAACAAGAGGCGCGTAAAAACCATTTTCAATAGCATTATTCATAGCCTGATTTATTGCTAACTGCATTGAAGGAAGAGCATTAACTATTCCATAGTTGTGAACAAAGTGCAAAACCTCTTCATACGTAGCATCTCTTTTTGTGCTATTCATATAATCATTCGTTCCTTCATAAAAAATTTCTGTACCAAGGATATCTTGACCTTTCGCACCACTACTAAACAGTAATTGGACATTTGGATTTCCATATTCATTTTCATCGTTCAATAGCGCCAGGAATGCATTACTCATTGAAACAGCATTAATAACAGCTGTTTTATTTGCACCCCATCCTGTTCCGACAACATCGGTTAAAAACTCTTTTAGTATCTTTTTCACATGTAGGATTTGACTATTTGCGACCTCGCCTTGTGCCAAGATTGGGATTACGACACCTTCCGATATTTCTAAATGAGTATATTTTTCAAATACTGTTGAGATTCTCGTATCTACATTTTCTGGAATATCAACTATTCCCAATGTATCTTGATTTATATCAATAAATGGTAAAATTATGGAAGTATTCTCACCCGAAATTTCTAATTCAATTGGCACTGTTTGAGATTCAACTTGATCGGATGAGATAGTCAATGAACTGTAGTAGCTACCAATCTCCATGCCATTTGTGTTAACCATGAGGTTAATATTAAAAGATTGCCCCCCACCTAACAGTCCACTCATTTCTCCAGTCTGAGTTCCAACCGTTAGCCAATCAGATTGGCTGGCTTTCGATACAAATATAGTTTGTTGACTAGCTAAAATATCCTCATCAAAGGAAATTAATGAGCCGTTAATACCGCTCGCATCTTGGAAGCCAATTGTTGCCGAACTAGCGCTCCCAATAATTTCATTATAGTTAAGTTGAAAAGTGCCATCTTGATGCAATACTACCTGAAAATCAAACTCGCCAGAGACCGCATTATTTTGCCAAGTAACAACATTATCATACCAAATAACAAAGTAGCCATTTTCAATATCATTATAATAATAAACATCACCAGCAGATGATGTATTCCCGTTATCATTATTAGGGTTTAAATCATCCCACATAGCCATTATTGCTGGTTTCGGTGCATTTTCATTGGGTATACTGATGTTTGACCAGCTTGGACTATCTTCACCAAACCCTATCCAGCCATTTGGATTAATTAAAACTTCAGAATATTCACTATCAAAAAAAGGGAAATTAAATCCTATCGATACTGGACTTGGAGAATCATCATTATTGACGAACTGAACCTGTGTACCAGAATTTTCAATATCTATCCAACTAAAATCTAGAGAGGTATCAACGGATGAGGATGACCAGTAATAACCACCTCCATCGGGGCCACTACTGGGATTAGCAAAAGGTAAGTTTGCAGAGTTCAATTCAAACATTAGTAATGTTTCTATGTCACCACCATTTACCAAAGAAATATTCTGAGCTTGAAATTCATTTGGTTCCAAATTAAAAGAGATATTACTTTGATTTAATTCAATTGTTGGAGAGCCCATTGAGACTGTAAAAGAAATTGTTTCTCCACCTGTTCCAACATTTAATAAATTCAAACCACCACTCGCTCCAATACCATTATTATATAAATATGGCTCAGGATTAGAAAAATCATTTATTTCAGTATGTGACCATGAAGCGTTGTAAGGAGCAGAAACAAAACTCCCCTGTGAAGTGAGTGTACCTCCCGGCCTGTAAAGATATATTTCATCCGGTGGCCCTTGAGCGTTTCCATTTCCAGCTTCTGTGTTAATACGGTACACCAGCAAACCATCTCTAGAACCAGGCGTATTTGAGTCATATCGACCTTCTTTCACTCTGTACTCAACGACATAATATTCTGTTTCACTATTCGGCGATGCAATTTTGAAAGCAACGTTGTCTTGCTGTTGAAGCGGATTTAACATGTATCTACCTGAAGAGTTGATTTCAGGAATTTCCGGCAACCAATCTCCATACTTCCATTTTAAGAATGCACCCATATATTGAGGAGGGTTCGAGGTACTTTCCATAATATCCCAACCTCCAACAGCATCTGGAGCGCCTCCTCCATCATAATGATAAAGATCTGGAGCACCAAGCACATGGAAAAATTCGTGACATAAAACACCAGCAGTAAAATATGAACTTTCGGTTAACTCAAAAGTGTAGTCATAAACTTTGGCACCATTAATATAAACATCATATGAAAACAATGCCCAACGATGAGGCCATAAAAGTTCAGACCACCCATCAACATTGCCATTGATACTAAAAGACAAGGCATCAACATACCCATCGTTATTTGCATCGATATTTAAATCTTCAGGAACAGAGTTCTGTATTCCTACTACAGCATCTCTAAGCAAAGAATGTTCTCGAGTGGCTCTCTCATCATCTGTTTGGTAACCTTCTGTATTTGTTGCAGAGTAAGGACTGTAATATCCCCGGTTTCTACTATCAGTGTAAGATGTGTTTGAACCTAGAATACTTGGGGGATAATGGTAGGTATCAACAGTAAGCGTTCCATAAGAAACCTCATAATAATAATCTTTTATTGAAGCTTCTGTTGTTGAGTTAAAAGGGACATCATAATAATCGCGATTAAATGGAAAATTTGGATCATCAGCAAACTTTATAAAAACATTTAACTGTGATAAATTACCAGAAGTAGGCGCATCACGACCATTTCTATAAGACATGCTTTGCTCATAGTATTCTTTTTTTTCTAGATATCTCTCTTTACTAATATTTAATCCGGGTATCAAACCTGTTCGCTTGGGATCAACCAACCCTACCTTGTAGCCCGAGGGAAGAATGTCATCGACAATCTTTTCAGCATAATAAAAATCACCATCATTCGGGTTTAAAACTATCGTGTAATCATCTTTATCATGCAACCTGTGGGCATACTGATCTCCAGAGGCAAATAATTCAAACTCTTGACCATTAGACTGTTTTATTTTTTGTGGAATATTCTCAAGCCACGTTGCGTTCGCTTGAGAAAAAAAGATAAATAGGTAAATAAAAATTTTAATTTGAGACACTAAGTATTTTTTTAAATATCTTAAATAAACGCTATTTAAGTAAAATCATTTTTGTTGAGGCTACAATTTCGTTATTTATAATTAATTTGCAAAAATATTGCCCCGAACTCATTTTATTACCACTTTGACTAATACCATCCCATCGAAATAAAAACTCACCTGAATTCAATATACCTTTAAAAACCTCTTTAACAAATGCGCCATTTGAATCGTAAATATTGACTGTGACTTCGCCTGTGTTTTTAACTACAACTGGTATACTTGTCAACGGGTTGAAAGGATTCGGGTAGTTAGGTTTTAATTTTACAGAATTGGGAATATTATTTGACATTAGTTCAAGTGAAGCGATGCTGACACTGATCTTGTGAATAGTTGTACTATCAGTAGAGATATATTCAAGAGACATTCTTCCCTGAGTATGATCTAAGATTTTATATGCAAGATTTTGAGTACCTATTATCCCAAGTGGCGTATTGAATCTTCTCGAAAATATTATAATATTATCATTCTTGTTATAAGAAAAGTAATGATCGGCCCAATCTAGATAGCCATTATAAATGAAATAAGAATTAGAAACGTAAACTAGGCTAGTGTCTTCAACATCATCTGTTCGAATATTAATGTAAATCTGTTTATCTTGATAATTTGATGAGGGGCTATTGAGCGATTCATAACCTTCCCAATTACCAGCAAAATCACCAAGATCAGACGCACTTATAAAAACAGTCATTGAAACAAGACAAAATATTTTCTTTTTAAAATTAAACAATTTCATAATAAGTAGAGCTAAATATAACAATAATCCGCTCTTTATAAGCAGAAAGTTAGATTTTTTTTAAAATTATTTAAAAAAAAACAAAAAATTACTTAATAATTAATAAAACCTTATTTAGATAAAATCATTTTCATACTTACAGCCTTATCACCGTTTGATAATCTGTAAAGGTAAACACCCGATGCAACTCTATTGTTATTTTTATCAGAGCCATCCCATACTAACGCATGATTTCCAATTGGCATATAACCATTGACTAATTCCTTTACTAGCGTACCATTTATTGAGAATATTGACAGGTTAACTATATTTGATTTTGCGATTGTGTATCTAATAGTCGTATTTGGGTTAAAAGGATTTGGGTAATTTTGGTAAAGCTTATAATCCATAGGTAATAGATTATCATTTAAACTAAGTTGTTGGCTGCAGGTTTGTTCAATCGCTCCAATAAAACTTGAAGAATCACTCGCGACTAGACAACTTGAGTTTTCTTGAAGTGCAAAATCACCATTAGAAGCATTACAAAAAAGTGGATCGACATCAAAGTTACCAAGTCCCCAGTTTAAAATTACATTTGGGTTTTCAGAAAGATAGTTCTCTCCTCCATAAAAATCTGAAAAATCTATGGAAATCATACTTGACTGATTGCCAGCGGCCACATACAAGCTATTCTGTCCATTCTCCCAGACTATTGAATTTTTTATCGTTAATGCAGACTCTCTTAAATTGAATGCAGCACCAAAATTAGAAATGTTTCCAGCAATAGTACTATTTTGGACATCTAATAAACCGTTGTAAGAGACCAAAGCTCCGCCAAAATCTAAACCTGAATTTTCAAAAATAGCACATTCACTTACAAAAAAACTATTACCACTTTGATAGACAGCGCCTCCTTCAATTAGAGCATAATTTCGTTTCAAATCTGACATTTCTATATCAAAATTTGAATCTTCGGAATAAATACCAGCACCCCAATATGCTAGATTACTATCAAGGGATGAACTAATAATACTAACAGAAGAACCAGTGGCATAAACACCGCCACCAAAATTAGCACCGTTATTAAAAACAGTAACATCAACCAGCTCAACATTAGATTGATTTATATACAAACCACCGCCTACTTCAGCAGTGTTGTTTTCAACAAAAATTCCTGAAAGTTTTGGACTTGAGCTCTCTATGTAGATACCTCCACCTATTTGACTCTGCCCTCCAGAAAAAGTCATATTTTTAATTTCAACATTAGCAGCATCTTGCCCTACTAATTCAATACATGAACCACCTAAAGGCCCAACAGAAATTATTGTCTGTAAAGCAATAGTATCATTATCTAACTCTTCAGCTCTGGATTCAAAAACTATTTGCTTTGATAAAAAGTCAAATGATTCAATATATTCACCAGTAAACAATCTTACTGTATCCCCATTTACAGAAACATCGATTGCTTTTTGTATTGACGAAAAAGGAGTTTCTACTGAGCCATCACTTGAATCATTTCCCAATTCGCTCACATACCAAACAGGACCAGTATTAATAGGTCCACATCCAGCTCCTAAAAAACCAACCAAACCACCATCAGAAGCTCCATCAATGCATGAAGAATTTTCTCGAACACTAAAATCACCAGCCTCTCCATTACAAAAATAAGGATCACCTTCAAGCATCCCTTGCCCCCAATTTAAATCACCATTATTATTATCCTCTACGCCATTTTGATTATTTTGAACTAAACTATATGATATAGTTAGTTCTACTTCATCACCACTATCACGAAAATAAAACTGCGAATCTCCATTTTCCCAAAATACACTATTTGAAACAAGTAAGTCAGAGTTATCTCTAAGATAGACTCCTCCACCTCCATCGAAGCCTGAGCTATTATATGCCAGAGTTATATTATTAAAAATTGGATTTGAATTATTGCGCATATAAACGCCACCACCTGCACTAGCAACGTTTAAAGCTATAAGAGCAAGACCTAAACTCGGATCAGCATTATTTATATAAAGTCCTCCACCAAGACCTTCAGCTTCGTTACTTATTACTTTTAAATTCGTGAAAACTGCATCCGCATTATCTTTTAAAACTATAGCACCTCCAGAATTAGCGGCAATATTTGTTCTAAATTCAACATTATTTAAGTTCGGGATTGATTCATTTCGTAAATAGCAACCCGCGCCTAAATCAGCTTCGTTTGAAATAAACTTGGTATTGGAAATAGATAGATTAGAAAACCTGGCATAAAGGCCACCACCCACATCATCTGTTGAATTTTCAGTTATAATACATCCCGATATTGTAGGGGAAGCTTCATAACAAAAAATTCCGCCACCACCGCCTTCATTGCCCGAATTATTTTTAATAATTAAATCTTTTAATACAGGTGATGAACCTTTGCAGTAAATACCTCCTCCGTATGTATAAAATGTCCCATTCTCATCTGGATCCGCAAAAAAACCATTACCATTTTGAATCGTAAAACCTTTTAAAACTGCATTTTCGTTTTCGCTACTATTAAAAACAACTACGGAACTATTATCGCCACCATCAATAATTGTCGTAGAAATCACCAGGGAATCATTCTGAGATTCATACGAAGAAGTAATTACAATGTTTTTACCATTAAAATTTATGTTTTCTTGGTAAAACCCCGGTGAAACTAAAACTGTATCTAATTCTTCAGCATTGTCTATCGCAATTTGAATAGATGAATAGTCATCAGGAACAGTTATTGTATTCGAGTAAACTATTGAAAAAATAAGACATGAGATAATTGTAATTTTATTTATCATTGAAATTTCATTTATTTTTATTTAAAACAGGAAAGGAATTTATTGTAAATAATTTTATTGTTTAACAATTGTTCATTAATTTTTTCTTACTAAGTTCAGCGCTTAGAACACTATTAAAAAATGAAAATTTCAGTACCAAGAGAATCAGTCGACAGCGAAACAAGAGTAGCTGTAACTCCTTATTCTGTCTCAGAATTAATAAAATTAGGCTATGAAGTTTGTATTCAGGCCAGTGCTGGGGATAAATCGTTTATTTCTGATGATTTATTTAAAAAATCTGGTGCCAAAATTATTAAATCTTCTGCTGAATTATTAAATGATGCAAGCATAATCTTAAAAGTCGCGTCACCAAGTTTAGATGAGATTTCACTTTTAGCCAATAAATCAGTTTGCATTTCTTTTTTTCAGCCGACAATTGAATTAGATAAAGTAAGTGCTATGCAAAAATCCAATATTACTGGAATGTCTATGCACCTAGTTCCTAGAACAACTCTAGCTCAAAAAATGGATGCACTTTCATCGCAAGCAAACATTGCTGGATACAAAGCAGTTCTAATGGGATCTACTCATATGAGTGTTTACATGCCATTATTGATGACCGCTGCTGGAACAATCAGACCAGCTAAAGTTTTAATTTTAGGTGCAGGCGTCGCCGGGTTACAAGCTATTGCGACTGCAAAAAGACTAGGCGCACAAGTTGAAGCTTTTGATGTTCGCCCTGAGGTCAAAGAACAAGTTGAGTCACTTGGGGCAAAATTCGTTGAAGTCTCTTCTGAATCTGATGATGGAGTAGGTGAAGGTGGATATGCAAAGGAAACATCTGAAGATTATAAGCAAAAGCAACAGCAGCTTATTAAAGAGCACATATCAAGAGCGGATATGGTAATTACAACAGCTCTAATTCCTGGTAGAAAGGCTCCTATTTTAATTGGAAAAGATGTTGTAGAACTTATGAAACCTGGTTCCGTTATTATGGATCTTGCAGCAGAGAATGGGGGAAACTGTGAAATTACCAAGAAAGATGAACTCATTATACATGATGGCGTAATTATTGACGGAACTTCAAATGTTGCTGCGACAATGCCGGTTCATGCAAGTGAATTATATGCTAAAAATATTTTAGCATTAGTTAAACATATGACTAAAGAAAAAAATCTTAATTTCGATATGAACGATGAGATAATCTCTGGTTCAACTTTTACACATCATGGTAGTATAACGCATGAACCCACAAATAACATCATGAAAGATTCTTAGATGGACATAAACATTTTTACGGTTTTTATTTTAGCGGTTTTTGTAGGTGTAGAGATAATAACAAAAGTACCGCCTACTCTGCACACACCACTAATGAGTGGTTCAAACGCAATATCAGGAATTGCAATTGTTGGTGCAATAATTTCAACCAAGGTTGGCGGTGAACTTGGTACTTGGCTTGGCTTTGTTGCGGTCATACTTGCAACCGTTAATGTTGTCGGTGGTTTCATGGTCACTGATAGAATGCTAAAAATGTTTAAAAAGAAGTAGTCTATGATAAACTTAGATAGCATATTATACGTCTTATCATCCATATTATTTATTATTGGCATAAAACGATTAAGTCACCCTAAAACTGCAAGAAGCGGAAATTTTATTGCTTCACTAGGAATGCTCATTGCTATTATTACAACCCTGGTTTCAAATAGTACCGTCAATTTAGAGTTAATTGCAATTGGCATAATTATTGGCTCTGTCATTGGCGCTTTCTTTGCAATTAGAGTAGAAATGACGCAGATGCCTCAAATGGTTGCAATTTTTAATGGCTTTGGTGGCATTGCATCGGCCCTAATTGCTGCCGCTGAATTTTTAAACCCTAGTGAACCGTTGCTTTCTTTTAGTTTAGCAACTATATCCTTATCTGTTTTTGTTGGTACTTTGACATTCACTGGTAGTTTTATAGCATTTGGAAAACTTCAAGGATTTATTAGTGGACAACCTATCGTTTTCTTTGGACAACAATTTTTAAACGCAATTATCGGAATTTCTATTTTAGGATTATCTATTTATATTGTTTTAGACCCTGAGCAAATTAATATTTTTTATCTTATAATTGCTGCATCCGCTATTATTGGAATAGGTTTAACGATTCCAATTGGTGGCGCAGACATGCCCGTTGTTATATCTCTTTTAAATTCATATTCAGGTATTGCCGCAAGTTCAACGGGGTTTGTATTAAATAATAATGCGCTTATTATTTCTGGCGCTCTAGTTGGAGCTTCTGGACTTATTTTGACAAACATAATGTGCAAGGGCATGAACAGATCCTTAGCAAATGTCATTTTTGGAGCTGTTGGACTAGAACAAACAACTGACTCAGGTAGTGAGACAAAACAAATAAATATCAAGAGCTATTCGACAGAAGAAGCCGCAATGATATTTGATGCCGCGGAAAAAATCATTGTAGTTCCAGGCTATGGTCTTGCTGTTGCTCAAGCTCAGCATGCTGTAAGAGAAGTGGCTGAATTTTTAGCAAAAAATGGTAAAACAGTGCTGTACGCAATTCACCCTGTTGCAGGTAGAATGCCAGGACATATGAATGTTCTTTTAGCTGAAGCCAATATCCCCTATGATCAGCTCAAAGATCTTGATGAAGTAAATAATGAATTTGAGGACTGCGATGTCGCTTTGGTTTTAGGTGCAAATGATGTAGTAAACCCCGCAGCTAGGCACGATTCATCTTCTCCTATTTATGGTATGCCCATTTTAGATGTAGATAAATCAAGAACAGTAATTATAAATAAACGTACGATGAATACTGGTTTTGCTGGAGTTCAAAATGAACTTTTTGGATATGATAATTCAATTATGGTTTTTGGAGATGCAAAAGAAATGCTTCAAAAATTATTAAAAGACTTAAAAGAACTGTAGAACATCATATAGCTCTTTCATTAATGACCAAAATACCGTTTAGAAAATCAGTTTTTCTCATTGCTTTTTTCTTTTCTCATGGTCAAAACTATTCTCAACGTTGGGTTCCTGAAGATGACTTCAATCATATAAAAACATTTGACAGTGTTTTAGATCAAACAATATCATCGCTTTCTTTAATTAAACCTTCCGTAGAAAATGGCAAAAAATATTTTACAAATAACCAGTACGATGAAATTGAGAGACTCTACTTTAGATATACATTATGCACAAAATCTCTTTTAGATATTGTAAATGCCTACAAAGATATTTCTAATAAGTCAAAATTTAAGAAAAATAATGCACAGGCATTTGCTCTTGGATATTGTGCTTCTTTAACTCTTTACAAGCATAGCGCTGAATTAGTCCTCAAAACTGCTAGTAATCAACCTCTAATAAATAAATTAAATGAGGAGTTCCCTAGAGCTGAAATAAAAAAAGATGGTCTTAATTACTTAATTAGCAACCTAACCAATCCTAAAAATGTTAACAATATTGATATTGCCAATGAATTCTTTAAAAGGCAAATCAATAGAAGAAAAGAAGTTTATAAAAAAACTGATTACTTCCCTTTTATAGATGAATTGATAGCTAGGACCGAAATCTTAGCTAAGGAATATGATAATTATAAAAGATTAATCTTAGATAGTTATACTATTCTTCCCTTAGAGGCTGCAGAGATAATGCAGGTCAACACTATCGAGGAAACAGTAAACACGATGGTTGATGAAGCAGGAAGCCAACTAAAAGCAATACAAGAGTTTTTATTTACAATCATGGCAGATGTAAGGATGCCACTTGTTGAAGGCATAAAATTTTCAAGACGACAAAAAAAGCATGTGACAAAAGCATTAAAGCCTGGAGATATAATCCTAACTTATAGTAGTGGATATCTAAGTAATATCTTTTTACCTGGTTATTTCAAACATGCCTTATCTTTTACTGGCTTTCAAGACGTTAAAAAGAATGCAATGCTAAGCGCAGTTCGCCTAAAAGAAAATCAGAAAAAATACATTGGTGAAAATCATAATATAATTGAGGCAAATTCTGATGGGGTAAGAACATCTACATTAGACTCCTATTTAAATGGTTATGCAAATAGAATTATCGCATTTAGACCAAATTTAAATGATAGTGAAATCCGCATAGCCCTCAAAAATCTTTACTCATTTCTTGGCCATGATTATGATTTTGATTTTGATTTGACTAGTGGCGAAAAACAAGCATGTTCTGAAATAGTATATAGATCATACAATGGTATTGGTAACATCAAATTAGAATTAGAAGTGGTCTTAGGAGCTACAACACTTTCTGGAGATAAACTTTTACAATATTTTATAAATGACAAAGAATCAAAGTTGATTTTTCTAGCAGTAGAAAATCCAACTAAGCCAACAAAGGCAAAAATTTATGAAGGCCTTGAAGCAGTCCAATATATTAAAGCAAATGTTCCTGGGGCTATAAAAAACTAAAAATCAGATAGTTATTACTTAAATTTTTACTTTTATTGAATTAGTGAAAAGACCTAGTGAAATATATTTACCGCAGACAGCTTCAGCATAATCCTCAGAATAAAACGTCCCGACAATAAATATCTCGCCACCTTGTTTTTTAACAGAGTCTATATTTGGAATTAGCTCTTTGACAGCATTGGACTGATTTTCATTTTGTGGTACTATAACAACTTCAAAAGCATCAATTGAACCGCCTTTTTCTTGACTGACGTAATGTCCAATCATTCCTGTAAACTCCCCAACTGCCATAGCCTCTTCATCTGTAACCTCATCGTCTGCTTCAGCCATCATATTAATTAAGTCAACTAGGTTTTGAGCAACTTCTACATCTGGTTTTTCATCAAGATATGATTGAACAAGTGCTTTTAGCTCTACAAGATTCGTAATTTTTCCAGGAGCACCGACTTTAATTTCTGGAATATTTATTCTCCACTTACTTGCAAAGTCATTAATCAAATCTACCTCTTCTTGAGCTACTTCTTCATCAATTGCCGCAAGCTGAGTAAGTATTTCAATTATTTTTGTTGCACCTTGTGGTCTAAGCATTGCACTTAGTAAATCGGTTGATTCATTTTTCTCTGCTCCTAGCGCATCAAACAAAAGCCTAAAAAAGTTCTTACCTTTGTTCTCTTCAACAAAATAACCCATACTTATTAATGTCATCATTACAGCCATACCTAGGCCGAGAACAGACTTTCCAGCAGCAGGATAATCTCCACTAATAAAAAGACTATTTAGTAAAAATGGAAAGCCCACAGTGAACCCTAATAAAGCAGCTACAATAGATATACTATTGGCAACTTCAGCAATAGTTCTTCGCTTCCACACTTTATTTAGCTTAAGATAAAATTGAAATATTGAAATAAACAGGGCGCTAGTAACCAAGAAAGCGATTACTTTATTTAAAACTCCAGGTTTTTTATAAAGTTCATAAGAATTAAAAGAAGACTTTGGAAGACTATGATCATAATACAATTCAAATTTATTGTTATTTAGTAGTCTTAAACCTGTAAAGCCATCGTTCGTTAGATTTTGCATCTTATATTCATTGTCTTCGCGAAAAAACCTCAATTTTGAACCATTAGTTAACTGTAAATCAATTTTTTCTAAACTAGAAACAACTTCTATTGAATCTTTTTGATTTTTATCATGGTAAAAGCCACTCGATAATTCAATTTTCTGCGCAAATAAAGAAGAAACTAATATTATACTTAAAACATATTTATTTGATGATGTCATAATTTTTATTTCTCATAGCTATAGTTTAGTTAAAACGTTCATAAATCTAATAATTTTATCTCCATTCAGGGTATTTAATATATTGAGCATGATTTACAAGATGTCCTTTAACAGGAAAACTTATTAATCCATAATCTATGCTTCTGTGATGACTATAATACCAATCTTCGCCGGCATTGTGATGATCAACAAAATCAGGATCTCCAATCAAATTAATTATTTGAGCTTTATCTGATTGAATGGCTCTAATCTTTTTCCACTCCAAGGAAATCTCTGGATGAACAGTTATAATTTGCTCGCTTATTGAATTAGGAACAGGTTGCTTTTTAAATGGACCAATGCAACCTAGGAGCATTAGAAGGGTTAAAAAAACTATATAACACTTGATAGCCCTCACGGCTGGTAGTCACGGTCTAGTACAATCAAAAGAATATCTTCTCCGCCATTACCAAAAGATTTTGTATAACCGACAAGAACTGGGTCTCCATTTATACTTTTTACTCCTCCAAGAGCTTTGTCATCTAGATTGCCACCGAAGGTATGATTGTAAATTTCCTCTCCATCATTATTGGTTTTAACCACCCAGGCATCGTAAAGACCTTGGCCATAAGATTCAGTAGACCCTGAAACGATATAGCCATCTGATACCTCTTGAGCAAAATTACCGACTTCATTATAACTACCACCAAAGGTCCAGCTACTAGATTGAGTGCCATCATTGTTCACTTTCATCATCAATAGGTCATCCCAATGATTTATTTGTTTAGTGCCAGTTACGATATAACCACCTCCACTAAGCTTAAAAATATAATACCCTTGTTCATTTACAGAATTCCCATATTGAATACTTCTAACCCATTGCTCTATTCCATTTGAATTAATTCCTATTATACAAATATCACTATCAGAGGTATTAAGATTATTAATCTGCCCAAGCGCAATATACTTTGGCGTTTGCCCAGGAGATTCAATAACATATTGGCCATTATCGTTGGGACCTTCACCATAAAGATTTTCCCAAATTTTACCACCAAAAGCGTCAATCTTCACTACAAAAAAAGATGGTATCCTTCCACTTTTTCCAACGGCAATAAACTCACCATTTGATTCGACCACACTATTTCCATAATCATTTCCACTTGTTCCAAATGTACGCGCCCATTTAGTATCACTTTCGGAACATTCACCATTTTCATCAAAGAGACAGGTTTGACCTAAATCATCTGTCCTTATTACCCACATATCCATGTTTGAATCTGAATTGTAAGAGTTTGTCGAACCAGTAATAATATAGCCATCAGGGTTCGATGTGGTTTTGATATCTTTACCAAAATCACTCCCTTGACCACCATAGACTCGTGACCACACTTGTTGTCCCTCAAAATCGAGTTTTAAAACCCAGACATCTGAATTACCAGAGCCTAATGAATTTGTAGAACCAACAATGACATAGCCATCAATCACAGACTGCACTGCATACCCCCTATCATTTTGAGTTCCTCCAAAATTCTTTATAAACTTAAAAGGAAGATTAGCCTGAATCGAGGCTCCGACACTTACAAACCCCCAATGGTCTTCTACCTCAAGCTGGTAATATTTTGTCTGACTAGTTAAATCTAAATGAACCGAATGAGTAGTATCACTTTTTATATTATTAGTGATTATTAGTACTTTACTGGACATATCTTCATTATTGGAAGAATATAAATGATATTTTAAAAAATCATTATCGCTATTCATCGACCATTGAAAACGGAGTGACCCTCTATTATAGTTTGGAGGGTTTAAAATAGATAGTGAAGGAGCACTGTCTTTTACTCTGAACCCTTGACTAGTTTCGGAATAGCCATAAATGTCTGTTACTTTAACATAATACCACAATTCTTCAATAGGGTTAAAATCAGTAGTTGTAAAAAGAGTGTCTGTAACTTCTACAATTTTACCAATTTCACTTTTTTCAGAGCCTTCAACGGAGTTTGATGTGAGAATAGTATAATCATTAAAGTCGTTTTCGACAGATTTATTAAAACGAATGGACATCAGATTGAGGCTATATGATATATCAATAATTTCCACAGCGCTTGGAGACGAAAGCGTATTATCAACTGTTAAATTAAGTTGCAATGTATCGCTTGTGTTATTGCTAGCATCTTGCGCAATAACTGCTATAGTATAATTTCCATCATCAATGTTATTTGTATTCCAATTAAATAAATATGGCTCTACAGAGACTAAAGCACTATCTAAACTATCATTCACAAAGAACTGAACAAAATCAATTTCCTCGTTATCGGTGGCATTTGCCGAGATAGTGACAATTTCATTAACAACCGCTCCATTTTCAGGAAACGTAATAGATACTTCAGGTGCTGAGGTATCTCCTTTATTATCATTACAGGAACTAAAAAAAATGATTGATAAAAAAGTTAAAACATTGATAATATGTAAATATTGCATCATACAATATTACAAAAACGAGTTTTTAATATCTCTACCGTTTATTATTTTTTTGAAGTCCTGATAAATTATCATAAATAATAATAGCTGAATCTAATGGAAAAGTCTTAAGATATCCTTTCCCCCTTAAAATAGCCTCAACTTGAAGCGACAAACCAGACTGATAATAATCTATTAAATAATCAAGCCCCATAACCGTTCATAATGCCCTATAAGGTTTAAATCTGCAAGAATTCAAAAATCAGAATCAAAAACAATCTTCAAAATATTTTAGAATTATAAATGAAGCGCCTTTTATATTATTATTTATAATTTTAATTCTGGTTATAATGAAACCATTTTATTAATTAACGACCTCGATTTTTCCATTATATTATGAGTGTGTAAATATTCAAAACTTGAATTCCGACCAATCATATGAAGGTTATTAAACCTAGATAAGTATTTTTTTATTTCTTTAATTTTTAAAATGCTATCTATCGTAATAATAGGGTATGCGCTTTTCACCTTAACAAGTTTATAATCAATAATCTTTTCAGATTTTACTAAGTTTTTATTTTCTAAATAACTAAGAATTTTA
>Ga0209425_10001795_pt1 | contig 24815 bp, 23 predicted proteins | sample COG_05_FD_184749 | JGI IMG/M metagenome (GOLD analysis project Ga0209425, IMG submission 184749) | Pelagic Microbial community sample from North Sea - COGITO 998_met_05 (SPAdes) (version 2) | ecosystem: Environmental > Aquatic > Marine > Neritic zone/Coastal water | place: Helgoland, sampling...
TTCAAAAGTTGTAGTCATAGGTTTTTCACAAATGACACTAAAGTTATTTTCTAAAAGCTTTTTAGCCATTGGATAATGAAGAAAATTAGGAGTCAGTATGGATACAACCTCAATCCTCTCACTTTCATCCTGCTTTAACTCTTCTTCAATCATCTTTTCATAGTCTTCGTAAATTCTATTTTCACTAAGACCTATTTCTTTTGCAAACTTTACATTTTCTGAAAAGTTTGGATTAAATACACCTCCAATAATTTCATAGCTATCATGCATTGAAGAGGCTATTCTATGAACAATTCCAATTAATGAATCTCCTCCTCCACCTAAAATACCTAACCTAATTTTATTTTTCAATTTCTATTTTTTCGTTTTTAAAAGTTAGAATAAAAAGAACTAAAACAACTGCTGCAAATATTGCTGGGTAAGTCCAGATTTGTGACCAGTCATGTCCTCCATCAATTACAAATTTATCAGTAATTCTTCCAGCCAATCTAAAACCAATTAACATACCAATGCCGTATGTAGCAAGTGCAATTAAACCTTGAGCAGCACTTTTATATTTTTCGCCTGCTTTATAATCTGTGTAAATTTGACCAGAAACAAAGAAAAAATCATAACATATTCCATGAAGAACAATTCCGAAAATTAACATCCACATGTTTGATCCGGTATCTCCAAATGCAAACAGTACATATCTTAAACTCCAAGCTAACATACCTACAATTAAGGTTTTCTTTATTCCATATTTATTTAAAAACAGAGGTAGTAGTAGAATAAACAATGCCTCTGAAATTTGACCTAACGTCATAACTCCTGCAGCATTTTCAACTCCAAGCTCATTTAAAAACAGATTTGCATCTTGGTAGTAAAATGCGAGAGGAATACATATTAGAATAGATGAGATAAAGAACACAAGATATCTTGTATCCTTAAGAAGTTTTAGTGCATCAAGACCGAGAATTTCTCTAAGACTTGGACTTTCATTTGTTGCTTGAGGTGGAGTTTTAGGTAAAGAAAAACTAAACAAACCAAGAGTAACAGAAACAATAGCTGCCAGGTAAAATGTATATTCTAATTTTTGGCTTGACTCCCATCCAACTCCATAGCTAATAACAAGACCTGCAACAATCCAACCTATAGTCCCCCAAACTCTAATTTTTGGAAACTCTTTTGATGGGTTTTTCATTTGTCTAAATGCAATAGAATTAACCAAAGCTAAAGTGGGCATATAAAGAATCATGTAAATTAGAATATATGGGTAGAACTTATCAAATCCAAGAGCTACAGAACACATAAATAAAAGCCCACCACCTAAAATATGAATTAGTGCAAGAATTTTTTCTGCATCAAAATATCTGTCTGCGATAAGTCCAATAATAAATGGAGCAACTATAGCTCCCCATGATTGAGTTTCATATGCTAAGGCAATATCTCCACCTGAAGCACTGAATGCTTGTGATAAAAATGTACCCATTGTTACAAACCAACACCCCCAGATAAAAAACTCAAGGAACATCATTACACTTAATTTAAAGCTAGTTGTCTTATTCATATTATTTTAAATTGATTGACCAACCTTGATTAATAAATCTCTAGTTGCTTTAATTCCTTCAACTTCAGATAATCTTTCACCTTCATATTCAACTCCAATATACCCTGTATATCCAAAGCTTTTAACAATCTTCAACATCTTCATGTAATCAATAGTTTTTTCATCACCATTTTCATCAAAGTCATTTGATTTTGCACTTACAGCAAATGCCTTAGGCATCATTTCTTCAACTCCTTTATAGAAGTCATATACTGTTTCACAAGTTCCGTCAAAAACAGAACCATATCCTTCGTCTGCCATACAAAAATTTCCAAAGTCAGGAAGTGTGCCTACATTATCCATGTTCACACCATTAATTGCATTCATTAGTTCAGGTATATTAGATGTAATTCTTCCATGATTTTCGACAATTACATTTAACCCAGTTCCTTTTGCATGTTCTCCAAGTTTAGTTAGACTTTCTATTGAAAGAGCCTTCCAAGTTTCAATATCTTTTGATCCATATAAATTAAGCCTAACTGATGTGCAATTCATTTCAGCTGCAGTATCTATCCAGAGCTTATGATTATCTATAGATTTTAATCTTTGATTTTCATCTTCTCCTGCTAAATCTCCTTCTTCATCAATCATTATTAATACATTATCCATTCCATTATCAGATGCAAGTTGATTATTCTTTAAAATAAAGTTTTTAATACTAGAAGATTTGTCTTCGCTTTTCATTACATCATCATAAAGTTGATTTACATATTCTAATCCAGTAAATCCTAGATCTTTAGATTTTTCTGCAAAAAGATAAGGAGACATTTCACCTCCTCTTATAGCCTTATTAAGTGACCATTGAGCAAGAGATAACTTAAAAAATATTTCTTTTTGACTCTCGCAGGATAAATATCCAAGGGATGATATTCCAAAAGCTCCTGTTGAAGCTAGTTTTATAAATTCTTTTCTTTTCATTTCAGTGGGTTTTTTAGTCTACTATAAATATAAATTTAAATAATTAATTATTATTTAAATATTTAATGTTTAAATTGGAATTGATTTCTAATTAAAATTATGGATAATAAATTTGACGCAATTGTTGTTGGTACAGGCATAAGTGGTGGATGGGCTGCAAAAGAATTGACAGAAAAAGGTTTAAAAACTCTTGTTCTTGAGAGAGGAAGGATGATTACACATGTAGACGATTATCATACTGCAAACATGGATCCATGGGATTTTGAAGGAGGTGATACGATAACACGAGATGCATATAAAAGACAACCTAAACAGAGTAGAACTGGATATGTAAATAGAGAATCTTCAAGACATCTTTTTGTTGATGATTTGAAACACCCTTATAATGACGATAAAAATAAATTTAATTGGATTAGAGGATATCATTTAGGCGGAAGATCGCTTACTTGGGGTAGACACACATACAGATTAAGCGAATTTGATTTTGAAGCGAATTTGAAAGATGGAATTGGTGTTGATTGGCCAATTAGATATAAAGATATAGCCCCTTGGTATGATTATGTCGAAGAATACATTGGAGTTCAAGGAAGACCAGAAGGACTCCCTCAATTTCCAGATGGAAAATTCTTAAAGCCATTTGACCTAAATGTTTTAGAAAATCATATGAGAAACAGTATAGCTAAAAAATTTAATGACGGTAGAATACTTTCAAATGCACGAACTGCTCATATTACTGAAGGAACAAAGCCTGGTCTTGGAAGAGTTACCTGCCAATATAGAAATAGATGTATGAGAGGATGTCCTTATGGAGCTTACTTTAGTAGTAATTCATCAACATTACCTGCTGCAGAGGCAACTGGAAACATGACATTGATGCCAAACTCAATTGTTCATGAAATTATTTACGATGAGGAAAATAAAAAAGCTAAAGGTGTTAGAGTAATAGATGCAGAAAATAATCAATCGTATGAATATTATGCTAAAGTAATTTTCTTGTGTTCTTCTACAGTTCCAACGACATCAATTTTAATGCAATCAAAATCAAATAGATTTCCAAATGGGATGGGTAATGATTCAGGAGAATTGGGCCATAACATTATGGACCATCATTTTCAAGTAGGTGCTTCAGGTACATTTAAAGGATTTAAGAATAAAACAACATTTGGGAGAAAACCTGCAGGATTTTATATACCAAGATTTAGAAATATAGGTGGAATTACCGACCGAAAAGATTATATAAGAGGATACCAATATCAAGGAGGTGCTAATAGAGGCTTCATGAGCATAGCTGATAGTAAAGAAGAGCTTGTTTCATATGGCCCAAGATTTAAGGAGAATATTGTTAAGCGAGATGAATGGACAGCAAGCATGAATGGTTTTGGTGAGATCCTTCCATATCATGATAATAAAATGACTCTGAATTATGAAAAAAAGGATCAATGGGGATTACCTACTGTAACATTTGATGCAAAAATTAGAGAAAATGAAATGACAATGAGAAAAGACATGAAGATTCAAGCACAAGAAATGCTTGAAAGATCTGGATTTAAAAATGTGTCTGGATATGAAAGAAAATATGTTTTTGGTAATGGAATTCATGAGATGGGAACTGCCAGAATGGGAAATGATCCAAAGACATCTGTACTTAACGCTAACAATCAAATTCATGATGTTAAAAATGTGTATGTTACTGATGGAGCATGTATGACTTCGGCAGGAAATCAAAATCCATCAATTACATATATGGCTTTAACTGCAAGAGCTGCAGAGCATGCTGTTGACGAACTTAATAAACAAAATATTTAGCAACAATGGATAGAAGAAAAGCAATTAAAAGAATTAGTTTATCCTTTGGATCAATGACTGTTTCTACGGGATTAATTTCTATAGTTCAATCATGCCAATCAGATGATTCATTAAATAATTTGAAATTTTTCAATACAACTCAAATATCTTTTTTAGATCGAGTTCTTGAAATAATTCTCCCAGAGACAGAAACCCCTGGTGCAATATCATTAAATCTTTCAAAATTTGTTGATGCATATGTTTCAAAAAATATTAAAAGTGAGGATCAAAAATATTTATTTGCTTTGATTGATGAATTCATAAGTATGATTGTAAAATCTGAAAATGTTAACTCAATAGATCAAGTAAATGATGAAATAATAGAAAAATATTTTTCAGATCATTTAGATAGTGGTTCAATGATTTCAATGGATGGCAAAAATCATTCTCAAATATGTGGACTTTTTAGAGAAATGGCTGTTAATTCATACAAGCTAACAGAATATGTAATGACTAATAAACTTGGTTTCGTTCCAATTCCTGGATATTATGATGGAAATGTTGATGTCTAGCTAACTATAAATTCACCCATCATAAGTTGATAGTGACCTGGGAATGAACATATAAAAATATAAGTTCCTGGCTCTGGAGCATCAAAAGTAATTGTGTCAGATTCTCCACCACCTAACATCTTTGTGTATGCTAATTCATCTCCTCCCTCTGGAATATACTCTGAATTTCTAGCGCCTGCAGCTTTAAGTGCGTAGGCATTTACATCAACATCAGTTTTTAGTAGGACAAAATTATGACCCATTGAACTTGCAGGGAACCTACCGTTATGGTTTAATGTTAATGTTACCTTCTTATTAGAATTAACTTTAATAATCTTTTTATCAAACTTCATTTGATCATTCGAGTTAATAGTTACGGTGTTTGAAACCATATTGCTTTGAACAATAGTAGGTTCTTCTTTAACTCTCTCGTATTGAAATTTTTCCTTAGTGTTATTTGTATCATTACACGATAGTATAAATAATGATAATAGTAAAAGTCTAATTTTCATATAAATAAGATTAAGTGACAAATTTATTACAGAAAATTTAAAATCACCATTATTAATGATTAATATTTATTATTAAATAATTAATTATTTCTATTTTTTAAAAGACACAAGGTATACTCCAATGAATACGAGGATACACGATAATATTTTTGTTGTATCTAAAGTGTCATTTGCAGTAATTAGAGCAAACAGAATTGTTATTATAGGCTGAAGATAAATAAATGAACCAACTGTAGTTGGTGATAATTTTTTCAATGCATAAATATTAAATAAATATGTCAAAAAAGTTGTGCCTATTACTACATACCCCATTCTCCATATAGCAAACCATGGAAGTTCAGTCCATTTGACTTCAATAAACTGATTAAATGTGATAGGCGCAGAAATAATTAATCCAATTAAGAATAGCCATTTCATTAAAGTAAAAATATTATACTTATGTGTTAATGGTTTAACAATAATTAAATAGCCAGCATAAGCCGAGGCATTAATTAAAAAAAATGAATTACCGAGTGGAATATTTGGTGCATTAATTCCAGTTTTACTACTATTTAGTATTAAGAAAACTGCACCTGAAAATCCAATTAAAATTCCAAGAATTTTTTTAACAGTTATTTTTTCTTTTAAAAAAAAGTATGATAAAATTAAGACCAAAACTGGAGATAAAGTAATTATTACCCCGCTATTGATTGGTGTTGATAATTCAAGACCTCTAAAAAAAGCAAGCATATTTATACACATTCCTAATATTGAAGCAAAAATTATTTTTAAAAAATCTACTCTTTCAATTTTCTCTTTTGGTGCAAATAGGCCAAGAAGCCAAAAGATTGAAGTAGCACCAAGTAATCTTAACATTATAAAACCAGATGATCCAATATAGATAGGCATAACCTCTTTTGCTATAGTATGGTTAATACCATATATACTAGTAGCTAAAAAAGCAGCTATTAATGCAAGATTTCTTTTGTTCATTGCTAAATTTGTGAAACAAAGAAAATCAATTTAGTAGAATCCTACACCTAATTTCGAATATCTTTATCTTTGTAACTATGAAGAAAAAAATGAGGTTTAATACAAAGGCAATACACGGAGGTCAAATTCTTGATCCTGCATATGGTTCAGTAATGACTCCGATATATCAAACATCAACTTATGCTCAGACTTCTCCTGGAAAACACAAAGGATATGAGTATAGTAGAACCCACAATCCTACAAGAACAAATTTTGAAAGATCTATAGCTTCATTAGAAAATGGAAATCATGGACTTGCTTTTGCTTCTGGATTAGCAGCAATTGATGCAATTATAAAAACTTTAAATCCTGGAGATGAGATTATTTCCACTAATGATTTATATGGGGGAAGCTATAGACTATTTACAAAAATATTTGAGAAATATGATTTAAAATTCCATTTTGTAAATATGGAAGATCCAAAATATGTTGAAGCAAAAATAAATTCAAAGACAAAGTTAATTTGGGCAGAAACCCCTACTAACCCAATGATGAATGTTGTTGACATTAGATCAATGTCACAATTAGCAAAACATAATAAAATTCTGTTATGCGTTGATAATACATTTGCAACACCATATATTCAAAGACCTTTAGATTTAGGAGCAGATATTGTTATGCATTCAGCAACAAAATATATTGCTGGTCATAGTGATGTTGTAATTGGAGCAATTGTTGTCAACGATTCAATTCTTCATGAAAAATTATCATTTATTCAGAATGCATCTGGAGCTACACCTGGACCAATGGATTGTTTTTTGACATTAAGGGGAATTAAAACACTTCATTTAAGGATGCAAAGACATTCTGAAAATGCAGAGAAAGTTGCTATGTATTTAAAAGAGCATAAAAAAATTCAAAATGTTTATTGGGCAGGCTTTAAGGATCATAAAAATTATAAAATTGCAAAAAGCCAAATGGATGCTTTTGGAGGAATGGTTTCATTTATTCCAGTTGACAAAACCTTTGAAACAGCAAAACAAATTGCAGAAAGTCTTAAATTATTTACACTAGCAGAGTCATTAGGGGGAGTTGAGAGTTTATGTTGTCATCCAGCAAGCATGACTCATGCATCCATACCTGTTGAAGAGAGAGAGAAATCAGGATTAGTAGAATCATTATTAAGACTAAGTGTAGGTATTGAAGATGTAGATGATTTAATAGATGATTTAAATCATGCTATAGGATAATATTTATGGAAATCTCAAAAGACAAGAAAATATATTTTAGTTCAGATAATCATCTTGGTTCTCCTTCAACAGAAGAGAGTCAAGAAAGAGAAAAAATATTTGTTTCATGGCTAGAATCTATAAAACATGATGCAGATATAATATTTCTGCTAGGGGATCTATTTGACTTTTGGTTTGAATATAAAGAAGCTGTTCCAAGAGGATTTACCAGAGTTCTAGGAAAGCTTGCAGAATTATCAGATTCAGGAATAAAAATTTACTTTTTCATTGGAAATCATGATTACTGGATGACAGACTATTTTGAAAAGGAGCTTAATATTAAAGTTTTTAGATCACCTGAGTTGTTTATTTTTAATTCTAAATCGTTTTTAATAGGCCATGGAGATGGACTTGGCCCTGGAGATTATGGATATAAAAGAATGAAATTAATTCTCTCTAATCCTTTTTTTATATGGTTATTCAGATTATTACATCCAGATGTTGGAATAAAACTTGGTAAATATTTATCACAACGCAATAAACTTATTTCTGGTACTGAGGATATTAAATTTAAAGGAGAGAAGAAAGAATGGTTAATACAATATTGTTTAAAAAAACTATCTAAAGAACATATTGATTATTTTGTTTTTGGTCATAGACATCTACCAATTGTTCATCAGCTTAAACCTAAATCTAAGTATATAAACCTTGGTGATTGGATTACCCACTATACATTTGGTGTTTTTGATGGAAAGACATTTAATTTAAGAAATTATCTAAAGAACAATGATTGAATCAAAAAAGTCAAATTTTGAAAGAAGTGTTCTGGTTGGCGTAGTTAATAACTCGCAAAATGAAGAAAAGTTAAATGAATTTCTTGAAGAATTAGAATTCCTTTCAGTTACAGCTGGAGGTAAAGTAATTAGAAAATTTAAACAAAAAATTAATACTCCTAATCCAAAGACATTCATAGGGAAGGGAAAAATTGAAGAAATTCAAGAATATATCAAAAAAAATGATGTTTCAATTGTTATTTTTGATGATGAACTATCTCCTACTCAACAAGCTAATATTGAAAAATTTTTAAAGTGTAAAATATTAGATAGAACAGCTTTAATTCTAGATATTTTTGCTCAAAGAGCAAAAACAAGCTACGCTAAAACACAGGTTGAACTAGCTCAGTATGAATATTTACTTCCCAGATTAAAGGGTCTTTGGACTCACTTAGAACGACAAAAAGGGGGGATTGGTATGAGAGGTCCCGGAGAAACAGAAATTGAAACTGATAGAAGGATTGTTAGAGATAAAATATCATTATTAAAAAAGAAAATCTCCATTATTGATAAACAAATGAAAGTTCAAAGAGGTAATCGAGGTTCATTGGTTAGAGTTGCACTGGTTGGATATACAAATGTTGGTAAATCAACTATAATGAATTTACTCTCAAAGAGTAAAGTTTTTGCTGAAGATAAATTGTTTGCCACTCTGGATACAACAGTTAGAAAAGTCGTTATTAATACTTTACCATTTCTTTTAACTGATACAGTAGGGTTTATTAGAAAACTACCAACTCAGTTAATAGAGTCATTTAAAAGTACTCTGGAGGAAGTAAAAGACGCAGATATTCTTCTACACATTGTAGACATATCTCATCCAAGTTTTGAAGATCATATAATTTCAGTTGACAAAATTCTGAGTGAAATAAATTCTCATAACAAATTTAACCTTATGATTTTTAATAAAATAGATAATTATAAACAGGTTGATTTTAATGATTCTGATTCTAAAAATAACAGTCATTACTCATTAATGCAGTGGAGAAATACATGGATGAACAAAACAAATGGAAAAGCATTATTTATATCTGCAAAAAATAAAATTAACTTTGATAATCTTAGGAAAGAGATATATGAAATAGTTAAGAATGTTGATATGAGTCATTATCCAAAAAACGATTATTTATACCCCGAATATTTTTCTAAGTAAATTTTTGATAAATATTCAATTTAACCAATTATTAACAGGGATTTTACTAATAATTTTTGAAATTTGAATAAATAAATTCAGTAGATATGAGTGATACTAAAACTAATATAGATTTAAATAAGAAAGATGAATTAATTAAGCAGGAAAGTGCTTTTATTGATCTTCTTTCAATGGAAATAAATAAAAAGATAATAGGTCAAAAAAAAATGATCGAAAGACTAATGATAGGACTCCTTGGTAAAGGACATATTTTACTTGAAGGTGTTCCAGGTCTAGCAAAAACACTTGCTATAAATAGCTTAAGTAGCGCAGTTAAAGGATCATTTAGTAGAATTCAATTTACTCCTGATTTGCTTCCAGCAGATGTAACAGGTACTATGATCTACAACATGAAAGAAGGTGACTTCTCAATAAAACAAGGACCAGTCTTTGCAAATTTTGTTTTGGCAGATGAGATTAATAGAGCACCAGCCAAAGTTCAATCAGCATTACTTGAAGCAATGCAAGAAAAGCAAGTTACTATTGGAGATAAAACTTTTAAACTTTCTGACCCTTTTCTTGTAATGGCTACTCAGAATCCTATTGAGCAGGAGGGTACTTACCCCTTACCTGAAGCACAAGTAGATAGATTTATGTTAAAAGTTGTTATCGATTACCCTGAAATAGAAGATGAACAAAAAATCATAAACATGAATCTTTCTTCATCTCAAGAAAAGATCAAACCAGTTGTAACAACAAAACAAATTACAACAGCTCAAAGAATTGTGAATGATGTATATATGGATGAAAAAATTGAAAAATACATACTTGATTTAATTTTTTGCACGAGATATCCAGAAAGATATAACCTCAAAAATTTATCTCCACTTATCTCGTTTGGAGCATCTCCACGTGGAAGTATAAACCTTGCATTAGCATCTAAATGCTATGCTTTTATTAAACATAGAGGATTTGTTATACCAGAGGATGTAAGGGAAGTTGTTACAGATGTATTAAGACATAGGATTGGTCTAACTTATGAAGCTGAAGCAGAGAGTGTAACCACTGAAGATATAATTAAACAAATTGTCAATACAGTTGAAGTACCATAATTAATGGATTCTAAAGAATTACTTAAGAAAGTAAGACAAATTGAAATTAAAAGTAGAAGATTAAGTGATAACCTATTTGGTGGAGAATACTTAAGTACCTTCAAAGGGAGAGGTATGACTTTTAGTGAAGTGAGAAAATATGAATTTGGAGATGATATTAGATCTATTGATTGGAATGTTACCGCCAGATATAATGAGCCTTTTATTAAAATATTTGAAGAGGAAAGAGAGTTAACATTAATGTTGCTAATAGATGTTAGTGGTTCAAAAAACTTTGCAACAAGAAATAAATTAAAAAAAGAAATTGTTACAGAAATAGCTGCTACACTTGCATTTTCTGCTTTAAAAAATAATGATAAAGTTGGGGCTATACTTTTTACTGATAATATTGAATTATTTATTCCACCAAATAAGGGTAAAAAACATATTTTAAGGATTATCAGAGAGCTACTTGAATTTAAACCAAAAAGTTCAAAAACTAATATAGACTCATCCCTTAAATTCTTATTAAGTGTCATTCAAAAAAAAGCTATAGTTTTTGTTCTATCTGATTTTATAGATAATAATTATGATAAATCTCTGAAGTTAGCAGCCAAAAAATTTGATTTAACAGGAATTAGAATTTTTGATCAAATGGAAACTGAAATTCCTAGGCTTGGATTTGTTCCAATGATTGATGCAGAGTCAAATGAATTAGTTTGGGTAGACACGTCATCAAAAAAGATTAGGGAAAACTATTCTACCAACTATAATTTATCAATAAAACAGTTTGAAAGCTTATTCAATAAAAATGGAGCTGGAGTGATTAATTGTATGGTACATGAAAGTTATGTTAAAAAACTCTTAGGTTATTTTAAACATAGAGCATAATGAATAAAAGGATATTATTTTTTTGGATTTTATCTACAAGCTTTCTAATAGGCCAGTCTGCTAATTTTGATTCTAATATTGATATCACAACTTCAGTTGATACAGCTCAAGTAAAAATTGGAGAAGAAATTAATTATAAAATTAATATTTACTCCAAGAATAAATACAATATTCGGCTTGATGAGAACCCAAATTTCATGCCTTTTGAGATTTTAAAATCGTATCCGTTTGATACAATAATTGAATCATCAACTATATCAAAAGAATATTCATTAATTAACTTTGAGCCTGGTGAATATTGGATTCCCCGTCAAAAAATATATTTTAATCAATCTCTTAAATTTAGTGATTCATTACTTGTAATAATAAACGATGTAGTAATTGATACTACCAAACAAAAATTATTTGATATAAAACCAATAATTCCTGTTAACAGAAATTATCAAAAATTAATTACAAACTTACTTATTGGGCTACTGGTTTTAATTCTGATTTTTATAACCTACAGATTTAAACTGTTTAATAAAAAACAAAACTCATTAGATGATATTAGATCTCTTTATCAAATTGCAGTTGATAAATTAAGTGATTTAGACAATATAGATCCTAATTCTCAAATTGAATTTAAAGATTATTACACTATTTTGATTGACATATTCAGAGAATATTTAGAATCTCAAGTTAAAATTCCTGCAATGGAGAGCACCTCAAGTGAGCTTATCATCAGAATAAATATGCTTAAAGATGGGGACAACTATAACTTTGAGAAAAAACAGATTGACATACTTGAAAAACTTTTCACAAAATCTGATTTAATAAAGTTTGCAAAATCATTGCCTACAAAAACAGATATCAAGAGTGATCTTTCCACAATTAAAGATTTTATTGACTCAACTGAAAAGATTTATAACGAAAAATATAATATTACTGAAGAAGAAACTCCAGTTGAGCAAAGCTCTCTTATGGATAATATTAAGATATTTTTAAAATATTCATTTTTAATAATAGCTTCGTCACTAATTATTTGTGTTTTAATATTTGGATACTATCCTGTAAGAGATACAATATTATTAAACCCAACTAAAAAACTCCTTTCGAAGGACTGGTATACTAGTCAATATGGATCACCTCCAGTAGAACTAAGTACACCTCAAATTCTATCAAGAATAAATGATAGTATAGATAAAAGTAAATTTGAAATGGGAATCTTTAATGATCCCTTTTATTTGTCTCTAGATTTTAAGGATGTTAACCAGAGTGATAATCCTACAAATATTGAATTATTAAAAAATGAACTCATCAAAAAATTTCAAAACACAGGCTCTAAAAATATTCTAGTTAAAGATGATCAGTTTAGTATAAAATCTGGAGATATTGGATTACGACTTTATGGTAGTTTAGATGTAGAAATTAGTAATAGCATGTATAGATCAAATTTTACATCAATTATCTTACCATACGATAAAAAAACAATTACTCTTATAATTGTATATAGAGATGATGATAGATATGCAAATAAGATAGAATCAAGAATTTTAAAAAGTTTTGATATAATAAAAGAACTATAATGCTTAAAGATATTTATTTTGCGGATCCAGAATTTCTTTTAATACTTATAGTAGTTCCATTGGCTATTTACTTTTGGTTTAAATTTGGAAAGTTAACCCAAGCTACTTTAAAATATTCTTCATTATCACTTCTTAAGCTCAACTATTCATTCATATCAAAACTAAGACCTCTCTTGAAAATTCTTAGAATAATAGTGATATTATTTTTAGTAGTAGCTGTTTCTAGACCACAATCAAAATCTACATCTAAAAGAATTAAAACATCTAGAGGTATTGATATTGTCATGGTCATAGATATTTCATCAAGCATGTTGTCTAAAGATCTTAAACCGGATCGATTAACAGCTTTAAAGAATGTTGCTTCTAATTTTATAGATGATAGACCAAATGACAGAATAGGTCTTGTTGTATATGCAGCTGAGAGTTATACTAAAACCCCAGTAACTACAGATAAATTGATCTTAAAGCAATCCCTATCTGAGATAAACTATGAGTCACTTCTTGAAGATGGAACTGCTATAGGCATGGGTTTATCTACTGCTGTAAATAGACTAAAGGAAAGTACAGCTAAGAGTAAAGTTATAATTCTTCTAACAGATGGAGTTAATAACTCAGGATTTATTGATCCGAGAATTGCAGCAGAATTAGCTGCTGAGTATGAAATAAAGACATATACAATTGGTCTTGGAACAAATGGAATGGCATTAGCTCCAGTATCTATTCTGCCTAATGGTAATTTTCAATTTAGCCAAACAAAAGTTGAAATTGATGAAGATCTTCTTAGATACATTTCTGAAAAGACTTCAGGAAGATATTTTAGAGCAACTGATAATCTTGAGCTACAAAATATTTATGATGAAATTAACAAATTAGAGAAGACTGAAATAACAGAAACAATTTTTACAAATGTATCTGAGAAATATAGATCCTTTGTCTTAATTGGGCTAATCTTTTTTATTATTGAAATAATTGCAAGAAAAACAATCTTTAAGAGCTTTGTGTAATGTATCAATTTGATAATCCATATTTTCTATATATATCACTAATAATCCCAATAGTGATTATGATTAACTTTTTTTATATGTCATGGAGAAAAAAGATTCAAAAGTCATTTTCAAATAAAGAGTTGCTAGATTATATAAGTCCTAATAGGTCAAATTTTAAACTAAATTTAAAGCTGACATTAGAATCATTAGTAATATTATTTCTTAGCATTGCCTTAGCAAACCCAAAAATTGGAACAGAATTAAAATCAATAAACCGAGAAGGAGTTGATATTGTTTTTGCAATTGATGTCTCTAAAAGTATGTTAGCTGAAGACACAGCTCCAAACAGATTGATAAGATCAAAAAGAATCATTTCTGAAATTATTAATTCTTTAAGTAGTGATAGGGTGGGAATTGTTGCTTATGCTGCACAGGCTATCCCTCAAGTTCCTCTTACCACTGATTTTGCATCAGTTAAGAATTTTTTACAAATAATAGATACAGATATGCTTTCATCTCAAGGCACCTCTATTGATGCAGCATTAAACTTATCAGTAAACTTCTTTGATCAAAATTCTGAGACTAATAGGGTTTTAGTTCTTATATCTGATGGAGAAGATCATGATGATATTCCAAATAGCTTGATTAATTCAATTTCAGAAAACAATATAAATCTTATTACAATTGGTGTAGGTCAAGAGTCAGGGACAACTATTCCAATTAAAATAGATGGAATTGTTGACTCTTATAAAAAAGACAATAACGGTGAAGTAGTAATTACTAAACGAAATAGTGATATTTTACTTAAAATAGCTAGTTCATCAGGAGGAGAGTATGTTGATGGAAATAGCACAGAAGATGCATTAGAGATGGTTAAGTTAAAACTAGAGAAAATAGATAAATCAGAATTTGAGTCATCTCAGTTTGTTGAATATAAACAGCAATTTCAAATTTTTATATTATTATCATTGTTGTTTATAATTTCGGATATTTTTATATTTCAAACTAAAACAAAATGGATACAAAATTTAAATCTTTTTAATGAAAATAAAGAATAGGTATTTTTTACGTTTACTTTTTTTGATAGTTGCTTTTTCTTCCTTCAGTCAAAGTGATCCAAATAACCTTGTCTTTAATGGAAATAAAGAATCAATTAAAAAAAATTATACTAGAGCAGAAGTAGAATATCGAAAAGCAATATCAGACAAAAAAGGTCAATCTAAAGCTGCTCATAATTTAGGAAATATACTTTTTGAAAATGAAAATTATGATGAGGCAATTCAAGAATATTTTAAAACTCAAAAAAACTCTGAATTAGATCTAGAAAGACATTCTGCTTTTCATAATCTAGGTAATACTTACATGAAGAAGAAAGATTATGCACAAGCTGTTGAAGCATACAAAAATGCACTTAGAAGTAACTCAGAAGATGATGAGACTAGATATAATTATGCATTAGCAAAAGAATTTTTAGAAGGAGATAAACGTCAAAACTCACAAGATAATAGTAAATCTGAAGATGAAAAGAAAGATAAATCTGAAGATAAAAAAGAAAATAAAGACGAAAAACAAAATAGTGATCAAAATTCTGATTCTAATAATGAAAAGCCTAATGATAAAGATAAAGAGAAAGATGAAGGAGCTGGTTTGTCAAAACAACAGATGGAAAATCTTCTAGAAGCCGTAAACAATATTGAAAAAGATTTAAATCAAAAGTTAAAATCTGGAAAAAAGAAAGTTCAAACAACAAAAAAAGCTGAGAAAGATTGGTGAAAAAACTTTTAATATTACTCCTTACTTTTAATACATTAATTTTATCTTCTCAGGTAAAGTTTGATGTATCAGTTAGTAAGTCTAAACTAGGACTAAATGAAAGGTTTAGAGTTGACTTTGTAATGAATCAAAATGGAGATAATTTTTCTCCACCAAAATTTGAAAATTTTCAAATAATAGGAGGGCCTAATCAATCAATAAAAACTTCATATGTCAATGGAGAAAGAAATTTTTCAAAGACATACTCTTATTTCTTAAAACCTCTAAAAAAAGGAAGATTAAAAATAAGCCAAGCCTCAATTGAAATTGATAACGAAATTTACAAATCACTTCCAATTGAAGTTTTAATTACGGATTCTGTAAAGCAGCCTTCTGATGCTGTAACGCAGTATTATAACGACGATGATATTGAGTTACGTGCTTTAATTTCAAAAGGATCACCTTTTTTGAATGAACCAATAACAGTGGTATATAAACTTTATTATAAAGCTCCAATTAATATTTCAGATGCACGAGAGACAGAGACTCCTAAATTCAAAGATTTTTGGAGTCAAACCATCAAAATACCTCAATTAAAAGTACAAAGAGAAGTATACAAAGGGCAAAATTATAATGTAGTGGAATGGAGAAAAGTTGTTCTTTATCCCCAAAGGGTTGGAGAATTAGAAATTTCGCCACTATCATTAAATTTAGTTCTTGATGTCCCAACTGATAAACGTGATTTTTTTGGTAATGTTATTTACGATCAAACCTCTCAACTAATCTCAACTGGGATGAGAAGGATTAATGTTAAAAATCTACCTTCCCAAGGAAAACCTGATAGTTTTTCTGGAGCAGTTGGTGAATTTGAGTTTGATGTAATATTAAATAAAAACTCATTAAGAGCAACTGAGTCTTTTCAGGCTGAACTTAAAGTTAAGGGAAGCGGAAACCTTAAATTATTTGATTTACCAAATATTTTAGTACCTAACTCTATGGAACTATTTGATCCAGAAAGAGAAGAACTTATAAGTACTAATCTATCAGGTATGAGTGGTTCTATTTCAAAACTCTTTACTATAATTCCTAGATTCCAGGGTAATTTCCCAATTGAAGAAGTTGAATTTTCATATTTTAATCCAGAGACAGAAAAATATAAGATATTAAAATCACCAAGACTTACAATTGACGTTTATGACGGACCAGCTTTAAGTAATACAATTACTAATGATAATTCAAATATTATAACACCAGATGACTCATTTAGATTTATTAAAATAAAAGGAAATCTCAGAGAAATTAAAAATGACATCTTTTTTGAATCTAAATTATTTTATGCTCTAGCAACTTCACCATTTGCTTTACTTTTATCCTTACTTGCATTAACAATATATAGAAGAAATAGAATGGAATCTTCTGATGAATTAATCAGAATTGAGGAAAGACAGATAAATAAAATGATTGAATCAGCTAAAGATTCAGTGGGTGATAAGATTTTATTTTATGACAAAATTGAAAAGGCAATAATTAAGAGTTTAATCGTTAAATTTTCAATTAGAATGGAAAGTCTTAATAAGGATAAAATTGAACAGATAGGAGAAGAAAAGGGACTCTCAAGAAATGATATAACTTTAATAATAAGATTAATTGAAAATTGTGAAAAGGCTAGGTATTCTCAATCTTCAGATAGCATCATGAATAAAGATCTAGAATATGCAAGAAAATCTATATACGCAATTTTAAAAGTTAAATCATGAGGATATTTTTTATTATTTTTTTAGTTTTTACAAGCAATCAGGTTATCGATGATTTATTTCAAAAGTCAAATGATTACTATACAAACGGAGATTATCAAAATGCAGTTAATGGATATCTTGATGTATTAGATTCTGGATTTGAAAGTGCCGAGCTATACTTTAATCTCGGAAACTCATTTTATAAATTAAATAATATCCCAGATAGTAATTTCTATTACGAAAAAGCAAAATCAATTTCCCCAAATGATGATGATATATTGACAAACTTAATTTTCGCTAAAAACTTAAGGATTGATAAGATTGAAATATTACCAATAACTCCAATACAAAATTTAAAATTATCAATTTTAAACCTGTTCTCTGAGAAAGGTTGGTCAATATCTTTAATTAGTCTAATCTGGTTTATGAGTCTTGCGTTTATTTTTTATATAATTTCAAAAGATTCAAAATTTAAAAGACTATACTTTACAATATCAATAGTGTTAGTAATTTTATCTTCATTAACATTATTTATAAACTTTGAAAAGAAAAAGTTAGGTGAAATTAAATACGCTATTGTATATGATAAAGAAATTGAAGTTTGGTCTGAGCCGAATAATATTTCTGAATTAAAGTTTTTACTTCATGAAGGAACAAAAGTCAAACAGTTAGATGTCATTGAAGACTGGGTAAACATTCAACTTGAGAATGGAACGCTTGGATGGATTCAATCATCAAGTTTAAGAGTTCTAGATTAAACTATCTTGATAAATCTCTCTGCTTATTTCAAAAGAATCAAAAAGTATTTCAGATAGAATATGTAATTGAATCATTAGTGATGACTCACTAACAATAGTAAATGATAAAAGATTAATAGAAAAAATAACTTTTGTTACTATTAATAGTATTAATAATAGTTTTAATCCTCCAAAGACACTTCCCATTAAACTATTCAAAAGACCTAGATATATAATCTTGGCTAGTTTAGTGAACCCCTTTGCGAAAAAAATAATTAGTGAGTAACTCAGTCCAAATATTATTATAAAAGAGATTATGTTGACTATGTCTATATTTAAATTTATATACTTAACTATCTGTTGAGACAAAAGATTATCAATATTTCCAGCGATAAAAAAGGATATAAAAATCCCAAAGAAGCTTGATAATTCAACAATTAATCCTTTTGAATAACCTCTAATAATTCCAAAACTTATTATTGCAATTATTATTAAATCAATAAAATTCATAAAACTTAATTTATATTTGCAATATACATAAGGATAATTACAGACTTTTAATTTTATTAAAAAAATTAAGATGATAGAAAAACTAAAAAATCACATCTCAGACTTAAAAAAATTTGATTCACAAGATTTAAATGAGATAGAATCATTAAAAATTAAGTTTCTTGGAAGAAAGGGTATAATTAATGACCTTTTTTCAGGTTTCAAAGATGTACCACCAGATCAAAAAAAAGAATTTGGTCAAAAAATAAATGAATTAAAAATTCTAGCACAAAAAAAATATGATGACTTAAAGTCAAATATAAAAATATCAAGTAAAACATTTTCAGAAGATTTTACAAAACCAGGATTTCCAATTACCTCAGGATCTCTTCATCCAATTACTTTAATTAAAAACAGGATTATTGATATATTCTCTAAAGTTGGATTTGAACTTTCTGAAGGTCCTGAAATTGAAGATGATTGGCATAACTTCACTGCACTTAACCTTCCTAAACATCATCCTGCGAGAGACATGCAAGATACTTTTTTCATTCAACAAGATCCTGATATACTTTTAAGAACTCATACCTCATCAGTCCAAGTAAGATATCTTGAAGATAATCCACCTCCACTTAAAATAATATCTCCTGGAAGAGTATATAGGAATGAGGCAATATCATCGAGGTCTCACTGTATTTTCCATCAAATTGAGGGAATTTATGTTGATGAAAATGTTTCGTTTGCAGATTTAAAACAAATGATACTTTATTTCACAAAATCTATGTTTGGAAAATCAAAGTTAAGGTTTAGGCCTTCATTCTTTCCCTTTACTGAGCCAAGTGCTGAAGTAGATATCTATTGGGGTCTGGAGACTGAAACTGATTATAGAATTACAAAAGGGACAGGATGGCTAGAAATTATGGGTTGCGGGATGGTAGACCCAAATGTTTTAGAAAACTGTAATATTGATTCTGAAAAATATACTGGTTATGCTTTTGGTTTAGGACTTGAAAGAATAGCCATGCTTACATATCAAATCCCAGATATTAGACTATTTTTTGAAAACGACATAAGATTCTTAAATCAGTTCAAATAAATTACTTCTAACCTATATCAAATTTTATTCCTTGAGCTAACGGTAATCCAGATGAGAAGTTGATAGTATTAGTTTGTCTTCTCATGTATACTTTCCATGCATCAGATCCACTTTCTCTACCTCCGCCAGTATCTTTTTCTCCTCCAAATGCACCTCCAATTTCCGCACCAGATGTTCCAATATTGACGTTAGCAATTCCACAGTCACTTCCCCATGGTGATAGGAATGTTTCAGCTTCCATTAAATTATTAGTCATTATTGCTGAAGAAAGCCCTTGATCTACTTCATTTTGAATTTCAATAGCATTTTGAACCTCTCCTGAATACTTTATTAAATATAAAATAGGAGCAAATGTTTCTTGATGAACAATTTCTAAGGAATGATCTACTTCAGCAATTGCTGGTTTTACATAGCAACCACTTTTATATTGATCTCCAGAAAGAACCTCACCTTCTACTAACCAACGACCACCTTGTTTATCTACTAGAGATATCGCTTTCTGATATGATTCTACAGCTAGTTTATCTATAAGAGGTCCAACATGGTTGTTTGTGTCAAGAGGATCTCCAATTTTAATTTGATTATATGCTTTAATTAATGAGTCTTTTACTTTATCATATATTTCTTCATGAACAATTAATCTTCTAGTAGATGTACATCTTTGTCCACAAGTTCCAACTGCACCAAAAACTGTTCCCATTATTGTCATTTTTAAATCAGCTTCAGGAGTAACAATTATTGCATTATTTCCTCCAAGCTCAAGTAATGTTTTTCCTAATCGTGCACCAACTTTTTCAGCAACAATTTTTCCCATTCTGGTTGAGCCTGTAGCAGATACAAGGGGGATGTTTTTACTTTGTGATAGCATTTCCCCAATTTTATAATCACCATTTATTATACATGAAACACCCTCAGGAATATTATTCTCTTTAAGTACCTCAGCGATAATTTTTTGACACACAATGCTACAGAGTGGAGTTTTTTCACTTGGCTTCCAAATCGTAACATTACCACAAACCCATGCTAATGCAACATTCCAGCTCCATACTGCAACAGGAAAGTTAAATGCAGATATTATACCAACTATTCCTAGCGGATGATATTGTTCATACATTCTATGAGTAGGTCTTTCAGAATGCATTGTTAACCCGTGTAATTGTCTTGATAGTCCAACTGCAAAGTCACATATATCAATCATTTCTTGAACTTCACCTAGCCCTTCTTGATATGATTTACCCATTTCATATGAAACTAGGGTTCCAAGTAGTTCTTTTTCTTCCCTTAGTTTATTTCCAAACTGACGAACTAACTCTCCTCTTTTTGGAGCAGGAATTTCTCGAAATTCTTTAAATGCTTTTTTAGAAACTTGAATAATTTGATCAAAATCATTTTTTGATCCAGAAGAAATTTCTCCAATTAACTTTCCATCAACTGGGGAATAACTTTCAATTTTTTCTCCTGAACTAAACCATTCAGAACCAGTTGAACATCCATGACTTAATTTATTAAGCCCATACTTATTGAATAATTGATCTAAATCTTTCATATTTATTTTTTTGAAACTCTAACTGTGTTAACCATTCCTTTTAGATGAATAGGCATAGATGTTAAATTTATTACCTTATCGTTTTTTTGAAGATAGTTGTTGTCAAATGCTATTTTATTTATCTCTTCAACAGTTTTGTCAGTACTTTCTGTACTGTTATAATAAAACGCTTTTACACCCCAAAGAAGATTTAGTTGAGTTAAAATTCTTTTATTGGAAGTGAAAACTAAAACATGTGTCTTAGGTCTCCAGGATGATATTTGATAGGCTGTATAACCACTATTAGTTAGAGTGCTTATAGCTTTAGCATTTGTGTCATTAGCAATTTTTGCTGCATAATAGCAAACAGATTTTGTTATAAACCTTTCAGAATCATAATCTGTTGGATGTTTGTGCTTAAGTGAGATTAAATTTGAATTTTCAACTTTACCTATAATATTTGCGATTGTCTGAATCACTTCTATAGGATGTTTACCAACTGAGGTTTCACCAGATAACATTACTGCATCAGCTCCATCCATTACTGAATTGGCTACATCATTAACTTCTGCTCTGTTTGGATTTAAACTTTCCATCATACTCTCCATCATTTGAGTTGCAATTATAACAGGGATTCTAGCTTTTTTCGCTTTATGAACAAGTTTTTTTTGAATTAATGGAACCTCAGAAGCATTAATTTCGACTCCTAAGTCCCCTCTTGCCACCATTATTCCACTTGCATATTTCATAATATTATCAATATTCCTTACCCCTTCAGGTTTTTCAATTTTTGCAATTACCGGAATTCTATGATCTGTATTCTTTTCTAATAATTCGATTAAAGATTTTACATCAGATTCATGTCTTACAAATGAAAGAGCAATCCAGTCAACATTCTGTTTAGCTGAAAATACTGCATCTTTAATATCTTTATCGGTAAGCGCAGGTTGTGAGATATTTGTATTTGGCAGGTTAAACCCCTTATTTGAAAAAAGAGCACCTCCCTGAATTATTTCTGCATTAATTTCATCTTTTTTATTTGTCCCAGTAACTTTTAAAATTATTTTCCCATCATCAATTAAAATCTTTTCACCTGTATTTATGTCTTTAGGAAGACTTTGATAATCGATAAATATAATTTTTTCATCTCCAATAAATTTTTCACCTGTTTTAATCTTGATCTCATCACCATCATTAAGATTTGTATTAGGGCTTATCTCACCAATTCTAAGTTTAGGACCTTGAAGATCTGCAAGAATTGAAGTATTAGCTTCAAGCTTATCATTAACTTGCCTAATATCCTTAATTAATGCTTCAGCCTGTTTATGACTTGAGTGAGAAAAATTAATTCTTAAAACATCTACTCCCTCTTTAATAAGCTTTTCAATGCTGTCAGCAGAAGAGGTAGATGGACCTAGTGTTGCAATAATTTTTGTTTTTTTTATCCTTTTCATATATCTAGATTAAAATTATCTAAAATTTCATCGCTTGGAACTTTATAAACTATTGAGATATTTGAAATTTTTGACATTTTATCAATCAAATTTGATGTTGAAAAATAACAATTCTGTTTAATAAAGAAATCAACTTCTTTATGCGACTCTACCAAAGATAACTCTTTTGTATTTGTGAAACTAAAAAGAGAATCCGTTAGTTCAGCTTCCTTAACTTCAATATTTAACTTGTTTACAAAAAGTTCAAAATCAATTCCTTTTTGTTTGTTTTCCCAATTATAATGTGGAACATAGAATGTATTTTCAATTTTTAAATCATTCTTTGATCTAACAAAATTTGTAAAGCAATATTTATTGATTTGAAAGGCTAAAGAGAAGATTTTCAAATTAGAATGTATAGCAACTATCTTGAATTTTTCTTGAATATTTGAATCTAATTTTAAAACCTTTTTGATACTTCAGAGTTTAATACTAATCAATCTTTTTAAATATAACACACGCATTATGTCCTCCAAATCCAAATGTATTTGACATCGCTATATCTACAGATTTTTTTTGAGCAGAGGAAAATGTGAAGTTTAATTTAGAGTCAATATTATCATCATCATTAAAATGATTAATTGTAGGTGGAATAATCCCATGTTTCATCGCTAGAATACATGAAATTGCTTCTACAGCACCAGCAGCACCAAGAAGGTGTCCAGTCATAGATTTTGTCGAATTAATATTTAGTTTGTAGGCATCATCTTGAAAAACCTCTTTTATAGCTTTGCTCTCTGCAACATCACCAAGAGGTGTAGAGGTTCCATGCATATTTATTAAATCAATATCACTAGTTTGTAAATTAGCATCATTTAAACAGTTCTTCATTACTTTTATTGCACCTCTTCCATCGGGATGTGGTGCTGTCATATGATAAGCATCACAAGATAGACCTCCACCAATAAGTTCTGCATAAATTTTAGCTCCTCTGTTTACAGCATGTTCATATTCCTCTATTATTAATGATCCAGCGCCTTCTCCTAAAACAAATCCATCCCTATCTCTATCAAATGGTCTTGACGCAGTAGTAGGATCATCATTTCTTGTAGACAATGCATGCATTGCATTAAACCCTCCAACACCTGCCATAGTAACTGGAGCTTCTGAGCCACCAGCGACAATAACATCAGCATGTCCAACTCTAATGTATGTTAGAGCATCAATTAAGGCATTTGAAGAGGAAGCACAGGCTGAAACAGTAGCGTAATTAGGACCTTGAAAACCAAATTTCATAGCTATTAATCCAGGAGCTATATCTGGAATCATTTTTGGAATCATAAATGGATTAAATCTTGGAGTTCCATTACCCTCTGAAAAATTTAATACTTCATTTTGAAAAGTTTCCAATCCACCAATTCCAGATCCCCAAATTACTCCAATTCTATCAAAATTCGGATTGGATTCTAATAACTTAGAGTCTTTAATAGATTCTGAAGCAGCTACAATTCCGTATTGAGTAAAACGATCGTATCTTCTAAATTCCTTTTTTTCAAAATGATTAGCAGGGTCAAAGCCTTTTAATTCACAAGCAAATTTAGTCTTGAATTCTGATGCATCAAAATGAGTAATATTACCACATCCATTAGCACCGCTAATCAATCCATTCCAATATGAATTTAAATCATTACCAATTGGAGTTAAAGCTCCCATTCCAGTAACTACAACTCTTCTTAATGTCATTAAATTAAATTTTTATTTTGCTTTTTCAATAAACTCAATAGCTTGACCTACAGAGACAATATTCTCAGCTTGATCATCAGGTATCTGAATATCGAATTCTTTTTCAAATTCCATAATAAGCTCTACTGTGTCTAGAGAGTCAGCTCCCAGGTCATTTGTAAAACTAGCTGCAGGAACTACTTCGTTCTCATCAACTCCTAATTTATCTACTATTATTGCTTTTACTCTTGAAGAAATATCTGACATAATATGTTTATTTATGAGTTCAG
>Ga0209425_10001796_pt1 | contig 24808 bp, 22 predicted proteins | sample COG_05_FD_184749 | JGI IMG/M metagenome (GOLD analysis project Ga0209425, IMG submission 184749) | Pelagic Microbial community sample from North Sea - COGITO 998_met_05 (SPAdes) (version 2) | ecosystem: Environmental > Aquatic > Marine > Neritic zone/Coastal water | place: Helgoland, sampling...
ATGCTTTCAATCCAAGTCTATTAAAAGTTTTTAAATAAGAAAAAAACATTTTATTGTAAGATTTCTTTGCATCTTCATCTGATAAGTCAAAAGAGTAAGCGTCTTTCATATAAAATTCTTTGCACCTCATTACTCCAAATCTTGGTCTTATTTCATCTCTAAATTTCCACTGAATATGGTAAAGGAGCTGAGGAAGAGATTTGTAAGATTTTACACTTGATCTAAACACATCTGTTATTAATTCTTCATTTGTAGGGCCGTATAACATTTCTCTACCTTGACGATCTTTAATCCTTAACATTTCTTCACCATAATCGTCGTATCTTCCGCTTTCTTTCCATATTTCAGAAGATTGAATTGTTGGCATTAACATTTCTTGTGCTCCTATAACATTCTGTTCTTCTCTAACAATTTTTTCAATTTTTTTCATGACTTTAAAACCTAAAGGTAACCAAGAATAAATTCCAGCGGATGATTGTTTAATCATGCCGGTTCTTAGCATTAATTGGTGTGATTTTATTTTTGCTTCAGCTGGCAGGTCTTTTGTAATGGGTATAAATAATTTTGAAAGATACATTATTGTAAATATTCTCTTAAATTTAATAAACCAAACTTTACAAGATAATATATTACAATAAAAATTATAGAAGTGATTATCGTAGTTATTATAAATTTTTTACTTATATTGGGATTATTTGGAGCTCCTGGATCTGTTCCCCCTAATTTCTCTTTAAATTTGGTTTTATTTGATTGTATTCCTACAGGTAAAATAGAGAAGAAAGTGATCCACCAAATCAATACATAAACTATTATAGAGCCAGTAATACCCACTAAATTCTCGCTATATTAATATTAGTAAAAGGTTTTTTTCCTGTTTTTTCTCTGACAATTTTTCTACAATGTTGTTTGATAGTGTCTATTAAATTTTTTTGCTGATTTTTACTCTCTAATGAAAAAGTTCTACAAATATTAAATATTCCATCTTCCATATCAAAAATAAAGGGTTCATTATTTTTATTTTCAGGAATTCCTCTATATGAAATTATAGGTTTTTTAATTTTTCCATTATTAGAAACTATAAGAGTAATTTCTAAATAACCATTAATTGAAAGATTTTTTCTATCTTTAATTGATTGGGAGTCTGTTTCTACATTAACATTCCCATCTAAATAAACTCTTCCAGATGGAGCTTTGTCAATAATTTGAGGTGTATCTCCAGGTAGAAGTTTTATAATATCTCCGTTTTCAATAAGCAGAGTTTTCGGTACTTGCATTTCTTTTGCAAAACTTACATGCTCTTGCATATGTCTATGCTCTCCATGAACTGGGATCACAGTTTTTGGTTTGACCCACTTATACATATCTTTTAGATCATCCCTGTTAGGGTGACCTGAAACATGGACAAAAGCGTTTTCTTCACTAATAATTTCTATATTATTTCTTACTATTAAATTCTGTAAGTTATATAATTTTTTTTCATTACCAGGAATAATTTTTGAAGAAAAAATAACACAATCACCCTCTCCTAAAAAAACCTCAGGATGTATACCATTTACTATTCTGTTCATGGCTCCCATCGGCTCACCTTGACTACCAGTTGCTAGATACAGAATTTTATTTTTTGAAACTTTTTTAGCTTCTCGCGGATCTAATGGCTCTATAAGACCTTTTAAGTAACCACATTTCTTAGCAACTTTAAATATTCTATGCATTGACCTACCAACTAAACAAATAGATCTACCTGTTTTTTTTGCACAATAAAAAATTGACTCCATTCTAGCGACGTTGGAAGCAAAAGAAGTTACTAGTATTCTTTTAGTTTTTAATTCCATTATTCTTAATAAACTATCTCTCACATCAGACTCTGAACCTGCTCTACCCGGACTAAAAATATTTGTTGAGTCACAAATCATTGCGGAAACTCCGCTATTACCAATTTTTTTTAACTTTTCTTCATCTATTTTGTTTCCAATCAATGGGTTAGGGTCTATTTTCCAATCTCCTGTATGCAAAATTGTTCCTAACGGAGTTTTTATACTTAATCCATTTGGTTCTAAAATTGAATGAGTCAAAGTAACAAAATCAATTTCAAAATCTCCTAGCTTAATTTGACTATTTAATGGAACTATTTTTAGAAAAGATGAAATATCTATTTTTTTTTCTTTAAATTTTTCTGTAAGCAACGCAGCTGTAAAAGGGGTTGCAAATAGTTTACATTTTAATTCTGGCCATATGTGTGCAACAGCGCCAATATGATCTTCATGAGCATGAGTAAGAACTATACCTAGTAAGTCTTTTTTTTTCTCAATAATAAAACCAGGATCTGGCATAATTAAATCTACACCCGGAATTGTGTCATCAGCAAAAGTAACTCCCATGTCTACAATGATCCATTTTTGGTTATCCTCTTTACCGTAGGCATACAGATTCATATTCATGCCTATTTCACCAGATCCACCAAGCGGGCAAAAAATTAATTCTTCTTTTCTCATATAAATTCTTTATAAACTTTTGCTATTCCTTTGATAGTAATATCTTGATCAATCGATATTTTTCTTTTTAGTACTTTTTTGAAAAATTTTGCATATCCGCCAGTTAATATAATTTTATATTTGATTTTTTTTTTAAAAATAATCTTATTAATAATGTTATTTATTAAACCTTCATACCCCCAAACAAATCCAGCATTTAAAGCTTCCTTTGTGGTTTTTCCATAACTTTTTTGATTTCTTTTAAGATTTATTAATGGGAGCAAAGCAGTGGATTTACTTAAATTTTTTATTGAGAGCTTAACACCTGGTGCTATTACGCCGCCTTCGTAAACTTTATTCCTAATTACATCAAATGTAGTTGCTGTTCCAAAATCCAAAATCAAACAATTTTTAAAATGATTTGCACCTATTGCATTCGCAATTCTATCAGATCCTAGCTGTATTTTGTTTTTAACATTAATTTTAATAATTTTTTTAAGATTAAAGTCCTTGATTTCAAGTAGTTTGAATTTTGTAAATTTAAAATTTTTTTTGACTTCCTTAAAAGCCGCAGGAACTACACTTGAAAATAATAAAATTGAATTTAAGTTTTTATTTAAATGGGTTTTAAGAGTCAATCTTAAATAATTCTTTTTATAAATTTTAATAGTCTCGAAATTAAAAGTTTTTATAATTTTGAATTTATCATTTAAAATACATACTTTTGTAGAAGTATTTCCAATATCGCCAACTATATATTTCATAAATTATTATTATATATTTTTTTAAGTTTTAAATATGGGTAGTTTTTTGCTTTTGTTAAAAAGTTTTCATATGCGTTTTTAATATTATTTAAAACCTTGTTATTATCTATGTTTTTATTCGTTATTTTTTTGAGTGTGGTCGAGGGAAAACCTTTATTTTTAGGATCTAAATTTGTATTCACTCCTATTCCTACTATAAGAAATTTTTTATCTTTATATTTTATCACTTCTTGTAATATTCCGCATATCTTCTTTTTATTATACAGCAAATCATTGGGCCATTTGATTTTAATTTTTTTTGTAAAATCTTGTGAAAGAACATTTTTCAATAAATAAGCATTTAAAATTGCAAAATGTTTAAAATCTATATTTTTTTGATTCATTTCAAAAAAAAGGGATATAAATAAATTCCCTTTTATGGAAATCCATTTTTTCCCCATTGTTCCTCTTCCATGAGTTTGGATTTCAGACACTATCATTGTAGGTGCTGATTTTTTTTTAATTAATTTCAAGGCGACGTCATTTGTGCTCTTAACACTTTTAAATTTTAATAATTTCACTTTCATTAGTTAATAAATAATGAATCAACTATTTTATTTAAGATAGATGGATATAAAAAGAAAGTTAGTAAAATACTGCAACTTACAAAAATTGAAAATTTTGCTGATCTGTTTTTAACTGAATCAAATGTAATAGATCCGTCGTCAAAGTAAATTGTTTTAATAATCTTTAAATAGTAAAAGGCAGATATCACCGTAGTTAATAATCCTATTATTCCTAGTGTGTACATCTTCTGCTCCAGAACAGCTGAAAAAACATAAAATTTTGCAAAAAATCCTCCAAGTGGTGGTATTCCAGCTAATGAAAATAATATTATTAAAAGTGAAACAGCTAATAAAGGATTTTTTTTTGAGATGCCTGATAAATCAGCAATATTTTCTTTATACTCACTATCCTTTTTTAACAAGTATAAGCATGAAAAAATTCCAATATTCATTATTACATAAATAGATATATAAACTATTGCACTTTTATATCCTGCAATATTTCCAGTAGCTACACCTGCTAGTGCGTATCCTACGTGTCCTATTGAGCTATAAGCTAAAAGTCTTTTAATATTTTTTTGTCCGATTGCAGCAATAGCTCCTAATATCATCGAAGCGATGGATATAAAAATTATTATAATTTGCCACTCATTTAATATATTGGAAAAAGGAATAAACATAAATTTAATTAATACGGCTAAACCAGCAACTTTTGGAACTGCAGCAAAATAATTAGTGACTGATGTTGGTGCTCCTTCATACACATCTGGCGTCCACATATGAAAAGGAACTGCTGATACTTTAAATGCTAAACCTACTAAAATAAATACCATAGCAAAAACAGCTCCAATATTTTCTTTATTTAGCTCATTTGATATTAAATCAAAATTTGTTGATCCAGTAAAACCATACAACAATGAGCATCCATATAATAATAAACCTGATGATAATGCGCTTAATACAAAATATTTGATGCCTGATTCTGAAGATTTTAAATTATCTCTATCAATGGCAGCTAATATATAAAGTGCTAATGATTGCAGCTCTAACCCTAAATAAAATATAATAATATCATTTGAACTGACCATAAAAAACATACCTAAAATTGAGAGTAGAATTATTATTGGATATTCAAATTTATCTAATTTCTTATCTATAATATAAATTTTGGATGCATTTAAAACAAATAGGCTAGAAATGAGTATCAAAATTTTAAAAAAATTCGAAAAAGCGTCTCTTGTGAAACTATCTAAAAATATTTTTTCTTCAATGTTCGGCCTATTAAAAATTATAGCAATTGTTATTATTATTATCAATGAAGATAAATTAAAAATTAGATTAAAACTATTTTTTACAAAAACTCCAATCATTAAAACAGAAAAAATCGATAACATTAAAAAAATTTCTGGAAGTAAAGTATTTAAATCATTAATCATATTAATTTAATCCATTAGTTTGTAATGCAATTTCGTAATTGCTAATCAAATTATTTACAGAAGCGCTTAATGTGTCCATTAATGGCGCTGGATAAAATCCAAATAAAATAACTAATGTTCCTAAGGTAACTAACATTAAAATTTCTAAATTATTTATATCTTTTAAATTTTTGATTTCATCATTATTTGTGCTTCCAAATACAACTCTTTTAGTCAACCAAAGCATGTATGCCGCCCCAAGGACAACTCCAAAAGTTGCCAACATTGCAACAAGATAATTTTTTTGAAATGTACCTGCTAAAACTAAAAATTCACCAAGAAATCCTGAGGTTCCAGGAAGACCTAGTCCAGCCAAAGCAAAAACTATAAATAAAAAAGAATATTTTGGTAAATAATTTACTAATCCTCCGTAAGTACTTATCATTCTTGAATGTAATCTATCGTAAACGACTCCAACACACAGAAATAAAGCAGCTGATATTAATCCGTGACTTATCATCTGAAAAATGCTTCCTTCAATACCTTGTTTTGTAACAGTAAAAATTCCCAATGTAACATATCCCATATGAGCTACAGAGGAGTATGCGATTAATTTTTTCATATCCTCCTGCATTAAAGCAACTAAAGAAGTGTAAATAATTGCAATAATACTCAATGTGTAAATTAATGGAGTAAAATACTCTGATGCTATTGGGAACATTGGTAAAGAAAACCTTAGAAAACCGTAACCAGCCATTTTTAAGAGTATAGCTGCTAATAATACCGATCCAGCTGTTGGCGCTTCAACGTGAGCATCTGGTAACCAAGTATGTACTGGCCACATTGGCATCTTTACAGCAAATGAACTAAAAAAAGCTAACCATAATAAATTTTGATACTCTTTTGGAATTTGTATTTTATAAATTTCTGTAACATCAGTTGTTCCTGTTATCCAGTAGATAGCTATGATGGCGACTAACATTAAAACAGAACCCAAAAGAGTAAAAAGGAAAAACTTAAAAGCCGAATAAACTCTGCGAGGTCCTCCCCAAACACCTATAATTAAAAACATTGGAATTAATCCTGCTTCAAAAAATAAATAAAAAACTACTAAATCTAGTGAGCAAAAAACACCAATCATAAAAGTCTCTAGAATTAAAATTGCAATTAAAAATTCTTTCACTCTGACTTTGACGCTATTTATACAAGAAATTATGCAAATAGGAGTTATTAGGGTAGTTAAAACTATAAAAAGTATTGAAATTCCATCAACACCTAATTTAAATTTTATAAAATCATTTATCCAAGATTTTTCTTCTAAAAATTGAAAATCTGCTGATGTAAGATCTAAAGAGTGCCAGATGAATAATGATAATATAAATGTAGCAAAACTGCTAAAAAGAGAAATATAAATCGCACTATTATTATTTTTGGTTTCCTTTGATAAAAAAATAAAAAAGGAGCTAATCAAAGGTAAAAATATCAATGTTGATAAAATTGGAAAATTCATTTTTAATTCAAAATCAAATACGTTAGTAAAATTGACAAGCCTATAAGCATTACAAAGGCATAATCATAAATAAATCCTGTTTGAAAAAGACTTGTTTTATCAGAAAGTTTTTTAATTAATTTGGATATACCATCAGGGCCGAATCTGTCAATAATACCTTGATCACCTTGTTTCCAAAGAAATGAACCTATTTTTTTTGCAGGCGTAATAAAAATTCGTTCATACAACTCATCAATAAACCATTTATTAAGTAAAAAATTATATAATGGTAAATTAGTATTTTTAAATTCTTCCAAAATTTTTGTATTTTTAACAAAATAATAAAAAGAAAAAGGGATAGAAATTGTCACTAAAAATGGCGTTAATAATAAAAACCATGAAGGAATCGGATCGTGTTTTACTTCTTTAAGAAAAAAAATTGATGTTTGCCAAAAATCTGTGCTGTGATGACCTATTAAAATTTCTTTAAAGAGATAACCAGCAAATAATGCACCAATACTTAGGAAAAGTAACGGAGCTAACATTATAACTGGAGACTCGTGAGTTTCGTCAATTAAAATTTTTTTATTATTATACGGTCCGTGGAAAGTTTTAAAGAATAATCTCCAGGAATATATTGAAGTTAAAAAAGCAGTAAAAATTCCAACAGTTGCTGCATAATTACCCAATGATGAATTTCTTAAATAAGCAAATTCAATTATTGCATCTTTTGAATAAAAACCTGATAAAAAAGGAAATCCAGTTAATGCTAAAGTTCCAATTAACATAAATGTATATGTGTAAGGAAGTTTTTTTCTGACACCACCCATATTTCGAATGTCTTGTTCATCTTTAAATGCATGAATAACGGAGCCAGAACCTAAAAATAATAAAGCTTTAAAAAACGCATGAGTAAATAAATGAAACATTGCTACATGGTAGGCTCCAACACCAGCAGCAAAAAACATATAGCCTAGTTGACTACAAGTGGAATAAGCTACTATCTTTTTTATATCATTCTGTACTAAAGCAACTGATGCAGCAAAGATTGCAGTAATCATACCAACTATCGTAACTAGGTTTAAAACTGTTTGAGAATATTCAAATAGAGGTGAACACCTTACAACTAAAAATACCCCAGCTGTGACCATTGTTGCCGCATGAATTAATGCAGAAACTGGCGTAGGCCCTTCCATAGCATCTGGCAGCCAAGTATGTAATAAAAATTGAGCCGATTTACCCATCGCTCCAATAAATAAAAATAAGCAAATCAATGTTATTATAGAAGTTGTGAAACCTAAAAATATTATATTTTTTTCTACAAATTGAGGCGCTAGATTAAAAACTTCTTTAAAATTTATAGTTCCAAAATAAAAAAAAATAAGAAAAATACCAATTGCTAGACCAAAATCACCAACTCTGTTGACAATAAATGCTTTGATTGCTGCGTTATTTGCAGACTCTTTTTTATACCAAAATCCTATTAACAAATATGAACAAAGACCAACTCCCTCCCATCCAAAAAACAATTGTAAGAAATTATCAGATACAACAAGAACAAGCATAGAGAAAGTAAAGAGTGATAAATAAGACATAAATCTTGGTTTATGAGGATCATGGCTCATGTAACCAACTGAATAAATATGAACAATTGCTGATACAAATGTCACTACAACAAGCATTATTGAACTAAGTGGATCTATGTTGATTGACCAATTAGCTACAAAATCTCCCGAGCTAATCCATTCAAATATTTTATAATTTCCATAAGTATTATTTTGAATTCCGTTCCAAAATAACATTATAGATAATACTGCCGATATACTTACCAGCAAACTAGTTGTTATTTCTGAAAAATATTTTGTTAATGAACTTCCTAAATAGCCAACAATTGATCCAACTAATGGGAAAAAAATTATAGCGTATTCCATCTATCCTTTCATTCCATGTATGTCTTCAACTCTAATAGAGCCTTTATTTCTATAGTAAATAACAATGATTGCTAAACCTATTGCTGCCTCTGCAGCAGCTACAGTTAAGATTAACATTGTAAATATTTGACCAACTATATCACCAGAAAAAATAGAAAATGATATCAAGTTAATATTAACAGCGAGTAAGATTAGTTCGATAGACATTAAAATGACAATTATGTTTTTCCTATTTAAAAAAATACCTATAGTCCCTAAGAAAAATATTATCGCACCTAAAGATAAATAATGACCTAGACCAATCTCAATCATCAACTTTTACCCCTTTGTTTGACTCTACTTCTTTTAATTCAGTTGAAGAGGAGGGATCTCTTGAAATTTGATTAAAATAACTTTGCCTTTTTACTCCTTTTCTTTGCCTAAAAGTTAAAAGAATAGCTCCAATCATAGATAGCAAAAGTATTAGGCCTGCTAATTGAAAATACAAAATATAATCAGTATACATCACTAAACCTAATTGGTGTGTATTTGAAATGTTTGATAATTCTAAAGTGCTACTGGACATAAAATTATCTTTATATTTCCATCCACCGACGACTACTAATAATTCTAAAAGAATTAAAACACTCACAATTAATCCAGTTGGAATATGGGTAGACTTTTTTCCAACAAACCAAGATTGTTTTTGTTCAGCCACATTAAGCATCATTACAACAAATAAAAATAATACTGCTACTGCTCCAACATAAACAATTAATATAATCATTCCTAAAAATTCAGCACCTATCATAATAAATAAGCATCCCACTGAAATAAAATCTAAAATTAAAAAGAAAACTGAGTTTACAGTATTCTTTGATGTAATTACCATTAGAGATGAAAAAATTGCTATTACTGAAAAAAAATAAAAAAATATAGAATGAGCTAACATTTATCTATAAGGTTTGTCTAATTTTATATTTTTTTCTAAAACATCTTCCCATCTGTCCCCATTATCTAATAATTTTTGTTTATTATAATAAAGTTCTTCTCTTGTTTCCGTTGCGAACTCAAAGTTTGGTCCCTGCACTATTGCATCAACAGGGCAAGATTCTTGGCATAATCCACAATAGATGCACTTGAGCATATCAATATCATATCTAGTAGTTTTTCTACTTCCGTCGTCTCTTTCAGTAGATTCAATTGTAATGGCTTGAGCTGGACAAACAGCTTCGCAAAGTTTACATGCGATACATCTCTCTTCGCCACTAGGATATCTTCTTAATGCATGTTCACCTCTCATGCGGGGACTAATTGGGCCTTTTTCAAAAGGATAATTAATTGTTTTTGATTTTCTAAACATTTCCTTAATAGCCATTATTAAACCTTTTACAAATTCTGTAAGGAAAACAGTTTTAAAAATTCTGCTCAGAGTCATTAGAAATTTCCTTTTGGTAATTTATCAAAGTAGAACAAAAAACTTGCTGTTAAAACTAAATAAATTAGAGAAAGAGGCAAGAAAATTTTCCAGCCCAATCTCATTAATTGATCATATCTATACCTTGGAACAATTGCTTTAATAAGTGCAAATAATATAAATAAAAATAAAATTTTTAATATCATCCAAAGAGGTGCAGGAATAAGGTTAAATGGATAAATATCGATAACCGGAAGCCAGCCACCTAAAAATAAAATAGAACCAATAGCACACATAAGCAATATATTAGCGTATTCACCGAGCCAAAACATAGCGTACATCATACCGGAATATTCTGTTTGATAACCAGAAACTAATTCTGCTTCTGCCTCTGGTAAATCAAAGGGAGGTCTATTTGTTTCTGCAAGAGCTGAAATAAAAAAAATGACAAACATTGGAAAGAGAGGGATTACATACCATAATTCTTTTTGTGCTAAGACTATGTCTTTTAAATTTAACGAACCAACACAAAGTAGGACATTAATTATTATTATCCCAATAGATACTTCATATGAAACCATCTGAGCGGCAGATCTTATTGCTCCTAAAAAGGGATATTTTGAATTCGAGGCCCAACCACCCATAATTATTCCATAAACCCCAAGAGATGAAACAGCAAACAAATATAATATACCGACATTTATATCTGCTAATACAAATTCTTCACTCATGGGAATGACTGCCCAAGCAACTAGAGCTAATGTCATTGTTATAATTGGCGCTAAGACAAAAACTATTTTATTTGCACTGGCAGGGATTATAATTTCTTTAAAAATATATTTTAAGGCATCTGCAAATGTTTGTAATAATCCAAAAGGACCTACAACATTGGGTCCTTTTCTTTTTTGAACTAGACCCCAAACTCTTCTGTCTAACCAAACAACCATAGCTATTGATATTAATATTGGTACTAACAAAAATAAAATTTTATAAACTTCTTGACCTAAGATTAAGGCATATTCAAACATTAATTATTAGTCCCATTTTTTTTTATTTTTTGACGAATTTGTCGGCAATCACTCATAGTCTTAGATGCTCGTGAAATTGAATTTGTATAATAATAATCAAGTTCTCTCACAATAACATCTTCACTGACAAAATTTGTTTCAATATTTGAATTTTGTATTTGTGATGGTTTGGGTAATTCACTTATTTGAGAAAAATTTGGAATCATATTTAAAACTTGTTTTCTTAATTGATCAAAATTAGTTTGATCAACTTTAGCATCTATTTTTTTTATAATACGATTAAATATTTTCCAATCTTCTAAAGCCTCTCCGATTGGGTAGGAGGCTTTTTTACATTCCTGGACCCTGCCTTCTAGATTTTCATACAAACCGTTTTGTTCAGTATAACTTGCACTTGGTAAAACAATATCAGCAATCTCTGCACCTCTATCTCCATGACTTCCTTGATAAATAATAAATTCATCATTTTTTTTAAAATCTAAATTATCTGAACCTAATAAATACAATAATTTAAATTTATTATTTTTGAGATTGTCAAAAAAGCTAAATTCTCCACTTTTTTGATAAGGTATAATTTTTAGATCAAGCAAGCCTACGGTTGATGCATTTTGCGTTAAAATATTTAATGCGTTCCACTCTTTGTTAATTAAGTTATTTTGTATTAAAAAACTTTTTAATTCTTCAAATATATATTTTCCACTTTTAAGCTCTAAAGCAGACTCTCCGATTATAATAATAGGCTTCTTAGAAGATAAAAGTTTTTTTGAAAATTCGTGTTCTTTACTTATTATTTTCTTAATATCATCTGTCTTGTTGCCAATTATTTGGTAGTCGTATGTCAAATTACCTGGATTGCCTATTGAATATATAGGAACATTTTTTTGAGCAAATACTTTTCTTATTCTAGCGTTTAAAATTGTTGCTTCATGTCTTGGATTTGTTCCAATTAAAAATATTAAATCTGAATTTTCAATACCTTTAATTGATGAATTAAAAATATAATTTATTTTTTCAGCAGAATTGACATAAAACTTTTTTTCTCTAAATTCCAAATTATCGCTTCCAAAAGTTTTAAATAAATTTTTAAATGCTAAAGCATTTTCCATATTGATTAAATCTCCAATATGACCAGCAATTTCTTTAGGTTGAATAGATTTTATTTTACCTGCTATAAGATTTATGGCTTCATCCCAGCTTGATTTTAGTAATTTATTCTCTTTTTTAATATAAGGAACGTCTAATCTTTGCTTTAAAAGCCCATCACATGAATATCTTGTTTTATCAGAAATCCATTCTTCATTAATTTCATTATTAAGCCTTGGTAGTATTCGTTTAACTTCCCAATTATATGTATCAACTCTGATATTTGAGCCTACCGCATCCATTACATCAATACTTTCAGTTTTTTTTAATTCCCAAGGTCTTGCTTCAAAAGCGTAAGGTTTTGACGTCAATGCTCCGACGGGACACAAATCAATTACATTTGCTGATAGCTCTGACTCCATCGATTTTTCTAAGTAAGTAGTAATCTCCATATTTTCACCTCTACCTATAGCTCCAATCTCTGGTATACCAGCAACTTCAGTAGCAAATCTCACACATCTAGTACAATGGATGCATCTGGTCATTTGAGTTTTAATTAAGGGTCCCATATACTTTTCTTTTACATCTCTTTTATTTTCTACGAATCTAGATTTATCTACTCCGTAATATAAAGATTGATCTTGTAAGTCACATTCCCCACCTTGATCACAAACTGGACAATCTAATGGATGATTAGCTAGCAAAAATTCCATAACTCCTTTTCTTGCTTTTTCTACTAAAGAAGTATTTGTTTTTATATTCATGCCTTCAGCAGCTGGCATTGCACAAGATGCTATAGGTTTTGGAGATTTTTCCAGTTCAACCAAACACATTCTACAGTTTCCAGCTATAGATAGTTTTTCGTGATAACAAAATCTTGGAATTTCAAAATCTGCTAGCTCACAGGCTTGTAAAACTGTCATTCCTTTTTCAAACTCTACTTCTTTTCCGTTTATTTTTATTTTAGGCATTTTTATTATCCAATAAATGTTGATCAACTAAGTAAGGATTGTTTAATTTTTTCTTAATTAAAGGTTCTTCTCTGCAGCGATCCTCTACTTCTTTCCTAAAATGTCTTAATAAACCTTGCACTGGCCAAGCTGAACCTTCACCAAAAGCACAAATAGTATGACCTTCAATTTGTTTTGTGACATCAGATAATAAATCTACATCACTGTAGGTTGCTTTTCTTTTTACTACTCTATCTAATATTCTCCACATCCAGCCTGAACCTTCACGACATGGTGTGCACTGACCACAACTTTCATGTTTGTAAAACCTAGCTATTCTAGCCATACACGCAACAATATCTTGATCTTTATTAATTACCACTATCCCAGCAGTTCCTAATCCACTTTTGTTTTCAATTAAAGAATCAAAATCCATCGTCAACGTATCGCATATTTTTTTTGGTAACAAAGGCATAGAAGAACCACCAGGTATAACAGCTTTGAGGTTATCCCAACCTCCTACTACACCACCGGCATGTTTTTCAATTAAATCTTTAAGTGGAATGCCCATTTCTTCTTCAACATTGCAAGGAGAATTTACATTGCCTGATATACAAAATATTTTAGTGCCAGTATTTTTGGGTTTACCAATTGAAGAAAACCATTTTCCTCCTCTTCTGAGTATTGTAGGAACTACGGCTATGGTTTCTACGTTATTAACTATAGTTGGGCATCCATATAAACCAACTAATGCTGGAAAAGGAGGTTTTAATCTTGGTTGACCTTTATTTCCTTCAATACTTTCTAATAATGCTGTTTCTTCACCGCAAATGTAAGCTCCAGCACCATAATGAATATGGATATCAAAATCCCATCCAGAGCCACAAGCATTTTTACCTAAAAAATTTTTTTCATAAGCCTGTTCAATAGCTGCTTGAAGCCTGTTGCCTTCACTAAAATATTCGCCCCTAATATAAATATAACAAACATGCGCTTGAACAGCAAAACCAGCTATCAGACATCCTTCTATCAATTTTTGAGGTTCAAATCTTAGAATATCTCTATCCTTACAAGTTCCAGGTTCAGACTCATCAGCATTAATTACCAAATAATGAGGTCTAGAACCGACTTCTTTTGGAGCAAATGACCATTTAAGACCTGTTGAAAAACCAGCCCCTCCTCGCCCTCTAAGTTCAGAGGTTTTAATCTCATTAATTATCCAATCTCGGCCTTTTGAAATTAAATCTTTAGTTTCTTTCCAATCACCTTTTTTTATAGAATTTTCTATTTCCCAACCTAATTCGTTATAGAGATTATTAAATATTTTATCTTCTTTTTTAAGCATGCTTTTCTCCATTCATATTTGGCTTTTTTTCTGGTGCAGTATTTTTTCGGCCTCTGAAAGAACCTGGTTTTAAGGGTTTATTATTAATTAAAGCATCTAATATTTTTTTAGTGCTTTTTTCATCTAAGTCTTCATAGTAATCATTATTGATTTGAACCATCGGTGCACTTACACAGGCACCTAAACACTCTACTTCTGTCCATGAACAATTTCCATTTTTTGAAATTTCGTTTTCATTAGGTGAAATTTTTTCTTTACAAATTTTTACAATTGCACCTGCGCCTCTTATTAAACATGGTGTTGTTGTACAAACTTGAATAAAATATTTTCCAACAGGAGCAAGATTATACATTGTATAAAATGTAGCTACCTCATAAACAGAAATGTAAGGCATAGATAAATAATTGGCTATGTACTTCATCGCCGCTAAAGGTATCCAGTTTTTATTTTGTCTTTGAGCTAAATATAAAAAAGGCATTACTGCACTTTTCTTATTTTTTTCAGGATATCTCTTTAATATTTCTTTAGCTTTTTTTATATTTTCGTCAGAAAACATAAAATCTTTAGGTTGATCGTCATGAATTTTTTTTATACTCATCGGTCTACCTCACCGAACACTATATCTAAGGAACCTAAAACAGCCGGGACATCTGCCAACATATGGCCTCGAATTAAATAATCCATTGCTTGAAGGTGTGAAAAACCAGGTGCTCTTATTTTACATCTATAAGGTTTATTGCTTCCATCAGATATTAAATAAACACCAAACTCTCCTTTAGGTGCTTCGACAGCAGTATAAACATCTCCTTTAGGAACCCTATATCCCTCAGTAAATAATTTAAAATGATGTATTAAAGCTTCCATAGATTCCTTGATGGCATCACGGCTTGGGGGTGTAATTTTATTATCAATAGATTTAACTGGACCTTTAGGTAATTTCTCAATGCACTGGAGAATAATTTTTACACTTTCTCTCATCTCTCCAATTCTGCAAAGATATCTGTCGTAACAATCTCCATTTTTTCCAACAGGAATTTTAAACTCTAAATCTTCATAAATTTCGTAAGGTTGGGATTTTCTTAAATCCCAAGGAACTCCAGAACCTCTTAACATTACTCCTGAGAAACTATGGTCTAAAGCTTCTTGCTTAGATACAATTCCAATCTCAACATTTCGTTGTTTGAAAATACGGTTATCAGTTAATAAATCTTCTAGGTCATCAATTATTTTCGGAAAAGATTTACAAAATTTTTCAATATCTTCTATAAGTTTTAATGGAATATCTTTATGAACACCTCCAGTTCTAAAATAATTTGAATGTAATCTCGAGCCAGATGCTCTTTCATAAAAAGTCATTAAAGTTTCTCTCTCTTCAAAACCCCATAAAGAAGGTGTTAAAGCACCAACATCTAGTGCCTGAGTAGTTACATTTAAAATATGACTTAAAATTCGTCCTATCTCACAAAAAATTACACGAATATATTTTCCTCTAATAGGAACTTCAACATTCAATAATTTTTCAGCAGCTAAGGCAAAAGCATGCTCTTGATTCATAGGTGCAACATAATCTAATCTATCAAAGTAAGGTAAGGCTTGAGTGTATGTTTTTTGTTCAATAAGTTTTTCCGTTCCTCTATGAAGTAAACCAATATGTGGATCTGCTTTTTCTACAACTTCTCCATCTAATTCCAATATAAGTCGAAGCACACCATGAGCCGCTGGGTGCTGAGGGCCAAAATTTAAACTCAATGATTTAGTTTTTTTTGTCATCTTGATCTGCATCTTTAATTTCTTTAATATAATTTGTACCTTCCCATGGGCTTTCAAAATCAAAATTTCTATAATTTTGTTCAAGTTTTACTGGTTCATAAATAACTTTTTTTTCTTTTTCACTGTATCTAACTTCATTAAATCCAGTTAAAGGAAAATCTTTTCTTAATGGATGGCCTTTAAAACCATAATCAGTTAAAATCCTTCTCAGATCAGGATGATTTTTAAATTTAATTCCATACATATCAAAAACCTCTCTTTCCATCCAATTAGAGGACGGGAAAATTTTTGTTATAGAGTTTATGCTTTGATCTAATTGAAATTTAATTAAAAGTTTTATTCTTGTGTTGTGTTCATGAGATAAAAACAAATAAACTAATTCAAATCTTTTTTCATCTTCAGGGTAGTCTACACCTGCAATATCAATAAGTTGTCTGAATTTACAATTTTCATTTGATTTTAAAAATTGAATAACATCTATTAAATTTTTTTCATCAATTTCAATCATTAGCTCTTCGTGTTTAATTGAAGAGTTTTGAATTTTACTAGAGAGTTCTGAGTTAATTGTCTTTTCGATAGTTTGAAGTTTTTTTATAATCATTTTATCTTTCTAACGAACCTTCTCTTCTAATTTTTTTTTGAAGTTGTAAAATGCCATACAGTAAAGCTTCAGCTGATGGTGGACAACCAGGAACATAAATATCGACGGGAACAATTTTATCGCAACCTCTTACAACAGAGTATGAGTAATGATAGTAACCACCTCCATTGGCACAGCTACCCATGGATATAACATACCTTGGTTCGGGCATTTGATCATAAACTTTTCTAAGAGCTGGAGCCATTTTATTAGTTAAGGTTCCTGCAACAATCATTACATCAGATTGGCGAGGGGAAGCTCTTGGAGCGGCACCAAATCTCTCAAGATCATATCTTGGCATAGAAGCTTGCATCATCTCTACAGCACAACATGCAAGACCGAAAGTCATCCAATGTAGAGAGCCTGTTCTTGCCCAATTAATTAAATTATCTGTTGATGTTGTAATAAAACCTTTTTCTGCAAAATCTTTAGCTAATTCTTTAAACTCTTCAGGTATTTCTTTTTGTTTATTGGAAAAAGATTCTAATTTTATTCCCATTCTAAAGCTCCTTTTTTCCATTCATAAATGAATCCAATTGTTAATATTCCAAGAAAAAACATCATTGACCAAAATCCAAGTGCGCCTATTCCTCCTAAAGAAATTGCCCACGGAAATAAAAAGGCTATTTCTAAATCAAATATAATGAAGAGTATTGCTACTAAATAAAATCTGACATCAAATTCTATTCGTGAGTCGTCAAATGGTTCAAACCCACATTCGTAAGCAGATAATTTTTCTGGATCAGGGTTGGATGGAGATGCTAGAAAATTAGCAACTACAAAACCAATGCTTAAAAATAGCGCTATAAATAAAAATATTATTATTGATAAATATTCAGATAGAAAATTATAAATCATTGTTTAATCAATACCTACCTTAATACACATGGCTTAAGGATTCTTATATTAACTATTAATTATATATATCATTTAAATACGAAGAATACATGACAGAAAGAAGCATTTTTGTTGATCAATAAATGTTAATCTACATCAGTCTTAATGAAAATGATTATCAATTAGTGGCGGGAGTGACCGGGCTCGAACCGGCGACCTCCTGCGTGACAGGCAGGCGCTCTAACCAACTGAGCTACACCCCCACTAATTTCTTGGTGGGCGGTAAAGGACTCGAACCTATGACCCTCTCGGTGTAAACGAGATGCTCTACCAACTGAGCTAACCGCCCTAAATAAACAGTTTCGACATATACAATAAATAATTTATAAAGTAAAAAAGTATTTAACTTTGGATAAATAGCAGTAATATTGATTAATTATGATTTTAAGCTGTAATTCTTGTGAAAAAAAATTTGTTGTACCTGATAATGCGATAGGTGTTTCAGGTAGATTAGTTCAATGTAGTGCATGTGGTAATAAATGGAAACAATTTCCAATAAAGAGTAATATAGAAAAAGTTGCTTCGAATAAAAAAATTAACATTGAAAAAAAACAAAAATCAATAAATACGAAAAAAAAACGTGTTAGAAAAGAAAGAGAGATAAATTTATATTCTCCTGAGTATTTAGCTAAAAAACATGGGATTACTCTTAATAAAACAGTTGAAAAGAAAACTAGTATTGATCAAAAAATTTCTTTTGGCTTTTACAATTTATTAATTGTATTTCTTGTTATATCGATTTCATTAATTAAAGGATTGCATTTTTTTCAAGAATTTATTGTCCAAAAATTACCATCTACTGAATTCTATTTAAATTATTTTTTTGAAAGTCTAAAAAATATATTTGAAATATGTAAAAATTTGATTACTAATTATTAGACTCTAGCGCTTTAATGTTTACAAAATTATTTGAGAGCTCTAAATTATTTTTTTTAATATCTTTATAAAAATTCCAAGCTAAAACCAAAAGCACATTATTCTTATTTTTAATCTGTGATTTATTTTTAATTGGTATTTTTACACCTGGAACAAATTTATTATGTTTTAATTTATTGTCTTCAACAATAAAATCTATCTCTTTAGAGATTCCAAAAAAATTAAGAGCCGTAGTGGCTTTAGCAGGAGCACCGTACCCTATTATTATCTTATTATCTTTTTTTAATTTTTTTATATTTTTTAAAACATTCTCTCTTAATGTATTAACCTTTTCACCAAATCTTTTATATGTATTAAAATTTTTGATACCAAAATCCTCCTCTTCTTGAAGAAGTTTTTTTACAGAAGACTCAATTTTAATTTTTTTATCTTTTTTTATATAAATTCTTAATGATCCGCCATGCGTGTCTACTTTTTCAGCTCTAAAAATTTTAGCATCAAATTGTTTGAAAAAATTAACTAAAGAAGTAAGTGACCAATAATTGTAATGTTCATGGTATATATTATCAAAAGTTAAATCTTTAAGAGTGTTCATTAAATATTGAACCTCTATAATTATAGTTCCTTTTTTTGCAAGCATGCTAATCATGCACTCTGCCATTTCTTTCAATTTATCCGAGTGGGCAAAAACATTGGATGCCAAAATTAAATCAGCATTTTTTTTAATTTTTTTTAGATTTTTTTTTTCTAAAAATCCATTAAATGTTTTAATTTTATTTTTATTTGCAAGATTTGCCAAATTTTTTGCTGGTTCAATTCCTAATACTTTTTTAAAACCTAAATCCAAAAATGGTTTAAGTGCTACTCCGTCATTACTACCTATATCAATAATATAAGATTTTTTTTTGTTTAAATTTAATTCTTTTGAATATTTTTTTGCGGCATTAACAAAGTGATCTCTAAAAACTTTAGATGTTGAGGATGTATAAAGATAGTTTGCAAACATTTTTTTTGGGTCAACAGAAACAGATAATTGACAATTGTGACATTTATTACAGTAGTTTACTTCTAACGGATATAATTCGCACTTTTCATTTTCTTTTTTAAGCAGATTATTAGCTAATGGTTGGTATCCTAACGATACAACTCTTTTAAGATTTGTATTTCCACAGGATCTACAGTCAAATTTATAGCAGTTTAATAATAATTTTTTTTCTTTTTCATCTACAAACACATGTCTAATTGTGTGAGTTGTTCCATAATTTTCATGATCTCTTTCTCCTCTTACTAAATTTAAAAAGGTAGTGTCTTTAGTAAACACCATAGTGTGAGCAACGTTTGGTTTAATAATAGATAGTTGTCCCTCGTTTACTACTTGAGTGATTTTAGGTGCATTTGGATTTATTATATCTTGAAATATTTCTATAATTTGTCCTTTGGTAAATAAACATTTTTGTTCTTGTTGAGGATGATAATGATTTGCTCTAATAGTTCCTTTTTTTGAGTCTATTAAACCAATTAAATTTATAGGTTCTGTTAATTCATGGTTGCTAATTTTACCTCTTTTATCAATATATAAATTATCTCCATCTCTTACATGCTCTAAATCTTTTATCAGATCTTGTTTTGACCATTTAGAAATCATCTCTTTTATGCTTTCATTTAATCCATATAAGAATTTAAAGCCCGTATTTAATAATTTTTTGTTAGACAAAGAAAAACCTAAATTTGGAATTTCATCATTTGTTTCTCTCAAAATTGTTTTTGGATTATTTTTTTTACAAATTTCAGCTACCTCTTTAACTGTTAAAGTATCTTTTGTTAAATTAAATACTTCAGATTTTATATTATCTTTTTCTTCCATAAATTTAAAACATCTTGCTACATCCATTAATGGAACAAGGCTTTTAATTTGTTTGCCCCCTGCAAAAAGTCTCAATGTGCCATTTTGCGAAGCTATTTTTGAAAATAAATTTGGCATAATATCAATACGTGCTGTATCTGTTGAATAACCATAAACAGAGCCTAATCTTAAGATTATGTAATTCTTTCCAGAATTTTTTAGCTGTTTTTCGTTTATAGCCTTTGATGATGAATAAGAGAGAACTGGTTTAGTTTCCTCATCTTCTCTAATATCTGTTTTTACTTTATCTATACCTTCATAAACTACATGTGTTGACGGGAAAATGATTTTACATTTATCGCTTATTGTATCTAAAATATTTTGTGTTCCCTTTTCACCAACTAAATTAATTTTTTCATCTTTTTCAATGGTAGACTCGCTTTTTGTTCTTGGCACGTCTGTCACTCCAGCTAAATGATGGACTATATCTGCATCTTTAAAATATTTATTAACGAGATCTTTATCTAAAATATCTCCATGAATGAATTCCATATTCCAGTTTTGTATTTGATTTACTCTTTCAGAAACAAATCGGTTATCAATTACAATTATTTTGTGATGCCAACTTACTCCAGAATAAATTTTACAAAGTTCAGTTCCTATGTAACCTAGCCCGCCTGTAATAACGATTTTTTTAATCATAAAATAACCAATTTTGATTTACTTACATTAATTTTTATTATAACTCAATTATGATGAATATCTATGACTGCTTTCAGTATTTTGATGAAGATTTTCTACTAGATTTACGCTTAAATATTTTAGATCCATACGTTAAAAAATTCATAATTACTGAGGCTACTTACACCCATAATGGAGATAAAAAAAAACTAAATTTTGACATAAATCATTTTAAAAAATTTAAAGACAAAATAAATTATATTGTTGTTGATAAAAAACCTCCAAAGATTCTCGACTTATCAAGTCATGAATCAGAAAAAGTCAAAGGACAAAAATCTATTTTAAATGGAATGGCTAGAGATTATTTTCAACGAGAAAATTTAATTCATGGTCTTAATGAAGCTAAAGATGAAGACATTATAATGATAAGTGATTTGGATGAGATACCTAATTTAAATAATTTAGATTTTACCACTATTAAAAATAAAATTATAATTTTTCAACAAAAAATGTTTTATTACAAAGTAAATTTATTTTATGAAAACTTTGTATGGCATGGAACAAAAGCTTGTAAAAAAAAAAACCTAATTTCACCACAATGGCTAAGAAATATAAAAGCCAAAAAATATCCTTCTTGGAGACTTGACCTATTTTTTTCAAAGAAAAAATATACTGATTTATTTTTTGTAATTGATGGTGGATGGCATTTCACTTATCTAAAAACTCCTGAACAACTTTATAAAAAACTTTTAAACTTCGCACATCATTTTGAATTTGAAAAAAGTGGATTAAAGATTGAAGATATTAAAAAAATAATGGATGAAAAAAGAATTATTTATGATCATAATATTGATCAAAAAGAGTACAAGTGGTCGGGAATAAAAAAGTTAAAAAAATTAGATAAATCTTATTTACCTGAATATATATATTTAAATTTAGACAAATATGAAGATTGGTATGATTTTAATTAGTTTGGTCTACTAATTTCTTCTTTTGTTTTGGTTTTATTTTTTTTAGTAATTTGATCAACTTCAACCCATTCGACTCTTTTAAGTGGCTTTGTTAAAGCAACTTTAAGTACCTCATCTACATTCTCAACAGGAATAACTTCCATTGTTTTTAAAATAATTTTAGGCACTTCAATGAGATCTTTTTTATTCTCTTTTGGTATTAAAACTTTTTTAATGCCGGCTCTATGCGCAGCTAACAATTTTTCTTTTAATCCTCCAATTGGTAGAACAATTCCTCGTAATGTAATCTCACCAGTCATTGCAACAGTTTTATCAACTGGGATGTCTGTTATCGCTGAAATAATTGAAGTTACCATTCCAACACCTGCGGACGGACCATCTTTAGGTGTCGCTCCTTCAGGGACGTGTATGTGAAAATCATTTTTGTCGAATACCGGCGGGATAATACCGTAATCTAGACTTTTTGATCTTATGTAAGATTTGGCAGCTTTAACGGATTCTTGCATCACTTCACCTAGTTTACCAGTAATTTGCATTTTTCCTTTACCAGGCATAATAGCTGATTCGATTTTTAATATTTCTCCTCCAACTTCAGTCCAAGCTAAGCCAGTTACTACTCCTACTCTATCTTTATCTTCAATTTCTCCAAATTTATATTTAGTAACTCCCAATAAATCTTCTAAATCTGAATTTTTAATCGGATTATTAACTTTTTCATTATTATCAATTTTTTTGACAAGTTTTCTTGCAACTTTTGAGATTTCTCTTTCAAGATTTCTTACTCCAGACTCACGTGTATAATGTCTAATAATTTTTCTATTTACTTCTTCGTCAATATTCCACTCTTCTTTTTTTAATCCGTTATTTTCACTTTGTTTAGGAATTAAATATTTTTGTGATATATTTACTTTTTCGTCTTCAGTGTAGCCCGATAATCTTATTACTTCCATTCTATCCAATAAAGGGGGTAAAATATTTAATGTATTTGCAGTTGTAACAAACATTACTTCAGATAAATCGTAATCAACTTCTAAGTAATGATCGTTGAATTCCTTGTTCTGTTCTGGATCTAGTGCTTCTAGCAAAGCTGAAGAGGGATCACCTCTATAGTCATTACCAACTTTATCAACTTCATCTAATAAGAAAAGTGGATTTTTAGTACCAGCTTTTTTCATCATTTGAATTATCTTTCCTGGCAATGATCCTATGTAAGTTCTTCTATGACCTCTAATTTCAGCTTCATCTCTTATTCCACCTAATGATATTCTGATAAACTTCCTATTAGTTGCTTTAGCTATAGATTTACCTAATGAAGTTTTTCCCACACCTGGTGGTCCAACTAAACAAAGAATTGGGCCTTTCATTTTTTGAATTCTTTTTTGAACAGCTAAAAATTCAATTATTCTATCCTTAACTTTTTCTAAGCCATAATGATCTTCATCTAATATTTTTTGAGCATTTTTTAAATCACTGTTTATTTTTGATTTATTTGACCATGGAAGTTCTGTCATCCAATCTAAGTAATTCCTTACAACGGTTGCTTCCGCCGACATAGGGCTCATTGATTTTAATTTCTTTAATTCTGACAAACATTTTTCTTTAGCTAGCTTAGGCATTTTTGCATTTGCAATAGCTTTAGAGATACTTGTTAATTCATCTTTTCCCTCGTCTATTTCTCCAAGTTCTTTTTGAATAGCTTTTAATTGCTCATTTAAGTAATATTCACGCTGAGTTTTCTCCATTTGATTTTTCACTCTACCTCTGATTTTCTTCTCCACAGATAACACGCTCGTTTCTTTTTCTATGAGCGTATGTATTTTTTCTAATCTTTTTTTTAAATCTAAAATTTCTAATAGCTCTTGCTTTTCAAAAATTTGAATAGGTAGGTTTGATGATATATTGTTAGCTATCTGAACGGGATTACGTAAATTTTTTATGTTATTAGCTCCCTCATTTAAGTCTTTTTTATTTAAAATTAATAGTTTTTCATATTTTTTTAATAAACTTGTTGCAAAGATTTCAGCATCTTTTGTAATATTTTGATCTTCTTTAATTTCTACTTCGCAAGTTAAAAATTTTAGTTCTTGATTGTTGCATTTTATAATTTTTACCCTTTTCTCACCTTCAACCAAGACTTTGACGGTTCCATCAGGTAGTTTTAAAAGTTGAAGGACTTTACTCAAGCATCCATAACCATAAATATCTTTTCCTTCTGGATCATCAATTTCTGAGTTTTTTTGCGTTACAAGCACTATTGATTTGTCCGTCTTCATTACTTCTTGTAAAGCTTTAATAGACTTTTCTCGGCCAACAAATAGTGGGACTACCATCGAGGGGAATATAACTATATCTCTTAACGGCAAGAGAGGTTTTACATAAGTAGTTTCCATATAAGTTTATATGGTAATTTTTAGGTTAATTTCAAGAAACAAATTGATATTAAGCTACAGATGTTGATTGTTTTTTCCCATATGTGACAATGGGTTCGGAAGTTCCTTGAACTGAAGACTTGTCAATAGTGACTTTAATAGCTCCTTCCATATCTGGCAGCTCAAACATAGTTTTTAAGAGAATATTTTCTAGGATAGATCTTAAACCTCTCGCTCCAGTTTTTTTAGATATAGCTTTTTTTGCAATTTCAGTTATTGCCTCGTCTTTAAATTCTAACTCTACGTTCTCAAATTCGAATAATCTTTTATATTGTTTAACTAAT
>Ga0209425_10001797_pt1 | contig 24794 bp, 22 predicted proteins | sample COG_05_FD_184749 | JGI IMG/M metagenome (GOLD analysis project Ga0209425, IMG submission 184749) | Pelagic Microbial community sample from North Sea - COGITO 998_met_05 (SPAdes) (version 2) | ecosystem: Environmental > Aquatic > Marine > Neritic zone/Coastal water | place: Helgoland, sampling...
GAATTGACAGGTTCAATTAAAAGAAAATAATCTTAGATTTTTCTAATTATAGAAATCCCATCTCTTATTGGAAGTAAAATAGTTTCAACTCTATTGTCGTTATTAACGCTTTTGTTAAATTCTCTTAGAACATTAGTTGTTAAATCATGATCTTCTGAATTTATTACTTTTCCGCTCCAAAGAACATTGTCTGCTAATATTACTCCATTGTTATTTAATTTATCAATAACTAGATTAAAGTAGTTGATGTAATTTTCTTTGTCAGCATCTATAAAAATTAGATCAAATTTTTCTTTAATTTTGGGAATAATATCTAAAGCACATCCGTTATATTGAATAATATTATTTTCAAGCCCAGATTTTTTAAAATATTTTTTTTGAATAGTATTAAGTTCCTCATTTTTATCAATGGTATGAATAATACCATTTTTATTCATTCCCTCAGCAATACATATAGCAGAGTAGCCTGTGTAGGTTCCAATTTCAAGAACTTTTTTGGGCTTTATTAGTTTGCTAATTATGGATAATAACCTTCCTTGAAAAAAACCACTAAGCATCCTAGGGTTTAAAATCTTTAAATGGGTTTCTCTATTAAGTTCTTGAAGAATTTCTGGTTCTTGTTGCGAATATTTCTCTGAATATTCAAGTATGTCTTTATTAATAAAGTTATTCATTTTTACGTTTAGCATATTTAAATCTATCAACTAGTTTAGGTAAGGCATAACCATCGAGTCCATTAACAGTTACAGTTTTAGCAGTATCCAAATTTAGCCATCCATCCTTTTGAATAATGTTCTCCTCAAAGAAAATATCATTGATTTCAGCCACCATAAGCAAAGTATTATTTTCCTTAATCTCATATTGATTTAAAAATTTACAACCTAATTTAATTTTTGAAGATTTTACAAATGGCGCACTATAACCATCTTTAAATTCTTTTTCTAATTTAGTCATGTCAAATTCAGAAATCATTTCGGGATATCTGGCTGATGTATGATGAGCATCTTCAATGTCATCAACATTTATATGATTTACAGTAAACTCCTTTGTATCTAAAATATTTTTATAAGTATCTCTTGGAACAGTTGTTGGCCTAACAATGAAAGTTAATAGTGCAGGATCACTTCCTAAATGTGTTATTGAACTAAAAACGGCAACATTATATATTTTATTAGTTGAAATAGTTCCAATTAAATTAGCTGACTTATATCCAGTACAACTATTAATTAAATTAAGCCTATAAATGCGATTCATTTCATTTATATCTTTTTTTGAATAATGTTTCATGTATTTTAATATTGAGGCAAAAATATAAAAATTAAATACTTAGATTAGTCTTATGATTCTTTCAATATTTATTTGATGAGAAAAAAACTTCCAATTGTATTATTTTCAATTAGTATTAGCTGTTATATATTGTTTTTTTTAATTGGATCGGAGGTAGACGAGGATGGTTTTTTAAGAGAACCATTTGGGTTATTGCCAGTCGGTGCATTATTTTTCTTTGCTTCAGTAATAGTTTTTAGTTGGAATAAACTGAAACCTTAAAAATATATAAGCTCCCAGTTGGGAGCTTTTAAGTTTTATACAAGGGTTGTCTTAACCTCTTTTGTCATCACCTTTATCATCACCTTTTCTGCCTTTGCAATATTGCCAGAGAGATCTTAAATCTTCAAGAGTTAAGATATCTTTTGTAGAAACTGTTTTATCCTTAGCAATTGTCATAATTTGAACAGGTAAGTTTAGAGTAGGTTTATTTTCTCTACTTTTTCCATGTTTTTCAAAGTAAGCTTTCATTTGAGTGTGAATTTCTTTTCTACTATCGCCAGAAATTATGGAATTATCTGACATAGTGTATGAAATTGGGTAAACAAACTTAAAACACGCCCCTCTTTTTTTCTTTCCATCTTTATTTCCTTTGGATGACTCTAGTTTTCTACCATTTGTCGCGAAATATTTATTGTCGTCTCTTTCATAATCTAGTTCAAAATCAAAAAAGTCCCAACTTTTTAATTCTATCTCATATCCAAGTTCTGGAGCCAATTCGGCTAAACGAATTATATCGTTTGGCATATCAAAGTTAAGGCTAGCGATAGCTGATTTAGGTAAATCATTTTTTGCAACAGATATTCTGTTTTCTGATTCTATAATTGCCTGAATTAATTCATCGTCTGTCATTTCTTGATCAATGTTTTCACATGAAATCGTGAATGCCATTATAAATAATGTAAAAATAAAAGTTAGATTTTTCATATTTGATGATATTTAACTCTAAATGTACTAAAAAAAATATATGTGAGTCTTTAATTAACTTATCTTTAGGTTTTTAAAATTTTAAATGTGAGCAGATTTGTAAATATATTTTTATTCATTTTTCTTTCCAACTTTTTAATTTCTCAAGAAATACAGGTCATAGAATCTGAGTTTCCGGTTTTTCCAATTTGTAAACTTGTTCCCTCAAAGAATCAGAAAACTTGTTTTGATGAAACATTGTCTGAACATGTTGATAAATATTTGGTTTTTCCTGAAAATTTAAAAGATTTAGGACTTCAGGCTGTAGTAAATGTTTTTTTTGAAATTGATATTAACGGTAAAGTAGATAAATTAGTTGCAAAATCCTCATTAGTCGGAGTAGAGTTTAAAGATCCTAATGCTTTACAAACCGCAAATAATATTTTTGAAAATGCTGCTACTGAAATTTTCCTTCAGCTTCCCGTGATGAAGCCTGGAAAAGTTAACGGTGAAATTTCTGCTTTTCCGTTTCGAATTCCAGTTACATATAGATTAGATTCTCAAAATTTTGATTTAAACGATGTGTTTACAATAGATGAAGTAAACTGGGCACCATTATTTCCTAAAACAAATAATATAACCTCTAATCAATCGATTGAAATTTTTAAGAAAAATATAAATAAGCATTTAGATAAATACCTAAAACATCCTAAAGTAGCTAAAAATAACACAAAAAAAGTAATAGTTTTTATTGAAATTATTGTCGAAAATGATGGAAGTATATATGAAATTACATCATATGGTCCTGAAAAATATAGACTACAAGCTGAAAAAGCAATTAAAAAAATACCTGCTTTAGAACCTGCTCTAAAAAGTGATTATCCAGTTGCAATGACTTACTCATTTCCAGTAATTTTTAATAATAAATAGCATGTTAAAAAAAGTATCAAATCATTTAGGATGGGGAAAATCCTTATTATTTATTCCTTTAATCTTTATTCCTCAAATAATAGCTGTAATAGTTATGATGGCATCTGGTTTTGACATGAACAATTTGGGTTCAGATAAAATAGATTTAGAGTCGATGATAATTTTAGAGTATACGATGATTTTTGTTATGATTATTATGTTATGGGCCTTTATGAAATATATTGACAAAGAACCTCTGGTTGATATTGGATTACAAATCAAAGGGAGATTAAAAGATTTTAATTTTGGTCTAGTAATAGGATTATTAATAATGGGATTTGCTTACTTTTTTTTATTATTAATTAATGAGATAGTTTTTGTTGAGATTGATTTTGATTTACAGAAAATCCTATTATCTATTATTTTATTCACCGGAGTTTCTATATTCGAAGAAATTATTTTCAGGGGATATGTTTTAAAAAATTTATTAGAGTCTTTTAACCCATATATTGCACTATTTATTTCGTCATTATTTTTTTCTTTGATTCACGGAGCAAATCCTAACGTTACTTTTTTAGGTTTGTCTAATATATTTTTAGCCGGTATATTTCTTGGAGCTTCTTATGTTTTTACAAAAAATTTGTGGTTTCCAATAGCATTACATTTTAGTTGGAACTTTTTTCAAGCTATGTTTGGTTTTAAAGTAAGTGGTTTAGATTCCTATTCTATTATCAAATTCGATATTCTTGAAAATAATTATATAAATGGTGGTGAGTTTGGATTTGAGAGTTCTATTTTATCTTTGATTATTATTGTAATTTTTACAATTATAATTTGGAGATATTTTAAGTCAACTGTTAAAAATATACACAATTAATCCGCCAATAACCAACCCTTTTATAAAAGAAATCCAATAAAGCTGGTAATTAGAAAACCCCCAGCTTTTTCGGGTTCTTTCTACTTGTTTTTTATGCCAATTAATCATTTAACAATCACAGCAGTTGCAAGAACATGAGTTATCACAATTACAATTTTTACAATTACAATCCATAATATAAATATAAATAAATTCCATAAATTTATATTTTAAAGGGTCATTAACTCAGTTGGTTCAGAGTGTTACCTTGACAGGGTAGAAGTCACTGGTTCGAATCCAGTATGACCCACAAATAAATATGAAAAAAATTGTTGCATTTGGTGCTAGTTCCTCAAAAAAATCTATCAATAAAAGATTTTCTATATACGCATCAAATCAATTTAATGGAGTTGATAAACTAATTTTAGACCTAAATGATTTTGAAATGCCAATTTACAGCGAAGACAAGGAAAATGAGTTTGGGATCCCTAAAGAGGCTTTAAAATTTTATAATATTCTTAAAGAATCTGATGGAATAATTATCTCATTTGCTGAACATAATGGTTCATATACCGTAGCTTTTAAAAACATTTTTGATTGGATATCTAGAATTGATAAGATTGTTTGGTGGAATAAACCAATGTTGCTTTTATCAACATCTGATGGAATTAGGGGTGCTGTTTCAGTTTTACAAATGGCACATCAAAGAATTTCTTTTGAACATAAGTTTAATATTCCAACGTTTTCTCTACCTAGTTTTTCAAAAAACTTCAATGACCGTGAGGGGATACTAAATTCTGATCTGAAAAAATCATTTTTAGAAGCATGTGAAAAATTTAAATTAAATTTATAGTAATACAGATATACTCTTATGAAAATTAAATTATTTCTATTGTTTTTGATTTGCTGTTCAATATCTTTTTCTCAAAATTTTGATAAAAAAGTAAACGATTTGATTTTGAATTATGAAAATGAAGTTATTGAGTTGAGGCATTGGTTTCATGAAAACGCAGAATTAAGTAACAGAGAATTTAAAACAGCTAAAAGGATTGAGCAGGAGTTAATTAAAATTGGTTTGAATCCTCAAACTGGTATTGCAAAAACAGGAGTTGTTGCTGTTTTAAAGGGCGGTAAACCTGGACCTGTTGTTGCTCTTAGAGCAGATATCGATGGTCTCCCTGTTAAAGAGAGAGCAGATTTACCTTGGGCTTCAAAAATGACTGGAATATATAATGGAGAAAAAGTACCAGTGATGCATGCATGCGGACATGATACACATACTGCTATTTTACTTGGTGTTGCAAAAGTATTGTATGAAATAAAAGATCAAATTCCAGGATCTGTAAAGTTTATATTTCAACCTGCAGAAGAGGGAGCTCCAGCTGGTGAGGAGGGTGGTGCTGAACTAATGGTTAAAGAAGGTGTTTTAGAAAATCCAAAAGTTGATGCAATTTTTGGATTACACATATGGTCTCAAATTAGTGCAGGCCAAGTACATGTTAGACCTCAGGGAATTATGGCAGCCGTTGATGAATTTAGAATTGATTTAGAAGGTATACAAACTCATGGCTCAACTCCTTGGACTGGGATTGATCCAATAGTTACTGCTTCACAAATTGTTAATTCACTTCAAACTATTGTGAGTAGAAACATGCCACTTACTAAAGCTGCAGCAGTTGTAACAATTGGAAGTATTCATGGAGGTGTAAGAAGTAATATTATTCCTGAAAGTTTATATATGTTAGGAACGATAAGAACCTTAGATGCTCAGATGAGAAAAACTGTCTTAAAGCGTCTAGAAGAGATTGTACATAGTATTTCTAAAGCTAATAATGCTAAAGCAAAAATTACTTACATGGTTAGTTATCCAATCACCTATAACGACACTGATCTTTATAACAAAATGTTACCAACCCTCAAAAGAGTTAATGGAGAAGAAAATGTAAATTTTATGGATGCTATTACTGGAGCTGAGGATTTTTCGTTTTTTCAAGAAAAAGTTCCCGGAATGTATTTTTTTATTGGTGGTGCTAAAAAAGGTACAGATCCAAATTTGGCTGCACCTCATCACACCCCTGATTTCTACGTTGATGACTCAGCAATGGTTACAGGCTTAAAATCAATGACTTCATTGACTTTGGATTATCTTCACAATAATAAATAAAAGCGTTTAAAATAGATGTCTATTATAATATATAATAAAGACGAACAAGCTTCAGGAAATTTTAATAATGGAAATATATTAGAAAAAAAACCAATTGGTTTTCCTCAAGATGGTGGTCAGTTAAGACCTTATTCAAATCTGTTTTATTGGGCAGATGCTTGGACTCCAAATTCTAAAAGCACAATTGGTCTTCATCCTCATCAAGGATTTGAGATTTGTAGTTTTGTTATAAAAGGATCTATTAAACATTTTGATTCAAAACAAAATGAGTGGATTGAGTTAAATAGGGGAGATGCTCAAATTATTCGTTCTGGAAGTGGCATTTCTCATGCAGAAGAGATTTTAGATAATTCTGAAATGTTTCAAATATGGTTTGATCCGAATATTTCAAAAACAATTTCGAAACCTGCATCATACAGTGATTATAAGGCAGATTCTTTTCCAATTATTAAAAATGAAAAAATTACTGTAATCACTATTAAAGGAAAAAACTCACCATTTGAGATGGAAACAGAGGGAATTGAAATTTATGATAATACCTTCCATGGAGATACTCATAAGATTAATTTAGATGATCAGAAAATCTACTCTTTATTTATTAAAAAAGGAGTTCTTTCATATAGTGGAGTGGATCTTGAGCAAGGTACTTTTATTAAAATTGAAAAAGAATCTGAATTTAATTTCAAATCAGATTCTGGTTTAGAATTATTTGAAATTAGATCACCTTTGAGACCAAGTTACCCAACATATTTTGAGCGTTTCAATTAAAAGGGTACAATTCTGTAATTTGTTTCTTTTTCAAATGCATATCCGATCTGTAAAAGTTTATTTTCAGTAAATGATCGAGAAATAAAAGTTAAATTAAATGGCTTACCATCTTTGTTATAGCCCATTGGAATTGTTAAACAAGGATAATATGCTCCTGCAGCATAACCAGCGTGATAATTATTTATTGAGATAATTGCATCTAATTGATGTGTTTTAATTGCTGTATTAAAATATTTTTCACCTTCCTTTTTTATTCTGCTTTTAATTATACTAATTTCATCTAATTGAGTAGAGTCTAGATTAATAGATTTAAAAATCCCTTGTCCATAAGGTGCTCTTTTTACAGAGTCTTTTATATTAAATTCAATAATATCTTTTACACTGTTAAATGATATATTATTTTCTTTAAAATATTTAGGTAAATCATTTTTCATATCAAAGTCAAGAATTTTTCTAAAACCACTAAAATCAACTTGGGGTGGATCAAATTTTATTATTATTCCACCTAGTTTTTCAATTTTTTTAATTGCATTTGAATACAATGAATCCTCTAAAAAATTATTAAATACTCCGAATCGTTTACCTATTAATGAAGAATTAATTATTGATTGTAAGTCAATATTATTTTTTTTAACTGAAAAAGTATCACTCTGGTCAAATCCAGAAATTGCCTTTAAAACTATAGCATTGTCGATTACGTTTTTGGTCATTGGGCCTGATGTATCTAGAGTGCTTGAAATAGGTACTATTCCAGACCTACTAACTAAACCAATAGTGGGTTTTAGACCAACAATAGAATTTGCAGAAGATGGTGAGAGTATCGATCCAGATGTTTCTGAACCAAGTGATACACTAGAAAAATTTGCTGAAATAGCCACTCCACTTCCTGAACTTGATCCACCTGAGTCAAATTTTTTCCTTCCGTATGGATTTAAAGTTTGACCACCCATAGCGCTATAACCTGATGGGCAATTATTACAAAAATAATAAGCCCATTCACTTAGGTTAGTTTTCCCAAGTATTAAAGCACCGTTTTCTAACAACTTTTCAACTACAAAAGCATTTTTAGTTTTATTGTTATTTAATGCAAATGATCCAGCTGTAGTTGGTAATCCATCATAATTAATATTATCCTTTAAAAGAACAGGGATTCCATGTAAAGAATAGATGGATTCAGGTTTAACTTTATCTTTTTCTCTTGCTTCATTTAAAATATTTTGATTTATGTTAATGATAGAATTTAAATATTGATCCTTATTAAATTCAACGGACTGAATTCTGAATAAATAAAACAAAACTAATTTTTCATAGGTAAGCTTATTATTTAATATGCTCGTTTGTATTTCAGGAATACTTTTTTCAATAATTAATGGCTTTAGCATTTGATATTGATTTTCTCCAAATTCATTTAAATCATTATGAATATTTTCAAACCAACTGTTTTTGAGTTCATACTTGGATTGAATCAATTTGAATTGCATTCTTTTGTTAGGATGATTGCTATTTTCTATAATTTCATTTGATTCGTCATAATTTTCCCATTCAATAGAATTTTTACAACTAATAAATACAGTGATAATTAATAATAAAATAGATCTTTTCATAGCTAGAATATATATTTAATTACGTTTTCCATTTTCATGCCTCTAGATCCTTTAATTAAAATAAGTTCTGATTTTAAGGGCATTTTTTTTAAATGATTACTTAATTCATCTTTAGTTTTATAAAAATTGGGTTGATTGAACGAGTTTTTGTGTTTATAAAATTCATTACCAATTAGAAATATATGATCAAAGTTATTTTTTAAGCAAAAATTTATTAATTCTTTATGCTCTTTATCAGATTCTACACCTAGTTCAAACATATCTCCTAAAATTATAGATTTTGTACCTTTTTTTTCTGAAAAAGAATTTAAGGCTGATATCATGCTGGTTGGATTGGCATTGTAAGCATCTAAAACTATTGATTTCCCTTTTTTTTCAATAATCTGAGATCGATTATTTGAGGGAATATAGCTTAAAATAGCCTTTTTAATTTTCTTGATATCTATACCAAAATGAAGACCTATTAGTGTAGCAAATGCAATATTCGAATAATTATAATTTCCAGTTAGATTAGAACGAATCAATTCATTTTTAAAATTAATCCCAGAAAAAATAGAATCTTTGATTTCTTTAAAATTATAATTTGAATCTTTGTTTTTACTAAAGCTAATTTTATTTCCTCTAAACAGATTTTGAATTTTATCATCTCCATCAATAAATGCTGTTTTATTATAATTTAATAGATAATCAAAAAGTTCACTTTTTCCTTTAATAACACCTTCAATACTTCCAAACCCTTCCAAGTGTGCTTTACCAAAATTTGTTATTAATCCATAGTCTGGATTTATCATTTCCGTTAAAAATTTAATTTCATTTAAATGATTTGCTCCCATCTCTATAACAGCAATTTCTGTAGATGGGTCAATACTGAGTAAAGTTAGTGGTACACCTATATGATTATTTAAATTTCCATAGGTAGAACAGACTTTGAATTTTGTTTTTAAGACTTCGCTTATCAGCTCCTTAGTAGTAGTTTTTCCATTGCTTCCAGTTAAAGCAATCACTTTCGTTTTTAGAAGTTTAGATCTGTGAAGCTTAGCCAGTTCCTGTAAGGATTCTAATGAGTTTTTAACTTTTAAAAATTTTGGATTACTGATTTTATGATCATCTACAACTGCATAACTAGCACCTTTTTCAATCGCATTTTCAGCAAAATTATTCCCATTAAAATTTTCACCTTTTAATGCAAAATAGATATCTCCTTTTTTTACAGTTCTGGAATCAGTTGAAATTGACTTAGATAATTTATAATAATTATGTAATTCCTGGGGGCTCATTAAATAAAGATAATCAGAAAAACTTGATTATTTATCTGAATAATCTTTATCTTCTTTTTCGAGGTTTTTTACTATTTCTAGATTCACCTAAATAGGACATTGCACATCTAAATCCAATAAAGTTTGAAGTCATTGTTTCTGGGTAATATCTTCTTTGAGCTGGATCTAAATAATATGCTCTGTCTAGCCATGAACCGCCTTTGTATACCCTTGCTTCATTATTGACAAGAGTAGTGGATTCCTCAAATGGATTGTCTTCGCTGGGAGAGTTATACATATTGGAGAATTCTCCATCAAGTTTAAAGTCCCTTACTGAATTTCTATCACCATCATTAAAGTCTCTATTATCGCCCTTACTATAATTTGTTCTATCTATTGATTCTTCATCTTCAATTTCATTTTTTAATGATCCGGGTAGGTTGTCGGAATTAGCATTTTCAGTTCCAAAGGTTATTACCTTACCATTTTCATCAATTGAAGGCTTGTAGTAAAGATTTCCCCTATAATAATTGAAATCATTCATTTCTTCATCTATTATTGGTCTGTAAACATCTGCGACCCATTCAGCAACATTTCCTGCCATTCCATATAAACCAAAGTCATTTGGTGGGTATGCCCTGACGGCAGAAGTTATTCCTGCTCCAGTTTCAGACCAACCAGCAATTCCTCCGTAATCTCCCTTTCCAAGCTTAAAATTTGCAAGTTGATCCCCTTGGTTTTTTCTTTTACCTGATCTAGTATATTCACCATCCCATGGAAATTTCTTTTTTCCTCTGTATAGATTGTCTTCAGAAATCTCACTCAGTGCTAATGCCGCGTATTCCCATTCAGTTTCAGTAGGAAGTCTGTATTCTGGTAATAGTACACCACTTTCTCTTGATGCATAATTAAAAGTTTTTTGTCCATCCTCGTCAGTTGTAATTTGCTTAGAATCAGCCATTTCGTTCATTTTACCGTCATAAGCATTAGCAGGATCTAAAAAATATGCTTTTGTATTAAAAGAATATCCATTTTGTAAACTATCAGGACTAATTGCACCGGGTCTTATGTAGCCATTTGCAACTAAAATTTGTTCATTAACTCTATCAGTTCTCCATTTAGCATAATTAACAGCTTGTTTCCAACTGACTCCAACAACTGGATGGCTTTCAAAAGCAGGATGTCTGAGATAATTGTTTACCATATCCTCATTAAAACCAAGTGGATTTCTCCAAACTAGTGTGTCTGGCAGTGCAGATTTGTATATTTCTGGAAAATCCTTAGCAAAAACCTTATTCATCCAATGTAAATATTCAACATACATTAAATTAGTTACTTCGGTCTCGTCGATAAAAAAAGATCTAACGTATTGTTGAGTTGGAGTATTATTCCAATCATGCATGATATTATCTTGAACATTACCTTTAGTGTAGGTACCACCTTCAACAAAAACTAATCCTGGTCCAGTTCTTTGACCTTTGTAAGATTTTTTATTTTTAAAACCACCATCTTTAGTACTAATTTTCCAACCTGTCGCCTGAGAAACATTTTTATTACTTTTAAATGGATTATTGTTACTACAGCCAATTAATGTAACGGATAATAAAAGTACTAATGGAATAAATAAATTGCTAATTTTCATAAAATATATTTCATATCTTGAACACGCAAGATAGTAAATTGTTTAAAAAAAAAATTTACAGTTTAAAACTAAACAAAAAAGATGCCATATATGAAGAAAATAGTTGTTTATATATTTTTAATTTTTAACTTATTAAATCTTTATTCTCAAGACAGAAGAGTAATTACAACAGCAGTTCCATTTTTAATGATTTCAGCAGATGCTAGAGCCTCAGGATTAGGCGAACAAGGTGTAGCAACAACCCCAGATGCTTTTTCTCAGCATTGGAATCCTGCTAAATATGTTTTTTTAGATAATAAATCTGGTGTTGGCGTAAGTTATACACCTTATTTGAGCAAGCTAGTGAGTGATGTGTTTTTAGCAAATTTAAATTACTATAATGTTATAGATGACAGAAGCTCATGGTCTACAAGTTTTAAGTATTTTAGTCTTGGAGATATAGATATTTTACAAAATCCCCAAGATATTCCATATTTAGAAAATCCAAACGAATTTACATTAGATGCTTCATATATTTTAAAATTGAATGACAATTTTTCTATGGGGGTAACTGGAAGATACTTAATGTCAGATGTTAAGTTACAAAGTGTTGATTCTGATTCGAGTTCAGCTAGCTCTTTTGCTGTAGATATTTCAGGATTTTATCAATCTGACGAAAGAGCATATGAGAATTTTAACGGATTATGGAGATTTGGCTTTAATATTTCCAATATGGGTCCAAAAATGAAATATGAGGAGCTAGGTAAGAATAATTTCATACCTACAAATTTAAAATTAGGATCTGCTTTTGATTTTATCTTTGATTCATCAAATAAATTATCAATTAACTTGGAATTAAATAAGTTATTGGTTCCATCGCCTAGTGTTCCAATATATAATTCAAATGATCAAATTATTGGATATAATCAAGCCGATATAACCTTTCTCTCAGGGTTATTTAAATCTTTTGGAGATGCTCCAGACGGTTTTAGTGAAGAACTAAAAGAAATTACTCTGTCTTTGGGCTTAGAATATACCTATAATGATTCTTTTGCATTGAGAGTTGGCTATTTTGGTGAAAATGAAGATAAGGGGGCTAGGAAATACGTAACATTTGGAACTGGTTTTAGTCTAGAGGAAATTGATTTAGATTTATCTTATTTATTATCTTCTTCAAGTGTAATTAGTCCACTAGAGAATACATTAAGGTTTTCCTTTACTTATAATTTTAATTAATACATAATTATTGATTTATTTTTTAATGTATTGTTTAGATATATTAACTTTGCAAAAAAATATTTACACTAGCGGAGTAAATTTTATTACGATTCATTAAATGAAAGAAATTACAAAAGAAACTTATTTAAAATGGTATGAAGACATGCTCTTTTGGAGAAAGTTTGAGGATAAATTAGCAGCTGTATATATTCAACAAAAAGTTAGAGGATTTTTACATCTTTACAATGGTCAAGAGGCAGTTTTAGCTGGTGCTTTACATGTAATAGACGCCAAGAAAGACAGGATGATTACTGCTTACAGAAATCATGTAATGCCTATTGGAATGGGTGTTGATCCAAAGCGCGTTATGGCTGAACTTTATGGAAAATCAACCGGAACATCAATGGGTCTTGGAGGCTCAATGCATATCTTTTCAAAGGAATATCGCTTTCACGGAGGACATGGGATTGTTGGTGGTCAAATTCCTCTAGGTGCTGGAATGGCTTTTGGAGACAAATATTTCAACAGAGAAGCTGTAACATTGTGTTACATGGGTGATGGTGCTGTTAGACAAGGTTCATTACATGAAACTTTAAATTTAGCAATGCTATGGAAGCTTCCTGTTGTTTTTATAGTTGAAAATAATGGTTATGCGATGGGAACATCTGTGGAAAGAACAGCTAATCATACTGATATTTGGAAATTGGGCCTTGGATATGAAATGCCTTGTGGCCCAGTTGATGGTATGAACCCAGTTAAGGTTGCTGAAGCATTACACGAAGCAATTTCCAGAGCGAGAAGTGGAGAGGGGCCGAGTTTCTTGGAAATGAAAACATATAGGTATCGTGGACATTCGATGTCAGATGCCCAAAAATATAGAACAAAGGAAGAGGTTAATGAATACAGGAAAATTGATCCTATCACTCAAGTCAAAAAAGTAATTTTAGAAAATGACTTTGCCTCCGAACAAGAAATAAGTTCTATTGATGCGAGTGTAAAAACAAGAGTTTTAGAATGTGAAAAGTTTGCAGAAGATTCTCCATATCCTGAAAAATCTGTAATGTATGATGCAGTTTACGAACAGGATAATTATAAATTTATATCCCATAAATTAAAATAAATGGCAGAAATAATTAATATGCCGAGATTAAGTGACACAATGGAAGAAGGTGTTGTTGCAAAATGGCTAGTAAATATTGGAGATAAAGTTAATGAAGGAGATATCCTTGCTGAAATCGAAACCGATAAGGCTACTATGGAATTTGAATCTTTTCATGAAGGCACTCTTCTACATATTGGTATTCATGAGGGAGAAACTGCAGAAGTTGATACGCTTTTAGCAATCATTGGAGAAGAAGGAGAAGATATTTCACAATTATTAGTTCCTGTTAATAATTCGGTTCAATTAGATTTAGTGGATCAAATAAATGAAACTGAAAGTTCTATTCAAGAAGTTAAACCTGAAATTAATTCTGAGATTAAAATAAATAACTCTTTTCAAATAATCACAATGCCAAGACTCAGTGATACAATGGAGGAAGGTACTGTTTCAAGTTGGCTTGTTAATGTTGGAGATACTGTTCAGGAAGGAGATATCTTAGCAGAGATTGAAACAGATAAAGCTACGATGGAATTTGAATCATTTCACGAGGGAACTTTATTGTACGTAGGGATTAAAGTTGGAGAAACTGCTAAAGTTGATAGTTTACTTGCAGTTATTGGAGATGCTGACTCAGATTTTAAATCTGCAGTTGAAAATTTTGGAAGTGAAATACCACAAGTTAAAAATGAGAATACCGAAAGTATTGAAAATATTAATGATCTCGCTCCAGAATCACCAGAAAAATCAGAAACACCAGAAATAGTAGAAACAGTCGAAACTTTATCTGTTAATTCAAATTCTAGAATCTTAGCTTCTCCTCTAGCAAAAAAAATTGCTAAAGAAAAAAGTATTGACTTAAAAAACATTAATGGAAGTGGTGATAATGGAAGAATAATTAAAGAAGATGTTGAAAATTATACAGCTCCAAAAATTGTAACTGCTAAACCAAATATTATTAAGTCAGAGCCAAGCATAGAAAATGAAAGTTTTGAGGAAATCGAAAATTCTCAAATGAGAAAGGCAATTGCTCGTAGATTAAAAGAATCTAAATTTTCTGCACCTCATTATTATTTAAGTGTTGAATTTGAAATGGATAATGCTATAGCTTTTAGAAAACAATATAATTCAATGCCAGATACTAAAATCTCATTTAATGATATAATAGTAAAAGCTTGTGCTATTGCATTAAAACAACATCCAAGAGTAAATTCTCAGTGGTTTGAGGACAAAATGAGACTTAATAATCATGTACATATTGGAGTTGCTGTTGGTGTTCCCGATGGTTTAGTTGTTCCTGTAATTAAGTTTGCAGATAATAAAACTATTCCTGAGATTGGAATTTTAGTTAAAAATTATGCTGGAAAAGCAAGGGATAAAAAATTAACCCCTGAAGAAATGCAAGGAAGTACATTTACTATTTCTAACTTAGGAATGTTTGGAATTCAAGAATTTACTTCAATTATAAATCAGCCAAATTCTGCAATTCTTTCAGTTGGAAGTATTATAAAGAAACCAATAGTGAGAGACGATAAAATTGTGATTGGTCATACAATGAAACTTACTCTAGCTTGTGATCATAGGACTGTTGATGGAGTAACTGGTTCATTGTTTTTAGAAACTCTTAAAGGGTTTGTTGAAAACCCAGTTACCATGTTAGTGTAAGTATTTTACATATGAAAAACGTTGTTATTACTGGAACTAGTAGAGGGATTGGCTATGAGTTAGTTCAACTTTATGGTACTAAAAATTATAACGTAGTATGTTTAACAAGAGATTTATCTACAACTTTTAATTCAAAAAATATTTCAGTGGTAAGTACTGATCTATCATCACCAGAATCAATTAAAAATGCAGTTGATTTTATTAATGATAAATTTAGTTCAGTAGACATTTTAATTAATAATGCAGGTAAACTAATAAACAAACCTTTTAATAAAACATCTTTTACAGATTTTGAATCTGTATATAAGGTAAATGTTTTTGGGGTTGCAGAACTAATTAGGCTATTATTAAAGTCCTTTAATTCACCTGCACATATTATTAACATTAGTAGTATTGGTGGAATTGCAGGTTCAAGTAAATTTTCAGGACTTTCTGCTTATTCAAGCAGTAAAGGAGCTCTTAATATTTTAACTGAAATGCTCTACGAAGAATTCAAAGAATCAGATATCAAAATAAACACATTAGCTCTGGGTGCTGTACAAACAGAAATGTTGAATAACGCTTTTCCTGGATACAAAGCACCATTATCCGCCAAAGAGATGGCTGAGTTTATTTTAGAATTCTCCTTAAATGGATTCAAATTTTTTAACGGAAAAATTATTCCTGTCTCTATTTCAAATCCTTAAAATGTGCTTGATTTAATCCCAAAAGCTTCACACGAACTAATAAAAAAATTAATCGATAGTGAAAACCTAACCATTAAGGTTGTTAAGACTAGAAAAACTAAACATGGCGATTTTAGATCGCTAAAAAATAGAAAATTTCAAATTACTTTAAATCAAATTGATAATAAGTATAGATTCTTAATAACACTTGTGCATGAGTTAGCTCACTTTAAGGTTTTTCAGTCGTTTGGAAATAGTGTTAATCCACACGGAACTGAGTGGAAAAAAACATACAAATTTTTAATGTTACCTTTTTTAAATAATTTGATTTTTCCTGAAGATGTTCTTAGACATTTAGCATTACATATGATAAATCCACCTGCCACAACAGATTCGGATTTAAATTTAGTTGTTGCCCTTCAAAAACACGATTTAATAGATGATAAAAAAATGTTTCTTTTTGAAATTCCTGAAAAAAGTATATTCATTCACAACTCTAGTAAATTGTTTGTTAAACTTTATAAAAGAAGAAAAAGATATATTTGTAAAGAATTAAGTTCTGGAAAAAAATATTTATTTTCTCCAGTTGCAAGAATTAAATTAAATAAATTATGAAAGTAGTTGCTGTAAGTGGTTATTTTGATCCTATACATGTTGGCCATTTAGAATATTTACGTTTATCCAAAAAACTAGGGGATAAATTGGTTGTGATTGTTAATAATAATCATCAATGTGTATTAAAAAAAGGAAAACCATTTATGGATGAAAAAGACAGGCTAGAAATTGTAAAATCATTGGATATGGTTGACGAAGTTTTCTTATCCATTGACAAAGACAAGTCTGTTTGTGCTTCCTTAGAAGCCATTAAGCCAGATATTTTTGCCAACGGAGGTGATCGGTCCACAGGAGAAGTTCCAGAAGCAAAAATTTGTCAAAAATTTGACATTATGATGACTGATGGTTTAGGAGATAAAATAAGGAGTTCATCGGAACTTACAGGTTTAACTCAAATTTAAATTTTGGAAAATAAATTTAACTTCTCGGATGATAATATATCAAAAGAAAAATTAGATCCCTCAATCTCCAATAATGCAAAAAGTTTATTTAATTCTTTAATTTCTTTTTTTAAAGAAATTCTTGATTTTAGAAAAGAAGCAAATAGAGATCACACAATAAATTCAATAAAAGCCGATATATCTATCAAAGGTCCAAATGCTTGGATTCTTATCTGTTCTATATTAGTTGCATCTGTAGGTTTAAATGCTAACTCTATTCCAGTAGTTATTGGAGCAATGCTTATCTCTCCATTAATGGGGCCTATTTTAGGTTTTGGTTTGTCAATAGCTATTAATGATTTAGAAACTCTTAAAAAATCTATTATCAACTTTTCAGTTATGGTAGTTTTAAGTGTTTTTACTGCATACTTGTTTTTCTCTTTTTTTCCTTTGAGAGAAGAATCTTCTGAGTTATTATCAAGAACAGAACCCGATATCAGAGATGTATTAATTGCTTTTTTTGGAGGCTTGTCTTTAATTATTGCTAAAACTAAAAAAGGTACTATATCTCCAGTTATATTTGGTGTAGCTATAGCTACAGCTTTAATGCCTCCCTTATGTACAGTAGGTTATGGTTTGGCTGTTGGTAATGCTTCATTTTCAATGGGAGCAATGTATTTATTTATGATTAATTCATTATACATTGTGTTGGCTACTTTTATAACTGTAAAGTTTCTTAGATTTCCCCTTATTAATTATGTTAACTCAACAAGAAGAAGATTGATTTCAAGAATAGTAACGATACTTTCAATTGTAATGTTAATTCCAGCATTTTTCACTTTTACTGGTGTTTTGTATGAAAGTAAGTTTAATAATTCAATTGATGAGTTTTTTGAACGTGAACTAGAGGGTTTAAAAAATAAAGATTATTTGAAATTAAATTCAAAAGTAAATTATAATATTGATAATGATGGCCTTCTTTATCCCTGGAGAGATAAAACTTCTTCCGTTATATTCAACAGTTATGGTTTAGAACCAATTTCTAATGATATTATCTCACTGTTAAAAACAAAAATCAAATCTTACCCTCATTTATCATTAACCACGATACAATTTAATCAACAAGAAGTTGAAAATGATTTTAAAGAACAAAAAAAGTTCTTGGCTGAACTTAGAACAAGAGATTCACTAGAATTATCAGATAAAACAAAACAAATTCAATTATTAGAAGAAAAACTATCAAGCCTTGAAAAAATTCAATCTATTAATAAGTTGTACCAAACCTTAATAAATGATATTAAATTTAATTACGATCAAGTAGAAGAAATTAGTATTCAAAATTTAATAGGTTCAATTAATGAAAATGATCCTGTGTTTTTAATTAAATGGAATGATACGCTGAGTGAAAATGAAATTATTAGGCAAAAACAAAAAATAACAGAATGGTTAACAATCAAGTTAGAATCTGAGTTTTTTGAAGTAAAAAGATTTAAATAATTAAAGGTGTTTTTTTACTTTCTTTAATAGTTCTGAAGAGTATACAAAATCTGTAACTGATTGATTATTGGTTTTTAAAATTCCTTTATTAGTCCCTTCCCAGTTTTTTTCACCAGACACTAAAAAAACTATTTTCTCACCAATTTCTATTACTGAATTCATGTCATGAGAATTAATTATTGTTGTTATATTAAATTCTTTGGTTATCTCTTGAATTAATTTATCAATTACAATTGCTGTTTTAGGATCTAGTCCAGAATTAGGTTCATCACAAAAAAGATACTTAGGATTCATTACTATTGCTCTTGCAATAGCTACTCTCTTTTGCATACCACCAGAAATTTCAGAGGGTAGTTTATCTATTGCTTTAGTTAGTTCAACTCTATGAATAGCTTTAATTGCTTTTTCTCTTATTTCATCTTCACTAAGTTCAGATAACATATCAAGTGGAAACATCACATTCTCAATTACAGACATAGAATCAAAAAGAGCACTTCCCTGAAACACCATTCCCATTTGTCGTCTAAGCAACGTTCTCTCACTTTCATTCATCTTTTGATTTGATATACCATCATAAATTATTTGGCCAGAGTCTGGTTCATGTAGCCCTAACAAACATTTTAATAATACGGTTTTTCCAGAACCACTTTGCCCAATAATTAGATTTGTTTTTCCCTTTTCAAAAGAAGTTGAGATATCTTTTATAATGCTAATTCCATCAAATGATTTTTCTATATTTTTAATCTCGATCATTAGCTTAATAGTAATTGAGTTATTACAAAATTCACAATAATTATAATTATTGAGGTCCATACAAAAGATATAGTACTAGCCTTACCAACCTCTAGTGCTCCACCTTTCATATAATACCCGTGATATGAGGGAACAGTAGCAAGTATAAATGCAAATAATAATGTTTTTATATAAGCATAGCTAACATGATATGGATCAAAATCCATTTGAATTCCAGATATAAATGCTTCACTGGGAACTCCTGCAAAAGACATTGCCACAAATCCTCCGAAAATTGCAACAAACATAGCTACTGTTATCACAAATGGATAAAATAGAAGAGCAATTATTTTTGGAAAAACTAAGTAGTTTAAAGGATTTATTCCCATGACCTCAAGCGCATCTATTTGTTCAGTAACTCTCATTGTTCCAATACTTGATGTGATATAAGACCCTACTTTTCCAGCCATTATAATTGACATGAAAGTTGGTGCAAACTCAAGAATAACAGATTGTCTAGTTGCAAAGCCTATTAATGATTTAGATAAAAAAGGACTACTGAGATTTAGAGCAGTTTGGATAGCGACAACCCCACCAATAAAAAAAGATAATATCGCAACAATTGGGATTGATTCGATAATTAAATCATTAATTTCTTTAAAAATTAGTTTTCTTTGAATTTTCCATTTACTCGGCTTAAAAAAAGACATTTTAATCATAATAAAATATCTGCCTATGTCACTCAAATAAAACATAATTAAACTTTATAAGTAATAGCATTTATATTCATTCCAGCACCAACACTTCCAAACATTACAATATCACCTTTTTTTAATGAATGGTCATCAAGTTTTAAATTTTTAACAAGATCAAATAATGTAGGTATTGTAGCTACAGAACTATTACCTAATTTATTTATTGACATTGGAAGGATATTTTTTGGAGTTTCCATGTTATATAATTTAAAAAATCTATTAACAATTGCTTCGTCCATTTTTTCATTTGCTTGATGAAGAAAAACTTTCTTGACATCCTTGATAGAGTATTCACTTTCGTCTAAACAATCTTTCATAGCTTTTGGAACGTGTACTATTGCAAATTCATAAACTTTTCGTCCATGCATTTTTATAAATTTTGTTTTAGATAAATCAGCTGTATCATAAGATTGTCCAAAAAATAAATAAAAGGTTTCTTTATCTGTATATGTACAACTTTTATGAGATAAAATACCACTTAAGTTTTCTTCTTTTTTTAATTCTATTATTGAGGCACCAGCACCATCAGCATAAATCATTGAATCTCTATCCTTTACATCATAAGTTCTTGAAAGCGTTTCAGCTCCTATTACCAAACAAGTTTTGGCCATTCCAGATTTTATAAAAGATTGAGCTTGAATAATACCTTCAAGCCATCCAGGACATCCAAAAATTATGTCATAACAAACACAAGAAGGATTTTTTATACCCAAATTAAATTTAACTCTACTTGCCAAGCTAGGGAGCATATCAGATTGTTCAGTATCTTTTTTAATGTCACCAAAATTATGAGCTACGATAATGTAGTCTATATTTTCTTGATCAATTTTTGCATCTAAGATTGCTTTTTCTGCGGCAAAAAAAGCCAAGTCAGATGCATTTAAATGATCTTTAGCATATCTTCTTTCCTCGATTCCAGTTATTGATTTAAAATTTTTTATAATAACATCATTACTGACATTAAAAACAGATCCATCAGCATTTAAAAAATTTGCATCTAAAAAATCTTTATTTTTTTTTGTTAAGAGAGGAATATAGGATCCAGTTCCTGTAATTTTAATTGACATTTAAACTTATTTACTCACTAAGTTATAAAAAAGTCATTGATAAGACTCGATGGGTTCACAAGTACATACTAAATTTCTATCTCCATATGCATCGTCTACTCTTCTAACTGTTGGCCAAAACTTGTTATTTAACACATATGAGGTTGGAAATGCTGCTTGCTGTCTAGTGTAAGAAAAATTCCAGTTTTCACTTCCTATCATTTTCATAGTATGAGGAGCATTTTTTAAAAGATCAGAACAATCATCAATTTCTTTTCTTATAAGAATCATTGCATCACAGAATCTATTTATCTCATCTAAATTTTCACTTTCAGTTGGTTCAATCATCATAGTTCCAGGGACAGGGAATGATACAGTGGGTGCATGAAAACCATAATCAATTAACCTTTTAGCTATATCCATTACTTCAATTCCTTGAGATTTAAAAGGTCTACAATCAATTATTAATTCGTGGGCAGATCTTCCGCCTTCACCCTTATATAAAATTTCATAATGATTTTCAATACGATTTTTTATATAATTTGCATTAAGAATAGCGTATTGAGTTGATGCTTTCAATCCTTCTGAACCTAACATTTTTATATATCCATATGAAATTACGCAGGCAAGAGCTGACCCCCAAGGTGCTGCTGAAATTGCTTTTACACTATTTTTTGTACTAACGTTAATTATTGGATTATTTGGTAAAAATGGAACAAGATGTTTTGCTACACATATTGGTCCTACGCCAGGACCTCCACCACCATGAGGAATTGCAAAAGTTTTATGTAAATTGAGATGGCATACATCAGCCCCAATTATAAATGGATTTGTTAAACCAACTTGTGCGTTCATGTTGGCTCCGTCCATATAAACTTGACCACCATTATCATGAATAGTTTTTGTAATCTCTTGTATTGAAGATTCAAAAACACCGTGAGTTGAAGGATAAGTTATCATTAAAGCAGCTAAATTATCTTTATAATATTCAGCTTTTTCTTTTAATTCATTAACATTAATATTTCCATGTTTATCGGTTCCAACAACAACTACCTTCATTCCAGCCATTACAGCTGATGCAGGATTAGTTCCGTGGGCAGAGGATGGTATTAAACAAATATTTCTATGTTTGTTTGATGTACTTTTTAAATATTCTCTAATAACCATGAGCCCAGCATACTCACCTTGAGCTCCCGAATTTGGTTGTAATGAAGTTCCGCTAAATCCTGTTATTTCGTTTAGTTGTTTCTCTAATTTTTTTAGTAGTTTTTGATATCCTCTTGCTTGATCTAATGGTGCAAAAGGGTGAATATTATTCCATTTACTCCAACTAATTGGAATCATTTCAGATGCAGCATTCAACTTCATTGTACATGAACCCAAAGAAATCATTGAATGGGTTAATGAAAGATCTTTTCTTTCCAAGTTTTTAATATATCTCATTAATGCAGTTTCTGAATGATACTTATTAAAAATTTCTGAAGACATAAAATCAGATGATCTGTTTAAATTTTCAGGAATTCTTGAAAGATTGAATTTATTTTCAATTTCAAACAAATCAGTATTTAAAGATTTTGCAATTGTATCAACAATGATTTGAATATCTTTCAGTGAAGTAGCTTCATTTACAGAAATAGATATTTCATTTTCATTTATATAATTGAAATTTAATTTATTAATGATTGCAATTTTCTTTATTTTTTTTGATGAAACTTTTAATCTAATGGTATCAAAAAAATACTTGTTCAATTGTTGAACTCCTATTTTTTCTAAACTTTTTTCAAGTAATATTGCTTTTAAGTGAATAGAGCCAGCAATTTCTTTTAAACCTTTAGGCCCATGATATAATCCATACATACCTGCCATAACCGCTAAAAGAACTTGAGAGGTACATATATTTGATGTAGCCCTATCTCTTTTTATGTGTTGTTCTCTAGTTTGTAAAGCCATTCTAAGAGCAGGATCTTCATCCACATCTTTGGTTAAACCAATTATTCTTCCAGGAACAGATCTTTTATATTCTTCTTTAGTTGCAAAGTATGCAGCATGGGGACCTCCATATCCAAGAGGAATGCCAAACCTTTGAGAGGTTCCAACAACAACGTCAGCACCAAAACAGGACGGTTTTTTTAGTAGGCACAGAGAAAGTAAATCAGCCGCAACAACAATTTTTACATTATTGTTTGATGCTTTAAGGCAATGTTTTTCAATATCAATAATTTCACCATATACACCAGGATATTGAATTAGGCATCCATAGAATTTATCATCAAATTCAAATTTATTTAAATCACCAAAAACAATTTCTATCCCTAAGGGTTCTGCTCGAGTTTCCAGAAGACTTATAGTTTGTGGTAGAGTGTTTAAAGAAACTAAAAACTTATTTACGTTATTTTTTTTCTGCTCTCTAGTTCTTAAACTAAATAACATTGTCATTGCTTCAGCAGCTGCGGTACTCTCATCCAAAAGTGAGGCGTTAGCTAGTTCCATTCCGGTTAAGTCGGAAATTATTGTTTGATAATTTAATAGAGCTTCCATTCTTCCTTGGGCAATTTCTGCTTGATAAGGAGTGTAGGCGGTATACCAACTTGGGTTTTCTAAAATATTTCTTTTAATAACCGATGGAACAATAGACTGATTATATCCCATTCCAATATAGGATTTAAAAACTTTATTTTTTTTTCCTAGTCTTTCAATATGACCCAGATACTCGTTTTCACTTAATGGTTTTTTAAGTTTCATTTCTTTTTGAAGTCTTATATTTTCTGGAATAGTCTCAGAAATCAATTCTTCTATATTTTTAACATTTAAATAATCAAGCATTTTAGCTTTATCACTTTTGTTTATGCCTATATGACGTTTGGAAAAACTATTCATTTTTTAAAAAATATTTTGATTAAAAATAACTAATAACATTAATAAATTAGCATAATTTTAATGCTTTGAGTTAAAAGTTTTTAACTTAATATTAACCAAATTTTAAATATCCATTCAAAATTAAATGTTAATAATAAAAAAGAGTTTTGATTTTTATATTAAATCTAGTTTTCATCTGGGAATTTGTGTGATTTGTTTGTATTTGGTAAATGTCTTGAAACATGATATTGAAGTTGATTATTTGATAATAACTTTTCTTTTTAGTTCAACCATCATAGTATATAATTTTATAAAATATGGATATAATCTTCAAAACTATTCAACGGCAAAAAATTCTGTCTTAAAAATGATTCAGTTTTTAAGTTTTTTTTGTGGATTTGCCTTAATTTATACATTATTTTTTTTAAAATTTTACACACTATTATTTGGAACTTTTCTTTTTTTTATCTGCATTTTATATGTTTTTCCTATGGGAAATTCAAAATTAAATTTTAGAAATTTAAGTAAGGTGAAATTATTTTTAGTTGCATTTTGCTGGAGTGCGTCAACTGTTTTTTTGCCTTTAATAGAAAACGGATTAAATAATTATTATTTCACTTTGATATTTTCTTTTCAAATATTTTTTTTAGTAATTATCTATACTATCCCATTTGAGATCAGAGATCTTCACAAAGATTCAATAGAATTACAAACAATTCCTCAAATTTTTGGCATAAAAAAATCTAAAAATATATGCTATTACTTAATTATAGTATTTTCACTTCTTTCTTTTATTAATAGTGGGTTTGGAGCTAACTTTCTATCAGATATAATTCTATCTATAATACTGTTTTTT
>Ga0209425_10001799_pt1 | contig 24759 bp, 25 predicted proteins | sample COG_05_FD_184749 | JGI IMG/M metagenome (GOLD analysis project Ga0209425, IMG submission 184749) | Pelagic Microbial community sample from North Sea - COGITO 998_met_05 (SPAdes) (version 2) | ecosystem: Environmental > Aquatic > Marine > Neritic zone/Coastal water | place: Helgoland, sampling...
TTTCTATGTCTTCAATCAGTTCGTCATCGATAACTTTTTTGCCGAGTATGACGGAGCTGATGCCTTCAACTAATGTGCCGCGTGTTTTCTTGAGCCCATCTTGCAGGCGCGCGAAAAACCCTTTTTTCTTGGGTGGATTTTGGTCATCTTTTTTGCTATTGTTGTCTTTATCTTTGCGGAATTTAAACATCGTGTTGACCCTTGTGTCGTGGGGCACAAGTATCGCTAAATTAGAGGTTTTTTGCAACTATGGCACATAAAGAGTCCAACACAATTCGTATAATTTCTGGAAAATTTCGCTCGAGGCGTTTGCCGTTTCCTGATGCAAAAGGCTTGCGTCCAACGCCGGATCGCGTGCGGGAAACACTTTTCAATTGGTTGCAAAAAGATATTCACTCAGCAGTCTGTCTCGATTTATTTGCTGGCAGTGGCGCGCTAGGCTTTGAAGCCTTGTCGCGGGGCGCAGCTCGGGTTGTCATGGTTGATTCCTCGCCTGTGGTGGTGAAGCAGCTAGAAGAAAATACCCGCTTGTTGGATATTTCAGATGTTGCTATCATTGAAAAAGATGTTTCGGTGTCTTGGCCCACATTTCAAGAGCGGTTTTCAGTTGTTTTTCTTGATCCTCCTTTTAAAGCTAATTTATTAGGGACGTGTTTTCAAAAATTACAAACCTGTCTTTTACCCGATGCGTTGATCTATGTTGAAATGGACAGTGCTGACAGCTTGCCAGAGTTACCTGAACATTGGTCAGTATTAAAGGAAAAAAAAGCCGGAGCGGTGTCTTACTATTTATTACGTGCGAGTGTTGAATGAGCGTTAAAAACCTACCTTTATTTTTATCTATACTTGTTGCGTTGGCCACCATGGGTCAAATAGCATCCGATCTATATCTACCTTCTTTGCCTCACCTGATCGGTGAGTTAAATGGGACAGATACCTTAGGACAGTTATCTGTTGCTTACTATATTGGCGGGTTTACGATTGCCCAGCTTATCTATGGCCCTATCTCTGATGGCATTGGTCGACGTTATCCATTAATTTTTGGTATCACGCTTTACATGATGGCGACAATTGGGTGCGCGTTATCAACTAACATTTATGTCTTCATTCTCTTTCGCCTATTGCAAGGCTTAGGATCAGGTGCAGCGGTGACCTTGTCACGCTCGATGTTGCGCGATTCCTTTAACCAAGAGCAGTTAGCCCGTTATGCTTCGTTTATGGCGATATTTGCAGTAGCCATGATGGCGAGTGCGCCGATGCTTGGTGGTTACTTTCAGCATTATTTTGGTTGGCGCTTTGGATTTTATGTGTTGTTTGTTTATGGCGTGTTGATGCTTTCCCTTGTGTATTGCTTTGTAGCAGAGACAAACCAGCACAAGCATCCTGATAATTTGCGCATCTCAGTGTTAATGAAAAACATGAAGAGCGTATTCACTAGTCCCGTGTTTTTAGGGGGAGCGCTGATATCTGCATTGTCTTACTCGGGACTTTTGGCATGGTTAACAGCGGGTCCTTTTATTATTCAAGATTCCTTGGGTTATTCCCCGATTGCCTTTGGATGGATGGCCTTCGGTGTCGCGGTGACATTTTGTTTTACGTCTTATTTAAATGCTCGGCTTATCGGTCGCTTTTCATTTCATACGTTGGTGAAAATAGGCCTTTCAATAATGTTATCGGCAGCGTCGGTCATGTTTATTTTGTATATGATGGGTTTCACGAGTGCGTACGCCATTATTATACCGATGGGTGTTTACAGTATGAGTACGGCATTCACATTCGCTAACTGTTTTGCCGTTGCTTTTGAACCGTTTCCTAAGATCGCGGGCATTGCCACTGCAGTGTATAGCTTTATTCAATTATCAGGTGGATTTGTATCTTCATCAGTGATGTCGTATTTGCACGATACTAATCAATTTCCGTTGGCGAGCTGGTTATTGGTAACCAGTTTGATTTGTGTGTTTATTAAGAAAGTGTTGTTGAAATAAATAAGGGGTTTTTTAGTGGCTCGTATTACAGATGATGTTCGAATTTCAAGTTTACAGGAGTTCGTCGCACCCGAGGTGTTGATTGATGCGCGTCCTTTGTCAGAATCGGCAACTAAAATGATTATCTCGATGCGACGAGGCATCAGCGATATTGTGCACGGGCGTGATGATCGCTTAGTTGTCATTGTCGGTCCGTGTTCGATTCATGATGTGAAAGCAGCAAAGGAATATGCTGAGCGCTTGTCTGTTTTGCAAGATCGGTTTAAAGACGAGCTGCTTATTGTGATGCGCGTTTATTTTGAAAAACCCCGCACATCGATTGGCTGGAAAGGGTTAATTAACGATCCGCACTTGGATAATAGTTTTGATATTAATTTCGGCTTGAAAACTGCTAGAAACTTACTGGTTGATTTGGCTGAAATGGGGTTGCCTACGGCTGTTGAATTCTTAGATACCATCACGCCGCAATATTTATGCGACACGATTTCTTGGGGCGCTATTGGCGCACGCACAACGGAGAGTCAAATACACCGTGAATTGTCATCAGGATTGTCGATGCCAATCGGCTTTAAAAATGGCACGGACGGTAATGTGAAGAATGCTGTTGATGCCATCGTGGCGGCCAGTCACCCGCATCATTTTTTGAGTGTGACCAAAGAAGGTAATACGGCGATTGTGACGACCATCGGAAACCCTGACGGACATATTATTCTTCGTGGTTCTAGCAGTGGCACTAACTACGATGACAAGTCGATTGTCGACACCAGTAAAGCATTGAGTCGTGTCAAGATAAACGCAAAAGTGATGATTGATTGCAGTCATGGGAACAGCCAGAAAGATCATACCCGACAACGCTTAGTTGTTCAGTCAGTTTGTCAGCAAGTTTCGACAGGGTCTAATCTTGTGATGGGCGTGATGATTGAAAGTCATATCAATGCCGGGAATCAAGCGTTGGTGCCGGGTAGGGAATTGAAGTACGGTGTGAGCATTACGGATGCGTGCGTCGATTTTCAAGAGACAGAAGTGTTGTTGAATGATTTATATTCTGCAGTTACGGCTAGACGACAAATTGAAAATGATACGGATACTCTCGCGCAATTTAGGCATAAAATTGATGAGATCGACAAAACGGTCGAGTCACTTATTCTCGAGCGAGCTCGACAAGCGATGGAAGTGGCTAAAGTCAAAAAATCAGAAGAGGGCAATGCAACCATGTATCGCCCTGAGCGTGAACAAGCAATTTTGCGTAAAGTGTTAGAGCGCAATGATGGGCCAATCTCAGATGGCAATATGGAAGAAATCTTTCGCCTTATTATGTCAGCCTGCTTAGATGTGGAGAAGTAATCATGAGAATTGGCATTCAAGGTATCCCAGGGTCGTTCTCAGAAATTGCGGCAAAAACCTATTTTCATGACGGTGAATTTGAGTGGGTTTATCTTGAGACGTCTTTTAACGTCTGTGATGCGTTACAAAACAAGGCAGTGGATCGGGGCGTTATCGCGCTTGAGAACTCGATTGGTGGAATGGTTGCAGAGACGGAAACAGCCTTGGGCGAAATTCCGTGCAGCATTTTAGATGAAGTGACGATTCCCATCGTGCAGTGCTTGATGGTAAGAAAAGGGGTTTCCCTAGGTTCTGTTAAGGCGGTGCATTCACATAAGCAGGCGTTAAAACAAAGCGGTTATTTTTTAACGGAAAATTTACCAGAAGCCGAACGGGTGCTTGAAGACGATACCGCACTTTGTGCAAAACGACTCAGTGAAGGTGAGTTGCCTGAAACAGCCGCTGTGATTGGTAATGCCGCGTGTGCGGATCTCTATGGTTTACACATCCTCAAAAAAGGCGTTCAATCAACGGATGACAATAATACGCGATTTTTGATTGTTTCGTTTTCGCGTGATTAAACCCGATTAAGCCCCACCGGTTCACTTTGTTCTGGCGGTTTCATATTCATTCGACACGTTCTCACTTCAGCGTATGACGAGAAAGCGCCAAACAGTGTGGAGAGCCCATAAACGCAGGCTTTCTCTGACGTGGAAAGGTTTCCTTTCGAGAGTATGTCAACAACAAACGCAATAGGGCCTGCAACGTTGCCAGTGTGTGAAACAAAGTCGAATAGTAGAGCCGTTTTTTGCATTAGGTGAAGTGACTGCCCTGTGTTGGCCTCAGTATCTACGTTCGGTCCTTTTGGTGTTTGGTGATTAACATTGAGTTGCCAGTGGGAATACGTAGCGCCAGTCGCCGTGCAGGCCGCACCTAACCCGCCGAATATAATGGCTGCAGTGGAAAGCGAGAGCGCATTGTTTTCGTGTTGATTGCCGGCAGCGAGTTCCATTAAGCTGGCGAGCCAGTAAAAGTCGCTAATTGCGCTTTTAATTATTTCACCTGCGCCGTTGAGATAGGTTAGCAAGTCGGCTTTCGGTTCAGTTGCTTCATCAGTTTGTGCCGGCCTGGAAGGCAGAGCGTTGATCATGTTGATATAAAGCGTTCGTATTTCCGCAGTCGAGGTAAGAAAACCAAGAGCGGTGGCAACAGCGTATGTGATTGCCTCATTTTGGGTTGATAGATTGTTTTTTTCGACTAGGTAGACGACGAATGCGATGGGGCCAGCAAAATCTCCCGTGTGCGATACCCAGGAGCAACCCAAGGCAAAGTGCTGGCAGTGAGTCAACGATGCTTGTTCTTCTTCTAGGTCGAGTTGATTGTAGCCTTCAGTTTGTGTATTGGAATTATTGCCCTGGTGCTCAAGGTTGAGTTTTCCGTTGGAGTAAGCTGTTCCAATCGCAGTAAAAATTGCGATTGATACCCCAAAGGCGATGGCGCCAAAAGATAAGGATAAAGTGTTATCTTTATTATCATCGTTCAGCCCAAGTTCAATAAAGCTCGCTAGCCAATAGGAGTCACTGATTAAGCTGGTAATAAGATTACTTACGGCTGTGAGTTTAGTCCAGCAATCGGTATGTTTGTGTCCATGTCCGTGCGAATGTCCATGTCCGTGCGAATGTCCATGTCCGTGAGAATGCGCGTGTTTTTGTTTTTCTGGCGTTGCCATAATTACCTTCCATCGGTTAGACGAGCTGCAATATAAAATCCCACTGTGATTTTTCAACAGGCGTAATGGATAAACGATTGCCCTTACGTAATATGAGCATTTCTTCGAGTTCAGGATACGTTTTTAATTCATGCAAACTAATCACATCGTTAAATTTCTTTTTAAATTTAACATCCACTAAAATCCAACGTGGATTTTCCTGCGTGCTTTTCGGATCATAGTAATTGCTGTTTTCGTCAAATTGGGTAAAGTCAGGGTAGGCTTCTTTGTTGATTTCCATGATGCCAACAATGCCAGGCACTTTGCAGTTGGAGTGATAAAAGAAAGCTAAGTCACCTTTTTTCATGCCGTCACGCATCATGTTACGCGCTTGATAATTTCGAATGCCATCCCAGGGTTCTATTTTGTCTTTTTTTAAGTGATCAATACCGTAAGTTTCAGGTTCGCTTTTCATCAGCCAGTAATTCATTGTGACAACTCCTAGAGTATAGAAGAGTGTCATTGTAAAGTATCTTTGAATTAAAGGAAAGCCGCGCTTATTTTGCTTGAATCGCCGTGATTGCAATCGTGTATACAATATCGTCTACCGTGGCGCCTCGTGACAAATCATTCACAGGCTTTGCTAGACCTTGTAACATCGGGCCAATGGCTAACACATCAGCACTGCGTTGTACGGCTTTATAGGTTGTATTTCCTGTATTTAAATCAGGGAAAATAAAAATTGTCGCTTGTCCTGCAACAGGGCTATTGGGCGCTTTGCTTTTAGCGACGTCTTGTATTAAGGCCGCATCATATTGCAACGGTCCGTCAATGAGTAAGTCATCACGCATTTTTTTGACAAGCTCAGTCGCTTTTCTGACTTTATCAACTTCACTGCCCTGGCCTGAATCTTTTGTTGAATAGCTAATCATCGCAATGCGCGGTTCAATGCCAAATGCGATTGCAGACTGTGCTGTTTGAATCGCAATGTCAGCGAGTTCTTCAGCTGAAGGTTCGGGGTTGACTGCGCAATCAGCAAAAACCAACACTTGTTCAGGCATGCACATGAAGAAAAGTGAAGAGACCAGTTTTGCATTGTCTGCGGCTTTAATTAATTGCAAGGCAGGGCGAATTGTATTCGCGGTTGTGTGTTGTGCACCTGATACTAAGCCATCCACGTCGCCCGTTTGCAACATCATCGTGCCAAGCACGACATTATCTTGTAATTGTTCTGTCGCCATCACGGGGGTTAATGCTTTATGCTGGCGCAGGGTAACCATGGGATCGATATATTTCTCGATGCAGTTTTCAGGATCAATAATCGAAATGCTATTAGGTAAATCGATATCATTATTTTTAGCGATTTGGCGAATTTCAGTGTCGTTACCCAATAATACACATTGTGCAATATTCTTTTTCGCACAAATGCTGGCAGCAGCAATCGTGCGAGGTTCATTGCCTTCAGGCAATACGATACGTTTATTAGCTGACTTGGCTTGCTCGATGAGTTGGTAACGAAACGCAGGCGGCGAGAGTAATCGCATTTTATCTGATTGTTGAAATTGATCAACCCACGTTGTATCAATATGATCAGCCGTAAACTGCATGGCTTCTTCAATTCGCCTACTGTCTTCTTGCGGCACTTTCATGTTTAAGTCTTGCAATAGAAGCGCAGTTCGAAAACTATTGGATTTAACTGTCAGCACGGGCAAGCCTGAATCTGTGATCGCTTGATGACAAAACGCCATGACTTTGTCATCGATAGGGTAGTCGCCCGTTAATAATAATGCCGCTAGTTTTATCCCTTTGAGTGCAGCCATTGATGCGGCAATGATAATATCACTTCTATCGGCTGCGGTGATGATTAAGGTGTTAGGTTTCAACACATTCAACATGTTTGGCACAGTACGCGCGCAGATGGTGATGTGAGAAATTCGGCGCTGTTTCATCTCACCTGCATGAGTGACATCAGCTTGAATAAAATCTATTACATCGGCCACTCGCGGGGAAAATAAAGACACTTGCCACGGTATAATCCCAATTAAAGGGAGTTTTTTGAAGAGACGCAATTTTCTGTATGACTTTGTCGCCGTATCAATTTCTTCTTGTGAAATTATATCGGATAAATCAAGGCGCGTATTACCGTTCTGATCTGTAGGCGCTAACACTTTGTTAATGATGCATCCCAAGCACGCTTTATTTGTCACGCCACCGTAGGCGCGTGCCGCTAATTCAATTTCTTCACTCACATGCTCAGGGATTTTATTACCAGGAGCGCTGACAAAAATAACGTGCGCGCCTAAAGCCTTGCTGATTTGGCTGTTGAGCTCCATTGAGAAGTGATAGGCGTTAGTGGTAATTAAGCCTTGAACAATAATAAAGTCAGCATCTTCTTTTTGTTGATGAAAACGGTTTAAGATCATTTCAAGCAAATCGTTAAGGCGATTTTCACTGAGATAGTGTTCTACCGTACTCATTGAAATAGTGTTTTCGTCTTCATCATGAGGACTAATGGGTTTAAAATATTTTACTTTAAGCCCTTGAGTTTCAAGAGCGCGCACAAGGCCTGTGGTGACGGCGGTGAGACCGACGCCTGTACCAGTGGGCGTGAGCAGTAAAATATGCGCCATCTATTTCCCCTCGTGACTTATCTTCCATGTATCCTGTGCGATTAACCATTCTTCGTTAGTGGGTGTGACCATTGCAATGATTGAATCAGGTGCCGTGATGATGCCTAAGGTGTTTTCTCCGTCAATGGCATTCGCAGGCGTGTCGACTGAAAAGCCTAGAGGTTTTAACCAATGCAGTGTTTTCTCGCGAATATTTTTGGCATGCTCGCCAATGCCGCCCGTAAAAATTAAAGCATCACAGCCGCCCAGTGGTACGAAGTAGCTCGCGATATATTTTGCAAGTCGATACGATGCGATTTCAATGGCGAGTATGGCGCGTTTATTGCCTTTATCGGCAGCGGTTGTCAGAGCGCGCATGTCCATGCTGATGCCAGATAGGCCAAGTAAGCCACTTTCTTTGTTCAATAGGTTGGTGACTTCATTGACTGTCATACCAGCATGTTGAGTGAGATACTCAATTAACGCGGGGTCTACATCGCCTGAGCGAGTTCCCATGACTAAACCTTCAAGCGGCGTGAGCCCCATTGAGGTATCCACACTTTTTCCATTCAACACGGCCGCTACAGAGCAACCGTTGCCTAAATGTGCGCTGATTAGTTTTAACGAGCCTAATGATTTTCCTAGGTTCTCTGCCGAAGTGCGGGTGACGAACTGATGGCTCGTTCCATGAAACCCGTATCGACGTACCCGGTGTTGTTCGTAAAGTTCAAACGGCACGGCGTAAAGGTAAGCGTGCTCAGGCAGTGTTTGATGAAAGGCGGTATCAAAGACAGCAACATGAGGTATTGTTGGAAATAGTTCGCGTGCTATATCGATACCCAAAGCGTTCGCGGGATTATGCAGCGGCGCTAAATCAATGCAAGATTTAATTTCAGCTAGCACAGTGTCATTGATTAACGTTGATTGCGTGAAAGCTTCGCCTCCATGCACAACGCGATGTCCAACGCCTGCCAGGTGTGTCATTGAGTCGCCACTTTCGTTGAGTTGTTTAATGACTTCAAGCATTGCTGCTTTATAGTCGGCTCCAGGCAAGGGGGTTTCAAGCGTGCTGTCGTTTTGATTGAAAAGAATGTGAGTGCCTTCGGCGTTGATTTTTTCAACCAGTCCGGTAATGGGTTGATCGCCGGTTTCAGGGTTGATAATGGCAAATTTGATAGATGAGCTACCGCAGTTAAAGACTAATATGAGATTATTGTTGTTCATGATTTGCCCGCATATTTTTTAATACATCAATTACCTCTATTCTACCATAATGTCCGCAGAATTTCTGCTCAGATCACACATTTATTGTTCAATTAGTTGCCGATTGTTGGTTAATTACCGATCCTTTAGGTATAATGCTACCTCCTCTTATGCTTTGCCAAACCATAAAAAAAATAGAGAGCAAGCTCATGCAGCATGAAACAAATCGATGTTACACCCTGTCCGGTATAGATGAGGGCAAATTTTCTTATATCGCGGTCGGTTGTGGGGGCACAGCGGGTAAAGATCAAAAGAAAGTCGCAGAAGCGATGTATGACAAAATGGTTCAGCTGCGTAAAGAAGGCAAGCCGCTGCCTAAGTTTATTGCGTTGCTCGGGGACAATGTTTACGACCACGGTGTCACTACGAAAGATGACGAAGAAGGATACCGTCCTTATCAAGAATATTTTTACGACATCTATAAAAAGATCTATGCAGACTTTAATATCCCATTTTTCAATATCATTGGGAATCATGGGTATAACTATGAAACCAAAACCTTTCTTAAGAGTGCGTTACCCAGTTTTGATGAAGAGCGCGAGTGGGGCCCGGAGCGCGCAAAATATCTTGTGCAGCACTCACAGCAAAGTACACAGACTCAAGAAGGAGCCTTAGACGAAGAAAAAAAAGGAGTTGATAGAAGCTATACGCAAGAAGAACGAGCTGCGCTAAATGCTGGAAATGAGTTTCAACTCTCGCCAGAAGATGGCCAAAAAAGTTTACCAATGTATAACCTGCCGTTTAACTATTATAAGCTACAGGCAGGGCATCAGCATTTTTTCTTTCTCGATAGTAATGTGTATTTATCAGAATGGTTAGTCTTCCAAAAAGAGATGCCAGAGGATGAGGGAGGGCGGAAAAAATATGTAGAGAGAATGATGCAAGCAGGCAATCAAGCCGCTTGGTTGCAATTCCAAATGAAAGAACTGGGCTCGGATGACAAAGTCACGTTTATGCAGCATCATCCGATACTCTCGCGCGCAAAGCGCGGTGACCCTTTGGTTAAGTCGGGCCTCAATCGTTACATGCACACAGAAGAAGAGCGAGAAGCTTTGCGCGACGTGCTGGGCGTTAAGCTGGATGATTTCAATGCGTTAACTGTTAATGATTTACTATTAAAAGTCTACCAGAATCAAAAATTCGTAGGGCAGGGGAGGCGCTTAAAAGTGCATTGTGCGCACGCGCATGCACAATACCATGTGAGTGATGAAAAGTTAGGTATTGATCAAACAACATCAGGCGGTGGTGGCGGTAAGCTCGAGCGTGAGTTTTTCTCCCATAGAGTGTCGGCTGAGGAGTTTTCACGTAAAGTAGATGCGATTGTGAAAACAGGGGTGAGCCGAAGAATGGCAGAGAGTTTGGTTGATCAGTCTCTTTTGGAGGTAGCCCAAAAAACAAAGTTCTTCGCAGATAATCATGGGTTTTCACTGCATACAGTGTCAACTGATGGGCAGAGTCCACATGAGATTGAAGTGTTGGCGATGGAGGCGATTGAGCATGAAGCTGGAAATAAGGCGGCTATATACAGGTTAAGAGAAGAAAAGAACAAGATGGTTCTGCGTTTCGATGAGAAAGAGGCTGATGATGTTCGAGAGTTGAGATCTTTGTTGTTAAAGGCAACGCAAGCTTATTTAGGTTTTCTTGTTCGAACAAGAAGTGCTTGGAAATGCCCTCGCTATATTCCCGTATTCATCTGGCCGTACTTATGCAAGATAGTTTTAAAAATGTCGAGTCCTTTCCATTCGCACTCAGGCAAAGGGAAAGAAAAAGCGATACAGCTGCAGAAAGAGTTGCTTAATTTTTCTAAATTTACGAAAGTTGAGTTGATGCTTTTGCTGCAAAAGAATTTTTCTGATTTTTTTCATAGTTATGATAAATACACATTTGTCAAAGCACACTTATACCAACATTCGTTTTATATGTTTGTTGAAAATGCGTGTAAAGAGCAGTATGGCGTACACCTTGATGAGTTTGTGAAGCACCATGTCGCTAACAAAGCAGAAACGCTCGACGAATTTAAAGGGTATGAATACTCTGCACTAACACCAAAAGTTAATCTATTAGATTTTATTACAGGTTGGAAAGTGTTAAGTTATCTTGATACAAAAGGGAGGGAGAATTACCTTCAAAACAATAAAGTAAAATATTACACATACTATCTTCTTGGTTATTGGCCGTGGTTGTTTTTCGTTGTAATACCTGCTTCTGCTATGTCTATACTGACAAGTGTTGCTTGTTTGTTTTCAGAAGGGATGGGTTTGGTTGCTGATTATGCAAAGCGTGATCTTAAGCGAGATTTCAAGAATCATAATTGGCTGGGTGTGATGATTTGGGTGGCGCTTTGTGTGGTATTCAATGCGTTATACTATAGTTGTAGGCAAGTTTTTTCAGTGCAACAATCAGCAAAGGACTGGAAGAATTGTATGATCAATCTGGTTAAGCCTTATGTGAGTGAGAAAGCAGCGCTTAATATTGGTGTTACAGTATGGTGTCTTAGTATTCTCGTTTCAATGTTAGTGATTGCAGCCTTGTCAGCTATTGTCCTTCCCTATATTGCGCCGCTCATTTCATCATTTTCTGTAATCTATTGGTTCCAGCAAATTTTTCATTGGAAGGCGCTAGCCCATATTCTAAAAGGATTTGCCGATTTTCTTGGACCGTTGGTGGCTACGATGGACAAGCCATTTAGTCTGACGAATGTCCTTTCTGGAAAGCTCCATTTGCCGCATCCTATTCAAAATGTTGTTAGTATGCCCGAAGCGGGTCCGTTGGAAGTTGTTTCACCTGCAATGTTTGCCGTAAATTCGCTTGCGATTGCAGGCGTTACACGCTTAGAAAAGTGCAGCGAGGTGGATATTTTAGAAAAAATTGAAGATTCATCGCTCACGCCGCAACAATCAATGGGTTAGAGGGTGAAATAAACCCATCTCTTAATATTTCCTTAAGGTTGGTGTGGTAGAATAACAAAAAATATGTGGGAGTATACCCATGAAAACGCGAGGACATTATCATGCCAATTAGCAAAAATGCTGGAATCAATGAGTTACGCGCAGCCGCTGTTGCAGGTGTGATTGCTGATGCCCAGGCTAAACGTAAAGTGAATGAAAGCGCATTTGTCTTTGACCCTAGAAAGACTGACGGCAGAACGTCAGCCAAATTATCCACGGATGAATATGAGCGTTTGATGGGCCGAAATGGTGAGTGGGTGACTGACCAAGAGCTAGTCCAAATTGCCAAGGCCGATGGTGCAAACCTTTATTTTACGGTGATTGAAGCAGATGGTAAGGGCTTAACTTATCAAGCACATGATGCAGGTCCTGCATCCGACAAATCAAAATTTTACCATATGGTCTTAAAAGGCCGTCACTATGAACCGTTTGGTGGATATGCTGAAGGTGATGGAAATTGTGGCTTGTGGTCTGTTCAGCAAGAACGTAATCGCGCAAATCGCGGTTTAGTGCCAGCCTACAAAAATGAATCTGTTCAGCAAGAATGTAATCGCGCACATCGCGGTTTAGTGCCAGCCTACAAAAATGAAAAAGAATTGCAAACGCATGTTAAAGCACAGTTTCCTGAGGTTTTGCAAAAATTGACGGCTAAGCCAGTCGCGAAGGGAGTGAAAGCAGCGGCACCGGTTGTTCAAGAAGTTAAATCAGCTGCGCCTGTTGCGCACGAAGTTAAAGCGGTTCGAAACAAGCCTGCTGTTATAGCTGGTACAGTGACAGGTGCTAACGCGGTTTACTCGGTCGCCAACAACAAGCACACCTTATTCAATTACCAGCAAATTGATAACGAAAGAGCTGAGCAAGCGCATGCAGTGTTGCAGCAACATGATTTAGGCACATTGCGTGAGTTATTGCAGCAAGCTGAAAATAAAACCGGTGAACACTTAACCTGGAAGATCGACAATTTAGGTAAGCAATATGGCGCACAATTTGGCGAAAACTTTTTCCGTCAATTTGTTGAAGGTAAAATCTCCGACAATGATTTTCCAGCAGGCGTTTTAAAATCCATTGAGAGCAGCTTAAAGCATGACTGTGTTTCAGCCTTAACCTCGGAAGCATATCGTAACGATGAATTTCGTGGCGCCTCACCTGCCTTTGATGCGTTTCTAGGGATTGATAGCTTGCCTGAAACAGCTAGTCGTTTCGCTCCTTAAGCTCAATTAGCATAGCAGGCTCTTATCTGGGGCCTGCTTTTTTCATTTGTATACACAGTCTTAAGATTTTAGTAGAATAGCCTCTCTGAATAGAAGCTTCTTGAGTAGGGCGTACGGTGAAAGAAAAAAAAATCGCGCATGCATTTGTTGTCTTATATCATAAAATGCTTAGCTTGATCCCAAAAACGCGCAGGGGTGATAAAGCCTATTCTGTAATCACTTTTATCATTTATCATAAACGTCTACCCATAAAGAAGTTCCTTTTTAATGATGTGTTGCATCAACTGAAAATCAGTGGCGAATTACAATTGCCTTTACGAGTTTTCACGACCGATAAAGAGTTTGTAAAACAATATATTAAATCAGTCGTCGGAGAAAAATACATCATTCCCACAACGGCAATATTGAGAAGTGCCGCTGAAGTTAATAATTATAATTTCCCTGCCGATTGCTGTATTAAGCCCACGCATGCCAGTGGCGAATTCATTTTTAGAAAGAGTAGTGAGCTGCTTGAGACGGATAAAATAAAAAAATGGTTATCGTTGAATTGCTATTTGGCTTATAGAGAGGCCAATTACAGAGTGCTGACGCCGACAGTGATTGTTGAGCCGATCTTGTTTAATACATCGAGCATCAAAGATTATAGGGTTTTTTGTTTTCAAGGAAAGCCTAGATTCATAATGCTCGACCTTGCGCGTAATGTGCCTAGAAGTCGAAAACTCTATGACACTCACTGGAATGAATTTGAGTGTGACACAAAGAAATTAAGGTCCTTAGAGGAAATAGAGAGGCCAAAAAATCTCGATGAAATGTTGAGGGTGGCTGAAAAGTTAAGCGCGAAATTTTCATTTGTGAGGGTTGATCTTTACACGGATGGCAATGTTTGCCAGGTGGGTGAAATAACACATTGTCACTCCAGGGCGCTTGAATCGTTTTGGCCAAAATCATATGAAAGCAAAATATCTAAATGTATTTTTTCAGACAACCATAAGAATAACTAAATGTATCAATATAAAAGCATAAAAGAAATAGCGGAATACTTTGGCGACATCGTATCCTCTGAAGACTTCCCCTTGGAGGACCCGGTCTCAAAAGAGGGGTTCGTTATTGTACGCAGCGGGGATAAAACTGAGAAAGAAAAAAAGTCTAAATCAAAAATTACGGAAAAAGAATATCTTCTTTGGACTTTAAAGAAAGAGGAGAATGGAAGTTATAGCAGTTTATTCCAGTTGAAAGTTCCGGGCTCGACCTCGAATATTCTTGAGCTGAGGGATTATAAAAAATCTTTATCCTCCGAAAAAGAGGGTGTTTGTGAAGCGTTCATCCGTGATGCCATTAAAGCCGTGCTCGCCAAAGCATTTCAATCATCGATAAGCTTGAAAAGTCAGAAAGCATTTAAATTTATTTATTTGCAATATAATAACGATATTGTCGATATTAGTGAGGCTGTCCGGGTGGTAAGCGATAAATATAAAATAAAATTGGGCGTTTTTGGTCATTCGTTCAAGCCCCCTGTAACGGGGGGTGACCTACTACGAAATATGTTTGCTTTGCGTGTGGCAGATATCGCAAAGAAAAAACAACAATATATTAAAGATGAAGCAGATAATGTGTCGTTAGAAAAAGAAGGCTGGTTCCAAGTTGGCCCAAAATTTAAGTAATGAGAGAGGCAATATGCAGTCACACAAAGAGCAAAAGTTGGGTCACTTATTCATGGTCGCTGTGGGCAGTACCTGGATGATAGCGCCTATTTTTAAAATGAACATGGAAGATGATGAAGTGTTGGAAGATGGGAAGATCATTGCGAATATGTATTTATGCATGGCGATTCCTACGATGGCCGGCAATATATTATCAATGATGAATGCATATCGATTAAAACAAGTTCAATCAGATTCGTCATATTTTAAGGAGACAAAGAAAAGTATCGTAAGCTCGCTATTTTTCTTTCGTGCCGCAATGAATGAGAAAACGGGTGATTGGGTTTCGCCTCTAGCACAACTGGATGTGGTGAGTTTTGATGTCAGTTTGTTTACTTTGGGTGTATTGATGATGAAATACATGCCGATGGATATGTCAGAAGAGGTTACGCCTACAGCTTGGGTGAGCATGGCAGGGAAGATGTTGGTTGCTATGTTTATAGCTAACAGTATAAAAGCAGGCGTCTCAACGCTCATAAGCTGTTGTCGCGCTGAAGACTCAGATGGTCAAGAAGACTATAGTAAGCTTAGTGATGTGGGTATGACGCGTCCTTCAGCCTATTGGTAGGAAACTGACCGGTATGTTGGCGGAGGGATCCGCCATAGACGGCTCATTCTGGTGAGGGTGATCTAAGGGTAATGGTGGGCCCACAAGGACTCGAACCTTGGACCAAAGGATTATGAGTCCTCTGCTCTAACCAACTGAGCTATGGGCCCGTTTTAAAGCATTATCTATACTCTGCAACGGTGTTGCAATTCGCTGTAGCTTTTGTCATCCCGGACTTGATCCGGGATCCATTCAAATCATTTGTCGTATTCTACGATGATTTCTCTTCTTGATCAATGAAACTGCGTAATTGTTCTGAACGCGTAGGGTGGCGTAATTTACGCAACGCTTTAGCTTCAATTTGACGAATACGCTCACGAGTCACGTCAAACTGTTTGCCGACTTCTTCTAGCGTATGGTCAGTATTCATATTGATACCAAAACGCATGCGTAATACTTTCGCTTCACGTGGCGTCAAGCTTGATAATATATCAGACGTCGCTTCTTTCAAGCCTTCGTTCGTAGCTTTATCAATCGGTGATAATACATACGGATCTTCAATGAAGTCACCTAATTGTGAATCATCATCGTCACCAATCGGTGTTTCCATTGAAATTGGCTCTTTAGCAATCTTTAAGATCTTGCGAACCTTTTCTTCTGGCATTTCCATTCTCACGCCTAATTCTTCAGGGGTAGGCTCTTGTCCTGTTTCTTGTAGAATTTTACGTGAAATACGATTTAATTTATTAATCGTTTCAATCATATGCACAGGAATACGAATGGTGCGTGCTTGATCGGCAATAGAGCGTGTGATCGCCTGACGAATCCACCAGGTTGCATAGGTTGAAAACTTATAACCACGGCGATATTCAAACTTATCGACCGCTTTCATTAAGCCAATGTTACCTTCTTGAATCAAATCTAAGAATTGCAATCCGCGGTTTGTGTATTTCTTTGCAATCGAAATAACAAGACGTAAGTTTGCTTCAACCATTTCTTTCTTCGCACGGCGGGCTTTCGCTTCACCGATTGACATGCGGCGGTTGATTTCTTTAATTTCCGTAATCGATAACTTAGCTTCTTCAACGATGGCAATTAATCGATGTTGAGCGCGTAAGATGTCGCGTTTGTTTGCGTCGAGCGCAGCAGAATAAGGCTTATCTTTTAAGATATGCTCTTTCAACCACTCAAGGTTTATTTCATTTTTAGGAAATGAGGTGATAAAGGTTTTGCGAGGCATTTTAGCTTTGTTTACACAAGCTCGCATAATTGCACGCTCTTGTGCGCGTACAGAATCTAAAAGAGCGCGGAGTTCTTTAGAGCGTTTTTCAAACTGTCTGCCAGCGAGTTTCACTTCCATGAAATGCTCGGTGAGGGCTTCTGTCTTTTTAATGGTGCGTTTTGAATCTCTGCCGTATTTATTTTTTGCAGCCAAGGCGTCTTTTTGAAGCTTAGCTAATTTTTTAAAATGCTCTTTTGCAAGTTCTGGATCAGGACCAAGATCTTCTTCGGCTTCCTCTTCTTCGCCTTTTCCGGCTGCGCTGCCGCCTTCTGCGTCGCCTTCTTTTCCTTCTTCCTCAGCGGTGACGCTTGAAATGAGCCCGCTAGTGACTGCGCCGGCACTTTGATCTTCATCATCAGCTACAAAGCCTGAGATAATGTCGGTTAAGCGCATTTCTTCATTTAAAAATTTGTCGAAGTCAGCCAGCATGCTGCCCACAATTTCTGGGCTAGAGGCTAATGTTCTTAATACTTGTTGAATGCCTTCTTCAATGCGCTTAGCAATGGCGATCTCGCCTTGGCGCGTTAAGAGTTCAACAGAGCCCATTTCACGCATGTACATGCGGACTGGGTCAGTCGTGCGACCAAATTCAGAGTTAACTTGGGAGAGTGCAGCAACGGCTTCTTCAGAGGCGTCGTCGTCATCTTCGCCGGATTCTTTATCCAGCAATAGCTCTTCGGAGGTTGGAGCTGTTTCATGAACCTTAATACCGATATCGTTCAACATGTTGACGATTTCTTCAACCTGATCTGAGTCAATAGCGATCCCGCTCGGGAGGTGATCGTTGACTTCAGAGTAGGTCAAGTACCCCTGGCCTTTGCCAAGTGTGATTAATTGTTTTAATCGGGATTCTTGTTGTTTCTGGGTAAGGTTACCACTGTCTTCGGATTGGGCGCTATCTGTTGGGCACATAATTAACCTTTTATCGCTAGGAAAGTTAGAGTCACTGAACCGACCAATTATAGTGATCTTGCTGCTTATATGCTAGGTACCACGCCAAAAATAAGACAATATTGAGTAATATTTAGCCTGAAACAGGGGTGTTTTTCGTTTGAATCAGGGATTGAAGTTCTTTTTTCTCATCAGGCGTCAAGCCAGGCGCAATAGCCGCTTTGGCCATGAGGTTTTCGATAGTTTGCTCGGTTTGCATCTTCATAAGCTTATGGATGCTATCGGTGAATTCAGCGCTCAAGCCATCAGCAGGTGCGGCGTGTGCTGAGCCAGCCAGGTTCGCGATAATGTCGCTATTGTCTTCATTTCGGAAGCGTTCAACCAGTGCGGCCGTGCCAAGGGAAGGAGTGGACTTCAGAATGTTTGTAATTGAGGTCAAGAGCTCCCCGCCAGCGAGTGATGAAGCCACAAAATTTTGAGGGACGTGTTCGATAAGGTGCGGATTTTGTACCAACAAGGTGATGGTGTTGCGCATAATGCCAGGAGGCGCCATCAGTGGCGTGCCTTGTCTTGGTGCGGCAGGTGCGGTTTGGTTGTGTGTTGGTAGCAGCTCTTGTGGATTCATGCGAACCACGTTGCCAAGCTCTGAAACGAGCATTCGCTTAAACATCAGGTTGTCAGGGAGCTTTGCAATATGAGCCATTGCGGTTTTAGCCAGGTGCGCACGTCCTTCAACGCTTTGCACATCGATTTGTTCACTTAAAGTAGAAAACAAGAAGTCTGCGAAGGAGGTGGCATTTTCACACGCTTTGATAAACGCTGCATTGCCTTGTTGGCGAATGTAGCTATCAGGGTCTTCACCTTCAGGTAAAAACATGAAGCGTAGGTGCTTATCATCTTGCATAATGGGTAGCGCGTTTTCCAGTGCGCGCCATGCGGCTTGTTTTCCAGCTTTATCGCCATCAAAACAAAAAATGATGTCAGTGGTTTGGCGAAAAAGCGATTCAATGTGGTATCCAGATGTGGCCGTGCCTAGTGTCGCAACAGCGTAATCAACGCCGTGCTCGGCTAGGGCAATAACGTCCATATAGCCTTCGACAATTAAAATACGCTGTAAATGCCGGTTTTTTTTACGGGCTTCGTACAATCCATACAGCTCATGACCTTTCTTAAAAACAGGTGTCTCAGGGGAGTTTAAATACTTGGGTTGCGTATCATCCATGACGCGTCCACCGAAGCCTATGACGCGTGCGCGTTTGTCGCGAATCGGAAACATGATGCGTCCACGGAATCGATCGTAATGTTTTCCTTGGTCGTTGCGGATAATTAATCCTGCTTGCAATAAGGTGTTTTCAGTGAAGCCTGCTTTTTTGCAGGTGGATAAACAGTTGTCCCAGGCGTCTTGTGCAAAACCGAGTTGAAAATCTTTTGCGGTCTGCCCTGATAGTTCGCGACCTTGTAGGTACTCAATCGCAGCGGGTTGATTTCGCAAGTTGTCAGAATAAAGTGTTGTGGCTAAGGCCAAGGCATCATAGATCTTCGAGAGATTATCGTTGTCACGTCGGTCAACTTGCGTGTCTTTTGGCATTTCTAAGCCACACGAGCGCGCGAGTGATTCAACAGCGTCTCTAAATTCTAAGCGCTCATATTCGATTAGGAAGCTGATGGCATTACCGTGCGCGCCACAGCCAAAGCAATGGTAAAACTGTTTTGTTGCACTGACAGTAAATGAGGGGCTTTTTTCTTGATGAAAAGGACAGCAGGCGCTTAAATTAGCACCGCTTTTTTTTAAGGGGATTGCGTTATCAATGAGTTCGACAATATCGGTTCGGGCAAGTAAGTCATCGAGAAACGGCTGGGGTATGCGCCCCATTAGCTGGCCAACTGTTCTTTAACAAGTTTGCTAACCTGGGCACCATCGGCGCGCCCTTGGATTTGAGGCTTCAAGATGCCCATGACTTTGCCCATGTCTTTCATGCTAGCCGCACCTGTTTGATCGATTGCTGCGCGGACTAGGCCGGCAACTTCATCATCGGTGAGTGGGGTGGGTAAGAATGTTTGGATAACGCCAACTTCATAGGCTTCTTGGTCGATGAGTTCTTGTCTACCCGCTTTTTCAAATTGGGTGATAGATTCACGGCGTTGTTTGAGCATTTTATCAAGAAGGACCATTATTTGGTCTTCATCTAGAGTGATGCGCTCATCAACTTCGCGCTGCTTAACAGCTGCCGTGATTAGACGAAGCACGCCAAGGCGCGCTTTATCTTTAGCGCGCATAGCTTGTTTGACTTCATCCTGAATTCGATCTATCAATGACATAGATTTATTTAACGCGTCCGCGTTCCTTTGAGATCTTTTCACGCATCAATTTCTTAGCCAGACGCTTAACAGCGGCCATTTTTAAGCGCTTACGCTTCCACTTTGGCTTTTCATAGAACTCATGGCGACGAATATCGGCAAGTATGTTATCTTTTTCACAAGCGCGTTTGAAGCGACGTACGCTAACTTCGATTGGTTCTGATTCTCTGACGTTAACTGATGGCATTAAAGCTCCCACATAAAATAATACTAAAGAACGCGAAATTTTAATCGCTAAACGACCTAAATGCAAATAGAATAATGCTTATGACAATAAAGGCTAAAATTTAAACAAATATGAAGGTATTAGGCATAGAAACATCCTGTGACGAGACGGGAATCGCGCTTTACGATAACAAAGAAGGGCTCTTAGCTCATGCTTTATATAGTCAGGTGGAAACCCATCAGCAGTATGGGGGCGTTGTGCCTGAAATTGCCTCACGTGATCATGTGCGCAAAGTGCTCCCGCTCATTGAGGAAACCTTGAAAGAGGCAGGGTGCGCGCTTAGCGATATCGACGGAATTGCCTATACGGCGGGTCCTGGGCTGGTAGGTGCTTTACTCGTTGGTGCGAGCATTGGTAGAAGCTTGGCTTTCGGTCTGAATATTCCCAGTGTTGCAGTGCATCATATGGAAGGGCACTTGTTGGCGCCCTTGTTAGAAGAAAATCCCCCTGAGTTTCCCTTTGTTGCTTTGTTGGTTTCAGGCGGGCATACCCAGTTAATTGAGGTCAGTGCCTTGGGCCAATATCGTTTATTAGGCGAGTCAGTGGATGATGCCGCAGGGGAGGCCTTTGATAAGACTGCCAAATTATTAGGTTTACCTTACCCTGGTGGACCGGCGCTCGCAGCGCTCGCTAAAAAAGGCCAACCTGGCCGCTTTACCTTGCCAAGGCCGATGGTCAATCGACCCGGCTTAGATTTCAGTTTTAGCGGGTTAAAAACAGCGGTGCGCACACTGGTTTCTAAAGAAACGATGGACGAACAAACAACCGCAGATGTGGCGCATGCTTTTGAAAAAGCCGTTGTTGATACCTTAGCAATAAAGTGTAAACGCGCCATGGCGCAAACGGGTTTAAAACGCCTGGTTGTTGCAGGTGGTGTTAGCGCAAATGAGACATTGCGTAGCACCTTGAAAAAAAATATGGAAGAACATTCGGTTTCTGTTTATTATCCTCGCCATGAATTTTGCACTGACAATGGAGCGATGATTGCATTTGCAGGGTGCAAGCGATTAGAGCAAGGTTTGCAAGAACCGTTGGCTATCAATGTCAAAGCACGTTGGCCGTTAGAAGAGATATAAAAAGGAATGATCATGTATAAAAAACCAAAGCCGAAATTGAATACTGAGCTATCAAGCATTGCGACACAGTTGATGTGGTTTAGTAAAGCAGAAAGAGCGAACCCGCGTTTTCTTCAGGAAACAGACCGAATCAATTCTTCTGCGCCACTGCCAGAAAAATCTGCTGCGCCGCGATCAGGCAATAAATAAAGAGGCTTAAAATGTAATTTTGCTTTCACTCGTATTTGATAAACGTTTAATGTTTTCACGGTGTCGCCAGAGTAATAAAATAGCCATGAGAATCATGGCAGGCATCCACGCTTTGCCGCCTAAGGCCCAGGCATAAACGGGTGCTAATACAGCGGCGGTGACGGCTGCGAGTGAAGAGTAGCGGAAAATGGCAGCGATGATAATCCATGTGGCTAATACACAAAGCCCTACCGGCCAGCTTAAAGCGATCAACCCACCAAACGCAGTTGCGACACCTTTGCCGCCTTTAAAGCCAAAAAAGATCGGGTAAAGGTGTCCTAGGAATGCAGCGAATAAGACGAAGCTAACAGACATTGCACTGATGGGTAGAAAGCTGGCGATCAACACTGGGATTGTGCCTTTTAACACATCGCCAATGAGTGTGATGATGGCTGCTTTCTTTCCGCCGATGCGTAATACGTTGGTGGTGCCGGGATTGCCTGAGCCTTCCGTGCGCGGATCGGGTAAGCCCATTAACTTACATACGATGATAGCGCTGGATAAAGACCCCATAAGGTATCCGATAATGACCATTGCGATTGTTAAATAATCCAGCATGTGTTTTCCTATTCGTTTGTTTTGGCGTTGTGAGTTGATTCTAGCGCTTTTTTCTACTATAAGAAAGAATGAGTAACGATTAGGATGACATTATGTTAAGTGCGAGTAACCTTATTTGGATTGATTTAGAAATGACAGGCTTAGATACCGAGGAAGACGTTATTTTAGAAATAGCGACGATCGTCACCGATTCGCAGCTCAATATTTTGGCCGAAGGCCCTATGCTTGCAATTCATCAGCCAGATGAAGTGTTGAATGGTATGGGTGAGTGGTGCACCAAGCAGCATGAGAAATCAGGCCTCACCGCGCGCTGCAAAACAAGCAATATCACAGTGGATAATGCAGAAAAGCAAACCTTGGAATTCTTGCGAGACTATGTGCCTGAAGGCAAGTCGCCAATGTGTGGCAACAGTATTTGTCAGGACAGACGTTTTCTTTTTCGTGAAATGCCAGAACTTGAGCGTTATTTTCATTATCGTCATCTTGATGTGAGCACCATTAAAGAATTAGCGACACGTTGGGCGCCGGAAATTGCAAAAGGGTTTTCAAAATCCTCAAAGCATTTAGCGTTAGATGATATTAAAGATTCAATTGAAGAACTGGTTTATTATCGCGGCAGTTTTTTTGCTTAAGCCGGCAAGCCGTCGGCTTCGCGTAAAAAGCGCCTGAAATCTTTTTTGCGTTCAATTAAACGATGCAAAATGGCCGGTGTGATGTTGGCGAGCAAGTGACAGGCCGCACCTTCTTGGTCAGCCAGTTGACCGAGTCGTTTTAGGCGAATTAATTTACGAGTCGCCGAACTTAAATCTTTGCTGATAACCAAGCTGTGATTGCCTTGTCGGTAATCGTTGATTAGCGTGTCAAAGTCTGCAGATCTATCGAGGTATACATTGATGATGCCGTCCACAACAGATTGGTTATTTGAATATACGGTTAAATAGCATTGGCCTGGATTGTTGTTCTGATTAACAATGCGTTTTGTTTTGTGCCATATTTTATCTAGCATCCTAGCGTTCATCTTGTGGTTACTCTCATTACCAACCTTGGTCGGCGAATGATAACACAACTATTCGTGAAAATTAGTCTTTTTTCTTGTGTTCCTCTAAGGCCCAAGCAACGTGTTCTCGCACGAGTGCTGAAGGGTGATCTTGACGGGATTGCAGTGCGGCAATAATCGCTTTTGTTGTAGGTGCATTGCCGAGACCAACAGCAATGTTGCGCAACCAAGACTCATGACCGATACGACGAATTGCAGAGCCTTGGGTTTTTTTCAAAAAAGTGTCCTCGTCCCAGAGAAATAAATCGACCATGTCTGCAGTGTCGAGATCATGACGCGGTTTGAATTTATCAGTGTCGGTTATTTTTGCGAATCGATTCCAGGGGCAGACAAGTTGACAATCATCACAGCCATAAACGCGATTACCCAGCATTGATCGATACTCAATAGGGATTGAACCTTTTAATTCAATGGTTAAATACGAAATGCATCTTCGTGCGTCTAATGTGTAAGGCGCAATAATTGCTTGAGTAGGGCAGACGTCGATGCAAGCGCTGCAGCTTCCACAATGATTTTTGACTGGCGCATCGATTGGTAGGGGAAGATCGGTAAAGAGTTCGCCGAGAAAAAACCAAGAGCCTGCATCGCGACTTAAAATGTTGGTGTGTTTTCCTATCCAGCCAATGCCGGCTTTTTCAGCTAGGGGTTTTTCAAGTACGGGTGCGCTGTCGGCAAATGCACGATACCCGAATGGTCCGATGGCTTCCTGAATAATGTGCGCGAGTTTTTGTAAACGTTTGCGAATGAGCTTGTGGTAATCGGCGCCCGTTGCATAGCGTGAAATAAAAGCCTTTTCGGGATTGGTTAAGGTTTCTTTGATGCGCGCATTAGGCGGTAAATAATTGATGGCAACACAAATTACTCGCGTTGTCCCTGGATGAAGTTCAGCAGGATCGGTGCGCTTCTCAATATTCCGGGCCATGTATTCCATTTCGCCATGAAAGCCTTTTTCAAGCCAGTCGTGAAGCTTGGGTGTGTATGCGCTCAAATCAATATCGGTGATTTGAGTTTTCGTGAAGCCCAGTTCGCGAGACCATTGTTTAATGTCCCTTGCTAAGGTATTGAAATCAGGTTGTTCAGTAGGTTTTGCCATGTGTTCTAGTGTATATTTTTCAACGGTGCTATATAATAGGTGTTAGTTTATCATATATGTAGAGACAATATGTACCAGAAAAATGCATTAATTCAAGCCGCTATGCCTATTATTGCCTTGTTTGTCGTTATTTCACTTGCGATCATTGGTTTTTTTATTTTTTCCACCTTATTGGTTGTAGGTGCCGTTGTCGGTCTGATCATTTATTTAGTTGCCATGGCGCGCGTTTATATTATTAAGCGCAAGCTAAAAAATAATGAACCACCCAGCAGTGTTATAGATGTTGAATTCATTAAGTTTGAAGATAAAGAGAAGTGAGCATGATCACGCATTTTTTTAAAGCGACAAAATATGCCATCAAAGGTTTAACCACAATGTTAAAAAGCGAATTGCCGTTTCAATGTGAAGTGGCTTCACTCGTTGTCTTTATTCCACTGGCTTTTTATATTGGACACACGGCCCTTGAGCGCGCGGTGTTACTAAGCTCACTTTTTTTGGTGTTAATTGTTGAAGCGTTAAACTCTGCTGTAGAGTCTACAGTAGATCGCATTGGCACTGAGCACCACGTGTTGTCTGGGCAAGCTAAAGATATCGCGGCTGCAGCTGTATTTTTATCCTTAGTCAATGTCATTGTTGTGTGGGTCATTATTTTTATCGGGTAGTGTTATGTTAAACGCAATCTATTCAGTCAAAGCC
>Ga0209425_10001800_pt1 | contig 24751 bp, 16 predicted proteins | sample COG_05_FD_184749 | JGI IMG/M metagenome (GOLD analysis project Ga0209425, IMG submission 184749) | Pelagic Microbial community sample from North Sea - COGITO 998_met_05 (SPAdes) (version 2) | ecosystem: Environmental > Aquatic > Marine > Neritic zone/Coastal water | place: Helgoland, sampling...
CGGAGACCTTCGATCAGATTGGTCAGCACCTTGGGGGCGGGTCCGCTTGGTTTGTCCTGCAGATATACCATGCGCCAAACCGCGAATGCCGCTGTTGCGTATAAAATTGCGCCCAAATAATAGGCGCCGTGCAATCCCATAAATTCCAACAGAAATCCGCCCAAGGCCGGCCCCAACATACGGGTGCCGTTATTGGTGCCGGTATCGAACGCCATGGCGACGCCGACGCGTTCGGGGTCGGTCGGACCTCGGTCGCCGCCGGTGACCGCGCGCTCGATCGCGCCGTTCACCGCGACCTGCACCGCGGTGATCGGGCCGAGCGGGGCGGCGGCCGCGGTGACGCCGCGGAACCATCCTGCGAGGAGAGACGGGGCGCGAGGTCAGGTCTGGGGCGAAGGAAGCGCGTTGGGGACGGGTGGACGGGGTGAGGGATGGGGAGATGCGCACCGCCGATGGACGTCGGGAAGGGCTTCTTGCTCTGCTGGCAAATCTTCAGCGTGATGAGGGGCACTGCGATTGGGGACGTGCGGGGTGCGTTGGGTGGTCAGATGTAGTCGTTTGCGCGGCCGAGGTTGTAGTCGGGGGTATGTATCGGGATCGCGGTCCAGGGCACTCACTCTGCACGGTGCACTCGAGGGTGCCTCCGAAGGCTCCCACCATCAGATTCTCGGTATCGCTCAGGGGTAACCGCCTCTTCCCCTCCACCACGGAGGCGGCGAACGGGGTGAGCGGGGGGAAGTCGCGAGTGTTTGGCATCATCTTCTTCGGATCCGACCGCGTTTACGTGACTGGAGCGAAAGGGCGACGTCCGCGGTCGCCGGTGGACCTGGAAAGGTGCCGGTCGCGGAGGTGTGGTCGCGTGGGTCGACGCGCGCGGTTAGTTTCGCGTGCGGTCGGTGCGTCGAGTCGTGCGGGACCCTGTGCGACCGTGCCGACGTGAGATAACAAAACGCGGGAGAAGACAGATAAGCCACTTGGCAAGGCACGCTTCGGCACCCTATATCTTCGGTTCTATTATTTTCGTATGGTATGGGCAATTAGAGTGACACCGTGTTTTGTTTACAGGGTTCCTCTATGTGTATTTGGGGCAGATTTCACCCCTTCATGAAACAAAGAATCCTCCTCCTCAGCCTCGCAACTCACTGCTTGTTCATGGACTCCGCCTTGGGCGCCTCGTGTTTTTTCTGCACGAACGCACCCGCGCCGTCGAGCACACCGGCGCCGCCGAAACTGTCGAGCCTGTGGTCCACGTTCGGCCCGTCCTCCGCGACGACCTCCTCCACGTCCTCGGCGGTGTCCAGGTGCCTTAGACTGGACGCCGGGAACCATTTCACGATGAAGTGCTGCCTCAGCGGCACGAGCGCCATGATCAGCAGCGGGAACGCGATGCCGTACACGCCCGCCCACGTCACTCCGTACACGGCGCCCAGAGCGGAGATCTGGATCAGGGTGAACTTCTGCGTGTCCCTCATGGGCACCAGGTCGACGTACGAAGGCTGGGACTCGCCCGCCCTCAGCGACTGGATGTCCATGATGAAGAGGGTGATGCGGTGGATGAACTGGTTCCCGGGGAATGACTCGATGGCCATGAACACGAAGTACCCCCACAGCACCGCGCGGGGCATGAGCTTGATGACGGGCGAGATGAACAGGCAGACGCCGACGAGGACGCTCTGAATGAGGTTGGACATGCGCTGCTCGAGCACGACGTCCGATCCTCCGGGCTTGGTGCGGTCCTGCCCGACACCCATGAGCGAGCGGGTGTGCATGGGCGCCTGGGGCAGCACGCCGTTCGTCGGGGGCAAACCGAGGAGACCGAGCAGCAAGGTGTTGAGCCCTTGGAGCAAAAAGTCGTAGTGGTACGCGGGGGGTTTCTCCAGGTTGAAGTCGTCAACCTGCGCGAGCTGCGCGGAGACGTTGTGGTCGAAGAAGAAGAGCACGGTGATGATCAGCGCGGGGATGAGCGCGACGGCGACCTGGCCGGCGGGCACGTCCCCGAGGTACTTGGTGGTCTTCCACGTGTCCGTCACCTCGGGGTCGTAGATTTGTTTACACGCCACGCGGGTGGGCAGGTCCCAGGCGGCGCCGTCGGGAGCCTTGACCGCGTAGGAGACGGCGGTGACGATGATGACCGCGAAGAAGGCGCCGTAGTCCGCGACGAGCGCCCTGAGCCACGGCCGTCCCACGTGCCACTTCCTGGCGCCCATCAGGAAGATGGCCAGGAGGACCAGCCCGGTGGCGAGGAAGAGCGACCAGATGCCGTTCACCGTCCTGTACGCCACCGGGGCGTCGTGCGGCTCGTCGAATTCATCCTTCAAACCTTTGACCGCGGCTTGGAAGAACAGGAGCGCGATGAGGGTTCCGAACGTCTCGCCGGAGAACCTGGTGAAGGCGTTGATGTACTCGGACGCGTTGGCGAATGCCAGGACGAAGTGCATGAGCGCGGTGAAGATGAGGACCCAGGTGCAGAAGGGCCTGAAGAGCTCGGGTCCGAGGTCGCTCTGACCGTCGGCGTACTTGAACATGTAGTAGTACACGAGCACGATCGGCTCCGCGACGCCGACGATGAGCAGCGGCTGGCCGCCGAAGACGGACTGAATCACGCCCGCGATGGCGGTCGCGCAGAGGATGTGCGGGATGGAGAAGAGCTCCTTGGTCTCGTCCCTGAACTGCTCGCCGAAGGTGAGGGCGGGGAGCACGGACGCGAAGAAGATGTAGGTGGCGGGGGCGAAGATCTTCAGCCCGACCTTCGTGCCGCGGCTCCAGTCATCGCCGTAGATGGACCAGCGGCGGCGGAAGTCCTTGGCGATGCCAGCGCCGAACCCGACGCAGCACTGGATCTCAGCCTCGCCGTCCGCGCCGGTCTTCCAGTCTGGCGCCTTGTTGCCGTCGGGCATATCACCGGCCATGGTGGATCACTGGTCGGGTAGTGGCGCGAGTGAAGGATACGGATGTGGAAGGTCACCACGTCGTCTCCTCGCTGCGCGCGCGAAGGGAATGAATGCGTTTCCAACGAACACGTTTTACGAGTGGCTCTCGTTATTTCTGTCGGCGACTGTACGGAAGTGTAGTCTGAGGAAATGCGTGCAAATCAGAAATAACCGTCTTTTAACGGGTAATGTCCCGGAAACTCGTATGAAGACACGGTAGTTGTTGGTTTCTCTTCTGCTCTTCAAAAGCTAAGCTAAGTTCGAGCGCAACCGCCCTCATCTCCACACCCACCCACCATCGAGAGTCTCTCTGCCCAGACTTCACACTTACTGCGCCTTGGCCGCGGCGGCCGCGACGCGGAGGCCCCTCTGGACGGCGGAGAGCTTGGCGAGGGCGGGTACGGTGAGGTCGGGGCGAGACGCGGCGACGGCGGTGGCCACAGCCTTGGCCTGCTGCTGGAAGATGCCCGCAACCTTGGTGGTCTTGCCGCCGACGATGACGGCGACGGCGGTGGCGTTCTGCTTCTTGGAGTAGTCCTTGGGGTACTTGAACGCGTTCACGCCGACGGCGACGTCATTCGCGAGGCCTGCGATGGTCAAGAAAGGGAGGAAAGGTCAGTCGCAATGGATCGAGACACACAAAAAACCCTACTGTCCGCAGGTCACGACGCGGGATGTTTTTTTCCCCGGACGATGGGTTAGGGTTTTACGCGACGCGACGCGCGCGGGGTCGATCCACGACCCCACGCGCGTCCCACGCCATCCCTCTATGGCACGACGATCGGAATGTGGACGCACCGGAGAACTTGAACTTGTGCTCGGAGGTGACGTTGGCGGCCTCGGCGGAGAAGGAGCGGAAGCACTTCTGCCTGGTCGCGGACCTGGAGCGGCGGATGAACACGTTGTTCTTCGCGACCAGCGCCCAGGTGAGGTCGGGGGAGCACTCGACGACGGACTTGACCATTGTCTCGTTTGTGTTTTCGAACGGAGTGACCGAAGCGTGCGCTTGCGGCTGCTGAAAAGGGAGAGCGACGGGGATGGACCACCGGGTTTATTGCGGATTTTTCCAGAGCAACACGCTGGAGCAGCTCGCTGGCGCACGCCGCGAGCTGACGAAAAAAAGCTTTCTTCTGTTCTGACTTTTGAAATCAACCGAGCCAACCTTCACTTCAAGGCGCGCCTCCACCTCGAAGCTCGCGCGTCGTTGGAAGTCAAACGAGAATGGATAACGTCGCCGTGTACCAGGCGAAGGAGACGCTGGACATCGCGCATGAAATATCCAAGCTGCTGGACTGCGGCCTGGACAAGGAGAGCCTCGCCATCCTCATCGCGCTGTGCGAGAACGGAGTGAACCCGGAGGCGCTCGCGGCGGTGGTCAAGGAGCTGCGCAGGGAGGCTGCCGCGCTCCAGGCGGACGCGTGAACGTGGCCGTGAGCGACTTGGGGGTGATGGTTCGCCCGGTGTGGGCGACGATGGCGTTCGTCCGCGGGAGATTAGACGCGGATCTCGGGCACGCGGCAAAATATTTGAGTTGTACAACAGACATAGAAAACATAGAAGACTCCGCACAGGGATGGTGATAACAATACGTCATATGAATAAATCTATAGACCCGCTCGGACGTCCTCCCTCACGCCGAGTCCTCGCCGTGCTTATGATGCTTATGATGGCTCTTCTTCGCCTTTTTCGGCGTGAGCTTCTTGACCTCCGCGTCGGGCAGAGGTTCGGGCGCTCCCATGACGAGCGCACGAACGTCGCGGCTCCGCTTGCTTCCGTCGCCGCCAGACTTGCACACGTCGCGGTCGAACGACCAGTCCGGGTACGCCGGCTTCTCCGGGATGACCTCGTCGCCCTTCACCTCCGCGATCTCGTCCAGGAGGTGGTCGATGGCGGCGTCGAGCTGCGCGTCGTGCCCGTTGAAAGCCGCCACCGGGGGGTTATCGACGACGATGTCGGGGACGACGCCTTGCTGCTCAATCATCCACCTGTCTCCCGCGTACGGGCCGAAGGAAGGGATGGTGAACCCGCTACCGTCCACGAGTGAGAGCTCGGGGTTGCTGCTGTACCCCACGGCGCCGCCCCACGACCTCATGCCGATCACCTTGCCGAGTCCCAGGCGCTGGATACCCGCGGCGAAAATCTCGGCATCCGAGCTCGTCATCTCGTCCACCAGCACGGCAACCTTGCCCATGAACGCGTACTGCATGGTGGTGTCGCCCGGGCCGCTACGTTCGGTGTTGAACATCCACGCCACCCTGCGGAGACGCTCGAGGATCCACGTGTCGATGTTTCCACCCGCGTTGCGTCGCACGTCGATGATCAAACCGGCTTTGCGAATGGCGGGGTAAAACTGAGCGGCGAAGTCGTCAAACGAGTTGGATTCACCTTGGCCCATCTGCTCCATGTCCTCGAGGTAGATGTAGGAGATGTCGCCGTTGGACCTGGACGTGACGTGGTTCTTCCGTGCGTTGAGGGCGTCCGCCGCGCGAAGGGTGGAGCACTCGAAGTGGGACAGAGGGGTCACCACGAAGTTCTGAACGCCGCCAATCTTCTTCTCCTCCTCGGGAACCTCGGTGGCGTTCCCGCCGTCACGCTTCGGGGTGAGCTTGGGAGCCGCCGCGCCGGGAGCCGCCGCGGCTTGTGCGGCGCCGGGTTTGGAAGGAAGCGACGGCTTGGGTGCGCCCTTCGCGCCGGCACCGAGCTGCGCCATGCGACGAACCTCCTTCACCTTGTGCGTCACCGACGGTAAACCGTGGCCGCGGCCGCCGTGACCGCGAGTCATCCACTGGGGCGCCGACTGCTGGTGGGGGTTACCCTGGCCGTAGCCACCCTGACCGCCGTAGCCGCCGTAGCCGCCCTGGCCGTAGCCGCCGCCGTATGACCCCGCGCCCATGGCACCCTGCCCCGAGGCACCGCCCGCGGCGCCGCCCTGGCCCCCGGCTCCGCCGCCGCCCGCCGCGCCCATCTGGAGCTGGTCCAAAATCATCTGCTCCTCGGCATCCGGCGGGTCCCTCGGCTTGACGTCAACCTCCAGTAAAACCTGCATGCCGGACTTACCGAGCAAGGACCTGGAGACCAGCGCGCCGGTGTCGTTCAGGGGCACGCCGTCCACGCGGGTGATGACGTCGCCGGGTCTCAGGTCGACGGCCATGGCGCTCAGGGGCGAGTCGGGCGCGCCGAGGATGCCGGACGTGTCAAAGACGCGGACAACCTCCATGCCCCGATCCGTCTTGCGCAGGTTACCGCCCAGGCACGCGCTGGGTTCACCCACGGGCAACGTGGGCGCGTCCGATCGGATGGACACAAACACGTGAAGCACGGAGAGCTCGCCGAGCGCCTGCTGGAGGACGTCGCGGAGGTCGCTCTTGGTGCTGACGCGGTAGACGAGGGGTCGGTACATCTCGGTGATGCCCTCCCAGTCCAGGCCGTGCATGTTGGGGTCGTAGAACGCGTCCCTCATGTTGCGCATGGCGTCGTTGTACATCTGCATCCACTCGGCGCGAGGCGAGATGGTCACCGCCCAGGACTCGGGGGGTGCCCAGACGACGGCGGAGGCGAGGAGCTGATCCTGCGCGACGCCTGGGGTGGCGATAGCCTCGCTGCTGAACAACGCGAGGCCTTGCTCCACGGCGATCATGACCACGGAGCTGTCGCCGCTGACGTACACGCCGATGGGATCGGGGTAGATGGGCAGGACGGTGCCGGAGATGATGTCCATGGCGACGAGGTAGAACCCGACGCCGTCCCACATCTGCATGATGAACGTGTTACCTTGGCCGATGATGTGAAGGCCAAAGTACTGCTTCTTCTCCAGGAACGGCACCGGGACGGCGCGTTTCTCGATGTTGTTCATGGCGATCTTAGTGGCGATCTGCTTGCCCACCGCCGGGTCGAAGATCTGACCGGCGACGTTGAGCTCGTCGCCCATGAAGAAAGGGCACTTGAAACCCTCGCGAAGGGGCAGGCACATGAGCTGCTGGGTGCCCAGGTAGCTCGGCTCGCCTCCGCGCGCCCCGTACGGCGAACCAGCCTCGGACTCGATCTGCTGGTCGCTGAAGTAGTACAAAAAGAAGCCGTCGGGGGAAAACTTGGGCTCCACCGCGTTGTACGACGGGTGAGTTAAACGCTGCGTCTCGCCAGTCTCCACGTTCCACACGTGTACGCAGGAAAACTCAGAGGCGTCCGACGCGGAAAACGCGAGCCACTTACCGTCGGGGGACCAGGAGTAGTCCCCAGCCGCCTCGGGCCGGAGGCCTGACATGACGGTGCGCATGTTCGCCTGCCCAGACTTTTTCTTCCCGCCGCCTCCAGACCCGGAAGGCCTGGGCGGGGGCGCGGCGCCGAGGTGCGCTCCAAAGAGGGACGAATATCCACCCTCGGAAGGCATCTGCCCGTACCGCGAGTGGTGCATGTCCCTCGCGCTCGCACCCTGGTCGAACCCGCCGTCGAACCCGGAGAAGGTGAACCCACCCTTGGACTCGGTGCCCAGGTTGGCGGCGACGCGCCAGTCGCGGCGGAACTGCGACCGAGCCTCGCGGCGGAGACCCGCGCGGCGCTTACGCCTGAGCCGGCTTCGCTCGCGAGCCGCGTCGGTGTCTTTTCCACCCGCGGGAGCCTTGGGCTTCTGGCCCTGGGCGTCGTCGACGTCTTCATCGTCGCCGTCGACGTCTTCATCGTCATCGCTGGGGTTGACGACGTTCGGCTTGTTACCACCCTTGCCCTTTTTCATCGCCATCCGGCGGCTCTGCGCGGTGGCATCCGCGCCGCCGCCTCCGCCCGCCATGCCGCCCGCGGCGCCCATGAGCTGGTTGATCATCATCTCCTGCATGGACGCCTGTTCCTCCGCGGTGGGGCCAGAGTCGGTGCGGTACTTGGCGGTGTTGACCGCGGTGGAGGTGAGGTTCAGCACGTTGACCTCGCCGTAGGTGTCGTCGAAGACCAGCGCGGTGCCGTCGGGGGAGACGTCCGAGTAGGACATGACGCCGCGAATCTTGCCACCCTTGGTGAGCTGCGTCTCGGTCCACGCCGCGCCCATCTTGCCACCCTTCTGGCGCTCCAGGAGGACGTACTCGTACTCGCCGGAGGCGTCGGACATGGCGATGATCTTCGTGTTGTCCCCCGGAGAATCCGATTTGACAAACTGCACGTGGCGATAGCGGACGGCGCCCTGGTGCTGAGTCACCTGCTCGAGACGTGTGCCGAGCTGCTCGAGGAGCGGGGTGAAGAAGATCTGTCCGCGAATCACCAGCGCGGCGTAGAATCCATCCTGGGACAGCGCGAGCTCCCTGAGCTCCTCGAGCGGCGCGAAGATCTTCTGCTCGGCGGCGTCCCTGAACTCGCTGGTGAGCGTGATGGGAATCTCGTGCGGCGCCTCGGTGAGGATGGCGCCGACGAGGCCCTTCTCGTTACCCGCGGGGGCGTCGTCGATGGCGAACTTGTGGAGGCCGCCGCCGATGCGCGCGATGCCGTCCTTTCCGTCGATGGTCATCTCCATGACGTCCATGCCGCACGAGTTGGTGAGCTGGCGCTTGTTCGTGCCATCCTTGTCCATCACCCACACGTTGGCCACGCCGCTGTGGTCGGAGATGAAAAAGATCTGGTCCGGAAACGCGGGAGAGGTGACGGGCGACCACGCGCCTCGTTTGCTCCACGACTCCGGGGTCAACAAGGTGGCCTCGTCGTCGCCGTCGCACCACCGCCACAGCCGGCTCTGCTCGCCGCCTTCGTAGCGCTTGGTAGCGGAGGTTTGGCGGAGCGGGTAAAACACGTAGCACCCGTCCGTCGCGTCCTGCGTACCGCCCGATGCCCTGGCGAAGGGGAGCACTGTCATCTCGCTCGTGTCCGGGTCCACCGTCGCGAGCTGCGCGAGGCCCGTCGGGGAGAAGAAGGAGGTGACGACGAGGATCTTGCCGTCGGCGGTCCACCCCTCCAGCTTCACCGCCGCGCTGCCGTAGCTCACGCGCTTCGCGACGCCCCCCGCGACGGGCAGCGTGAACACCTCGTACCCGTCCACGGACTGCGCCAGGAACGCGATCACGGTCCCGTTCTTGTTGAGCTTGGGCAGCGCCTCGACGGAATAGGACGCCGAGACTCGAGCCGCCGCGCCGCCGCTCTTCTTGGCGTACCAGACGTTCCCTTCAGACACAAACACCAACGCGTCGCCGCGGAGGTGCGGGTACCGAAAGTACCCCATCTCCTTCTCCCCGGCCATGTCCGGGATGGACCTGTCGAGGTGTTTGAGCAGTTCCGTGTTCTTGGCGCTGAGCTCGGCGGGTGGCGCGTGGATCTCGGTCCGCGAATCCATGGCGCCTTCAATCATGGAATTGATCATGTCCACCATGCTGCCGCCGCCGCCGTACGCGTCGTCGTACGCGCCGTATGCGGCGTCAGCGTAGGACTCGGCGTCTGTCCCGCCCTCGGTGGTTTCATCCGTGCCTTTCTTGTCGGGCTTTGACGAAGGGTCCTTCTTTCCCGTCTTTTTCCCTCCGTCGTTTTTGGTGGCTTCGTCTTCGGACGTCGTCGACGCGGTCGAGTCCGTCTCGACGTTGTCGTCACCGTTGGCACCCTGGCCGGGGACCGGGTGATTCGGGGCGTCGGACGGGTCCGCGGGGAAGGACGGGACGCGCTTGGGCCCCGGGCGGGGCAGCGCGCCCGCGCCCGGGGTCGCCGCGGCTCCCAGCTGGGAATCCACCTGTCGCTCGAGCCTGTCGTGGAGACGAGCTTCTTTGCGCTCGGCGACGCGCTCGGCGACGCGAGCCGCGCGCGTCGTCTCGGCGTTCGCGTCGGGCATTGCGCCGAGAGCCGGGAAGACCTTGGTGTCGGGCGTCTCGACGACGTCCGAGTCCGAGTCGTCCTCGTCCCGCGCGTCGCCGAGAGAGGCGAGCCGGATGTTGAGATTTTCCTCCGTCGTCTCGAGGCGCGCCTTTTCCTCGCGGATGGAGGAGGCGGACGCGCGCTCGAGCGGAGGGGCGACGACCCGCGGTGCGGCGTGGACGTCTCGCGCGATACCCTCACGTGCGGTCGCCATGGCCACCGGAGCGCCTCCGATGCCACCCGCGCCGCCCCATCCGGTCGCCAGCGACGGCGACGCGAGCACGCCGACCGCGGCCCCGACGACCATGCACAACACCCCAATCCCAATCACCACCGGCACCGACGCCGACGAGCCGAACAGCTGGCCGACGACGCTCCTGGGCTTCTTGGGAACGTCATCGCGTGAGGACGTTCCCGCGGCGCCGTAGGACCCGGAGGATGGCGGAACGAACATCCCTGGCGCCTCCTCGACCCGAATGGGAGCGTACTCCATGACGAGTGATGTCTCTGCGATGTGCCGCCCCGCGAGTGTTGGGACTGCCGAGCGGTGACCGGTGCGACAGGCGCGCGTCGTATCCGAGCCTTGGTATCCGGGCGGGTGCGTTCCCTGGCGACTCACTGAGCACGAGTCGCGTGAACTTTCTACTCACTGCCGATCCGTCCACCACGGCGTCGAACAGAGTGGCGCGCGACCAACGCGGCGCGGGCGGTTCACGCACTCGGATCTCTCCAACGCCTGTTCGACGTCTGTCTGTAACACCTCCTCATCCTTCAGTCTAAAATGCCCATACGATGATTGACTCAAGAAGTCTTGAGTTAACTGAGTCCCAAATTTCGGTCGAAAATTTGCAACCGGCCAAAAATGTCGTGAAAATGAGATCATATTTCAAGCCGTCAACCGGGGGCGAGCCTCCTCGTCGGACCTCCCCCTCTCAACACGTCAATTCGTCGTCATGCTACGCGTTCACCGTAGTCAGTACAGTCGCCCGCCCGTGAATGTTCATCGTGCCCATCTCACTCATCCTTCGCTCCGCCGCGTGACACATGTGGCGCGTCTTCACTGGGCTCCACCCTCGGGCTCCGCAGCGGGCTCGCCTTGAAGCGACACCGTCCCAATCGCCGGGGCGGTGGGTCCTCCCGGGGCCTTCTGGAAGAGCGCCGCCTTGGCCATGTTCGCAGCCTTGACCGCGTCCCGGGCAGCCTCCTTGGCGGCGCGGTCAGCCGCCGCCTTCTCCGCCTTGGTGGGCGTGTGCGGCGGCCGCATCGCCTCCGCCGCGTCGAACGCGATGTTCACCGCGGCCAACGCCTCGGGTTTGACCTCCCACCGCCTGCCCTTGTACTCGGCGAGCTCCGTGACCTTCCGCTGGACCGCAGCCTTGGTCAGGTCAGGGTGCGCGCCGTCCGCCTGGGAAACCTCCAGGAACTTTTCCCTCGCACCCTTGCTCTGGAGCTTGGGGTTGGTCAGGAGAAACTCCAACAGGGGCTTGACGAGTTCGTCGGGGAACTCGTTTCCATCCTCGGGGCGCATCGCGTCCGCCTCCTGCGAGCTCAACTTAACCGACGCGAACACCTGCGGTTTGATCTCCCACCGCTGCGGCTTGGTCAACCGATACTCGGCGCATTCGGCGATTTTCCGCTGCACCGCCTTCTTGGTCAAATCGGGATGAGCGCCGTTCACCTGGGAAACCTCCGTGAACTTTTCCCTCGCACCCTTGCTCTGCAACTTCGGGTTGGTGAGGAGAAACTCAACCAGAGGCCTGAGGAGCTCGTCCGGGAATTCGCTTTTGCCTTTTTTCGCAGTGTCGCCTTCGGAATTCGCGTCGGCGCCGAGGTCGGCGGCTGATCGCTTCCTACCGGCTCCGCTTCCTCCCGGCGCGTCCCTGTCAATAGCGTTGAGGTCGTCGTTGTTCGTGGACACCGACGGGTCGTACATGCGAATAGCAGCGCGTGAGTACGTACCGGGACGGAACCGAACGGGCGCGAGAGCGCGGAGCACGTCGATTTTCGCGCCGTCGGCTCCGCCCGACTCCTCGGTCTTAGCCTCGGGCGTGCCGGGGGGAGCCGCGCCGAAATCGGCGATGACCAGCGGCTGGTTCCTTCGCCTCGCCTGTTTCGTCCACTGCACGAGCTGCGATAGTGCGCGGTTCCTGAACCCGGATGAGCTCAGTCCGTCCGTCGCACCTGTCTCGAGTTCGGCGCCCACGAGATCCAAACCTTCGTCGTCGGAGCCGAGGTCGTCGAGGTCCATCGGGTCTCCTCCTTCATCCTTGACCCCTTCACCCTCCGACAGCTCGCCGTCCTTCACCACGAAACCGTCCTCGTCCTCGTCCGAGATGGCCTCGCCGTCCTCGTCAGCATCCACGTCCTCGTCGGACAAGGACTCGCCCTCCTCCACCTCCTCCCACTCGTCCCCCGAGTCGAAATACTCGCCGTCGTCGGCGACGTACTCAACCTTTGAATCCTTACGAAAGGGGGTACGACCGGTGACGTGCGAGGAGACTCGCCCCGGGCGCTCGGGGAACACCCCGGACCCCCAGAACGCGGGCCGTCCCCCGTCCACCGGGAACGTCTTATCGAAGCTGCCGGAGTCGTCGTCCTGGGGCCCGAGCTGGAACGCGTGCCTGTAGGACCCCTCCTGTCGACACACGCCGTCCACGACGACGTGCGAGGAGCACTGCACGCTGATGAGCTTGCGTCGCTTGGGGGCGATATCGACGGCGATGACGCTCGCGTCGACCGCGTCCTGGAGCGACTTATCGGGACCCAACAAACCCTCGTCGCGGCGGCGCTTGGGCACCCGCCTGGCGCCCCACCGGTCCCCGGCGCCGAACGAGCGGCTCTCGGCACGCCACCTGGCACGCGCGTCCGAGAGGAGCGTCGCGGTCGCCACGTTCGAACCTCCGTTGACGGTCAACGCCACGAGTTCGTCAGCCTTCTTCGTGTCGAGCGCGGATGAAAGAACGACGGGCGCGACGACGGCGGGTTCCGGGTCTGGCGTCTTGTTGGCCGCCTTTGCAAAAAACGACGCGAATTGGTTCTTCTGCTTGTTCTTCTTAGCCGACGCAGCCTCGATCGCGGCGCGTTTGTCAGCCTCAGCCTTGGCGCGCTCAGCCTCCTTCTGCGTCTTGGCGTCCTCGCGCTCCTTCTCGCGCTGGGCCTTCTCGGCGGCGAGTTTAGCCTCGCGCTCCGCCTTGGCCGCCTTGGCGGCGGCCTCCTTCTCAGCCTTGGCCTCCTTCTCGGCCGCTAGCTTAGCCTCCTTCTCAGCCTTCTCCCGCGCGAGCTTGGCGACCTTCTCAGCCTTCTCCGCTTCGAGCTTGGCAGCCTTCTCAGCCTTCTCGGCGGCGATCTTGGCGGCTTTTTCGGCTTTTTCAATCGCGGCTTGTTCCTTGGCGAGTTCCTTCTCCCGTTCGCGCAGAGCCCGCTCCTGATCCTTGGCCACCCGGGCCGCCTCCTTCTCCGCGGCCGCCTTGGCCCTGAGTGCCTCGTCGGCGACAGCCTTTTCGGCGCGCGCCCTCGCCCGCCTGGCCTTCTTGAGGAGCCGGCCGGGTTCGGTGGTTGCCTTGTCCTTGTCGGCATCCGCAAAAGCCGCCTCTTTCTTGGCTGGGTCCTTCAGGCGGTCAATCTCGGCGTTCGCCTCCTTCTCCAGCTTGTCGGCGAGCTGAGCGAGTTCCTCCGGTGTCTGCGCCGCGGACCGGGCGACGGAGGACTTGGACGCGGACTGGCCGACCGTCCCGGGGGTTTTGACGAGACTCTCACCGTTTGCCCCTACGAAGCTTCCCGGGGTTTTAGCCTTGGATGCGTCGTCGGCGTCTGTTTGGTCGGCGCTCTGGGGCGCGGGGGCGGCCCGGGGGTCGATCGCCTGATGGTGTGATTGGTGATGGGTGGGATATAGCGTCAGGTGACGGGTTTAGGGACGTGGATGGGTGGGCGGATCGACCCCCGGGTAGTGGTACGGGGCAAATGGACTCGGGTCGTGATTTTTGAAATGCGGTGACGGATCGATGGGGGGTGCCACGATTGAGCGGGCGATGCTCGGCACGCACCGTCGCGGGTGTGTCTCCCGGTGTTGCGTCCTCGTCCTGAGGGCCCCTGAGTGCGTGCGCCGGGGTCATGAAATGCGCGTCCCCGACGCTCGCGCTCACCGGGCTTCCCTCGGCGGTCGCGGCGACGGGTGGATCTCGCGTCGACGTCTCCTCGGACGGTCCGCCCTCGGCGTCCACCCTGCGACTGGCGCCGCTCGCGCTCTTGGGCTCGGTGGGTGGGGCGGACGGGAGGAGGGTCCGGAGGGGCGATCGCGAATCCTTGTTCGACGGCTCGTTCGCCGCGGGACGCTCGAAGTTGAGCTTCACCCCGACGGTCGCCGCCTCCGCCATCGCCGCGCCCTTCGCGGCTTGGCCCGTGGTTTGCTGCTGCTGCGAGGGGGACGGCGCCTTGGTGAAGAAGGATGTGATTGGCGCGGCAGGTTTCTGCGGGGTGGCCTTCTTGGCGGACATCGTCGATACGACGATCGAACGCCTCTCTATTCGTTCCGTGTGTCACCGCAGAACGTGGACGCGGTCAGTGGGCGTGCGTGCCTGCTGCCGCCGTCGGGCGCTCTCCGGCTGTGATGGCAAACAACGAGGAATCTATCGTTTCGCATTCAAAACAGGCCTGATGGCTCGATTCAAATTTGACGGAAATGCAGACCGTCATTCTTGAGTCAATCAGACTGCGAGTGAACTCACGGGATTGCCGTGCTGACCCGCGCCCGGAATCGGGCACCACCACAATCAATTGGCACAATGAGTGGGATGGCGACGACGACCGGGGACGGGGGCCACCTCAGCTCCGGCTCGTTCTCCCAGACGCGCAGGGCCGAGCGCCGTGAGCGCCGTGAGCGTGACCGCCGTCGCAAGGGCGCCGCCGCCTCCGACGAAGCCTTCGGCGGCGACGACGTCGCGCTCGCCGAGGCGTACGCAGCCGCGAGACGCGACGACGTGCCGGAACTGGAGGATGCGCTGCAGCGGGGGGTGATGCCGCGCGCCACGGACGAAGGCGGCAACACCCTGCTTCACGCGGCGTGCGCGAGGGGCGCGCTGCGGGCGGCGAAGCTCGTGGTGAGATGGGCGGTGTACAGCGCGCACCCGCCCGACCGCAACTTCCTCAACCTGCAATCCGCCGAGGGATTCACCGCCCTCGACCTCGCCCGGGCGGGCGGGTTCCGCAAGATGGAGGAATGGCTCGTCGCGCTCGGTGCGTTGGGGCGAGGCGGGACGGGCGCGGGATCCCTCGCGTACGACTCCACGGCGCCCGGTGGAACCCGCCCGGGCGGTGGGTACAGCAGTCACGGGGGGCCCCTTCACGGGCATGCTAATCAAGGGCATGCCAATCCTTACTTGAGCTCGGGATGGACGCACCCGGGCATGCCGCCACCGCCGCTCCCATACGGCAGCAGCGCGGGCGGCGCGTACCCAGGAAACCCGGGGTACCCACCACACGGAATGAACCCAGCCAGCGCACACGTCACACAGTACGGGGAACCTTACGTACGTTCCAACCAATGGGGTGAAGATCGCGGTTTAATCGACCGAGCCGCCGCTCGAGCCGCCACCGGGTCGCCGCTCGATCCCCTTATGGGTCAGTCCACGGGGGGGGATACCTACCTGATGGGCGCGCTGGAGGCGGCGTTGGGCGGCGGGCCCGACGACGGGCGCGTGGGGGCCCACGCCGAGGAACGGAGACGCGCGCAGGCGGTGGTGCGCCAGGTGGCGGAGGCTATGGAGGAAAGAGACGACGCTTTGGACGAACTGGACGAGACTTTGGAACAGATGAACGAAATGCGTGAGAAACTCCGTGTGGCTGAGAGCACGGCGAGTTCCGCGGTTAAGGACGCCAAGGCTGACGTGGCATCACAACGCGAGGAGGAACAGCGCGCTGTGCTGTCCGCGCTCGGCCTCGCCGAGGAAAGGGCGGTGACGATGGCGGCGGAGTGCGAGACGCTTCGTGAGGAACGTGACGCCATCGCGAGCGCGTTGGACTTTGTCAACGACGAGATGGAAAACTTACGGGCGCGGGCGGAGGCGGCGGAGGGGGCGCTGGTGTTGAGGCGCGAGGAGGACTACCGCGCGGGTTTCGCGGCTGGTCTGATGGCGTACCGGGAGGAGCTCGGTTTGCCCGCGATAGGCGCCATCGAGGCGGCGGCGGCGGCGGCCAACGCGGAGACTCCGTTCGAGGTACTGGATGCGAACACGCACGGGGGACACAAAGATACACACGGTGACGACGGGGATGAGTACACGGCTGCTGTGGCGGAGACTCCGGATGAGTCGTCGGGTAGCGAGGACGAGGGCGACGGTTTCATACCGGTTGCCGAGTTGGCGGGCGGCGGCCAAGGAGATTCGTCGTCGCTCACGGACGCCGGCGCGGCGGCGCTCGCGAGGGCCGTCGAGCGCCGTTCGTTGAGCCGGTCGCAGTCGCTCGATAAGGGACAGGTGGCGGAGAAGCTGAGCGAGGTGGAGCTCTTCGAGGTTCCCCTCGGGAAATAGCGTTCGTAGAAAATATGACACGGATCGGCGGTCAACAAAAGAATCTCAATTTTTCTCAAAAGCCTCTTTCAGTCTTTTCCGCCCCTCAAGAGACACAACGAGCGCGGCGCCTCGGAGGTGTCGACATGTTCCTCAGCGAGGATGCGTTCGACTTGGAAGATGACCGCACCAACGGTCCCGCCATGGGGTGAGTCACCGGCCCCTTCGTGTCATCCCCGGGCCGGCGCGCGTCCCCGTGCGACCCCTTTTTCTCTTCTCCATGGGGGGAACTCCGATGCGACCTTTCGCCGTAAACGGCCTTTTCGCGTCTTCCCCGACGTCGTCGACCGCCGTTCCCCGACCCGGATCTCACCCGCTCGGTCCATCCGCGTCACGGCACACGTGCGATGGGTCACCGCCGCCTCCTTCGTCCGCGAAGCGACACCGGATCCCCGACACGAGCCGCGTCCTTTGATCTCGCCGGCTAGGCACCCCCGATGAGAAATCTATCGGATAGCTGACGCGGCCTCTCCCGTCCTCCTCCCTCCCGTATCCATCCAGGGCGAGCAAGCTCTCGCGCAGACCCGCGGGCCAACCCCAACAATCGGGCCAACCCGTCCGCCCCGTGAGCGCCAACACGTTCAACGGCATGCAACGACCGGGCACGGGCAGCCGCCAGCCACGGCCCCCATCGGCGCGGACGTATCACACCGATCTCTTCGACGAGGATGAAAACTCTTCCATGGGCGGAGGAGCCGGGGACGTCCTGGGCGGGGGTCCAGCGCTGAGCGCCTCGCAGAAGCTGCAGCAGAGGCGTGAGCTCGCGGCGCAGAAACGACGGGAGCGTCAGCTCTCCGCCGGGACCGTCACGCGTAACCCCGCGGCGACGGCCACCGCGGCGGCCATGCATCAGCCCATGCGACCGAGGCCGCCGAGTGGGGGCGGGATGCCGCCGCCCTCCGCGCCACTCGGCGCTAACCCTTACTCCGCCCCGCGCCCCAACCCGCTGTTCAACGCATCGAGCGGCGGCGCGGGGTCCGGCATGCAGCAGAACCCGCTCGCGGCCATGGGAGCGTCCGGGATGAACCAGAGACAACAACAACAAGTTCAACAACAAGTTCAACCCCCCGCGTTTGACCGTCACACGATGGCCATGTACGCGGAGCGAAGGTCGTTTAACATCAGCGGCGACGGGCACGACAACGCGGTCCGGGTGCCCGACGGGCAAGTGCGGGGTTTCAACGACGGATCCCCGCACTCGATCGGAACCCGGGGACCCGCGTTCGAGCCCGACGGCGTTCAGGAGCTTCGACGTGATCTTGAAGCGCACGGCCTCGCCGACGAGTTCGACCCGAACGAGGGCCGGCATCCGATGGAGGTGGCCGCCGAGCGCGAACGAACGCAGCGCATCGAGGCCGCCGCTAAGCTCGGCCCCAAGGCTAAGAGGATCGCGGAACGGCCCAAGGCGGCGCGGGTGGACGCGAGTGATAAGCGGATGTTCCTCATGCAGCCGGGCCCGCTCGACGCGCCGGTGCAGTGCCACATCGTGCGACGCGTGACCAAAGGGTACCTGCCGGGACGAAACTTCCCGGAGTACTTCCTCTACCTGGACGGACCTGGTGCCAAACCGGGGGATCCCACGAACGAGGCCAAGTTCTTGCTATCCGCGCGTAAACGCAAGAAGAGCAAGAGCAGCAACTACGTCATCTCGCTCGACGAGGAAGACATGGCTCGGCAATCCGGCAACTTTTTCGCAAAGCTCCGATCGAACTTTGTCGGCACCGAGTTTACCATCTACGACAAAGGGAGCAAACCTGGGGAGAAACCGGACGGTAAATCGGCGGGTTTGGAACCACGGCAGGACCTCGGCGCGGTGACGTACGAGTACAACGTGCTGGGCACACGGGGACCGCGGAAGATGAAGGGGTACATACCGGCGGTGGAAGGCGGCGGCGGGGGCCAACGCACGAAATTCGTAGCCACCACCCGCGACGGCGCGCACGGCATCCTGGACAGCTTCAAGCACGGGCGGCGCGGGGACATGTGCGTGCTCGTGAACAAGTCACCACGGTGGAACGAGCAGATGCAGGCGTATTGCCTCAACTTCAACGGCCGCGTGACGCACGCGTCGGTGAAGAACTTTCAGCTCGTGGACGAAGCGGACGAGGACGAGAGGGTCATGTTGCAGTTCGGGAAGGTTGGCAAGGATATGTTCACCATGGACTTCACGTGGCCCATGAGTGCCTTGCAGGCGTTCGCGATTTGTCTCACGTCCTTCGACAACAAGCTGGCGTGCGAGTAACACTTAGATTCAGTAAGCCATATACACCTTTGTACTATCATCCATCGAAGTCACCACCGTAATAAGAGTCTCACTGCGCTTGAATTTGTTTCGTCAGTTGCCATGGCGCCGAGGCCGGACGTGGACGTCGACACCGTGGAGGAGTGCGTCGCGTCCACTAGCGAGGGTCACTTACGCGTCATGCCCAGCCTCATACCCGGCGCGGGGCTCGGTCTGTTCACCGGCGAGGACGTGCCCGCGGGTACCGTCCTGCCCGGATGCACGTACGGGGGCGACGTGCTCACCTTCATGCAGGCTCGCGCGATGCGACCTGAGACGAAGGACTACGTCATGGCGTTGCACTTCAACGTCCACGTCGACGCGGCGATGCACCCGGGGTATCTCGCGAGGTACATCAACGACAACCTCGCCGACGGCGGGCGCCATCGCAACGTTCGGTTCGTGAAGGACGCCACCGAACGATGCGCATCGGTCGTCACAACGCGGGATCTCAGGGCGGGCGAGGAGCTGTACGCGGAGTACGGCGACGGGTACTGGCGGCACAGGGCCGCAGTGGAGGTAGACGACGAGGGGTGATGAAGCAACGCATAGATAAACTATTGAATAATGAATGTAGGTAGCCAGAAGGTAGCACGACCGGTCTCAACCTCCCTCAGGTCTCAACCTCGGAAAAAACCCCGAGGTTACTCTGTCTGTCCGCGGCGATCCTCGCCTCCTCCTCAATCTCCGCCTGCTGCGACGCCCACATGGACGCGTACAGCCCGCTCTTGGGCCCAACCCCCGCGCCGTCCATGAGCTGCGCGTGCGTTCCACGTTCCACGATGCTGCCAGCCTCCATCACCACGATGACGTCGCAGGAGCGCACGGTGGACAGACGATGCGCCACGAAAACCGCGGTTCGCCCCTCCGCAACCTCCTGCAGCGATTGGAGGATGCCAACCTCCGTCGCGGTGTCCAGCGCGCTCGTCGCCTCGTCCGCGAGCAGCAGCCGCGGCGAACGGAGGAACGCGCGAGCGATCGCGACGCGCTGCTTCTCCCCGCCCGAGAGCTTCACGCCCCTCTCGCCGACCATCGTCTGTAAACCGTCCGGCATGGCGGCCAAGGTGTTGTCCAGCCGCGCGTCGCTCGCCGCCTTGAGCACCTCCTCCTCGCTCGCGCCCGCGCGGCCGTACCGGAGGTTGTGCCGCAACGTGTCGTTGAACAGCACGGTATCCTGCGGCACGACGGCGGTGATGGAGCGCAACGAATCCTGCTTCAAATCGCGAACGTCCACGCCGTCGATCTCAACGCTCCCGCCCGTGACGTCGTACATGCGAAGCAAAAGCCTCAGTAAAGTGCTCTTACCGCTCCCCGACGGACCGACGATGCCCACGCTCTGACCCTCCTTGATGTCAAGCGACACGTTCTTAACAACCTGCCGGTCGCCGCCGTAGGTGAAGGAAACGTCCTTCAATGAAACCGCCGCGCCACCCTCCTTCTTGGGTAAAACCTGGTTCCCCTCCGGTATACCGCTCGTGGTGCTCATAACCTCGAACATGGCCTCCATGTCCACCAGCGACTGCCGGAGTTCGCGGTAGAAGAAACCGAGGAACTGAAGCGGCGCCCACAGCTGTAAAAGCAGACCGTTGGCCATCACCAAGTCGCCCACTCGCTGCGACATCGGCCCGACGAAGTCCAAACCGCCCCTTCCGATGCCGAGCGCCGCGGACGCCAGCACGCACGTCATGCCCGCCGCCAAGATCACTGCCTGTCCCGCGTTGAGCGCCGAGCTCGCCCGTTCGCTCCCGAGCGCAGCCTCGTGGTAACTTCTGAGCAGTCGGTCGTAAGACTCGCTCTCCAGTCGCACGTTACCGAATGTGGTCACAGTTTCGTAGTTCAGCAAGGCGTCCACAGCCTTGCCGGTGGTGATGCCGTCCATCTTGTTCGCAATCTTACGAAGCTCCGCGCTCACGCCAGTCATGCGCATGGTCCAGCCCACGTACAACACGAACGTGGTCAGCACCACGGCGACCACGTGCCACGAAAACGCCTTATACAGCAAAAAACAAACCAGCGCCAACTCAACCATCGTCGGCACGAACGTGAAAACAACAGCCCTGAACACCATGGTGATGGACCGCGTGCCCCTGTCGATGATCCGCTGCAACGCACCGGTCCTCCTGTCCAAGTGGAACGAGAGGTCCAGGTTCAGCACGTGGTTAAACACCTGCAGCGCGACCCTTCGACCCGCGGCTTGCGCAACCTGTACACAAAACACGACGACGTCAGTCTAGTTGCCCATACACGTGATAATTAAAATAAACGTACCGGCGTAAATGCCACGGATCGAAGCTCCGTGGCTAAACCTGACACCGCCTTGAAGCACCCGCTCGCGACGATGGCCATCGCGGCGGCGCGGAGGGCGAGCGCGACGGCGACCTCGTTCCCGGCCCCGGACGCCATCGCCGCGTCCGTTAAACGATCGACGGCGACTTTGAACAGGATGGGAACCGCCAGTCCGGTTGATTTCTGCACCAGCATTGCGGACACCGCGAACGCCAGTCGGACCGCGGTGCCCTTTTGCGCGACGGAGACCTTGTAGAGGTAGGGGAGGACATCCACGAGCGCGGCGGACGGCGGCGGGGGGATGTCGTCGACGTCGTCGGCGTCCATCTGCTTGTCGTCGGCGAAGTACGACGTGGGCAGATTGGCGGGATCCTCGGGGGCGAGCGCCACGGAGGAGCTCACCGATCCCGGCGCGGCTCCGACGGAGTCGCCGGACGACGCGGCGGCCGGGACGCATCGCCGGCGGAGCGCGGGCATCGTGCGCGTCGAGGCGTTCAATCTCACGTACTCCATAGACCTTCCTCGCGCACCCATCGCGGCGGTCGTCGACGTGTCTTTCGACATCTTCGTATTCGTTAGAGAGACGGCGCATGGACGGTTCACGACGCGCGCGCGGGGTCTCGCGACGCGCCCGGGCGCGACGAATCGACCCGAGGTGATCGCGACGGTCGCCATGGTTCACCCGCGAAGATCACTTCCTCTCCACAGTCTTCGCTCCCACCTCTCGAGCGTTCTTACTACGGAGTTGTGCCGAACCAAGCGAACCATCCCGGAGATAAGGGACGTGGACGAGCGGCAATGTGGACTGCAATGTGGGCGGCAGTCACGAACGCACCGCGGATCTCCCGCGAAATCGGATTGCCAGATCGGATTGCGAGCCGCCACAGGCAATCAGTCACAATCGTTAAGAGATTACCTTTTGAGGGAACTTTTGGGGGATGCGTGAGCCTCTCGTCCCCGCTTTGCGAACGGGCCACTGACCCGCGCGCGCTCGGCGTCGGAACCGAGGAGGACCGTCCGCGCGTGGCACACGGACGTCGCGACCGGTGCGTTCCGACCCGCCCATCAACCCTAAACCCTAACCCTAAGATCCGCCCAGGGCAACCAGTGACGCGTCAATTCCGGTGCCCATCTCGTCTCGGATTAATTCCTCGGACGCGCCGAGAGACCGAGACCGAGACCGAGAGACCTTCCCGTACCCTTCGTTAACGTGCACCACACACGCGACGCGGCTCCACGTATCGCCCTCGACGACCACTGACGAAATCCCTCGACTCCGCACCGACACCAGGTTCGCACACGTCTCCACGCGCATCGTCACCCACGAGCCCGTCCTCTCCCTTCCAACCTTTCGTGCGGCGTGACGGCTGTCCACGACGGCGACGCTCCGTTGCGCGACACCCACCCACGCGGGCACCACGGGGACCATGCGCAGCGCGCTCCGCCCGCTCGCCACTCACGCCCTCGCCGCTCGATGCCTCGGCAGGTCCCCACAACTTGTTCGCTCGCTCTCATCCTGCCAACTGATGTGCAGCGGCAACGCCCCGCATGGAAAAAGACGCTCAGCCGACCCAACGTTCAACTCGGGTCGTCACTCCGACGGGTCACTCGCCAGCCCCAGCCCCACGTTCCGCCGCACCACGCTTCCGTGCTTGATCCCATACGGCTTTGGACGGCATCATTCATCGCGGGGCGACGCCAGGACGCACGTCACCGGTTTATCGGAACCGCTGCCCGAGGATCTTCAGCCGTGGAGCGACAGGCCACTCGTGACGCACCTCAAGGACGCGGACACGGCCAAGGGTGCCGCCGGTGAACTCGCCGAACGACTCGCCGTGCAGCTCTGCCCGTCGCCCGCGAACCGCATATTCTGCAACAGGAGCCTGAACATGCAGCACATCGACGCCGTCGGCTTTGACATGGATTACACCTTGGCCATGTACAAGCCGGAGACGTTCGAGGTGCTGGCGTACACGCTGACGTGCGAGAAGCTCGTGAACGTGTACGGGTACCCGACGGAGGTGCTGCGATACGAGTACGACCACGAGTACATGGTCCGCGGGCTGGTAGTCGACAAAAAGCGGGGTAACATTCTCAAGATGGACAGGCACAAATACGTCAAGGGTGAGTAAATATTTTCATCTCCGAGTTTCTTTTTATCTCCGCATAAGCAATTAGTATGCTGACGTCGTGTAAAAATGTTCACAGTTGCAAGGCACGGGTTCCGGCAGATCGACGCAGAGTCGAGGATCAAGACGTACAACGCCACCACCGCCGGGTCCGTCGATCGCTTTGACGGCGCGGAGTACGCCAACGTCGACACACTGTTCTCCTTGGGTGAGACCTACCTGTTCTGCCAGCTGGTGGAGCTCAAGGAGAGGCTCACCGAGTCTGGATCGGTACGTCTATCTTTATTTCCGTTCTCGTACGGGCAGTTAGTATAACGTCGTCTGTTTTGTTTCACTCTAATAACAGGATGCCCTCACGCCGGCGGAGACGGCGCTGACGAATAAACCGTTCATCGACATGTACGCGGAGATCCGCGCGTCCGTGGACCTGTGCCACAGGGACGGGAGCCTCAAGGCGGCGGTGGCGGCGGACCCGGACCGGTACATACACAGAGACGACGCGTTGGTTCCCATGCTTCGAGCGCTGAAGGCTTCGGGCAAGAAAGTTTTTTTGTTGACCAACTCGCTCTGGGACTTCACCAACGTGGTGATGAACCACCTGGTGCACGGCACACGCGGCGAGGAGAAGACCGCGGAGTGGACCGAGCTGTTCGACACCGTCGTCACCGGCTCGTGTAAACCCGGATTTTTCGAGAATGAACGAGCGGCTATATTCGAGGTTGACGTCGAGACCAGGTGAGTTCATCTTAATATTTCCATGAGGGCGATTAGTAGAATGACGTCGTGTTTTGTTCACAGCGCCTTGAGCAACACCGACGACGGGGCACCCATGACGCCCATAGGCGCGTCCGCGGCTGCGTCGCAGGCTGACGCCTTCCTCGCCACCGCGGGTGCACGCGCCGGTACGGGGGGCAAGAGGACGGATCAAGACGGGGATTCCTCGCGCGCGCACGCGAAGGCGTATCAGGGCGGGAGCTACCGGCACCTCCACTCCATGCTCGGCGTGTCCTCCGGCGCGCAGGTGCTGTACGTTGGGGACCACATCTACGGCGATATCCTCCGGTCCAAGAAGACGCTCGGGTGGCGGACCATGCTCGTCGTGCCGGAACTCGCGCACGAGATGGAATGCCTCGAAGTGGCCGCCGAGACGGATACGCCGGTGCGTTTCTTTTTATCATCGTATTTTGGCAATTCGACTGACATCAAGTGTTTTGTGTACAGGGTAAGCTACGGGACTTGCGGCGGCGGCGAACCGCGCTGGAGGACGCGCTGCAGCTGGCGGAGTTTCAGTACACCATCCAGAAGACCATGGACGACGACGCGTACGAAGCGCTGGTGCGGGACGCCACGGAGGCGAGGCTGACGCACAGGGAGGAGCTCCGGCGGATGCACGCGGGGTTCCATCCCGTGTGGGGGCAGATGATGAAGGCGGGGAACCAAAACTCACGGTTCGCGCACCAGCTCGAGCGGTACGCGTGTCTGTACACCTCGCACGCCAGGAACCTGTTGGCGTACTCGCCCGCAAAGTCGTACCGCGGCTTATCGGACGCCATGCCCCACGACATGGACGAGGACGTGTGAATGATGTGAAAGATTCTTTTGTAACTCTACTGTTTTACTTCACAACGTATGTTTGTCGCTCTGGAATCCGTGTCATGAACGCTCATCCGCGTCATGAACGCTCATCCGCGTCATGACTGCTCATCCATCACGTCGTCGCCGTCCGCTCCCTGGGCACCGTCGGTACCG
>Ga0209425_10001803_pt1 | contig 24738 bp, 19 predicted proteins | sample COG_05_FD_184749 | JGI IMG/M metagenome (GOLD analysis project Ga0209425, IMG submission 184749) | Pelagic Microbial community sample from North Sea - COGITO 998_met_05 (SPAdes) (version 2) | ecosystem: Environmental > Aquatic > Marine > Neritic zone/Coastal water | place: Helgoland, sampling...
AATATCATCATAGAGGAGGATGAAGATTGCGATGATGGTGTTGATGATGATGATGATTGCGATGATGATGTTGATGATGATGATTATTGCGATGATGATTGCGATGATGATTGCGATGATGATGATGATGACGATGACGAGGAGGATGATGAAGATTGCGATGATGATTGCGATGAGGATGATGATGAAGATTTCGATGATTGCGATGATGATTGCGATGATGACGAATGTGCAGAGAAAGTACTCCTCCCAGAGGGTGAAAAATGGTGGAGACTAAAAACCGTAGATGCCAAAATAAACGATCGTATAACATCATCTAAATGCAAACCGACACGAGCACCCAACGGCAGCGCAGCATCAAAAAAGAAATGGGATTGGATACAATGGGAAAGTGCTGCAATTACCTTCGCTGGTGTTGCTGAATCAGACTCTTCTGGTGACGCAGCTCCAGGAATAAGTAGACAATCATTGTCTTGTAGCGACTGTATAAGTATAGCTAGGCATGTAAAGGGATCGGTGTTTGTCAGAGTACCTCTTAAAGATGGAGAATATGCCTGTATAGTATATCTTCCAAACTTTTTTAATGATCACAAAGAGATGGAGTCTGAAATGAGAAGGGTCAAGCCGAAATTTATAGATCGCCACCTGAAAGGGCACGGTAAAACACGACATAAGAATAATAGATGGAATGTGAACGTGGTTGGCAACAATATCTCTTATCGAGACGATGATATATATGAGCAACATCAAGAATTAGCTAAACTGGGCAAGCCTGTTCCAAAATTGCCTTCCTCTCAGATACCATTCAATCAACTTCCCGCATTTTTAACAGCCCGTAAAAAGATTGGAGAGCTTGGTCGAGCTACACTCAAAGGAGAAATGAAGGATAATTTGTCAAACCTTGAATGTGAACTGAATTTTTATTTTGGCCCTCCATTAAAACCTGGAGGTATTAACAATCACGGCGATGCTGAAAGGAATTTGGTATTTGGAGGTTCTATCGGCAACGACGTCCGATATATAGAATGGTGTAGATTCCTGAGATCTAAACCTTACATTGCCACTGACTGCGGTAAACGTCATGTATTTCGCATAGCCCTCAACCCAGGGGACGCTTATATCATGTCAAAGTTCGCAGCTGGTGTAAATTGGGGTACATCCTCAAAGGTTACAGTAAGACATCGCGCGGGTAGTGAAGAATTCTTGTATTTGACACCGGAAGCAAAGGTTAAGATCGACAAGAAAAGTAAAGAGAAGGTCCATACTCGTCGAGTTGTGAATCGAACTAAATCAACAAAAGCGTCATATACAAGTACCAAAAAGAGAGATGAGGATAGAAGGCGCAGAATCTGGAAGGATGTTAATAATTTTGCTACATTGGACCTTAATAATCTTCCAGAAGAAGAGGATGGACATAGATTTTTCGAATGGGACGACGACGAAGAAGAGATGATAAGAATAAAAATACGTTCAAAAAAAAAAAAGATAATTAACATTCATGATGATGTCAAAAGGCCACATGTACCTTTGCAACCACAAAAAGCTGACGAACTAGATAGAAAAGGTTATATCGTGATCCCCTGTATACCTAGAGAAGAGATCGAGGGGTTAAGAGAGGAATTCAGGGAAGTCCTCACACAGATGCCTGAATTTAAGCACGGGGCCGCAATGTTGGATTTTGGTTCAGGTAAACCTCACTCATCGTTTAGAGGAAAACCTGTTCCATTTGTAGGAGGAGGATTTGGTGCTCTTGGAAACCCTTCGAGCTTTCATAACTATTTTGTTCGTCGTTTACGTCAGCGATCACATGCGTGTGTTTTCAATCAGGTATTTAGTCGATGGCTCCAGAGTGATCGTGAACTTAACTTTGAGCAAGTAATTGATCGTATGATGTTTAGAAGATCGGGACAGTCAGCTTCTAAGGAGTCTTGGCATCGTGATGAGTCGACGTCTGCTGTCGATGGTGATAGTATTTTTGGAGGGTGGTTGAATTTGGATACCTTTGATCAGAAGTTTAGCTGTGTTCCTGGAACACACAAGGAAGTAGGTTTATTGAATCGTGGTTTTGCTACGATACCTAAGACCGAACACGCTCGCTACAGGCTCTTAAGTGAGAGTGTAATTATTCCCCCTGGGCATATCCTAATATTTTTTGAGCGTATGGTCCATGAAGTATTAAGCAATAAATTAAAGGTTGATCAACATCGATTATTTCTCGGTTGGCGTACGACCTATCAGAATACACCATTAACACAGAACCTAAACAATATACTAGAGACAAAAGCACCAGTTCCAATTAAGTCAGGACAGATCCCACCTATGTACCCTAAACTATACTGGACTAATCATAGAGACAGAATACTAGCCCCTTGGAGTAAAGAGTTTATTATTGATGAATTTCGCGAAGATCGTGAACTCAAGAAAACAAAACAACAAATAAATGTCGTTTCTCGCCACTGTAAAGGGTTGGAATGTATTGAAAATTTAGTTTATCCAGATACTTTATGTCCTCCTTATACAACAGAAGAAGTAAGGATATATTATCCCTCTCGTGATGGAGTGTAAAAGATTCTAATATCCAAAAAAATAGATAATATGAAGACTGTTAATTGTCATATTAATACTACATATACTATATCATTCTATCTTATATCAAAAAAAGATCTATACATCATCTGGACGAGCACCGATGAACCCTGTATTAGGTTCAGCAATGTCTCGTTCTACGATATAGCCACCAGAGGCGAAGAGATCCTGATCTAGAGGTCTGGAAGCGGCATTGTATCGAAGAGGGGGACCAGCGGGTGCGGCCGCGAATGACTTGTTGATATCAACATTTTCCTTGGTAGTATGAGGGAACTTAGCAACCCGCATAGCGTTCTTAGCGCTCTTGTATTTAGGAGAAAGTGAAATAGAAGACTTCATAAATCCATTTGATGCTGGAGGATACTGTATGTTCGAATAACTGAAGGGTTCCCCTTTAGTGGTCAGGAAAATCACGGCAACGACGATCGCAACACAAACACCAGCACATGCAAATTTTGCTCTAGCTGACATTTTTCTATATGTGAACATAATTATTAAAAAAAAAAATATACAGCTTACTTGTTCTATTTGTCTCATCGGTATGAATATATTTTGTGTATTAAAAAAATATATTGGAAGTATTAAACGTATCACACTATGTATCGCGGTAGTGTAAATGCCGAATCCTCAAACGATGTTGATGATTTCTGGAACAATCAGTTTGAAGAAGATGTTAGGGATCTCATTGACGACATAATTGATGGTTCTGAAGATGAACCATTAATAGAAAGTTCCGAATCAGAAGATGAATTCATAATACGAAGAAATAAAGGCGACACCAAACAGAAAAGGGATGATCCTGATCCCGGTTTATTCGACGGTTTATTCGACGGTTTATCTGACGAAGAGATACCACCAAGACATAACGAACATAAAAATGCCAAATATTCGTCACATGAAGATCCATATCTCAAACAATATATCTCAAACACAGTACATGATAACGTGTCTGATTTAATACATTCTGATTTAGATCCGGAAGATTCTGATTATGTAGAAGAAGGTGCCCTAATATTATCGAAACGTCCTCACAAAGATTTCATCGGACCACAAAGGGCTCAGCGCAAAAGCAACAGGCGTTTAAGTAGAAGGATTATCAGACTAGCAGATATGAAGAAGCAGACGATTAGAGAAGTAAATGAAGATCTGGAACGAATAGTAAGAAAGGATATGGAACAGATCAAAGGTAGCAATGGTTATCTAAACGAACCTTTAAGTAAAGATGTACTGGATTACGTTATTTCCAATAGAGACGTTTCTTATATACAAGCAAAGAAGATAATAGGTAAACAAAGAAGAAAACGACATAATAGGACAGTAATGGTAAAACCACCTAGTAGAAAAGAAGTTACACTCGCAAACCGAATGGAAATCGATGTCCAAGAAGCCAGAGAATTAATAGATGCGAGATTAGAGGCGAGATTAGAGAAAGATATGGAGATCGCGGAACGTCTTAATATGACTATAGATGATTATAGAAAGATGTTAGCCAAACAAAGAGGAGAGAAGAGGAAAAAGAAATTAGAGGATAGGAGACGACAAGTACTGCAAAGTGATTATATTGATATTCCCAAATCAAATAGGGGTTATATTTATACTGATTATGATCCGATTGATAGAAGAGGCGCGATTCAATACAATCGCCTTCGTCGTGATAATCCAGAGGATCCTGTACAATACGATTGTGATACCTCTTTTCGTGATATTTTCTTCGTTCAGAGACATAATAAAAATGATACTTTCATACCTAAATTACTATTCAGAGCATATACACAATTTGAACACGATCGTAATTTTGACGATAAACGCATGCAATACACTAAGGGAAGCGTATCGGGGTGTAAATTAGGAGTAAATCATAAGAACAGTCATCCTGCATCATGTGTACACAATTTCGCGGTGAGAACTGGACATAGAGAAAGTAATGACGTAAGGGTACCTGTTGAAAATGATAATGATAACGATAATGAGGGTAATTCTAAGAGTAAGCATAAAGAAAATTGGCGTCCAGTTAACCATGAAAAAAACCGATATAGTAGAGATGATGAGGATATTAGATTTGAAGATTATAATGTAAAAATAAAAATAGGCTTAAATGAAGATCAGAAACTAGCTATTAGAAACTGGAATAAAAAACAAATAGACATTAAACGAATCAAGGAAAGAATAAGGAAAGAATGTCTATCTAGGATGGCTATGATAAATAGTCACAAATTACCTTTGTCCCATAAAAGTTCTGGAGAAAAACCTACTCATATTGAAAGACAAAAACAAGGTAGGAAGGTCAAGAATAAAACTAGGCGCCACTATGTACGATTCTCGCCTGATATTATTCCATGGAATCCTACACTGAACGACCTTTGGAGGAAACTTAGGTCAGATAAAGATTTTAAGAGGACGTCTATGGTAATCTACTTTGACGATCCAGATGCATATGAGTGGACGAAGCATATTGTCGCTCAAGGCAGTACTAAAAAGAATTTACTTCGTTCATATCGTTTCGATCAAGTTCCGTTAACAGCACCAATTCCGTTAGTCGACAGACTTGATACCGAAAACAAGAAATCGGTAGATACAGCGATTGAGGATCTTTACGAGAAAGCTAGAGATTCCGGGAAATCGCGCCTTTACTACCTTTCCGACTCGAGTGGTAATCTGGAATATCCATCTGATGCAAATAAAGATGTTATATCATATATCATCCATACATTAGAATCTAATTTTACTGGAAAAGTGAAAGATGATTCGGACAACCTTAGAAAAGTGAACGATAATTCCGACAACCTTAGAAAAGTGAACGATGGTTCAGACAACCTTGGAAATTTCCCGATAATTAATTCATATAAGAGGAGGAGAGAAGCAGCAGAAGAAGATGGCAGGAGGGAAGCGGATATGTGGGAAGATATAGAGGTTCGTGGATCGACTCGTAAACCCACGAGATTCAGTTCCTTCGCCAAAGATAAGAGGAGGAGAGAAGCAGCAACAGAAGAAGAGGTCAAGAGGGAAGCGGATATGTGGGAAGATATGGAGGCTCGTGGATCGACTCCCGTAAATGGAGAATTGCCACCATCCCTTGACATGAAGCATAATCAGAATAGAGAGAGACGCTCGATACATCATTTTAAAGATTCCAAGGAATTGGACCTGGAATTGGACCACGCACCAGATGTACCAGATTTATTTGATGAAGATTTTCAGTCTCAATTGGCGAGGGGATGGGGTCCTCAGGGCCGAGACGACAACGATGGATTTTTCGGACCAAAACTTAAAGACATGGGCGTATTCGATCCTAAATTTAATACGGGTAAGATTAAGGGCTGGATAGACAAACAATATGAACCAGGTGTATTTGATGAAGATTTGCAGTCTCAATTATATAGGGGATGGGGTTCTCGGCCTCAAGACGCCAAAGAAGATTTTTTCGGACCAAAAATTAAAGACATGGGCGTATTCGATCCTAAATTTGATATACATAAGATTGAGGGCTGGGTATATAAACAAGATGAACCAGATGTATTTGATGAAGAGCCAGTAGTTTACGAGGAAGGTGACCTGAGAGAACTACCTCTTCCTTCCATACGGAGTCCCGAATCCGTACGGATTCCCGAATACAAAGAAAACAGAGTCCCAGAAGCATTCGATCTCGGAAAATCCCCAGTTATTAAGGATGACCAACATCCCAAACCATTATTCGGTTCTGAGTTTGAGGAGCATGCTATGGACTGGATAAACGAATTAGATAGATCATCGTCAGTAGATGTCCCGAGAAATCCAAATCTCGAAGAAAGCAGAGTCCCAGAAGCATTAGAAGAAGTCGAGAATTTCCCATTATTTGTTGAGGAAGATGTCCCTGAAATATTACCACGTGCCATTCCAGAGGAGGTCGAGGATTTCCAATTATTTGTTGAGGATGGTGATTCGTATGACCAACAATTCGGTTCTGATTTTAAGGAGAACGCTATGGACTGGATAAACGAATTAGGTAGATCATCTACTCTTACAGGGTCTAGCTATAGAATAAACGATACAACCCGAAATAGGTTGAACAGACAGGGACCCTCGATTGTGATTTCGGTGGAACAGAAGGCCGAATATAAGCCAATCGATGATTCATATATGAACATGCTTATTAATGCCTTGAGAGGTAGAAAAAAAGGAAATAAACGACGAGGTCAACTTTTATTGAAGGATGAGCCTGAATTTAAGGACGATGCTACGTCTGTATTTCCAATTGATCCAAGGAAATTACTGTCTACCTCAGTACCATTAGCCGGTTTGCTTCCTATCAATATACCATCATTAAATAATATAGATATCATGCTGAATACTACTCCTGAAAGGTCATTTCATCCCCAATTGGTTCCACAAACACGTATGATACAAGAACTTAATCCGTTGAGCGACCCATCGGAAGTATACATTCAAAAACCAGCGGTATTTCAAAAACCAGCGGCATTCGATCTTGATCCCCAATTGGTTCCACAAACACATATGATACAAGAACTTAATCCGTTTATCGACCCATCAGAAGTATACATTCAAAAACCAGCGGTATTTCAAAAACCAGCGGCATTCGATCTTGGACCTAAACCAGTAGTGGGAGAAAATAAACGACTTGGTGCTTGGATGAAGCCCCTAGAATTTGACAAGGAAGATGTTGATCCGTCTAGCATTCAAAAACACAAAGAATACAAAACAACAGCGGAACTCGATCATCCAGGACCTAAACTAACAGTGGAAGAAAACAAACGACGCAGTGCTTGGATGAAGCCACTAGAATTTGACAAGGAAAAGGTTGGAGATGAGGTTGAGCTAGCTATGAATAAGGCAATAGCTGATAAAAATCCAAAAGTTTTAGATTTTGTGATTAGCGCGGCACCCTCAGATGTAAAATTGGACGGGATGAATCTGTATAGGTATCTGAATAATCAACTTGGTAGTAATGGAAATGAAAGCTTTGGAGACTTCGTTGTGTACCTTCTCAAAGCAGGCGTAGATCCGTTCGCAAACAATAAACCTAAAGAATTTTATGATACCTTCGAAAATTTTGTTATCAGTGAAGAAATTGATAAGGGAGTAATTAAGAGTGTGATTGACGAACTAATTATCATGTCAAGTAGATTCCCAGAAAATACTAAAGCTCAGCGTGATGTCTTCGAATTAAAACTAAAGATGGGAGAAATATTAAAGAATAAGGATGAGTATGTTAAAAAATATCCTTACGCATGTATTAAGAAGGGAGGTATTATTAATAACCATGAACTAACTTTCGATGAGGTTGTAGAACGTGGCAAGAGGTTGAAATTTATGTTATCAAAACTTATTAATCTTCGTAGGTTTAAACTTCCTGGAGATGATGTTAAATTTGTACCTATGGATATAAACAAGACTTCTTATGCGGGCAAAAATAAAATGAATGTAGATGATTTAATGTCCGCCCTTATTTCAACGATTGTTGCGGATATCCATTTATATCAAAAGACGTACGACGATATTGAAGAAAAGGCGAGAATATACGTTAATTCGCCCCATTTATATGCAGACACTATCATAGGTACGAGAGGAGACAACCTTATGACAGTTCTACTTGGAAGTGATAAGTTTACTAACGATTTTGATTTCCCTTACCTAGTTGAAATGTTGACAAAAGGAGGTACAGATTTGGATCATAAAAACATGGATGGCGATACTGCGTATCATAAACTCTTAAGTATAGAATTCAGTCCAATCTTCGGAGAACTTTCAGAAACGTTATTTGCTCGTGTTAATACTGCTCGTCGGAAACACACGGGTTATGCGTCTAAAGATATACTGAGTGTAAGAAATAATTCTAATAAAACACCCATCGATCTTGCCATCATGAATAAAGATACAAGAGTTCCTTTTTCATTGCTTATGCGCAGAGATATCATTATTCAAGAAAGTGACATCAAAAGACTCAATGGGGTTAAATATCCCGCATTAGCGACAGCCACACGAAATTTTGCTATAGAAACAGGAAGTGCGATCGATGCATCCGAATCAATGGATGAATTTTTCACAGAAACTAAAAATGTTGCTAAACCCGCTATGTCAACGGATAAAATGACATCGCGATTAGAACTCAATGAAATAAGACAAGATTTCTCGGATGTATCGGACGATGATGATTCCTCGAACAATAGATTAGCAATGATAAAGGAGTACTATAGCGACCTACCAGAAAAGAAAATATCCAATGAACTATCAGAAGAACTCAATAAAATAAAACGAGATTTCTCGGATGTATCGGACGATGATGATTCCTTGAACAATATAGTATTAAGAATGACAGAGGAGTACTATGGAGGCCGACGAGAAAAGAAATTATCCAATGTAGTATTGGAAGAACTCAAACCAGAGATAGAGACCAGGTTAGAATACTTAGCTGAATTAAATGATGATGAAAATGGAGACCAAGACAATACTAAATTTTACGATGAAGACAACGAACTTAGATTTCTTTCACCCGTAGAGACATTTAATTATCCTCATAAAGGTGTTGTTGTGAGGGCTTCCTTTTTAATTGTTGTTGAAGGTAAATTACGCTTATTGAATCAAGAATCGTTTGTCACCAAGAGTGCGAAGGATCACTCTGGACGGTATTATATTCAGGTACTCGCTAGTGGAAAGTTAATTGCTAATAAATGGTATGAAGCGAAACCCGTTTATACTATTGCTCTTTTGACTCGAGCAGGTAAATACGTATTCGAGAAACATCTCCTTTCTAATTTGTACGGTTCGTCTGACCGTGAGGTATATCAAGGTGGTTCAAGGAAGTTTGGATATGCAGACCAGTGAACTAAAAAATAATATCTATTTTAACAGTCGATAAGGATATAACAACGATATCCCCTTTAAAGATTAACATGTCCCACGAACATACTTGCGATTACAATAAATTGGTGTCTGTGCACCAGCCAGTGAAGGAAAACATTGATAATGATAGATCAATTAGGAATCGGTTCTTTAGTTTCCTTTCGCGAAAAGTTGATGGCGGGAAACCTATCAGGTGTACTTTCTGCGATCTAGATATTCCCCAGTGTGGTATCGATGAACATACCAAAAGATGTAAGGAGCGCATTGTATACTGCCAATTATGCGATCATACAATGCCCGTTGAGACGTTCATTGATCATATCTATAAATGTTCCAGGTCATGTTTTGATTCGTATTATTTCCTTGGAGATAGGGACTATAATATTGCATGTACGATCAAGTATAATGCAAGATATCCACATTGTGCGTCAAGAGAGATCCCATATGATGAACTTATTTTACAAGCCAGGAAAAATGTTTTTTTCCATCCAACTGAAACCAATAAGAACCAACGTTTCGCGAATTATACGTGGGTAAAAAAGAGAAGGAGAATCCTACTCGACCTTGTTGAGTTTCTACCGGATATGGTAAGTATGTAAACTGTACTTAATAACATTTCATGATGATTTCATTATCATGAAATAAATGATTAACTTTCAATATTTTTTATGCTATTTGTATTTTTTTCACCTCGTAGTATTTTTTCCAGAAACTGAAGTACCTATATACAGCCGCTTTCTGTTGGTTTACAGTAATTGATAACTTATTCCTCTGATTTTCTTCGTTGTGTTTTATGATGATATTATTATATATAGTATATGCTAGTTTTAGCTCCCTCTTTATAAGCTTGTCTGTACGTGCATAATAACTATTTCTAAGTATAGCATGTCCTAAAATAAGTAGCGTAGGGTTCATTTCCTCGAACCTGATTTTGGTCCTGTCATTGTCCCATAATTCATGTTCCATATGTTCAAGATCGGTAAAATTTACGAAATTATCATAATCTGCGTATATAGATAGAAACTTTGCTACAATATAGAAGTATGTCTGATGGTTCTTAGGCGCTTTGCTAATATGTTTCAACACTCCGCCAGGCCCTCTTTGTTTTCCACCTACTTTCGATCTATCCGAAACATATACAGATAATATGTCTTTATGAGGTTGATCTGCAAAACTAGATTGTTTTGCCTCATTTAGGCCTTGAACGAGCATAGGTCTCGAATGTCTTATCGAATCGCTATCATCTCCGACATCGTTATCGTCTATGCCGTCTAAATCATCTATGACATCTAAATCATCTATGATATCATCATCATCTCTGTAATCCGTGTCTCCATAACCAACATCATCTCCGAAACCATCATCTATATCGCTGAGTGACATCCAACTTTTTCTTAACTGTGACAATTTCTTAACACAATAAAAATATTTTATGGGTGTAATATAAAACACAAACATCTGGATTTGAATAATGTCAGATACAACAGATACAAAAACTACACCTATTGATGATCTCACTAGGTTGGAGCAAAAGGAAGTCAAAGATTTTATTAAGGCTGCTTGTGATGTATTCAGCGACAATACACACATTAATATACCCAAAATAATCTCTGAAGCGATGGAGATGGTAGAAATTATCGGTCGAAGAGAATCACTGGGTGGACAATTCAAGAAATCTATCGTTTCTTATATCACTGAATGTATATTGAATGAATGTCATATCGTCCTTGATACAGGGTTAATAGGTGATAGCGTTGATGTAATCGTTGCCGCTAGTCAAAATAAGCTTGTTATCAATACAACGGGTAAGTATTGCGTAAGTTGTATTCCAGTATTATTCTCATGTCTATGTTTCCCGAACAGATCAAAGAAAAAACACGCATCTAGGAAGGCTGCGGAAAAGAAAGCAAAGAAAGCAGCAAAGAAGGAGGCAGCAAAGAAGAAGGCAGCTGAGAAGGAGGCAGCAAAGAAGGAAGCAGCGGAGAAGAAAGCCGCGGAAAAGAAAGCCGCGGAAAAGAAAGCCGCGGAAAAGAAAGCAAAGAAATCTACAATTGAGAAAACTAATAATGAGGATAAGGATATTGTTGAATTGATTAAAGTCAAGAATCAATCAAATAAATATAAAGTCGTGGGTTTGGCCACTATCGTTGAAGAAGCTATGGCCGCGCAAGCTTCATGCGATAATGATGACAATGACAAGGAGGTGGTCGAAGAGGACTATGAAGAAGGCAATGAGGTGGTCGAAGATGACTATGAGGAAGGCAATGAGGAGGAAGCTAACAAAGAAGAGATTAGCGATGAAGTAGCCAATGCTAACGGTTGTACTAAATAATAACTCTGTAATAATTTATAACAAACAAAATTGTTATAAATTCATCCATCGTGCTATGAAATTTTAAAGACTAACTCTCCTTCCAGTATCCCATACGGGTATTGAATCAGTATCATCGTCGTCATCGTCGTCATCCTCCAAAACTTCAAAATCTAGTGGAGATGGAGTATTATCCATCGCTTTTCTTTTTAACCATCGTACACCTTTATACGTATACTTGAAAAGGAGTAGCATAGTAATAGCAGTAATTGCTGCAAACTCGTTGCATACTAAACTTACTTCTGTTTTGTATTCTTCATGATCTTCGTCATTAACTCTACTATTTAGATTCCAGATGAAATACTCAGGTGCACATTTCATCGGTTCGAAACTTCCTCTACTCGTGAGAAAACGAGAATCGAAGTTCGTAAAACCTCCCGTACCATAATTATGAGCAGCTTTGTATAATCGTTCGTCGTATTTAGAGAATTTAGCTTTCGCATCAGATGCTTCATCCCAAGCATTTAGTTGACATTTCTCCGCCATACGTGTGTAATCTGAATTACTAAACATTTCTATACCTGCCTCATCTTTGAGACCATCCATAAATTGCCTTGTATGATCAAGTAATCTAAAACAAGTATTCATCGAATATTCAGATGCAAATTGTAAAGATACCCTTGGATCAACAATAATACCAGCGGATTCTATTTGTTCGAGCACACCATTATCCATTTCTTGTCTGATGAGTTCCAACTGATTATTTAGTCTCGACTGTATAGCAAGTGCATTCCTCCTAGCAGATACAGCTGGGTTATAATCGGAAGTAGTTTCGTATTGATATGCGATGGCCCCTCTGCTTATTAATGTATTAACCTGTTCTCCTACCTCTTCGATTGTTAGTGGATCTTCTAGAAATGTCGCTAGTACTTCTAGCATATTATCATTCGTTGATGTTGTTCTTCTACCTGTAAATGGAACAAGTCCTGAAGATTCATTGTCTATTACATCCTCACTATCGATTAAGTCTTGGTCCCTGAAAATTTCTGGATCACCATCTAATTCTTCTAAATATTCTGTCGAATCCACTTCGTCGAATAAATCATCATCATCAACGAATAAATCATCATCATCAACGAATAAATCATCATCAACAACTCTACCACTCCCGTCCTCTTCACCGGTCCTAAACCAGTCCAAAAAAGGAGTGATCACTGTCTGAACGGATATACGATCACGATTATTATTAACGAGTCTTGCAAGTCTAACCATATTTTTCCTTTCTGACATAAAACGTTGTGCAAGAGTTTGCCCTGCAACATTATTCATATTCGTAACAAACTGACTTGTAGATCTAATAAACACAGCAAGATCACTAAACCTGAATCCGACACGAGATGAATATAGAATGTACCCCATCGACGCAGCGTTAATAATAGCCTGCCAGATATAAGTTCCAATACTGAAGCGAATAACACCTTGTATAGAATATGGTAAAAAGCTAAAATATTCTCTTACGAACGCATCTCCAAGAAGATTTGCTATACTCCAAAACAATCTTAGCCGGACCCCAATCATCAAATCAGTTGTATTTTGTCGAAGTCGTGATACTGTTGTACTGGTCCTAGGAGGAGTAATCATAGTCGCAATTTTTACGTCTGATTTATTGTCGTCATTCTGTCTCCTTTTCCGTTTCTTTCTATCCATGACAATTTATTTATAATATATATATATATATTTTCATTTTTTATTATACATGGCGATACCTTTGATAAGTATTACTACACATAAAATCAAAAGCAATATACCTTTCATCGATATCGCCGATGAACCTAGATTTCCAAAATATTCCGCATTGTACATTTGAATCACAGTATCCACGACGCTCGTATCGTCGGTATAAGGGAGTTTTCCATAGTTTTCTTTCGTAGCTGAATCATTTCCTGATCTTTTATCCATCCTCTCTAATCTTTCCTCAGTTAGGTGAGCTAGTTTGGTGCCTGCTAGAGATATATCATTCTCTCCAGCATAATTCACGATACTTGCAATAACATCCTTACACATACCGTTTCGGAGACATTCCTCGAGGACTACATCTTTATCAAGATCTTCCGGGGTGAAATTAGAGCATGTAGCGCCACAATCTCCTTCGTATGAAGTTATAATGGGACCATTAATCATACTCAAGTCAAATGGTTCTGAAATGGCTCTGCAGTTTGGATTGTTATCTGTGAGTACACAATATTTGTTAGCAAGTGTATTGCGAAGAAACTTAGATCTCACAGAGATCTCCCCGCCGAGATCTTCTATTGATACCTTTGATGTTGATTTACTTCCAGCGCGGTCTTTAGAATATACATCACAAAATGAATCCCATTCTCCCTTGCTGCACCTATCAGCCATAAATACTTGACAGTTCTGTGATTCAGGATTATTATAATCTCCGCATAACCATTTACTTTGTTTGCTCCCAACGCAACAAACAGCTGGATCTAATGCGTCTATTTTCTTACTGTTATATATACCTGTCCCTTCATAATGAGTAGGAATTCTCTTGGTCGACATCACAATTCTTTACTATACACTAGTAAAAAAAAGAAAAATTATTAGCGTTTAAAATAATAATATAAATTATAAATTAGCATGTTAGCTACTCTTTTTGGTTTCCTATCTGGGAAATCGTATATTCCTGTCGCTCCAAAAATTCCGGATGTTAATCACTGTAATGCATATCAAAGACTCCCAGATGCACTCCTGATGGAGTTAAAGTCAGTAGTCCTAAGACCAATCGATCAGAGACCTATGCTGGGTAGATATAAACCTACTGATATAAATGGTCGTAAGATTAAGAATGTTCATCTATGGGAACTTCTGTGCGTTGAACTGAAACCAACACCTGCGACTAAAAAAATAACATATTGGGCTCCACGACATCCTGTCTTGAAAGAGATTCTAAGCAAGGTAGAGAGAGTATAATTAAGAACTCAACAAGATATTAATTCTTTATCCTATGTATTACCCATGCAATCAAACCTATACATACATCCAGGAATAAAGGAACCCATGCATTCCTATTCGATGTTATAGCTAGATATGCAAATGTAAAGTACAACAGCGAATGTACCGGTCTCAATTCATTCCACCATATTAGCTCTCCTCCAGTTTCAGTACCACTTTTCCTCAACCCAAATGTATAAATAACCATGAAACTAATCGCGGGGATTAGTCCCAATAAACCCATGACTCTAAGAGTACCATTAGACGCCACCTTAGCAATGAGAGCTATCAAAGCCCTCGAAAATAGACATCCTATGATAAACGCAGCAGCCCTATAATTCTTATTGATTAGAACCGTCATTCTCTTTTGTATCCATATTAATAAAATTAAATTATTAATATACATCGAAAATAAACTATTACTTTCTACTTAAATGATACCTTCGATTGAGGTTGTATAAGATAATTAGTTACATAGGTCGGACCCTCGTCGGTTTTGAACGGAGCCCCCGAGGCTAATAATGTACCATCGTCTGATATAGATATAGAACTACCTAGATTGGAATCGATGGAAGATCCTTCAATACTTGCGAATTCCAACCAAGTACCTCTATAGTATTTATATACGTATATCTTTCCTCCATTCACGACAGCAGGGGCACCAAGTAGATCTGTTTGGTCCGCGCCTACAGCCAATAAATTACCATTGGAATTCAGCGAAACACTACTACCAAACTGTGTACCAGTACTAGCAACGAGTGTCTGACCAATTTGGTTCCACGCTGCTCCATCATATTCGAATACCCATACACTAGGTACAGTAACACTAGCATATTCTGATGTTGCAATACGTTTACCATCTCCACTAAGACCGACAGTCCATCCACTCTGACTACTATTAATGTCAATAACTCCTGTTTCGATCCACGCACTGTCGTTCCATTCATATGCTCGTATGTGTCCACGTCCTCCGACTACGGCTACATTTCCGTCGTCAGAAAGGCCTACACCTCGTCCAGCGCCTTCGGATATACTATCCCCGACACCAATTACTTCTCCTAGTTGAGTCCACGACGACCCACCCCACTCATAAACCTCAGCATGTCCTGCTCCTGAGCTACCCTGTCTATACCCAATAATAACTCTAGACCCATCACCATTCAACTCCACAGAATAACCAAACTCCGGATCTCCTGAACTTGCTGAAATATTTGTCCTAGGAATCCACGAAGACCCGCCATTATAATCTTGAATTGTAACTTGACCATTCCCCCCATTCCCCGACTCAGGAATACCACAGGCTATTACCAAGCCATTCTTACTCATTGCTACATCAAACCCTAACCTATCTCCCCGGCTGAACCATTAAAAAGCCCTATTTGATTCCAATTAGTTCCATCGAATTCAAAGACTTTAGCTTCTCCGATACTTAATTGATCTCCAGGAGCACCGATAATTATACGCTTCCCATCTGCACTAGAATCTACACTATTCCCGAACTCGTCTGTGCTTTCACTCCCGAGTATATTATCTCCTACCTGCTCGACAAGTGGAGGTAATTGTTCTAGATAAGGAATCAATCGAGTGTTAAAAATACGGAAGGACTGTTCTGGCATTTATGTATAATTATATATAAAAAAACTAATTAATCTTAATTATAAAATGTCTATAGTAGTACGTCCTACATTGTATGATACAGATGACTTAATCGACGAAGCACCTGTAGTAGTGGATGATATCAAATTGATGACAGATGATACGTACCTCATGTTTGGCCGCAAGTTCGATAAGAATTCTGTGATTGTATCCTTTGTGTCATTCATTACATTGAATGCAATATTCATGTATTTTGATTTCTTCCGTAACGGTTTGGATAATCCAGACGTAATAGGAGTATATATTGTATCTGTGATGTTTCTGATAGCTCGCCTTATGATGGAATCGGATAAGTTTGGAGGATTTGTATACGAACAAGAAGCTCTTTACGCATTGGAACAGATGAACTCCTTGCTCCTAGGTTCACTAGTAGTAATATTATATTTCGGAAAGGATGCCGTTGGTCATCGTAAGTTGCTACTACTTGCCTTAGCTATCCTCCTCCTTAACAATCTGAATGTGGCAGTAGCAGAAGATGGAGATGATATCAAAACTATCAGAAGTTATAAGGAAGGCGCGTTGAATCTATCTATATTCTTGATTATATGCTCTACAGTCATTGAATATAACTCTAAGTAAGTTTTTTCCCCTTCTTCTTTTTCCCTGTAGACTTATTCTCAGATCTAGTTTCTGTCTCCGGATCATGTTCGACAAGTAAAGGAGTGGATGGTCGTTCGATATTAGTGTCAAATATCATTCCTGATACTTCTTTTGAAGCGCAGATCTTTTCTATCTCAAGAAGAGTCGTTAGTAGATCATCTGGTTGTATATTAGACCTTAATGAAAGTTTAAAATCACTAATCATAGCCGGTATAGAATCTCTGATTATATGAATATCCGAAACAAACTTACGGTCATCCATGTACGTTTCACAAAGACTGTTGATACCTTTTAGACTTGCAGCGATATCCTCCATTATTCTTGTCACTAATGTTTTGTCCTGAATATCTTCTCTCCTACTATACTTACGTGCGATTTCGAATGCATTATTTATTGTATTATCGATGAAATTTAATGTATGCCACCTACTATCGCGGTACACGAATCTACGGAGAAGATTAACAACCATTCCATCATCTATTAACGTGTAATTACATAAATTTACACGCTTCCCCGTTTCTATCTTGGCGATAAATTTCAAATTCGAGATTGTCAACTTTTCTTGAGGAGTAGTTTGCATTTGTACTATATTTTTATTGTTTTATGCATTTAAGTTTTATCAATTGCGAATAAAAGGTGGCACATATATATGATGTTTACGATCCGATCTTGACGATGAACTATATCAACTCTTGAAAATAACTGGATATAAGATCCCCTTGGTGTGGCGTCTCCAGCCATCGTATCGTCCACGGTCAATATAACATTATATCAGAATTTATAATCATATTAATAGTAGTAGAATATTATGGTACCTTAGTTAATATAACAATGAATTTTTACTCGTGATGTTAAAAAAAAACATATATATACATATATATAAAATGACAGACGGTATCTCGAATAACGCTATAAAACAACTTGCTCTAAAAGGCTCAGTGGGGTCCTTGTCTTCTCCTGTTTATACAACAATTCGCGCAGAAATCGTTGGTACTATCAGGGAAATTGCCGAAAAGGTGATCGGATTATGCAAAATGAGAGGTTCTAAAACAATTAATCACGAGGATGTTCAGATGGCAATCAGCGTGATACCTTATCTTCAGTATATGAAACTGAATAAACGAACAGGGACACAACGAAATGTCAAATCTTGTCGAAGTATTGCCACTAATACTTACGGTATGAAAGACAGAGCTAAGATCGCCAAAAAACGAATTAAGAAATCCTCGGAATCGTCTAACTGTTTTAATTTGCCCAAAGCCGCTATTGCGAAACTGTTCTCCTCAAGTACTGCAAACCGAAAAAAGACAAAAACTGCTATGATACTTATTCAGGAATCAGTTGAAACGCATATTATCACTATCTTTGATTATGCCAGTAGAATGAGCGAAAAGAAGATCATGAAAGATAGAACTGTCAGGTCTGCTATTCACCTCGTAAAGAATCAATGTGGGTCGACGGACGATCATCACAGAGAAAGACTGAAGAGTTATTTTAAGAGGGTATACAGTGGTGCGAATGTTGAATGTAAGATGACTGCTGAAGCGTCATACCAATTGGATATAATATTGAATCTAGTTGCGAACAAGTATGCTTCCACGGCTGTCAAATTGTGTCGATTAAATAAGAAGTCGACAGTCCAGAGCTTCCATGTCATGCAAGCAAGTAATATGTTTATGACAGGTAAGCTTAAAAAAACATGTAATCAAGAAATTGCAAGATACCGCAACATGAGTCATGACCTTTCCAAGAAAAGATTGATCATGCCCTCAACACGCTGTGGTCGTTTCATTTCTAAACCATATTCTATCAGAACGAGCGTACCCGCAAAGATATATCTCACTGTAATTTTGGAATATATACTCTGTGAGATGGTGGATGCTGCATCTACCATAGCAAACGGTGAAAAGAAGGTAACAGTTGAACCTAAACACCTACAGAGGGGTCTATACGGCGATGAAGAACTAAGATCATTTATGAAACATATTGGATACAAGATACCATTGTCTGGTGTCTACCGCGAGTAAGATAATGAAATTAATTAAACCATCTCGTCGCTTGGTGTCAAAAAGATACATTCTTCCGGAATCGATTCTAGATTAAAGATCAAGGTGTTGTCTCTGATCGGTGTTCTTGGCCTTGAAGGAATAGGTGTCGAGAGAGGTCCACCTAGGGGAGGCATCGGATACGGGACACTGGGACGAGGGGTAGGAGGATGCGGGACACTGGGACGAGGGGTAGGAGGAGGACACGGGACACTGGGACGAGGGGTAGGAGGAGGACACGGGACACTGGGACGAGGGGGAGGAGGATGTGTACTTGCAGAACGATTAATATATTTCGATTCTTCTGTATTAAATTGTTTCAACTTTTCAAGGTATAGGATCATATCCATTGCCTCTTCCTGTGCGTGAGTCAGCCAATCCAAATACGATAGATCATCTCTATCCAATGTCTTTCCATATTTTACTTTACCAACATCACCTCTTGATTTCATTTTAGAAATGACAGCATACAGAACTGAATCTGTATTTTCCGAAGTGATTTCCAAACGAGACATCATGTTCTTTGTATAATGATTGTGTTTTATTTATATCTGTTAGAAGAGATATAAATAAAATATTTATTATGGAATATTAAGCATATCTAGAAATAACAACCCTGTTGTCAGCAGCAGGATTATTAACTGATACATCAGTACCGCTATTACCTTGTCCAAGACTTGAATTCAATTGAACTCCGACTTGATCGGTACCATAATTAACCTTGGATCTGAATTTAGCAAGTTCCTGTTGGTCGTATTCTCCGGAGATCAATCCAGCCTCCACAGCACCAACGCGAAGCTGCAGAGAAGGTCTCGCGCTGACTTGGAACCAACCTCTGTTATCGGGCTCGATCTTAAGATCACCACGAATGAAGTCTGCTCCCTGCTGTCCGCGTTGTCTCTGATTCGCATATACTAGACGATTATAAGTGAATACATTAGGATCGCTAGCGTCTTCGCCAAAGTTGGAGAACCCTTCACTCATTGATTCGATGCCAGGTAGAGCAATATCCTGGAAATCACCAGGATAACCAATTGCGTTCTCAATATCCTTGTTGAGTTCCTTATCGCCGTTAGCTCCGTATGTTTCATCAACCATCTTTACGAATTCATCGGGGTTATTTCCGAAAGCTGAAACCTCCGAACTAGGCATAGCGCCCTTTAGTTGACCCACCATATCCCCCTCGAAGAATCGCGGAGTCTGTCTAGGCTTGAAACTGGGACGGGATATGAACTGAGAATTCTTATACCCCGGTTTTTCCTGTATGGCATCCAAGTATGCCGTTTGGGGGACCTGAATCCAAGGTTCACTACTAGAACTAGTATTGTTTCCGGTCTTGACGGAGAGAACAATTGCAACTACGAGTACGACAAAAAAACAAAATACGAATCCTGTCTCTTGTCCGTTCATTTTTATGTATTCGAAATAAAAAAAAAAATAAAATTGGAGATATAAGATCACAGCCACAATAATAAAAAATAGTCATCATCGTAATCATGACTACACGCAAATATATTGACCCGGAATTGAGTTCAAAGAGAAGTTCTATATTACTCACTATCAGAAGATCGAATTCAGGCGCAGAGATATTGAGAACCATCGACCATGTATTTCCATCGTGGATTATTGATACTACCAAGTCTTTCGATCATTGGATGAAGGGACTCGAAGATAACTGGGCACAGGTATGTAAAAAGGCAAGAACTAAACCTAAGGCTATTATTATTGTGGATGAAGTTGTATATTATAAGAAAGATGGTACACAAGGTGATTTTTCTATCTTGCTTACTGCACTCGACAAGCTTACACGCCTTGGATATTGTATTCGTTCCAAGCAGGATCTAGAAGTATGCAAGAGTTGTGAAAATTTTGCAATAGTTTCCAAAACAGTTCATAACTGGATGATAGAACAAAAGAAAAGAGATGATATATACACCGGTAAGTGTACTAATTGTAGTCTCGTTAAGGGCGGTAAAAATATCTTGATTAATGCATCGACGGATCTTAGTGTTGACCAGGTTTCATCTATCATGAGGACGAACGACACTACTCCCTCCCCTGCAGATCCACTATAGTGAAGCTCTCTTGATAATATTCATCATCAATTTAGATACATTAAAAGTCTTATTAGACTTCTCATGTATTATCTCATCCGATGTCTTTCCCTGTGAGATATAAACATCCCTATCTCTCTTATCTCTAACTACCTTCTCGATAGGATGATGAAATTCGGTGATATATCTTATAACTTTGATTACTTTATGTCTTTTAGTTATATTCTTCTCTTTGTATTTAACATGATTGATTAAATTATCGAGAATATCATTCTCTTTCCAGTGTTCATGAGTTGATTCGACTATATGTACATGTGTTGCACTATCCAACTGATCATCTCTCTCAAAGTTATTACTTGTTCCACGTTCAAATGCATCATCCGACAGGAGAATAACATTTGTATCACTAGAAGGATTCCAAACGCTATCGTTGAAGGATGAAATACTCCCAGGACCCGTATAGAGGATAGAATTAATATTAACATACAGTAAAAATGAGTGAAGTAAGCGAATACCTTTGAGATCCGTAAACTTACTGTATATTATATGATCTCCCTTCTCGGATAATATCTTGAGTATAATTGACTTGAATTTAGGAGATGTCATATGAAGTTTCTCAAAGTCTGTCTTTGTACGTTTGAGACTGTCCTTACCCCATGGAGATGATTCTATTGAATATTTATCTCTCCGATTCATATATACGAAATTACACACGGCCTGGGAAGATAACATAGAGATAGATTCATATGGAATTTTCCTTTTTGTATCTTGTACCTCGATACGATCAGAAATCTCATTAGCAATGACCTCACTGTATACCTTCAGCTGTGATAGACTCATTTTAGCTTTAACGACATTACGAGATACAGCAAATGGTCGCTTCCTTTTATTAGAGACATACCATACATAACCCTTAAGTGCATCTACGACTAGATCCTCATTCTTGATCACTTTAAAAAAATGAGATGTTATATTTGGGAACATATTCCCATTCATAAGATTACCTATTAGGTAGAGATCGAGATAACTTGATCTTACCGGTCGATCAGTAGCAATGACGACTCTACATGAGCTACTACACATTGAATTATATATGTCTACTACAGGAGATTTCCTCATCTTGAATTCATCCTTGGTTGGATCATCCCTGTACATTATCTTGTTGTTTAATTTACGAATAAACGTGTTAACCTCAAAGAGTAAAACGAGTTTGTTATCAAAAGATACTCTCGGGTGCTCCTTCTTGTAAGATATAGAGCGGATTCTAATATCATTGTAAATATCATGTGTATCCTTGTATGCTTCTATAATTTCCATTGAGATGGTATCTTCTGACAAGAGTATTATACTCCTGTTCTCGGGGTCATTTTTAGCTAATTCAAATACCAAAGAAAGTATACTGAGGAATTCTTTACGAGGAGAAAAACGATGCTCGTCCCAATAGAGTAGACCCTTCTTTTGTAAAGGATCATTCAAGAATTCGTACAGAGGATTAGTCATAGCTTTACTAATTGTCAATAGTATTTTTATACTTAAGTACCGAAGATTATTTTATAAATTTAATGCCCTGAACCATGTTATAAAACTAGGATTAGACCGTCCGTATAACGCAATAGACTCCATATTCGCTTTCGCTTTCGCTTTGATTTTTAGAATACTTTCCTTAACATATCTTAAATCATGCCCTGAAGATAACTTCCATAATTCTAGAATTTTATCACTATCTGAGTCTACCTTCCTTATAAAGAAAGTTTTACACTCCTTAGCAATATTCATAGAAATAGGATTTAAATCAAATGCTTTAAATGGAATATTCTCTTGACAATTATACAGTATACTACAGATTGTCGCGATTTTCGCTAATTGGTGGCCTGCTTTTCTGGTTATCAATTCATCATATTCTTCTGCTGACACCTGTGTCATCATCGCTGGATGCGTTTGCTGAAACCACTGGTCGGCCTCTGATCTGGTCACCTCTACCATCCGTCCATATAATGCAGGAATTTGTATATTATTATCTTTTAGCATCTTTACGATCTTACATATTGTTTCGCTGCACTCTTTTTCGGTATAACCTTCTTCATTTAGTCTATTTTTACATCCACTGGCCGCGGAATTATCAATGTATTCCAAAGGGTGATGATAAGGAGACATCATGAACGTGGGTAGTTTCATCAACCAACTCTTGACTACTTTGTCCCTTACCCAGCTCCTTGAAACCGCTTGATTTGATTTTACAGCATGTATTATCTCGTCTGTCAAATTTTTCATCATATTAATTTCTTTCTGATCATTGTCGTTTTTGGGTGGGCTGAAACGAAATAAATTATTGTAATTAAGTTGAAAATGGTTCCAGTCAGTAAAGGTGGTACTCAAGCCCTTTTTAGCACTTTCTTCGTCATATCTGGAAGTAGCACCATCGATATAGTCGCTCCACCCTCTTACTTCGTTGAGTTTTAGTCTTTTATATAATTTCTCGAAAGAATCATCCTGATAATTATTCCTCATTGTCGTTATAGGGTTTTCGCTGTTTTTATATAGGACGGGGAAGGATCCAGAATCTATATATTCTCTGTGTATGTGAACGCGAGGGCCTAATGCCTTTTTATCTAATTTTATTGAATTTAATGCTACTTTATCTACATTTAGATGTCCTGCTAGTTCTTGGAAATAATACTCATCAGGTACACTATTTTTATTTGAATAATCAAATCGAATTAAAGTGCGGGATAAAAATTCATGAATGGGTTTATCAGACTGGACTTGTGATCCATTAATTTCATAAACATACCCATATGTATTGTCAATTACTTTATTATCGATACTATTACACGTAACCTTATAATCATTTACATTATCAAAAGGTTTGGATACATGCATATTCACACCATTGTAATCGACACGCATAAAAGTTGGTCTGAGCACTAGCCTCATCCTTTGCATGAATACCTGATCGAAAGTCATCCACTGTGAACCCCTTCGTATAAGACATCCTTTTAAAGCTCCTAAATCCTGTCTAGTTTTTTTAGCGGTATACAATGGGATACTTCTATGATCAACTAAAATGAATTTACTGGAAGGTCGTTTAGTCTTTTCGTCCATAAAAAGTGCATGAAATAACATAGATAATGTTGCTTGAACTAACGAGAAATGACCCCACTTAGTATTAACCCATCTATCAAATGGTACACAATGTACATTATTATTTTTGGTTTCTTCACGGAATTTTCTTTGTAAATCCCCTACCTTCTTGAAACTCTTAACATACTTATCCATAAATGGAAATTCATCTGTTTTATCAAACATTTTCATAGGGTGATATATAATCTGATTCTTATCAGCTACATCTCCTTTGAAATATTCAACCCACGTTTTGTAGGTAGTATTAGAACCAATATTAGGTAAACCGCCTAGAAACATATACGTAACCTTATGTTGTTTTTCAGACATAGTTGTTTTGTGTGTAATGTATATAATATTTTTTTCGTATTGTCGATAAAATATCTACATTTTTTTTTTACGTTTATTGGATAAAGAGGAACATGACATTCACAGTTCCGTTCAACGTTCTGACTTATAATGTGTTTGCATTCCCTAAAATCATAGAGAATGTAGCTCAGAATAAACGCTTATCTCTCATCATTAAAAAGAT
>Ga0209425_10001806_pt1 | contig 24719 bp, 24 predicted proteins | sample COG_05_FD_184749 | JGI IMG/M metagenome (GOLD analysis project Ga0209425, IMG submission 184749) | Pelagic Microbial community sample from North Sea - COGITO 998_met_05 (SPAdes) (version 2) | ecosystem: Environmental > Aquatic > Marine > Neritic zone/Coastal water | place: Helgoland, sampling...
GTTTTTTAGGACACTTTCGGGAATAATTCGGGAGGAAGATATCTGGAGCGATATCTTTTAATTTTAATATTTCTTTTGGTTTTACTACGGTTTTTTCAATCTTTCCAAAATCTGGAAGGAATTCTCTGTACGCCTTAACGATTTTATCGTACTCCATTTCGTAGATTACCAATAATTTAGATAATGTTTCTTGAAATCCCACAACAGCCTTCGTATTATCCGCCTTACTTATCTTTACTCTAATGTATTTAGAATCGGTTGGAAAAAGGTCAGGATATGCGTGTTGAGCGATATCTCCTTTTGCAACGGTTCGTTCTGTTATGTTTGCCGTTATGTATCCTATTTTAGGATGATTGAAGTAGACATATATTTTCTTTTTACTAGCCTTATCACTTTCATTAATCGCTAATAAACCGGAGAAGAGTGGATTATTCATAACTAAATCGGAAAATACATATTTATCTAAACTTTTCATAGGAAAGTAGAAAACACCATTTACTTGACTTTCCACGAGGGATTTTATTTTAATTTTACCCAATCCTGGAAGTGTCCCTAAAAATCTATCAATAAATTCCTGTCTGGATAAATTGTTTCCAGATGTGCTTAAGTTTAAACTAGTCGTGACAACCTCTTCCCCAGGTTCTCCGTCAACTGAAACCAAGGCGTCTGTGAAATCTGTTATCTTGGCGTCTAATACGTTTGCCCTCTCCAATACTTTAATAATTATAGCACCCTCTAGAGACCCAGCCCATTCACCAGGTGGGATAAAGTCTTTTAGTATTTTGTAAAAATTATTTACGGTTGCGAAAGGAACTGATGTGTTTAATTGTATATTGTTAAACAATTCTGTAAGAGAAATGTTGGTGATATCTAATACTAGTTCGAAAATTTCCTTTTGGAGTTCGAAAGGGGTTACTTTGAATTTTTTAAATTCTTTACTTGAACCTATTTTATCAAACTGAGAGAAAAGGGCTACCTCGGTTATACTCCGATCCTTATTATTCTTTATACTTTTTTGTAACTTTGCTTTTATTTTCTCTCTATTCTCCCACATATCGTCTAAATTAGGTATTCTAGAGAATATATCAAGTTTTTCGATACTTTTTTGAATAACCAGAAGCATAGCACCTTCAAATCCAGCAGGTGCCGATAACATACCAATGTTGTATGCGACGAATGGTTCCAGAAGGTAATATTCTATTGATATGTTGGTTGTTGTTTTCTTTGTGTTGGAGTTAAGTTTAGGTTCTATATTAGTATACACAGGTTCAAATTCTAATCTGGTTGCGCCTTTTCTAATCTGGTTGAATAAATCTTCAACAATAATATCGGTATCACCAAAAAATTGTTGTAATGATGGTTTACCGGCCGGAAAATACAGGTAAACCTGTAAAGTATCTAATAATGATGCCAGTCTGCTTAGGATACTACTTTCAGAGTCTAAATCATACACAATAAAATTCTGTCCATTGATTTGTACCATTTTTATTTATATCAATATCTATTTTACACGAGTTTAAATTTGTTCTCGTATTAATATTAATACGAGAATAAGATGTTTATGTTACGAATTTATGAAGACTAGCAACATCACGACCAGTTAATTGACCCTTAACACGCTTACCACCCCTATAAAGCATATAATGGGGAAACCCTTTGAATTCATCATCAAATTCGCCTACACGATCGCCCAAATCAGATTCACCAGGTTCCTTACCATCCTTTTGCACTGTGCAACATGTAACTTTACCATCTGTTTCGTCGGCAAACTTTTGGAAATCTGGTTTAGCCGATACGCAGTGACCGCACCACGACGCCTGTACCATAACGACCATCGGAAGATGAGTCGGGAGTTTCGGGTTAGCAACATTACCGTTTTGATCTATATCTTTATCTTGAAGATAAATAACGGGAGTATGAAGATATGACATTTTTATTATAGTAAAGAAATTGTTTTAAATTAAAAAAAAGACTTAAAGTATAATTTTCACCTAACAAATGCCTATTTCTTTCAAAGCTAAAACTGGGGAAGCATACAACATGAAAGTTCTTGCCGAACTGCTTACGAATAACTTGAAGACTGGCTGTTTCGAAGTAAATGAAGACGGTATCTCTTTGAGAATGATGGACCACCACCGGAAGACATTAATAGATATTGATCTTCAATCGGAAAACTTTTCTGTTTACAAGTTCAAAAATAAGAGTAAAATGTATATCGGACTGAACTTAAACCATTTTCACAGAATGTTAAAATCTATTAAGAAGAAGGATTCAATGCAGTTATACATTGATGACGAGCACCCTACCGATCTGGCAATCAGGGCAATCCCAAAAGAAAACACACGTAAAACAACATCTTATGTTAAAATACAGAGTATTCAAAACCTCGAAATTGATATCCCAACTGGTTACGGCAAGCCTGTAATCGTACTGTCGTCCGAGTTCCAAAAGATGTGTAAAGACATGCTAAGCATTGGCACAACAATTAAGGTAAATGCGAAAAATTTCCACATCAACTTCTCGTGCGACGCGGGAGGTATTTTAAAGAGGAAGGTTGAATTTGGGGAGGTTGAGGATTCCGATAACGAGGACGATGATTCCGAGAACCAGGTTGAATACAATCAAGAATTCTCAACTGAGCAACTTGTAAGAATTACTAAAATTTCTGGTCTAAGCACCAGACTTCAAATATTTACAGCAAATGGTCTACCCTTGCTATTTAGATCGAACGTCGGTAGTCTGGGGAAGATTTCCATTTATATCAAGTCCAAGGAACTGATAGAGAACGAGAGAACGAGCCAGTCCGGTAGCGATTCCGAATAAACAGTTATAATAAATTTTTATTATAACTTTATTTTATCTCACAAAGAGACTACTACACGTTTACACAGTCCCACTTTTTGCTAATGAATGGGACAGTGTTGTTGTACCGTTTTTTCACCTTTAGCAACTCCACATTTACATAGTTACGCAAGTTGTGGGCACTTTTCTCCAAACTGTTTGTTGACCCGTCGGCGTAGGTCGTAAACAAGTCTGTCAGGGTGACTGTCAGTAACTCCAGTAGTTGGTGAACTTCCCGATTCTTTTCGTGTTTCTTCACCCTCATCTGGAGAGTTTTGAACCAATATTTCTCATCAATATCATTCATCAAAAATTTTATTCTAAGATCGGTGTGGTCGTCGATACCAATCAAGACAGGATAACGTGGCATAACAACCTGCCTGATGTGCGGGACGAGTCGGTGACAGTCTTGCCACCCGTGAAACTTATGGTTGCGAGCCCTCAACACGTGTGTAATTGTTTCCATCCACGGAAGACCACCACATCGCAACTCTGGTCTGTCACCCGCAACACGTGGGGCTACACCGCCATTCTCTGCCCGTTGCCACTGATAGTAATGAGGGTTGTGGATTACTCCACTCACAACAAGACCTGATGTCCACGAGAATGGTGTCTTACACTCAACACAGTTATGCGTAACTGTACCATCACCAAATAGATATCTGTGGTTTTCACCACTTAGTTCCCATCCAACATATCTACCATCGCCAGCGTTAACAATTGTTATTGTTGACAAAGGATATTTTGTTTTTTCGGTAATTTGTTTTGTTTTTAACACAACTGGGATCACCGATACATTACCCATTATTCTTATTTTAAGTTGCTGTTGTGTATTATATTCTTTTCCACTTGGAAATATTGTTTTTTGAGGAGTGTGTATTTTTTGAGTTGTCGCAAATCCAAGAGAATGTGACACATCCCTGATTTGATTACACAGTTTAAGTCTTGATATACATTGTGATACCCTGTACGACTTATCATTTTTGTTACCGTCTGTATCGATAATACCAGCGAGAATTTCAAGACGTGTTGTTCTGTCGTTTTGGATATATTCAATAGGAATATTCTTATTGTTAATTAATCCATACGAATCTAACAAACTTTTGAAGATACTTTTTCTTCTATTTTTAGTTGTGTATAACTTTTGACTACCCAATTTGGTTCGCCATTCAATTAAACCTTGATATTGATTGTTATCTGGCTCAGTGTGAGACAACTCGGTCAATTCGTCAATACTGGCACAACACAATGATTTCAAACGTTGACATCCAGTACACGTTGCCATTGAGTTATAACCAACTGAATCAACACGTCCCTGGTCAATGTTTCGAATGTCATACCCATACGGTCTACCGTGGGTAACTTCCATTCCATTATTCAAACACCAGTTAACCCATTTTTTAACCAACTCACAATCCTGTGATGAAAACCCGTCACCTCGTGATGTACCATCACCTAACCACATGCCAAGAATGTAAGGGTCTATCAAAACATCACGCTTAGTCCAATTAATATTTTCAACAGCAACCCGGTGATACCCTCGTTTTCTTTTGTATTCAGGAAGATCCATATATTCATTAACTTTAATATCCACATTTTTTCCTTTTTCTTCAAGTGTCAATAAATGATTACCAATAACTTTATAATTATCTCCAAACCTCTGGCGAACTTCGTACATGGGAGCATACCCCGACGTTAATTTTTCAACTTTCCGAGGAGTTCCATCGTCACCTACTAAAGTATCCCCAATAACAATATCCTTAGCCATTTTCTTCTCTCCTGACCACATCCAGATAGGAGTATCCTCGTGTTGACACCACATTTGGTCGCAGTTGTGACCAATCGTTGTGTCTCCAAGTAAAAACCTACGATTGCCGTCTATTTTCCACCCAAAATATTCACCAACACCTGTTCTTTTGACTGTAACATTGGATAATTTTCCCTTAACGTTAATACCCATTAGATCATTCTTTACGATACTTGGCAACTTCATATAATCCACGATGATTATCTCAATCATCGTGTCGGTTGACATTCTTTTTAAACTTAACTGGTGCTGTGAGTTAACAGTATAACACATACCACTACTTTGAGTAACAATGTACATATCATCTTCCCCGTGAGTGAGTTCTAGAACTATTCTTCTTGTTCCATCATCCCCAACAAGTTCGTCATTAACTTTGATATTATTGGCTGTTTCAATAGTACCATCCCATTTTAAAACAGGAGTGCAACCGGCAAAGCATCCAGAAACCTTGTAGATTGGTACGGCACACTTGGGACAGGGCTTTGTTTCTTTCGCCAGCAAAGCAACTGTCAACTTTGTGTTTTCGTCGCATACGTGGTTTTCGTCGTTGCGACCGTTCTTGGTCACGTGACAGTCGGGACACGCATACGCTTGACACGTGCCACACTTGTAGGCAGACGAGAGAAATCCCCGACATTCCCCGTTGCTACAACCTTTGATAAATGCTTTCCGCTTTTTCTCAACGTTGACATTTTCCCCGCCAGTTTCCAACCGTCTCTGGTTATACCTGATCTCGCGTCTGCGTAACCTGATCTCGCGCAGGCGGTGTACAAGATACCCTTCCTCATCTTTAATTTCGCTAAGTTCGTTTTCATACTGTCGAGATTCCATTAGGGCTTCGACCAAGTGCTGTGTTGTAGGGAGTAGACTCCTCTCCTGAGATAACACAATTCCAGTGCGGTGCCTTCTATATTCTTGGTTGTAAAAAGATTTCGGTGTGTTTTCCGCAATAAATTCCAATGTCAATGCGTCACCACATGACATACACGTCGGGTCTTTAGCACTGCTTGTCAAGAATTTACGGAAACATGAAAGGCAACACTTAAACCCGCAACATATATGTCGGAGTTCTTTTCTCGTGCTTTTGTTAATATCATCAGTGCAAATTGGACAACTCATGTTTGATCTTTTTGTGATAACTTTTATTGGAAAATCAAATAAAAGTTATCACAAAAAGAGTATATGACAGACACTATTTTAATAAAGAAAAATATAGATATATATTAAAAATGGTTGATCTTAAAGATCCGGTAACATTATCAGGGGTAACCCTGGTAACATCATTCTTAATATTCACATGTGTTCTAGCGTTGATAAAACCATCATGTGTCATAAATGTGGATAAAAATGGAGAAAGGAAAGTTTCCACTAAGATATTATTATCTTTCTCCACCACCTTCTCTATTGTAATTTCAATAGCAACCCTGTTATTATTTCTTCCTAAAAACATTGGGAAACCACCATCTTCTAAATTTACGGGAAGTGTTTACGAGTCTCCATATGCTACTTAAAATAATAATATGTAAACATAAAATGTATACAATAAAGAAAAAGATAGCATTTTTCTCCCCCCACTTAGATGTTCGGGGTACTTGTGTTTCATTATATGATTATGCACTTAACAATCAAACAATCCTGGGGAATGAGAGTGTTATTGTTATTAACGAATCGAGTCGTTCAACAAATAACGTAAAAATATATAAAAAGTTTTCAGAAAAGTTTAATATAATTTTTTGTAAAGATAATAATATTCAGGATTTAGACGAAAAAATAGCAGACTGTGATATACTCTATTGTATAAAATACGGAAAAAACGATGGCTTTTTATCGAGTAAAATCAAAACTGTCGTTCACTGTGTTTTTGATATGACAGAACCACACGGGGATGTTTACGCTGGTGTGTCGTCACAATTAGCCAAAAAATTTGACAAATCTTTATTCGTACCTCACATGATAGGATTAACACCATCTGCCACGGGAGAAAATTTCAGGTCCAAACTTAACATACCAGACTCGGCGACAGTATTTGGGAGGCACGGGGGTCTAGATACTTTTGATTTGAAGATTGCGATGAATGCTATCAAACGTACAGTGAGAGATTTTCCCAATACCTACTTTATATTTGTAAACACTGTAAAGTTTGATAACCATCCAAATATACACTTCCTAGACAAGATTGTTGATCTTGACGAGAAAACCAAATTCATAAGTTCTTGCGATGCTATGATACACGCTCAAAGTCTTGGAGAAACATTTGGGATTTCTATAGGTGAATTCTGCGTTAACAACAAACCTATCATAACATATGGTGGATCAGTTTGGAATGATAATTATAAAAATATTTTGAAAGATAAAGGTCTCTATTACACAACCGAGGACGAATGTTACCACCAGTTGAATATGTTTAACAAAGACGAGTACAAGAATCTTGATAATAACTGTTATACTGATTATACTCCTGAAAAGGTGATGGTACAATTTGAAAATGTGTTTATAAAATAATAGAAAACACACCCATAATCCCAATTTAAACAAAAAAGGTTGCTTTGTTTAAATGAGTAGCCCTACGAAATATGAGATTAAGGAACTTAATCCAGATATGATAGCACCTACGACTGCTCGAATGAATGACCCGGAATACGGGGGGAGTAAAATCGTTGTTATTGGAAAGCCCGGGACAGGTAAAACAACTCTTATCGCCGCTTTACTGTATGCAAAAAAACACATAATACCGACAGGTATTGTCATGAGTGGATCTGAAGATAGCAACGGTTTCTACAGAAAAATTTTCCCGAGTACATTTGTATTTAACGAGTACAATGAAGAAAAAATTAAGAATTTTATTCATAGACAGAAAATAGCCAAAGTTCATCTTGAAAATCCATGGGGTGTTATACTTCTTGATGATTGCACGGACGATCCCAGAATCTTTAACAAACCTTTACAACACGGTATGTACAAGAGAGGACGTCACTGGAAAATGTGGTATATTCTGTCCCTACAGTATGCAATGGACGTAAAACCCGTTATCAGAACAAACGTGGACGGTATTTTTATTCTTCGTGAACCCATCATGAAGAACAGAAAGTCTCTATGGGAAAATTACGCTAGTATTATCCCTGACTTTGGTATGTTTTGTGATGTTATGGATCAACTCACAGACGACTACACCGCTCTCTACATACATAACTCAAGCAAGTCTAATAACTGGCAGGAGTGTGTTTTCTATTTTAAGGCTGATATTATTCCAACTGATTTCAAGTTTGGGTGTAAGGAGTTTTGGAGTTTTCACAACGAAAGATACGACGAGAACTACGTAGACCCTTTCGTTTAATAAACCAAATTTTCAGTTATTTTAAACTTGACACAATACAAAACAACAAACAATAGACTGGCTAACATTAGAGCCAGTGATTTTGATAATTTACCATGTTTAACAAAACACAATAAAATTACCAAAGTTACCAAACTAATAAACATATCGTAACACTTTTCATGTAAGTGACTCTCGAGTTCAGAATCAGATATCAAGATAACGCTGAACATAAAAAATGGAATTAACATAGCAATATGTTTCAACTTGTCAAACATTTCTTTATTGATATAAACTTTTTATTGTAAGAGATAAAATGGCTAGTTTACTAATTGATTATGAAAATATAATCAAACCAAACAACCTTTATAGGTTACAGGAAAAAATCAAACCTATAACACATAGTAAACACAATATCGGGATCGTTCTTGTTATCAAAGAACGACAACTTCAAATTCTTAAAAAATTACCAAAGGGTGAAGTAAGAGTTATGTACATCAACAGCCAAGAGTTTGTCGACAGTATACAAGGTTACGCGTATCTCATATACGACAAAAAAAGAAAAATATGCGAAATCATGGGTATTCAAGGTTTCATTTTAGCAAACGTATTAGATAGTGTTATTTCCGGTATACCAAACGATGTAACTCTATGGGTGGGTGTATCTATGAAAAATAAAGACATTGAACTTATAACAGAAGACTACGTGAAAACAGGATTTAACAACCCATATATCTGTAAACAGAGCCCTTTAGGATATAATTACCCATACTACGGTCTTTGTATGTCTAGAAGAAATGACATAACCGATGACGTGTCATCGGTTAACGATGTTAAATATGTGTTAGAACAATTCAGGGATGATTTAGAATTCTGCACATTAACAGCAAAGTTCTCTCATAAAACTATCAAATATCTTAGGAAATTTTCTAACAGAGGTTCTACTGTTAATCAAGATGGTAGTATATCTCAAAAAGAAATCGCCGGTAAATTTATAACGGATGAAACAAACGAGAATAATGTTTTTGAATTAAAACTAGACAAACAATCTTTCATTTCCGGTGTAGAAGAAGGGGTTGACGTAGCAAAAGGGTTATACAATTTTCACACCCATCCACAGGAGGCGTACGATAGACATAACGTCAAACTTGGATGGCCGTCGGCGCAGGATTACATAGGATTCCTTCTATCATCTATAACAAATTCAACTATACTACATACTGTAATATCAGTGGAGGGTGTTTATATAATATCGATACGTGAATACTGGGTAAACAAAAAACAAGGTATGGGTGGGGATATCGTAGAGTTTATAAACAAAAACTGTAATAAAAGATACAAACCAAGTCGTACAATACGTTGGTATGTAGACACTATAAATTCAGCATCTTACCAAGGATTTCCAATATTCAAAGTCCAATACATATCGTGGGATAATATAAAAGATACATTCTCTGTATCGTTTACGAAAAAGGGAAACAATTGTTTCGCTAAAGAGGAAACTATTAATAATTACAATAATTTTCATTAAATACTTTTCTCAACATATGCCAGAAACTTAAAAGCCTCCAACTGACAAACAACGTCTGCTAAGTCGTCCTTCTTCTTTTGGGTTGTTAATTTAGCCATTGTTTCAAAGTCTCCTCTTCCCTCAAGTATCTCAGTTGCTTTTACAATACTCCATTTTTTTCTAGCCGGTTTATCTATTGCTTTGTATGATATTTTCCCCTTTTTGGTTTTCTTTTCCAACTTTTCACATCCAAGAACTTGGGTTTTGTGATAAGCCTTGAATTCTATAATAGCCTTGAATCGTCCGTAATTAAAAACAAAGTACGAGTAACAATGTTGTCCAAGTTTTAACGCCATTGTATTCCGTCGTTTACCAAAGGACATTTGTTCCTCAATTACAAATGCGTCACACTGATCCCAATATTCCTTATATTGATCCAACAAATCAACCATATTATGATATGTTTCAGGGTCGAGATACTTCCCCGGAGCACAATTCTCAGTCAAGTCTGAATTTTTAAACAAAATAGTTTTACCATTTGAACAAATCTTTTTCAGTTGTTTTCCAAAAGCGATAGTAGGTGTACCATTCGGGTTATACCTTTTTGGTTTTGGTATTAACGGTAAATCAAGTAATGATTGCTTATCAAATTCTTCAATGTAAAATGCGAAGTTTTTTTTCCTATATCGAAACTAGCAACCCATATAAATTCAGGAGTATGCGATTGATAAAAAACTTTAGTGGTCATTTTTAATATTATCCAATTTATTTTTAAACCACAATTCAACTATGTATATTTTAAGAATGATACTTAAAATATACCATTCTTAAAACACCTTAATTATCATCGCTATCAACAGAATCATCTTTTACAGTGTATTTACTAGCAATACCAGATAACTTGGCATCTATAACCTGTAAGAAGGTATCCATATCACAACAAAATTTAATATCGGAAATATAAGTATCCTTTAGGTTAGACAAACCATCCTTACAGTTATGTAAATCTTTTATTAAGTGAGAGCACATAACATGATCTGATTCCTTCTCGGATCTTTCATACAAAGCAACAAGTTCAAACGCCCTCGTTATCGTATTCTGAACGAAACTTAATGTATTATTACGGTTATCTTGGTTAATTAACGCTCTTGAGATCGCTGTTATATAACCATCCTGTTGTACAAACATACGCCTTACATTTATTTTTTCACCCTTTTGGAGTCTTCCAATGAATTTAAGACGACTTATTATCTCTTTGTTACTTTCCATATTTGCATTATAGGTAGACGTATCTTTAAGCGTTGAAATAACAAGTGACAAAACGGAATACATCTTTATTATATACTATACTAATAAAATGTTGAATAGCAAAGAAGATAAAGTTCTTCTTACTTTAATTTTATCAGCTATTATTATGGTTTTCGTCACCATCTATTTAGTTTCAAACAAAACATACAAAGAAGAGGGTTATATACAGAACAACAATATACATATAATCAACACGGGTGTTACTTTCGAAAGCACATTTCAGGACGTGTTCGACAAAAACACAGATAAATTTGGAGAATATGATATTGACTCCTATTCCCCAACAATAAATTCAAACAATATATCTACAGATGTGTGGAACAGAATAGCAAAAGATATAGGTTCAGTATACCACAAATATGACGCTTTTATTGTTCTACATGGAAAAGAAAATCTATCGTACTCAGCATCTATCCTCTCCTTCATGTTGGAAAATTTAGACAAACCTGTCATACTAGCACACGAGAACGTAGCAAGTGTTATAATGAAAGCGTCAACAACAAACATATCAGAGGTGATGGTCTATGATAATGGACGTTTACTTAGAGCAGCGCGTACAATAGAAACAAAACATGGCTTTTCTTCACCAAATTACCAGCCTCTAACTGAACATAATAGTTTGCAAAAACCAACGGAGAAACCTCAAATTATGTTTATAAATCCTAAAAAATATATAGTTGTGGTGAAATTATTTCCAACGATAAAATCGGAAAATCTTATACACCTTATAGAACAAACGAAGGATTCCAACGTTTCAGGTGTCGTATTGGAAACATACGATAATGGTAATGCACCCACTAATAAACTGTTTCTAAAAACTATTAAAAAACTTGTAGACAACGGGATTGTTATAGTAAGTGTTTCCCAAAATAACCAAAATGTTGGTGTCAATAAAAAACTAAAGGCAGTTGGTGTTTTATCTGGAGGGGACATGACAACACCCGCAGCATTCGCCAAATTAAACTTTCTGCTCTCCAACGTTAAAGATATGAAGGTTATGGATCAACTTATGGATCAATCTTTTAGAGGTGAAATGACAACTAAAGTAGAAACTTAAACGTTTAATAGTTGTATATAAATGATGTGCTCTATTTTAGAATTAATACCTGAATACGGTAACAAAATAAAAAGGGGTGAAATTAAAAAACCTAACGAAATGCCGAATTGGCTGAGTAAAAATGGGAAGGGTGAAGTTGTTTACGAAATTCAAAAGGGTCTCAAAACCCATTCTAGATGGGAATGGAAAATAAAGACTAAAAAATGGGGTAGAATGGCAACACCGAGTAAAAAGGAAGAATGTAGACAGCCTTTACTTGGTACTTAAAAAGATACAACTACTAATATAAATGGGACAACCTATATTAAGAGAAGAGGATATTGAGGATTTCGCAAAATTCTTTACACCTGAACGCAAACAAGAAATACTAAGGCAAATAACTGAATGTTATGATGATTATATGGAAAGTGACAAACACAGGGCTAAATTCGAGTTTATAGCAATTTCTATAACATTAGCGTCTATTGGACTGTTGTACACCTTGTTTTAATACTATATTTTAGTATTAAAAATTAAGCAGAATGTTATCTAAAAAACATTTCATTAGAAATATCCTTAACCAGAATAATACCATCTCCTTCATCGTCCATAATCTCAAGTACCATTGGGCTCAAAAGATGTTCCTGTTCTTCGGTATACATATTTTTATAATTGAAAACACCCCGTATAGTACTTCCTTCTTCTATTTTCAAAAACACGGCATCGTCTCCCTCCGCCATACTTTGTACAATATTCAAATCAGGTGACCACGATGTTGGGTTTATAAAATCAACTACCTTTCCGTCACCATCAGTTACCCTATCCCGTTTAACAAATCTATATAATGGTTGGTCTAACGTCAAAGGGGGTTGAAGGTCCTGAGAGAAATCTTTTATAGTATACCCGCGTAGTTTTTTAACATTATCATCGAATAGATTTTGAGGACTTTCCCCATATTCTGACCACATTAACAACGATAATTCAAACTGAGCAAATCGTTTTTTCTCAGTCTTTGACGGCTTTGCCAATTGTCTTGACGTCAGTTTACGCAATCCAGAAATACACGATTGTTTGTCCGTAAGTTCAATGAATCTTTCATTGTCCAGTTGATTACCAGTATATGGACTAATATTATTATTTGCCTCTAGTTTCATATACTCCTCTTCTGTAAAACAATAGTTTCTGTTGTTATCATTTATTACATAAATACTCATTTATGTAATATTTTTTTATAAATAATTTCGTATATTTTATCCACTAAACGTTAACACAGGTGCGAAAAGTGATTTCAACTCGTTCAAAACCTTTGTTCTAACTTTTAACCTGAATTTGTATTGATCCAACACAAAATGCTCAAGGAACTTTGTCTCCTGCGATTTCTTAAAATACGCTACCGAAACAACCTGATCCATCGGGTTGGAAAGCAATTTCAGATAATACATATAGTCAAGACCCAACACATCACCATGGGCTGTGAAATATTCGGCACTTTCAACCTTTACATACTGTTTCGCCGTATGTCCACCAAGAGTGCTAACAACATATTCAATCCGACTACCAGCATCAGCACGCTGTCCCCTAGACTTCATACGTTCACCCAACTGAACTTGAGCAGGAAGACATTTGAGATAATAGTCTTTAGCACAACCAACACCCTTGAGTTCGTATTGGTGTTTGCGTTGTTCAGGATCTGACGACAGAATAGGAACAGTATAATCACCAACCATAGCCTTCTTTTTACCCTTTTCGTTAATAAAAGGGGTAGCCCTCAAATCACCAACACTGCCGATTCCTTTGGTGACAACAAAGTCAGATGTTGGTAGGGCGTGGCTACACATCCTATTGATTTCCTGTAAAACAAAATACAGAATGTCATCTCGGTTATCGCGATTAAAGACCTTGCTAATAACACTCTCATAAATATTTCTGATAAACGAACAAGTGTCACGTCGTGCCAACAGAACACCTTTCTTACCAACCTTTGTACCAATGTTTCCATCTCTCAAACATTCTAGGTACATATACCTCTTTTTAGTGAGAATAAAGAACCGCCAGTAAATAACCTCCTCAAACTCTAACTTTATAGGCTTCGGAAACATTTTGGTAACCTCGGCTGCCACGTATTCGGCGTGATCCCAAGCCTCTTGTGCCGTTTTCAAATGAGGGAAGTGAATGTAATTGGAGTCAGTATCACCATAGATAAGTTCACCACCATACTTTTTGGGAATCGCTTCAGCAACTTTCTCAATGTTAACACGACCCATATACGTGGTACACATAGCACCCGGCATAAAAGGTAAATACCCCCTTCGAACACCCATAGCACCATACATAGAGTTAGCCGAAATCTTGTATGCTAACTGACGCTTATTCAGAACCTTGTTTAACTCGGTCATATACTGAATTTCGGCACCATCCGATTCTTTCAACTTCTTGATACGTGTCTTGTTAACCTTAATCTCTTTACGAGTATTAGCACGGGCATCCAACAGATTCTGGAGAATTGTGGGGATAACACCCTTCGGTTCCTTAAGAAACCTATAGTTTCTCTTGGCACACATAATATGCTTAGGTTTCGATTTGTTCAAATCGGACCGTTCCTTTCGGTAAGGTTTGATGTCCTCCATCATAGAATTGATTTCATCCATCAACTCCTTTTTCCTATATTTATCCAAAGTATTGTTCCTCTTCGCCCTAACCAACTTCACTTTAGCAGTAGCAGAATCAATAATTTTAGTTAACGCAACCTTGCGAACAACCTTGGGGTCGTGACAACACCCAACATGATCTTCCCAAATCATAACATGACAATCAGAATCTGGGATGGAATCATCAGTTACCCAAGTAGAATAATCAATGTTATACGCAATAATAGTTGTCGGATACAGTGAAGCGAAATCAAAAGGTAACACAACATCATAACACCCAGGTACCGGATCAAACACGTGAGCACCCACATACCGCTCATCGTCCTTTACAACGTACCCATCGTTTTCAACAACCTTGTTGTCATACATACAAAACTTATATACCTGTGAAAACACCTTGATCTGCTGACCCTGTGTATACAAAACAAAAATAGGAACAGCACACGTTTTAGCCATCTCACATAGACCGACCCAAGTTTGGAGATGGTCCATCAAACGAATAACAAGAACACTATCTTGAACACAATACTTACCAACAACACCCAATGCCCGTGATCCCTTTTTACCTCCCTTCATACCAATTCGGTAACACTTGAAGATACCCTTAACAGACAGTGGATCTTTTGTCTGTCCAAGGAAATGGGTAGAGATAGTTTTCAACTTGTAATTACCAAGTTTGTAATCACGCTTTACCAGCGGGAGAAGATCAATATACACACGACCCTCAGCGTCCAAAAACTGAAACTCCTGATTCTTGTAGGCAGACGATGACCACTTGATGGTTTTTTCAGCAGCGTGACCAAACTTGTGGAATCCTTGCTGATCAAACTTGTGAATACACAGGTTATGCTTAGCACGACCAATCATATAAGGAATATCGAAACCGAGGATGTTATAACCAGCTATCAAATTAGGATTTTCATCTCTAATAAGATCGCAAAACCCTTCCAGTAAGTCTGACTCTGTTTCATATCGTTTGATAATCACCTCCTCACCCGTTGTTTCCTGATCTGGATCTCCTAAAGAAAGTAAATAAGGTGTGTACTCATCGATCGGGTCTCCTTCTCTGTAAAATACACACGATATTTGGAACACCTTGTCACCAGGTTTGTCGGCGTCAGGGAAAACCGCTGGGTTAGAGGAATTAACCTCAATATCATAACCCATAATCATTGGTTTCGCAACAGAACTACCCTCCTCGTCACACTTGAACAAATGTTTCCACCGAACAACAAACTCGTGGTCGCACAATGTGACCTTTTTGTCACCAGTCATTCGTTTACCGTGAAAGTCAACCCATCCAGCCGTTGGAAGTTCTCGGCAACATGTCAACTGTAGAATCGGGTCGGCGTTCTGCTCGTGCATTTTCAAAGTCATCTGACCCAGACCAACGACGTTAATTTTGCGACGAAGTTTGTATCCAAGAGCCTTTATGTCACCACGTGTTGAAAATTTACAGAACATGAAAGGGAAAACCTTGTTGGGTTTGTTATTCTTGTCCATGTGGGCACCATACAACTTCTTTTTATACACAAGAGACTTTGCAAGGGGCTTTTTCTGCCCAGCCAATTCGTCCAACTTATTCCCTACTAACTGGGCGCGTGATTCGGTCCATTGTATTCTTTCCGGTAACTCCAAATAAACGTAAGGTGTAAAATTGTTAACACGTACGCAGACATTTTCGTTTTCTTTGTTCAGACCGTAGACACGAATGGACGTAATATCTTCCTCGTCTTCGTCAATATGCCAGCCATAAGTAAAGAATCTGTGTTTTTCCATGTTTTATTTATATTTTATAAAATCGTTTCCTTAATTCAATTTTATAAAGACTATGTTAGGTTATCTAAACGATATCATATCCAACCATCGACCCACACGTGTTGCACAACTCGTCTGGGTCGGGGATAAAAGACTGTTTACCCTCGAAACACATATCTTCACCACTGCAATACACACTAACTGTTTGTCCATCATCGACATAGTCATCCTCGACATAGTCATTCTTGCGATGGTATTGCTCCAACGAATGTTGAGAGCATTTGAATGCCGCCGCCATAACGGCGGTAATAATAACAATTACGAACAGATCTTGCATTTTTTGTTGTTTCTCAACAAAAAAGATTATGTTTTCATTTTATTTTTTTGAGATGTGTTTAAAAGTTTAAACACAAACTATAAATGAAAGTTTCAACCGTAAATAATATAAACTGCGTTATAGGGCAAAATGCTAAAGAAAACTGGGGTATTCTTGCAAATGCTCAAAAAAATCATTTATTTTTCCACCTATCATCATTCCCATCCGGGTATGTAATAGCAGAATGTGAATTTATCCCAGATATTGATACAATCGAAACAATTGCTACTTTGTGCAAAACCAACACAAAATATAGAAATCTTAAGAATATCAAGGTAGACTACACCCGTTGTAGCAATCTAACAAAAGGATCTATCGTTGGTGAAGTTATTTACACCAGTAACAGACAGGTTTTCAAGATAGCAGTTTAAAATATTGTATACAATTAAATGAATCCGTTTAAAACAAACATACCAAATGCCGATTTATTAACCAAAACAATTAGACAAAGTCCTAATACTACAGTTGGTATAGAAAAGGCTTATATTATAAATATGGATGAGAGAAAAGACAGGTTACACTGGATGATGAAGCAGTGTAATTCTATTGATATATGGGGTGTTCGTGTACCAGCTGTAAAAGGAAACTCTGTTGATATTGATAGTATGCGTTCACGCAATTTAATAGGAGAAAGAACTCTTCTAAAAAATGAATATGCTTGTTATTTATCCCATATTAAATGCTGGGAATTGATAGCAAATGAATCAGACACAACCAAGTTATTTATGGTTTTAGAAGACGATGTCGTCTTTTCAAAATATTTTTTAAATTCAATTGCAGATAATAAAAGATTTTTACAAACAACACCAGGGTTTGTTAGACTTGGCGAATCTATTTATAATAAAGATAATATTGAAATGATTACACCAACTCTTTATGAAACAGGGTTGGCAACCGGTACATGGGGTTATATAATAAGGTCTGATCAAGCATCTTATTTATTGAAAAACACTTACCCTATTAATTACCCAGTTGATTTAACAATTGGATTTGACTTAGATAAGTTCCCCGAAACAGAACCTTACGATAGTAGATTTATGAAAACTCTCAGATCCTACATATTACATTCTTCTGGTGTACAAATACACTATGAATACCCAGGATATTCAAACCAATTAAGATTGGGTGTTTTGGGTGAAATAAGTACATCCATTAATGATAGTTCAACATCATCCAAAGATAAACAGAAAGGAAACTGTATAATGGGTTTATATATTATTCTGTTTTTTTTCATTGTTGTAATGTTTTGTATTTGGTGGAAAAAATCAACCAATAAGTCGAAGATGTCCAGGGCCAATTCTTGGTGATACCGTGGAAATGTCAATAATTGAATTTCTACATAAATCTTTACATATTTCATATATATAAAAATTATCCCCCGTTTGTGTTTTAACATTAGACAACTCAACTATGTCTTTTTCCATTATTATATTATGACTTTGTTTTAACAAGTCGAAAAAATGGTCATCTTTCTCATTCGTAAATAATACAAGCGGTATTTCTTTACTTATATTATATCTTTCCAAGAAAGACATAATATACTCTGGTTGTGTCTTTTTATCTATTTCACTAGCATCGTGTCCAGAATATTTACCACCACTTGTAATGACATCACCACGTCGTACGTGTATTGTGTTGTATTTCCCAATAGTAGCCCGTATTTTACTACTGATATCTTTTACACCTTTGCTTGGTTCAAAGTATGTATTTGCGTTTTCAGTATCCATACAACTATAATGGTGTATTTTACTATTCTTTTCGTAATATGTAAGAACCACAACATCTACATCTGTAGGTAATTCGCATATTTTTGTATCAGGTTCAAAATATTTAATATCATCTGTTACAGATGAATACACCAAACCTCTAACCGGATTGGTTAAATGTTTAACTCTCCCATTATACGGTTCTATTACACCGTCCTTTTCAAGTTTTGACAGATCAAAATATCTATCCCACCATACATTACTATCTAGATTGTTACCATCATTATGTCTTTTTTCTAAATATAACCACGGGGGTGGGTAAAACAGCACGTCTGTATAATGATTTGGATGTTTTAATTAATTTAACCAAACAAGATTTTACGTGATACATCCCAGCACAGTGTTTATTAGTGTTATCAGGTATTTTACCGCGGTCAGATATTGTAATTGTAAAGAATTTATTCTTGTTACTACAAAACCGTTTAGTAAAAATATAAATAGTTATGATAACTACAACTATAATAAGTATAACTGTAACACAGTCATTTTATTACTTGTAATATAACTATTTACAAATTTTAACTTACAAAGATTCCATAAAACCGCATTCGGAATTTACCCCCCCTAACCAATAATATTAACTGTGGTGTTGATAGAAAAATTGTCTTGATTTAGGTATGAAACAAAAAGCAATTTAAAATAAAATAACACACTTTAAATAAAATGAACAAAGATCTTATTGAACCATTGAATATCCTAGCCAAATACTATAAAAAAACAAAGGATAAATTTAGACAACAGGCATATGAAAAGGCAATCCTGTCTATCAAAGCATATCCATCGGAAATTGTTAATATTAAACAAGTTGTAAAAATGGAAGGAATTGGTAAAAGTACGGCTGCGAAGATTAAAGAATATTTAGACACCGGAGAAATAAGAAAAGCCGAAGAGTTTCGCAAATTACTAAAAACAATAAGCCATAAATCAGAAGAAGAAGACGCAAAGGACCAATTCTCAAAAATATGGGGTGTAGGTCCGGCAAAGGCAACGATACTTTGGAACAAGGGGGTAAGATCTATTGAGCAACTCAAAGGACAACAAGACCTTCTTACTTCACAACAAAAATTAGGTCTTAAATATTACGATGATATGCAGAAACGTATACCAAGGAAATACATAGACATATTTCAAATGGCCGTAAGATATGCTTTATCAACACATTTTGGGATGAACTCGTATAAAATGCAAATAGCAGGATCTTACAGAAGACAGGAAGACACATCGGGTGATGTAGACTGTCTTATAACAAGCACGAAATTTTCGTTAAAAGAAATGGTTGAAGTTCTTGAAAAATGGAACATCATATTAGATTCATCAAGTATGAAAGGTGAAAAATTTATGGGAATAGCACAATGCCCTAGCGGAAAATGGTTTCCGTTAAGATTGGATATAGAATATTTACCTATTGACGAATATGGTTCGGGGTTATTATATTTTACTGGAAGTAAAGCAATGAACATTCATATGAGAAAAAAGGCTTTGAAACTTGGTTTAACACTGAATCAACATGGTCTTTTCAAAGGGTCAGAAAGATTACCAGTTTACACCGAAAAAGAAATTTTCAGTGCTCTGAAACTTAAATATATACCTCCCGAAAGAAGATAGATTTATTATATTCTAGAGTATATAATAAATGAATAAGTACCTCGTTATAAGCGCTGTAATGTTCGTAACAGTTAGTGTGGTATTCTACTATAGGAAATTGTTATTTCCTTTAACAAATAACCAACCATTCTCTAACGTATGGACCGATAAGAATTCAATGGGTGAGACATACCAAAACACCGCTCTAAACATGTTAGAGTCATCAATTAAAATAATGAAGAAACTTGACATAGATGTTATACCAATATATGGATCTCTGTTAGGACTTGTTAGACACGGCGGATTAATACCGTGGGACGACGATATAGATATAACTATCCCCAAAGACACATTACAACTTATTTCGGATAACGAAAAAGAATTTAATAAACACAATATAGGTGTGGTAGTGGTTGATATTACAATTATGAAATTCATAAAACTTTACGCATTGGATGAACCTATGATACCAGGTTCTAAATGGTCTTGGCCTTTTATCGACGTATTCGGATACAAAATAAAAGACGATAATGTCATAGTGGACGATTGTTGCGTCCCATTTAAGCACACTTTTAAGAAGGATGATATTTTCCCGTTGAAACAATCAACATTTGAACACATAAATGTATTGATACCGAATAAATCTAACGAAATACTAAACAAAATGTACAAAGGGTGGGAAACAACGTGTATTTCATCATCTTATAACCACAGGAAAGAACACAGGTTCGAAAGGGCGTACAACGTCAAATGCGATTCCTTAAAACATCAAAACGCCGAGGATATATTTAACAACGCATGGGTCATTAATCTAAATTCAAGACCTGACCGGTGGGTGTTATCAGAAAAAAGATTAAATGATATAGGAATACACCCAAACAGATGGGAAGCGACCGATAAAAAAGACAACGAACACCTCGAATTTTACGATAGTATAACTGGATTCAAACGTTCGAAAGGTGAAGTAGCCTGTTATAAATCCCATGTTTTACTGTGGAAACATTTATATGATACTAACGTTGAAGCAGCCGTCATATTTGAGGATGATTTAATTTTCCCGTCAGATACACCCAGACAAGATATTGTTGACGTCATTGAAAGAAGCGTTGGATTTAATATAATATATTTAGGACACTGCTACTCAAACCTTTCAAAATTTTCAGACCCAAAAACTAAAGTAGGGACCGCCCAATGCCTTCATGGATATGTTATCACGAGGGATGCAATAGAGAAACTATTGATGACGGAGGCAAATAAATACTCAATACCAATTGACAAAGTTACAGAGAAATTATGCACCCATGAATTATGCTACATATCACACCATATAGACGCTACGTTGAAAACATACGGATTGGGCATTGTACATCAAGATTTGAATCTTGGGAGTGATTTACGAAAGAAACATGTTTCTTTCAAAGGGGTCAGAATCTGATTTTTTTATAGAATAATCTAAAGTTTATAACAATATAAAAAAAATGAAACCCCTGACAATTTGCATTTTACTAATAATCCTCGCTATTTTAATAATAATACCAGGATTAGAAATATACTCGCATGTGTTCTTCGGGTTTATAACACTATCTTTGATACCCACTATTATTATATTGATATCCCTGTTACAAATAAATATCAAAGAAAAGGCTAGTATCATAGCAGTAATAATGATTTTATACCACAAAAATTTATTAATCTCAATTTATATGCTAAACATTATGCTAGAATGTTTTAACAAAGAGAAAAAGGACGACACCAAGATTCGCAAAATGATTCTAAACCTGTTCAATAAAAACTTTACACTTACAACAGACTTTAAGAAACTACCATCAAAACCATCTATAATAGTCTGTAACTATTGCTCTGACAGAATAGAAAATTTAGCATCCGTTTTATTTCCAGTCGATGTTGCCATCATGATGAGAGACCATGTAAATAGACGTGTTAAACTGGATAAATTTGTAAAATGGGTGATACTAACAACGGCATCTGGTAGTTATGAACAGACAAAAAAAGATGTTATATATAACATCAACCAAGGTAGGCACGTCTTTGTATACGTTACAAAACATGCTCATGCAAATCCAATTTTCATAAGGGGGGTGAGATCTGGTATGTTCGCCATTTCTAAAGACACTGGTATACCAATAACATTAGCAGCGATTGATTACGTAGATATAAAAATGGGTATCATAACACGCCAAAATTTTAGAATCGTTGTCGGAGATACATTTGTGGTTGAAAATATAAAAGATTCAATGTACAAAACCGTACTCTTTTATAAAAAAATATTAACAGAGTTTTCCGAGAAAAAATACTCAACTAAGCCGACTAGATTTTAGGTATATAAGTAGTTATTTGGGAATCTAAGTAACCAAATTTCTTTTTGTTTTGACATATATAAGATGTATTATTCCACCCAACGAGAGATATCAGATTTGATTTTTTTGTACATAAATAAATATACTCAATACCCTTTGAGTGCATATCAAACGGAAATAAACATAAAAACTCTTCAATTTCACTTATCCACTTCTGAGCACCTTCATAAGTTATAGCATACGCGTGTCCACACGTCAAATTAAAGGATGTTTTAAAAACCCCAGGATTCACTTTTTTAAATGATCCCGTAATAAGGGCTCCGATTATTGACAATGTACTTGTACCGAAAAACACCAACTCGGCGTCTGGTGGTACAGAATCCAAATAGTTTACAATATCACCCTTCATATCATTAGTATCAGGAAAAAGAATATCATCCTCAAATATTATAGTCCATCCCCCCCGTTTTACTTTCTTTAGTAAATACAGATGTGATAATTTACACCCCATTGCCCCCTTCGTTACTTCTTGGTGGTCACACAAATCTTCGACACCATTTATGGCACTAAATCGCTCACAATCAATACCATGTTTTGTAAAATTAGTTTCCATGTAATTCATTCGTTCAGTAGCAGAATCCATATTAATATAAAAGCAATCTGATATTAAATCATCCCAACTTTTATGACTAATCTTTAATTGCTCGTTACTGACAAACACCGTAATAAACATTAAGATAACGTAACATACAAAAACAAACGATACTATTAAAAGCCCTTTCATTTACTTATAGGAGTTATTATTTTTAGTCCTTTGTATCTAAAAACAAATAATGTCCTAAGTAAATGATTAACAAAATATTGTGGATTATCATATTAATACTCGCTATATGTATTGTTTTCTACATCAAATCCCCAAATTTACAATCCGATAACAATTCAGTCCCTATATATCAAAGAGATTTAGGATTCTTTCCTAACATAAAAGATTCCAAAAGAGTAACTATTCTATGTACGTCAGGTCTATCAAACAGAATAAGAACAATACTCGGATTTCTACAGGTCTGTCAACATAAAAAGAAGAAACTAACCGTTATATGGCCAAAAGATGGAGCGTGTAATGGACTATTTGAAGACTATTTCCAACCTATCAAAGGAGTCAAAATCAAATCCAAAACAAAATCAAATATACATTTCACTGGTCAATCAACCATTGAAGAAATTACAGAACACTATAATGTTAACCAAAGCAAGTCCCTGTACTGTAATATAAGATTGATACCAAGAATTCAACAGAAAATAAACATTTTTGTTAACAAACACTCTCTTAAAAACAAGGTGGGTATACATGTAAGAAGAACTGACCTAACAGGTACTTATACCGCGAGAATTCTAAACGGAGGAACAAGTACAGACAAAGAATTCTATAAATTCATACAAAGAAACGCAAAAAATAAAGAATTCTTCATAGCAACAGACAACAAGTTAACACAAGACAAATATAAAAACAAATATAAAAACACATTATTTTACACTTCTGTAAAAGAATCCAATAATCTAAGAAAAACAACCCTAGAAGCAGCAATCATAGACATATATCTACTATCGTATTGTAGAAAAATTAAAGGCACTATTAACTCAAGTTTCAGCGACTTCTCTAGGGAACTAAAAAAGGCTCGTCAATACGCATTTCACCATATCAATTAACATTTCTTACAACCCAACCGAGCGATTGTAGGGGCATTATATGTCTGTGTTGTAGATCCACCAGTACCTCCAGGTCCCCCACAATCCATAGACAACAAGGGAGAAATGTAACAAGAATCCTTAGACCTGTACTTCATCTTCAACGACAAATGGTTCCCCTTCTTGTAGTATGTACCCATCAAAATATCCTGAGGCATCTTTATGGGGAAGAAATGATTCATCATCCACTGAGCATACTTCTTTGAAATAATATAAGCAGCAGCACCGGCATTGTAATCAGTCATCTCCTGTACAATCTCGAGTTTACCAACTTTCATAATCTTCTTATGTTCACCAGACGTATCAGCCCAGTTACCGTTCCAAATATGGAGAAGGGAAAAATCAATCTCCTCTTCCGACAAAGCATCCATGATTTTGTTCACCTGCTTAACAAAATCAGGCTTCAACTCAACATCATCCTCCAAAATAACAGCGTAGTCAAGGCACGAATTCACTAAACGTTTCCAACAGTTGTAATGGGACATATTAATAGACACCTCAATGTTGGTCATATCAGCGTTCTTCTTCAACACCTTTGTATCAATCATTTTACACAACAGATCATTACCGAATTTCTTTCCCAAAGTACAAGGAACCCGACATGCTTTAACATCAGCCTTCCCGGCATACTTTAGAAACTTATTATAACGAGTCTTGTGCATACCACAGTTTATAACATAAACCCCCATCTTGGTGTCAAAATTGTTA
>Ga0209425_10001807_pt1 | contig 24714 bp, 22 predicted proteins | sample COG_05_FD_184749 | JGI IMG/M metagenome (GOLD analysis project Ga0209425, IMG submission 184749) | Pelagic Microbial community sample from North Sea - COGITO 998_met_05 (SPAdes) (version 2) | ecosystem: Environmental > Aquatic > Marine > Neritic zone/Coastal water | place: Helgoland, sampling...
CTAGCAATAATTCCAGCAAGAGGAGGAAGTAAGAGGATTAAAAATAAGAATATCATAAACTTTTTTCAAAAACCAATTATTGGGTGGACTATAGAAGAATTAAAAAAGATAAAGAAAAAAAAAATAATAGATAAGATTGTTGTTAGTTCAGACAGCAATAAAATATTGAATATTTCTAAAAAATTTGGAGCAGATATCTTAGTTAAAAGAGTAAAAAAATTATCTGACGACAAAACCCCATTTCAAAAGGTAATTAAAGATGTGATTAAAAAATCAACTCAACTTAAATTCAATGTTTCAGAAATTATTGTTGTTTTTCCCTCTGCAGTTTTAATAGAAGCAAATGATATTATTTCAGCACTTAAAACTTTTAGAAAAAATAAAAATTCATTTGTAATATCAATTTCGAAATATCCTCATCCACCCCAGAGGGCATACATTAAATCTAATTCCAACAAGTTATCTTTTATAGATAAAAATAATGAGCTTAAAAATACACAAAATTTTAACGAATTATTTCATGATGCTGGGCAGTTTTATATTGGGAATAAAAAATTGTGGCTATCAAAGAATATTCATTCAAACTCTAGAGGTTTTTTGTTGCCAAGAACAAAATCTGTAGATTTGGACACCAAAGAAGATTTAAATTTATTAAAATTTTTATTTTCAAAAAAAAAGAAATGAAGAAAAAAATCGCAATTATAGGTTCAGGTTTTTTTGGTGTAGCTATAGCGTTAATATTATCAAAAAAACATGAAATTGATCTCTATGAAAAAAAGAAAACTATTTTAAATGGTGCATCAAAAGCTAATCAAATGAGATTTCATCAAGGTTATCATTATCCCAGATCTATTGAAACATTAAACGAGGTAAAAAAATTCAATAAGGCTTTTATTAAATTTTATGGGAACGATATTTTAGGTAAAACAAATAATTATTATGCTGTAAGCAAACATAAATCTAAAACCAGTTATGATAAATTTATCAAATTTTTAAATAAAAATAAATTATATTATAAAAAAATTAAAAATGAAAATTTTAGTCCTTATGTTTCAGAACCCATATTATCTGATGAAAAAAATTTAAATTATTTTATCATTAAAAAAAAAATTTTAAAAAATTTAAAAAAATCCAAGATAAATTTACTTTTAAATACAGAAATAAAGAAAAAAGATTTAAAAAATTATGATAAGATAATTATTGCCTGTTATGATCAAAATAACATTGTCTTAAAGAAACTAGGCGTTAAACCAAAAAAAAAATATAAGTACGAGTTAGTTGAAAAAATAATTATTAAATTACCTAAAAGATTTAAAAAAGAAAGTTTTATGGTTTTAGACGGTAAATTTGTTTCTCTAGATCCTTATTTAGGTACTAATTATCATTTATTAAGTGATGTTAAATTTTCAAAAATAGAAATCATTAGAGATTATTTTCCATTTTTTAAAAGTTCAAAAAGTAAATTTGTAAATAAAGGTATTGTTAAAAATATTAAGCTTTCAAGATTTAATAAATTCAAAAATAATAGTAAAAAATATTTACCCTTTTTAGAAAAAGCAAAATATATAGGCTCTTTTTTTGTGATAAGAACCATTGAAATGAAAAAAGAAAAAACTGATGAGAGATTAAACCAAATTTTACAGATAAATAAAAAGGTTATCACTGTTCTATCTGGTAAATGGAATACCTCAGTTGGATTAGCAAAAAAATTGAGTAATTTAATATGATTAAAAAAAATGTTGGAATAATAGGGAATGGTAAGTGGGCTAAAGTAATTATTCCTAAAATTGCAAAATTTGCAAATATAAAATTTATTGCAAATACTAAAACAGGATATAAAAAATTTAAATTAGACAATATTTCTTGGGTTTTTGTACTTACAAATAATAAGTCACATGAAAAGATTGTAAAATATTTTTTAAATAAAAAAAAAAATGTTTTTTGTGAAAAACCTTTAACTAATCATTTTTTAACATCAGTTAAATTATTTGAATTATCAAAAAAGAAAAATGTTAAACTATATGTAAATGATGTCGAAATTTTTAAGAAAAAAAAAATTCCCATTAAACAAACAAATATTATTTTAAGAAAAAAAAAATCTAAAATAATTAAAGAATCTTTGCTGCACAGACTGGCATATCATGATTTTTATTTAATTAGAAAGTATATAAATTTTGATACTTTAGAAGTAAACCAATATAAAGAAAATAAAAGAAAACTTTTAATTGATATATTATCAAATGATAGAACTTTCAAATTTATTTATGATATAAATTCTAATGTAAAAAAACATGAAATTAATAAAGTTAATATGATGAAATATTCTAAAGATCCTCTTGAAATGATGATTAAACACATTTTATTTACTAAAAATTCCAGTTTTAATAGAAACTTTTATAATTCTTTATTTTCAAGTAAATTAATATCTAAAATTAACAAAAAATTTTATTAAAATATTTTTAATTTATGATTAATAACAATTATTCAGCTAATAATTTAATTCAAAAATACAATAATTTGGAAGCTAAAAAAATTGAAGAAGATTTAGATAAAATTGTAGAAAATTTTTGTATGAAACCATGGATATCTCAAGAATATATTTTTGATAAATTAAATTATAAAGACAAACAATATTTAAAAGATTTAAATAAAATAATTAGAGAAAATGATAAATTACAATTAAAAATAACTAAAAATAGTGCAGCGAAAAAATATTGGAATACAATATTGCCATTTTCTTACAGAGTTAACGATGTAATTAAAAATAATTACAGATTTCCACTTAGGATAGCAATTTTCCCAGGAGTATCTTGTATGTTTTATTGTGGATTTTGTGGAAGAAATCAAAATGCAAAATATCAAACTTCGATAATTGATGAAGGAATTAATAAAATAAATAATGTGATTTCTGAAGCAAATGAGGGAACTAAAATTTCAATTTCTGGTGGTTTGGAACCTTTAACTAATCCAAAATTAGGAAGTATTATTAAAAAAGGTTCTGAGCAGGGATTTAAAATGCCATTGATTACAAATGCATACTCTCTAACAGAGGGATATTTAAAAAAAAATCCAGACATTTGGTTATTAGATTCTCTTAGGGTCTCATTATATGGTTATGATAATGAGTCTTATAAGGAAATAACAAGACTAGACAAAAGTTTTAAAATTGTAAAAAAAAATGTAATAAATTTTTTAAGATCTAGAAATGAAATTAATAAAAAATTAAAATTTGGTTTTAATTTTATTATTTTGCCAGAAAACTATGATAATTTAAAAGAAGTTCTTAAATTGATTAAAGAAATAAATTCAGAGGTAAACAATGGTGAGGGCATTAATTTCCTTACTTTGAGAGATGATTATCAAAGTGTGACCGGTCAAGATGAAAATTTTGATAAGGATAGAAAATATAGATTAAATAGTGGTATGAGCGAAGATGAAAGAAAAAAACTTTTAGAAATCATTGAAAATTTTGAGGACTTAAGATTAAAATATTGCCCAGATCTACATGTGGATTATGGATACTCTTTAGAATATTTATCTCAAAAAATATTTGATAGGGGTCTAGTTAAAATTAATGGAAAAAAAATAAGGTCTTTTGGTTTCTCTCAACTCTCAGTTGCCATTGATTTACATGGGGACATTTTTCTTTTTAGAGAAGCTGGTTTTTTGGATAGGCAAGGAAATGAAAAAGTTATAATTGGAAGACTAGATAATCAAAAAAATTCATTGGAAAAAAATATCAAAAATTTTTTAGATAAAAAAAAACCAATAGAATTTATTGATAACGACTCAAGATTTTTAGATTCATTTGACCATGTATTAAACGCATTAGTTAATCAAGCTGAAGAAGATGAAAAGTTTGGAATACCGTTAGAATCAGGTCCAATAGCATTTAAAAATTTTGATTTAAAAGAGTCTGTGGGCAATAATTGGTATTCAGATGATATTTAAATCTTTGAACCAATATCAAATGGAGTTAAAAAAAAATTTATTTTTCAAACGCCAAGGTATTTGACTAAAATCGATGAAAAAAAAAGTCCTAATAGTAGGTGGAACTGGATTTATTGGATACCATTTAATCAAAAATTTTAAAAAAAAATATGAAATTATAAGTTTATCAGTTAACAAAAATACACAAAATAAAATAAAAGGGATAAAATATATTTTTTTTGATTTTACAAAAAAAAAAAATTTAAAAATTTTAGATAATTATTTTTTTGATTATGTAATAAATCTGGGTGGTTATGTTGATCATTTTAATAAAAAAAAAACAACAGACAATCAATATTTAGGGGTTAAAAATTTACTTAATTACCTAATAAAGAAACAAATAAAGTCTTTTATACAAATAGGAAGTTCAGCCGAATATGGGATTACCAAATCTCCTCAAAGAGAAAAAAGTAAATGTAAACCTAAATTAATTTATGGAAAAGCTAAGTTTCAAGCAACAAAATATGTACAAAAAATCAGTAGAAAAAAATTAGTTACAGGAATAATTTTAAGGTTGTATCAAGTTTATGGACCAATGCAGCCCAATAATAGATTTTTGCCGACCGTAATAAATAAATGTTTAAATAATAAAAATTATTTGTGCCATGAAAAAGGAGTTAGTCGAGATTTTTTGTATATTGACGATTTTATAGTTTTGTTAAATAGAATTTTAAATAAAAAGAAAATAAATAATTATGCTGGACAAATTTTTAATGTCGGTTTTGGCAAACCAATAGATTTAAATATAGTTGCAAAAAAAATTGAATTAGAATGTAAAGGGGGAAAGCAGTTGAAAAAAAAGGCAAAATTGAGGATAGATGAGCCAAAAGTTATTTTTCCTGATATTAGTCGTGTAAAAAAAGTTTTTAATTGGAAGCCGAAAGTTACGTTTAAAATTGGCTTAAGAAAAACAATTGAATATTATAGGAATGTTTAAATATTATTAATAAATAAATAACTAATTTAAATGCAAAAAAATAAATAAAACTTTAAAATTCTTTTTAAAGTGCTATTAACAAATTGTAATGATTGAAAATATATCCAAACATTGGAAGGACTCTTTAAATAAAAGAAGAGACTCAACCTTTAAACTTGATCAAAAAAATTATTCTGAAGATGCTCAATTCCCAAGAGAATTAATTTTAGATATAAATAATAGATGTAATCATAAATGTTATTTTTGTGCTAATCCCAAGATAGAAAAATATGATGCATTAAACTTTGAATTAGCTTTGAAATTGATGAAAGAAGCCAAAAGTCTTGGAGCGACCGATTTAGGTCTCCAAGCAACTGGTGAACCTTTTATGGATAAGAGACTTGCTGATTTTATCGTAGAAGGAAAAAAAATGGGTTATGAATATATTTATATAAACACTAACGGAGCATTAGCTTCTCCAAAAAAATCCAAACCTGTCATTGATGCTGGATGTGATAGTATAAAATTTTCAATAAACGCACACAACAAGGAAGATTTTAAAACAGTACATGGGTATGATGACTTTGAAAAAGTTATTAGTAACCTTAAATGGATTTTTAATTATAGAAATGAAACCAAAGCAAAGATGGGAGTTTATGTAAGTTCAGTTCGAAGTTCAAAAACTAAAATGGATGAATCAAATATAGAAACAACTATCACTGAACACTGTGATAATTTTGATATTAGAGATGTAAGTAACCAAGGTGGAAGCATGATGGAACTTAATGATACAGAAGAAATCTATGAAGGAAATATTTTGGGAAGCTTAAAAAAAGAAGAATATACATCCAGATGCGTCTATCCATTTAATAGAATTGTGATAAATCCTTATGGCTTTGTTGTAGCTTGCACAGCTGACTTTCATAATATGCTTGAGATAGCTGATGCTAATAAAAATAAGCTAATTGATATCTGGAATAGCAATGAGTTTAAATATTTAAGAAGAAAGCATTTAAAACATGATTATGTTGGTTTATTTTGTGACAAATGTTTAAACAATAAGAACTGCAAACCAGAAAAATTAGTTAAAGCTTTTCAGCAAAATCTTTAAGCTAAATGAAACTAAAATCAAATATAGATTCATTAATAAGAGTTCAAACATCTGAAAACAGAGATGTAGTAAATGGATTATTATTGGATAGAAATGAAAGAGTTGAAAGTTTTAATGACAATACTTACAAATCAATTTTAAAAAATATATCGAGATTTTCTCTTAATGCTACTCCAGATATTCAGAATTTATATAAAAAAATTTCGAAATTTTTTGGCATAAAAAAGGAAAATATCTATATAGGACAAGGCATTACCGAGCTAATGTCTCACCTTATTTTCTCACTAGTAGAAAAAAATCAAGAAGTGATTGTATTAGATCCAACTTATCCAATGTATGACGTTTTATGTAAATTGCATGGAGTTAAACTTAAAAAATGGAAGTTTAATAAGAATTTATCTTTAGATTTTAAAGATTTAAAAAAAATTGTAAGCAAAAAAACTCGAATAATTTTTTTAGTTAATCCGAATCTTCCAATCGAATATGAGTTTGATAAAAAGATTAAAAAGGATATTTATGATTTTTGCTTAAAAAAAGACATTATACTTGTGTACGATGAGGCTTATTATCATTTTGGTTCAAAATCTGAAATTAAAAATGCGGCAAAAAATAAAAATCTTATAGTTATGAGAACATTTTCAAAAGCATGGGGCTTGCCAAGTATTAGACTTGGATTTTTGGTAGCTAACAGGAAGTTATGTAAGTATGTTTCAAAGTGTAGATCACTTGTAGAAACTAACGCACTGTCATATCAGATAGCAATGTGGGCATTAAGTAATAAGAAAATTTTAAATAACCATGTTTTGCAGATCAAGAAAGGCTCAAATTATATTCAAAATAACTTGAAAAAATTAAACCTATTTTTCAAAGGTGGAAATGTAACGAATGCAATTTTAATAAAATTAAAAAATAAAAAAGAAACAGATAAATTGAGATTATTTATGAGAAAAAGAAAAATTTACATTAGGACAAATTTTAGGGATAGTATTGAAGATTGTATAAGAATAAGTTTAGGGCCAGTCAAGAAAATGAAAAAGTTTATGAAAGTTTTTAATTACTGGCTAAAAATAAAAAAATGAACAGTCAAATAGATATTGTTCAATCATCATTAATTCTTAAATCTAAAAAATATTTATCTGAATGTAAAAAAAAAGGTATCGAAATTACGTCTAGTCCATTTTGTGATCTTACTACATGGATAAATAGCATAGGTTATCAAAAGGTACTTTTAATTAATAATAATAAATTTTTAAGTAAAAATTATATTAAATATTTTTTTTTAGAATTTTTAAACGTTGGTAGGTTTAAATTTAATTACAATATTTATCCAAACAATTTATATAAAAAAAAAAAAATTAATATTATTTACTCTTATTCTTGGAAAGAAAATTTTAAGAATAATATTTTTTATGATAATTATTTTAAAGTAAATTCTCAAGACAGTAATTTTTTTTTTATATTAATCTCAATTGATGGTTTTTTACCAAAGAAAATCAAAAATTGCTTGATAATAAAAAGAACCAAGACTTTATTTAATCCAATAATTTTTTTAAATCATTTAATTAAAAAAGTTTTTTGTAAAAACTTTTTTCACAGATTTAATTCTACCAATATTTTTAATGAATTTATTCAAAATATTTTTGAGAAAGAAGTTCCAAAAAAAAAAGCAAATATTTTAATACCATATGAGAGTAGGCCTCATCAAAATGCATTAGTAACAGCAGCAAAAAAAAAAAACAATAATAACAATATATTATGTTATTTGCATAATATGCCTTGGCCATTTCAATTAGATATGATCTACAAAGGAGTTAAGATTGATAAATTGTTAGTCTGTAGCAATATTCAAAAAGAAGTTTTTAAAAATAATTATTTCTGGCCCAAAAAATTTTTAAAAACAATTCCATCCTTAAGATTCAATGAAATAAGGAATAGAAAAAAAACTATTTTTTTGCCATTTGATCTAACAGAGAATAATCAAAAGCTTTTAGAAGGTTTTAAAGTTTTAATATCTAAAATTTCTTTTGATATAAAAAAATATAAAATAAGTATTCATCCACTAAAAAAATTTTCAAAGAATCATATAAATTTAAAAAAAGAATTATTAACAATTATTAAAAAATCTAAAAAAAATAACACTAAAATGAAAATCCTTGATCCAATAATATTTTCGCACCCTGGTGGTACAGCTACCGAATGTCTACAAGTTTGCAATTCCGTTTATCACATAACATCTGACAAATTACATGTTTTTAGTAAAAGAATTTGGAAATCAATTAAAATTCTTAAAATAGAGAAAAATGTATATAAGTATGATTCTAGAAATACTAAATTCCTTATTTTAGACAAAAAAAAAAGTATAAAAAATATTATATGAACAATGTTTCAAAAACTATATTGATAACTGGAGCTGGTAAGGGAATAGGTGAGAAGACTGTTTATCTCTTTCTTTCAAAAGGTTATTTTGTTTATGCATTAATAAAAAATAAAAAGGATAATATAAAATTTAAAAAATACAGAAATATTAAAATAATAAATGGTAACGTCAATAACTATAAATTAATTGAAAAAATTTTTACTAGCTCAAATAAAGATAATAAAATTATCACAGGTTTAATTAATAATGCTGGAATAAGACTAAGAAAAAAATTTCTTGATATTAGAGATAGAGATTTAAATGATGTGTTCAAGACAAATTTTTTTTCTATATTTAAAATAATGCAATTATTTTCAAAAAATTTAATAAAAAAAAAATTATCAGGGTCAGTTGTAAATATTTCATCAATTGTTGGTCAACAAGGTTTTGATGAATTATCTTCATATGGATCTTCTAAAGGTGCATTAATTTCACTGACAAAATGTTTTGCGGTTGAAATGGCAAAAAAAAAAATAAGAGCAAACTCTATAAGTCCAGGATTTACAAAAACATCGTTTTTTAAATTGTTTAAAAAAGATAAAAAAAAATTATATCAATGGACATTGAGTCGTATTCCTCAAAATAGATGGGGTGAATCTCATGAAATTTCTGAATTAATTTATTTTCTAATTTCGGAAAACTCAAATTATATAACTGGTGAAAATATAAATATTGATGGGGGCTGGTCAAGTGCCTAACAAAGTTTTGGGTTTAATTCCAATAAGATATAATTCAAGAAGACTTCACGCCAAAGCTTTACTGTATATAGATAACTTACCAATGATTGTTCATGTTTATAGAAGGGCAAAAATGTCTAAACTATTAAGTGATGTTATAGTTTGTTGTGAAAATAAAAAAATATACAATGTTTTACAAAAGCATAATTGTAAAACAATTTATACCTCAAAAAAACACAATAATGGAACTGAGAGAATAGCTGAGGGCTATAAAAAAATAAAAAAAAAATATGATTTAATTGTTGATATTCAAGGAGATGAACCATTAATAAACCCAAGACAAATTGATCAGGTAATTAAGTTTCACCTAAAAAATTTAGACTCAGACATAGTTGTACCATCATTAAAAACACCTGTGAGTGAAGATGAAAATATTGTTAAAATAGTAAAAGATATCAATTTAAATGTTTTATATATTTCAAGATCTAAAGTTCCATATGGATTTAAAAAAAAAAATAAATTTTTAAATAAACACTTGTCAATTATATCATTTAAACCTAAAGCCTTAATAAAATTTGCAAACTCAAAAAAAATGTTTTTAGAAAAAATTGAAGGTGTTGAACTTCTTAGGGCTTTAGAAATAGGTTTAAAAATTAAATCACCAACTTTTTATGGTGATAGTTTTGCTGTGGAAGTCAAAAGAGACTATATAAAAGCAAAAAATTATATTAGAACAGATAAATTTTATAAATTTTACAAGTAATAAAAAATGAATATTAACTATAAAGTTGAAGATGAGTTTTTCAAGGTAACGTTCTGCCCAGATAATCAAGGATTAAACCTTAAAAAAAAAAATTATTCATATATGCAAATTTCAAAAGATTTGAAAAAACTTAAGCATGACCAAAAAGTTTTATTAGTTATAGATAAAAATATTAATCATAAAATTATAAAATACATAATTTATGATTTAAAAATATCATACCCAAATTTGAATGTATTATATGTACAAGGTAGTAAAAAAAATAAAAATCTTAAAACATTTTTTCAAATAATTGACAAATTATTTGACAAAAAGTTTACTAAAAATTCAGTCCTTATTTCATGTGGCGGTGGAGTGATTGGTGATGTATCAGGTCTTGCAGCATCTTTGTATCTTAGGGGCCTAAACTATTTTCATATACCTACAACTATGACAGCTATAATTGATAGCTGCATAGGTGGAAAAAATGGTATTAATTTCAAAAATATTATTAACTCAATTGGTACGTATTATCATCCAAAGAATGTTTATATTTCTAAAACTATAATTAATTATTTACCAAATAGAGAGTTTATTTCAGGGATACCAGAAATTATAAAATGCGGCTTGATAGATAAATCTAATCTACTTAAATACTTGAAAAAAAAAGATAAAATTATCGATAGAGATTTTTCATTTCTTTCAAAAATCATTAAAGATACATTAATTTCCAAAATTAAATTTTTTAAAAATGATGTAAAAGAAAAAAATAATAGATTAATGTTGAATTTTGGACATACCTTTGCACATGCAATCGAGTCATCATTAGATAAAAATTTAAATAATAAAAAAGAAATTTTAAGGCATGGCGAAGCAGTTGGGTTAGGCCTGTTGTGTGAAATTTATTACAAAAATGGGAAAAATAAAATTTATTATCAAATAAAAGATTTGTTAAATTTATACTCATTACCTACAAATCTTAAATCAATAAATATTAATAAAAATTTATTAAAAAATGAAATTTTTAAATTTATATTTTATGATAAAAAAAGAATTGGTAAATTTCCCAGATATGTAGATTTAAAAAAAATTGGTAAACCAGAAATTTCTGAACTGACAAATAATCAAAAAATAATTAAAACAGTAGAGAATGTTTTATTCAGTTAAAGACTTGAACATTTTTAGAAAAAAAATTGTTATTGTCACTGGCAATACTGGATTTAAGGGTTCGTGGCTTACATTATGGTTAAAATTATTAGGTGCTAGAGTAATTGGTGTTTCTTTTAATACTCCAACTAAACCATCTCATTTCCAGATAATAAATAACGATAAATCAATTAAAAATTATATTTGTGATATTAAAAATTTTAATGAGTTAAAAAGAATAGTATTGAAACATAAGCCAGATTTTTTTTTTCATTTAGCTGCCCAAGCATTAGTTAAAAAATCCTACACAGATCCATTATTAACATGGAATTCAAATTTATTAGGTACTGTAAATGTTTTAGAGTCTCTTAGATATTTAAAAAAAAACTGTGTTGCAGTTCTTATTACTAGTGACAAAAGTTACAAAAATTTAGAAATTAAAAGAGGTTATGTTGAACAAGATAAATTAGGAGGTTATGATCCATATAGTGCATCAAAAGGTGCAGCAGAATTTGCTATTCAATCTTATGTCAAATCATTTTTTGATAAAAAAAAGAATATTAAGATTGGAATCGCTAGAGCTGGAAATGTAATTGGTGGAGGAGATTGGTCAGCAGATAGGTTGTTACCAGATTGTGTAAGGTCTTGGTCTACTAATAAAAAAGTAAATATTAGAAATCCAAATTCAACGAGACCTTGGCAACATGTTTTGGAGGCATTGTCAGGTTATTTATTGTTAGCAGCTAAATTAAAATCACAAACTAGAATACATGGAGAAGCATTCAATTTTGGGCCAAGTCTTAATCATAATTATTCAGTTTTATCATTATTGAAAGAAATAAAAAAAATTTGGCCATCAATTAAATGGTCTATAAAAGATAAAAATATAAAATTTAAAGAATCTAGTTTACTTAAATTAAACTGTAATAAAGCTAGAAAAATTATAAATTGGAATAGTATTCTTTCATTCAAAGAAAATGTTAAAATGACAATAGATTGGTATAGATATTTTTATACTCATAAAAATTCTAAGTTAATAAAAAAATTTTCTGAGAAACAAATTATTGAATTTACAAAATTAATTAAAAGTAGATATATAAAATGAAAGTTGTAATATTAGCTGGAGGCATGGGTACTAGAATTTCTGAGTATACAAAAACATTGCCTAAGCCAATGATTAAAATATGTGGCAAACCAATAATTCATAGGATAATCGATCATTATATTAAATATGGTTATAAAGAATTTATTATTGCAATTGGATTTAAGGGAAATGTAATAAAAAAGTACTTTTCTCAAATTAAAATAAATAAAAATATTAAAATTCAACTAGTAAACACAGGTTTAAAAACAATGACGGGAGGAAGATTGAAGCGTTTAAAAAAACTTCTAAACGAGACTTTTTTGATGACTTACGGAGATGGTTTATCTAGCGTTAATATATTAAAATTAGTAAATTTTCATAAATCACAAAAAAAATTGTTTACACTAACTGCTGTTAGGCCACCAGCTAGATTTGGTGTCATCAAGTTAAAGAACAACTATGTAAAATTTTTTAGAGAGAAAAATAGTTTGGATGAAGGTTGGATAAATGGAGGTTTTTTTGTCGTAGAACCGGAATTTATAAAATATATTAAAAATGATAAGACCTTTCTAGAAAGAGAACCATTTGAAAAAATCACAAAAAAAAAACAATTTGTTGCATTCAAGCATAAAGGCTTTTGGCAATGTATGGACACAATAAGAGATAAAGAAATTTTAGAAAAAAAAATTAAAAACAAAGAGCATCTTGAAAAAAAATAGAATTCTTATTACAGGTGGAACAGGATTTATTGGTTATCATCTTGCAAAAAAATGTTTAAATTTAAATTGGGTGGTTGATAGCATTTCAACTAATCCTCCATTAAAAAAAAGAAAACTAAAAAAAGTTAAATATTTAAATATAGATATTTCAAAAAAAAAAAAGTTATTTAATAAACTATCTAAAAATTATGACTACATTGTTAATTTAGCTGGGTATGTTGATCACTCTGATAAACAAAAAACTATGAAAAGTCATTTTAATGGATGCAAAAATTTAGCAATGTTTTTTTCAAATAAAAAAATTAAAAAATTTATACAAATTGGTTCAAGTATAGAATATGGAAAATCAAAATCTCCTCAAAAAGAAAATAAAAAAAATTTACAAAAGTCATATTCTATCTATGGAAAAGCTAAACTTTTGAGTACAAAATTTTTACTAAATTTAAATGAGAAATATAATTTTCCTGTAACGATACTTAGATTATATTTAGTATATGGACCTTATCAGGACACAAATAGATTGATCCCCATTACAATAATGAATGCTATTAATAATAATAAATTCAGTTGTTCCAAAGGTAATCAATTGAGAGATTTTTTGTATGTTGATGATTTAGTAAATTTAATAATTAAAGTTTTGAAAAGTAAAAATTTAAATGGTGAAATAATTAATGTTGGATCAGGAAAACCCATAAGTGTAAAAAAATTAATTTTAAAAATTTGTAAATTATCCAAGGGGGGATATCCTCAATTTGGCAAAATTAGTTTAAGAAAAGATGAAATATTAAATCTTTATCCAAATTTAACAAAGATAAAAAAGAAAATTAAATGGTCCGCTAAAATAGATATAGAAAAAGGTTTAAATAAAACAATCAATTATTTTACATCACTATAATGAAAAAACTATTTCTAATTACAAATGATAAAATTTCGGGTAAAAAAAACAAATATACTTCAAATAATGATTTAGATAATATTATATCATGTTTAAATGATGATTATAATCTCCAACTAATTTGCAGAAAAAGTTCAAAAAAATTTGAATATTTAATAGATGAAAAATTTAATTTTTGTAAAATTTTAGATATAAAAGAAAAAAAAATTAATATTTTTATGATTTCTATCACACCCTACAATTTTTTTTGTTTATTGAAACTAATTTTATTAAGAAAAAAATTGAAAGGTTTTGTTTTTTTAAGGAGTGATGGTTTTTTAGAATATAAAATTCGTTATGGAATTTTTGGATATTTTTTATATTTTTTGATGTTTTGTGTAATAAAAAAAAGATTAAAAATCTTATCAGTTTCAAAAAAATTTAAACATGTTAATGTTAAAAAGACTCTTCACCCCTCTGAATTGACTAGCTCTTGGTTGAAAAAAAAAAAGTTAACAAAAAGATTTAAAGCTGATTTTCTATATTTAGGCAGATTTAAAAAAGAAAAAGGAGTGGATTACCTAATCGATATTTTTAAAAAAAATTTTTACAAATTTAAATTAAAGGTTGTTGGGACTGAAAAAAGATATATTAAAAAAGAATATTATAGCAAAAACATAAATTTTATAGGTCCTATAAATAATCAAAAAAAATTGATAGAATTGTATGATACTTCAAAGATATTCATTCTTCCATCTTATACAGAAGGTTTTCCAAAAGTAATTTCGGAGTCTCTTGCTAGATTGAGGCCAGTAATTATTTTTAACGAAATTAAACATGTTTTAAATAATAGAAAAGGTATTTTTGTCTGCAAAAGAGATGTAAAAAATATAAATAAAATAATTAATTTCATTTTGAATAATTATAAAAATATAGAAAAAATGATAAGTAAAAACAAACTTTACACAAAAAATAATTTTAAAAGAGAATTATTGAATTCAATTCAAAATGAATTTACAAATTAATTTACCAAAGTTATTATTTGGATATGGATTAAGTATTTTTCCATTGTTACTTTTGAGTGGACCATTAATTTCAGAATTATTTTTGTTTTCAGTAACTTTTTTTTCTATATTTTATATTGTAAGACAAAAAAATTTTATTTATTTTAAAAATAAATTTTTTATTTTTTTTTTATTTTTTTATTTATCTACTGTTTATTCAACCTTATTGAATTATTATAGTTTAGATAGTTCATTAGGAGGTTTGTTCTATTTCAGAATACCGTTATTTGCCATTTCGATTTGGTTTATTTTGAATAATTTTAATGTTTTTAATAAAAAAACAATTTTTTTCTATAATCTATTTTTTTTATTAATAATTTTTGACTCATTAACTCAATTTTATTCAGGACAAAATTTATTAGGTAATGAAATAATATCGAAACGAATTTCTAGTTTTTTTGGTGATGAGCTTATTTTAGGGGGTTTTATAACAAGAATCTTACCAATTTTTTTCATTTATTTAGTTATGAATGATCTTCTAAATAAAGAAAAAATAAATATTTATTATTTATTATTAACATCTTTTCTTTGTTTTATTGTTTATCTATCGGGTGAAAGAACATCTTTTGCTTTATTAATTTTATTTTTTTTTACGTTATTTTATATTTCAAAGTATTTGAGGAAATCAATTGTAATAATAACTGTATTTTTTTTAATTTTATCATTTGTTTTACCAAGTTTAAAAAATTCTAATGAAATTAATCCAGCAAATAGAATGTTTTCTAAATCGTACAATCAAATATTTGGTAAAGGAGAGGAGCAATATGAAAATCATAAAAAAAAAATTTTTAAAAAAATATATATTTTTTCACATGACCACCATGGTCACTACTTGCTTTCTTATAGAATATTTAAAGATTACAAGATATCAGGAACTGGCATAAAAGGTTTTAGGTATTTGTGTAGAAATAAAATTTATACTCTTGAAAATCCAGCATTAAAAGTTTTTAACGATGGTTGCTCAACTCATCCACATAATACCTATGTACAAATATTAGTGTCAAATGGATTGATTGGTTTTCTTTTAATATTATTTGCTTTTTTTTATGTATTAAGAGAAATATTTTTATGTAAAAAAAAAAATAAAGGTCAAACATTTTTTGATAAAAATGAAATTGCAAAAGCAATTGCAATTTCTGCTATTTTTATAAATATATGGCCATTAATTCCAAGTGGAAATTTTTTTAATAATTGGTTATCAATGTTATATTTTTATCCTATAGGATTCTATTTATACTTTAAGCATATAAATGAAAAAAAAATTAGTTAGTATTATTATAAATTGTTTTAATGGTGAAAAATATCTTTCAAAAACATTGGCCTCAGTTTTAAATCAAAAATATCAAAACTTTGAAGTGATATTTATAGATAATTGTTCAACAGACTCTAGTGCAAAAATATTTAAAAATATTAAAGATAAGAGGTTCAAATATTTTAAAACAAAAAAAAAAATTAAACTTTATGCCTCTCGAAATTTTGCATTAAAAAAAGCCAATGGGAATTATATTGCTTTTTTGGATTGTGATGATTGGTGGTATGAAAATTTTTTAAGTTCTAGAAAAAGTTTTTTTTCTTCATCAGATAAATATGGTTTTTGTTTTTCAAATTATCTACACTATCACCAAAATAGAAAGAAATTTAAAGTTTTTTTGAGGAAAATATTACCTTCAGGTTTTATTCTTAGTGATTTATTAGATAACTATTTTATTAAAATTAGTACTGTAATAATTAAAAAAAAATTAATAAAATTTTATAAATTTAATCCCTATTATAATATTATTGGTGACTATGATCTTATGGTAAGAGTTTCTCAAAAATTTAAAGCAATGGCCTTTCAAGAAAAATTAGCTGTAATTAGATTTCATGAAGACAATTTTACTCACAATAATAGAAAAATGTTTTATAATGAATATAAAGTATGGATTAATCAGCAAGACTTTAATAATAAAGTTTTTAAGAAAAATAAAGTTCAATTATTTCAAAGATTAGAATATTTAAGGTTAATATATTTAGTTTTGCACAAGAAAAACCTAAAATTGTTTTTTGATATCATAAAATTTCCATCATTAATGTTTAAACTTAAGTTGCTAATCATTTATCTTCTACCAGAATTCATTATAAGATTTAATTACAAATATCTGTAATTTAATATTTTATTTATAAAAGAAATTCTGTTAAATAAAAATAATGAATTTACTGTTCTTATTTTTATTTATATCTTTATTTAACTCGATTATTTTTTTTAAATTTGAAACTTTAACTAGTAATTTTATTTTTTTTGATAAACCTGATGGTAAATTAAAAAAACACAATAAACCAGTTTCAATAATTGGTGGCTTAATAATACTGTTAAATTTATATTTGATCATTTTTTTTCTCAAAATTTTAAATTTAGATAATACAATTTTTGAGAATAATTTTTCTTATATAATGTTAACTTTAGGTACTCTTTTTTTTATTGTGGGTTTTATTGATGATTTAAAAAATTTGTCACCTAATATTAAATTAATTTTAATTATAGCTTCTGTTTCTTTAGTTACAATTTTTTTTCCTGAGATTAAATTAGAACTAATTAAAATTTCATTTTTAAAACACAATTATTCTTTTGAAAATTTTTCATTTATTTTTATTATTTTGTCGTTCTCACTATTAGCAAATGCTTTAAATATGTTTGATGGTATTAATTTACAGCTTATTAGTTTTACTTTATTTGTTTTTGTAATATTTATATTAAAAGGTTTTTTACCCATATTCTTTAGTTTAATTTCAATTTGTCTTATTTTATTAGGATTATTAAATTATCGTAACAAAGTTTTTATAGGTGATGGAGGATGTTATTTAATTAGTGTTATAATTGGATGTTCATTTATTTACCAATATCAAAATTTTGATAATTTTTTTTTTGGTGATGAAGTGTTTATTATATTGCTTATCCCAGCTTTAGATATGTTGAGATTATTTATATTTAGAATAATTAAATCAAAACACCCATTTAAAGGTGATTTAAAACATTTACATCACTTAGTTGATAAAGTTACAAAAAATAAAAATTTTACAGTTATAATAACTATAAGCTTATCTATGTTTCCATCAATATTGATGATAACAGGGTTAGAGACATATTTTATTTTAGCTTTAAACTTTATAATATATTTAGTCTTAATTTTATTTTTGGAGTATAAATTAAAATTATGAGATTTCTTGTAACTGGTGGAGCAGGTTATATAGGAAGCACAGTCTGTAATCTTTTATTAGATAGTGGTCATGAAGTAAATATTTTAGATAATTTATCAACGGGAAAAAAAAAAAATATTCCAAGAAAAGCAAATTTTTTTAAAGTAAATATTAGTGATGTAAAAAAAATAAAAAAAATATTAATAAATAAAAAAATTGATATAGTTATTCATTTCGCAGCTTTTGTTGATAATTTAGAGTCTATAAAGAATCCAAATAAATATTATCAAAATAATTATGAAAATGGCAAAATTTTTTTTCAAACATGTATAGAAAATAATATAAAAAAATTTATATACTCTTCTACAGCAGCTGTTTATGGAAATAATAAAAAAAAAGTTAATGAAAGTGATATATTAAAACCAATTTCACCTTACTCAAGGTCTAAACTGAAATTAGAAAAATTTTTAGATAGAAAAAAAAATAAAATAGACTGTATTATATTGAGATACTTTAATGTTGCTGGAGTAGAGAAAAAATTTAGATGTGGTTTTGATATTCAAAGGGGACAAAATTTAATTTTAAAGTTATGTGAAGCTTCAATAAAAAATAGAACATTTATGATTAATGGAAATAATTACAAGACTTCTGATGGAACAACAATAAGAGATTATATACATGTTGAGGATCTAGCAAAAATTCATCTTCTAATAGCAAAAATACTTTTTAAGAACAGAACATTTAAGGTTTTTAATTGTGGGTATGGCTATGGTTTTTCAGTAAAACAAATCTTAGATCAATTTTCATTAGCTTCAAAAAAAAAAGTGAAATTTAAAATAGGTAATAGAAGACCAAAAGATATAATTATTTCTATAGCTGATAATAAAAAATTAAATAATTTTATCAAATGGAAACCTAAATATAACAATTTATCACATGTGGTAAAATCATCATTGAAGTGGTACAAAAAAAAGTCAAATATTTAATTATCTTTAATATGAAATTTTTAAGTTTGAAAAAAAAAATTATTTTTTTAGTTATCATAATTTTTGTTTTATGTGGTGTTTATCTTTTTTCAATTGTAAGTGATATTGTCAGACATGGATATGATAAACAGAATAAGATTATTTTATTTGTAAAATCTATAATTTCACCTCACTATGTCAAAATAATAAGAGATAATTTTTTTATTATACCCAACCTTAAAGCAAAAAATGAATTTTTAGAATTACAAGTATTAAAATATGAGCAGGGAAATGAAGGTAAAAAATTTGACACTCAATATTTTGAATTAAATAACACAAGTTATGAGGCAAATTTCTTTTTTTTACCTTTTAAAAGATTAGATACAAAATTAGGGTGGAATGCAGAGGTAAATTCCCTTAGAGCACATTATGCTGAAATCAAAAACACACTTGTTTTTTCAATTTCTGGGGAAGGAAAAACAGTTTATTTCGATAAAGATAATCTTTTAAAAGATAGTTTAAATTACAAAGATTTGCCAAATAATATTAATAAAATCTTAAATGAAAATAATTATCAATTATACGGTATAAGAGATTTGTATTTTCAAAATAATCAAATTTTTATTTCTATGATGGTCAAAAATGAAAATGGCATTACTATAAATTTATACAATGCTGACTTAAATTTTGACAAGATAGTTTTTAAACTTTTTTTTGAAACAAAAGAATATTGGAAAGACTACAATGTTTTTTCTGGAGGAAGGTTAGAAAAATTTAAAGATAATAAGATATTATTTTCTGTAGGCTTTGCAAAAAATTATGAAGCTCCTCAAAATAAAAAATCATTATTAGGAAAAATTATTGCAATTGATTTAAATACTAAGAATTATGAATTAATTTCATACGGTCATAGAAATCCCCAAGGTTTATACTTTTATGAAAAAAAAAATATTATCATTAATTCAGAACATGGACCAAAAGGTGGTGATGAAATTAATTTCAATTTTTTGGATTTGAAAGAAGACAAAAACTTTGGCTGGCCTAGAGTTTCTTACGGAAGTGCTTATTCAGGGGAATCTAAACTATTCGAGTCAGATACTTTTAAGAGAAGCCATAAAGAACTTGGATTTATTGAACCTATAAAATATTACGATCCTTCTATTGGAATAAGTGAAGTCGTATATTTAGAAAAAAATTCTTTTTGTGAGTTCAAATGTCTTTGGGTCTCATCTCTTAGAGCAAATTCAATATTTTACCTAGATATTGATGATGATTTTAATAAATTAATTTCAAAGGATAGAATTTTTCTTGAGGGCAATAGGATTAGAGATATTGATTATGACAAAGATTTGGAATTAATAATTTTAGTTAGTGAAAATATTCCTGCTTTGATCACAATTAGTAAAAAATTAGATTAAAATTATTATTAGAAAAATTGTTTAATCTTAGATAAGTTTTTAATTAATATTGTTTTGATTAAATTAAGATTATATTTTTTCATAATACGCAAATCTTCAATTATTTTTATAATAATATTTTTAATATTTTTATTACTAGCTCCTCCAGATCTCATTTTAACAGTAACTTTGTTAAGAAAAAAAAATTTTAATTTATCTTTTCTAAATAATCTGATCATAAATTCATAATCTGATGAAATTTTTAAACTTTCATCATAAAAACCAATCTCACTTAATAAATCCTTTTTAATAAATAATGTAGTGTGAGGGGGCATCCAGCCATTGTTAATTTTTTTATTTATTTCTTTATTTATTAGAACTCCCTCTTGTAAATTTGAAAACCATTTTCTAACAATTCTGTTTGTATTATTTTTTTTTGTATAATAAATATTAGAAAATAGAACATCTAAATTTTCTTCAAAAAACTTTTCTGTAATTATTTTAATTACCTTATTATCCATTAATTTATCATCTGAGTGGAGAATGCCAATTATATGACCATTTGCCATTTTCATACCTTCATTTAGCGCACCATAAATACCAGAACCTTTTTGTTGATGTATCCTTAAATTTTTTCTTCCATATTGTTTGATTATAGAAATAGTCCTATCTAGAGAATTTTTATCTATAATTATATGTTCAATATCTTTGTGAGTTTGTGAAAGAATTGATAGACAACAATCTTTGATTGTCTTTTCACTATTGTTTGTACATGTTATAAGACTTACTTGCATTATATGAATAAAATGAATACAGAATATATAATTTAATAAATAATCCAAATGAAAAAAAAAGTAGCCTTAATTTTTGGTGTCACTGGGCAAGATGGCGCTTATTTATCTAAATTTTTATTAAAAAAGAAATATAAAGTTTTTGGAGTAAAAAGAAGATCATCGATAATTAACACTCAAAGAGTTGATGATATTTATAAAGATATAAATTCACCATCAAACTTTGTCCTTTACTATGGTGATCTGACTGATTCTTCATCTATTTTAAAATTGATAAAAAAAACTAAACCAAATGAAATTTATAATCTCGCTGCTCAATCTCATGTTCAGGTCTCTTTCGAAGTTCCAGAATATTCCGCAGAAGTAAATAGTCTTGGAACTCTAAGAATCTTAGAAGCAATTAAAAATTTAAAATTAGAAAAAAGTGTGAAATTTTATCAAGCCGGAACATCAGAAATGTTTGGTAAAACAAAAGACAGATTTCAGAGTGAAAAAACACAATTTTATCCAGCAAGTCCTTATGGTGTTTCTAAATGCTTCGCACATTGGATAACTGTAAATTATAGAGAAGCCTACAATATATTTGCATGCAATGGAATTTTATTTAATCATGAAAGTCCCATTAGAGGTGAAACCTTTGTTACTAAAAAGATTATTCAAGGTTTAATTAAACTAAAAAACAATAATCAAAAAAAATTATTTTTAGGAAATCTATATTCCAAGAGAGACTGGGGTCATGCCAAAGATTACGTTGAAGCAATGTGGAAAATGTTACAACAAAAAAAACCAAATGATTACGTTATTGGGACTGGCAAAACTTTTACAATAAAAGAATTTGTTAATAAAGCAGCAAAAAAGATTGGTTTTAAAATTAAGTGGGTAGGCAAAGGTATTAAAGAAAAAGCAATTAATACTGAAAATGGAAAGGTTTTGATTGAGTGTAAAAAAAGATATTTTAGACCTGTTGAAGTTGATTATTTGAAAGCTAATGCACAGAAAGCAAAAAAAATACTCAAATGGTCATCGAAGATATCTATAGATGATTTAATCGATGAAATGATAGAGCATGAAAAAAATTCATCATGATTACTAATCATAGCAGGATATTCATAGCTGGTCATAAAGGTATGCTCGGCTCATCTGTTTTAAGAAAATTAAAAAAAAAAGGATATAAAAACTTAATTACAATTGATAAAAAAAAATTAGACTTAAGAAACCAAGCTTCAGTTAAAAAATTTTTTAAAATCAAAAAAATTGATGCAGTAATTATTGCTGCAGCAAAAGTTGGTGGAATAAAATCTAATATGAATTATCCTGCAAATTTTATTAATGACAATCTACAAATTCAAACTAATTTAATTTCATCAAGTTATGAAAATAAAGTAGAAAAATTAATTCTTTTTGGATCAAGCTGCATATATCCAAAAGATTTGAAAAAACCCATTAAAGAAAACCAGATATTGACTGGCGAGCTTGAGAAAACTAATGAAAGTTATTCAGTGGCAAAAATTGCTGGTATTAAAATGATAGAAGCTTTTAACAAACAATACAAAACAAAATATTTATGTTTAATGCCATGTAATCTTTTTGGACCAAATGATAGTTATGATTTGCAAAATTCTCATTTTATACCTGCGTTAATTAAAAAGATATTTATTGCTAGTAAAAAGAAAAAAAATAAATTTATTGAATTGTGGGGCACGGGAAAACCTTTAAGAGAAGTTTTGTATGTTGATGAGGTAGCAGATGCTTGTGAATTTTTTTTAAAAAAAAGAGTTAATTCCAGTTTAATAAATATTGGCTCATCAGTTGAAATGTCAATTAAAGATTATGCTATTAAAATTAGAAATAAAATTGACCCAAATGTTTTAATTAAATTTGATAACAATAGTCAGTTAGATGGTGTTAAAAGAAAAAAACTAAACATATCATTGGCAACCCAAAATGGCTGGAGAGCTAAAATGGACTTTTCAACAACCCTAGATAAAACTATTAAAGATTTTATAATCTCTCACAGATAAAACTCTATGATTTTTTTTCAAATATTTATATTTGTCGTGAGTATTGTTTTACTTTCATTTTCAATTTCTGGTTATGGAAAATTAATTAATTCAAAGATTAAAAATAATTTTTTCTTAGATATATTTTTAGGTTTTATAGTTATTTCATTTATTATAACGACGTTACATTTTTTTTTAAATATAAACCTTATAATAAGTTTTTCGATACTCACATTTGGATTAATTCTTTTTTTTTATAAAAAGAATTTATATTTTTCAGAATTGTTGAAAAAAAAAAATATTTTTAGCTTAGTTGTATTTTTTATATTCATTCCGATGTTTTTATCTCAAAAATATCATGAAGATTTTGGGTATTATCATCTTCCATACGCACTTGGATTCCTTGAAGAAAAAATAGTTTTTGGTTATGCAAATATTGATAAATCTTATGTTTATAATTCCATATGGCTAAATCTTTATTCAATTTTTTTTTTATACGATAAAAATTTTGATTTTTTAACTGTCCCGTCTTATTTGCTATTTTTAGCTTTTATTTTATTTTCAGTTAATCAAATTATTACAAATAAAAAAAAATCAATTAGTGATTATTATTTAATTACAATATTATTTTATTTTATTTTAAAATTTACAAGAATTTCTGAGTTCGGAGTTGATTTACCTTCTATAATTTTTTCTATTTTGGGTATCTATTATTTTATGAAATTTTCCGAAATAAATTCAATTAAAGAAAAAAAAGAATATTTCTTTTTGACAATAATTTTTTCTATATTTGCAATATTAATTAAATTAAGCACTCTTCCAATTATTATACTTCCATTGTATATTTTTTTTAAAAATTATAAGTATCTTAAATTTTCTATTCTTAATTTTAAATATTTTTTTGTTATATTGTTATTTACTACATATTTTATTCAACAATTTATTTATACAGGGTGTTTTATTTTTCCAACAAATTTAACTTGTTTTGAAGTGAGTTGGTTTAATTCTGAATATTTAAAGTTATCTAAGGAATTAGAATTAGTTAATAAAAGTTATTTTCAAGAAGCTAAAAAAACTTACTCACCAGAACAATATCTTAATAATTTTAACTGGTTATATTTTTGGATAAAAAGAAATTTTATTGAAATATTAGAACATTTTTTAACTATCATAATACCATCTCTATTATTTTTATTTTTTTTAAAAAAAGAAAATAAAATTAATAATATGTTTAAAGAAAAAGTAGCTCTTTATATTTTATTATTTGTCAGTCTAATATTTTGGCTTAATTTCTCTCCAGTTTATAGATTTGCGATTCATTTATTTGCTACATTAATTTTTATTATAATATCAGGTATTTTTTTATATAAAAAGTTTTCAAAAAAAGTTTTTATAATTTTTGTTGCTATATTTGTTTCTTTTAGTTTCTCTAAAAATATTATTAGACTAAATAGCGTCGAAAGTATTTATTTGGGTATTCAAAAAATAAATAATAAATATGTTTTAAATAAATCAATTACTAATGAATTTGCTAAAGTTTTTTATCCTGATGTAAAAAATAATTTTAAGAACGGATGGCAAGGAAGACTTTGTTGGAATACACCATTTATTTGCTCTTATAATAAACTGGAAGTAAGCAAAAAAAATG
>Ga0209425_10001811_pt1 | contig 24682 bp, 27 predicted proteins | sample COG_05_FD_184749 | JGI IMG/M metagenome (GOLD analysis project Ga0209425, IMG submission 184749) | Pelagic Microbial community sample from North Sea - COGITO 998_met_05 (SPAdes) (version 2) | ecosystem: Environmental > Aquatic > Marine > Neritic zone/Coastal water | place: Helgoland, sampling...
CGGACCGTTCGATTGGTGGAGTAGCAGGAAAGAGGTACGCTGAAATGGACAAAACCAAGTTTGGTGGAGCCAACAAGTCCAAGAGGAGGTCTAGCGGAAAGTCCGTTGGGACCATGAAGGGCGTAAAAAAATACCCGGACCATCGTCCTGTTAGTGGACGAAGGACAGGGCGCCGCAGATGACCCGCGAGGAGTTCTCATATCGGATGGTGTGCCTCGGAATGGTCGGGGCCGCCATCTGTATATTGCTTATGAAGTATGGCTAAGAAGAAGAACAAGATTTGCCCTGCGGGAATCGCATGGGCTAAGCGCACGTTTGATAAGTACCCCAGCGCGTACGCCAATATGGCTGCGAGCAAATATTGCAAAGACCCCAATTATGGCAAGTAAAGGATATGGCAAGCCGTGTACGGCTAAGGTGAAGGCTAAGGTTATGAAGCCCCGCAAGCCCAAGAAGAAATGAGCGACAGGAAGCAGACGCGCCGAGCACGGCGCTCTTTCAAGAAATCTGGCATCCTTAAACAGGGCCCTGTTGCTGAGTATGGCGGCAAGACCCACAAGGTTAAGTTGGTCAAGGACAACCCCGCTATTCGACTTGGCGCCGCCAAGGGTCGTGACATCCCTTTGCCAAAGAGCAAGTAATGGGTGAGCTCAAGAAATGGCGCGACGAGAAGTGGGTGCGCATCGGTACCGATGGCAGCATCAAGGGCGAGTGCGGCACGAGCAAGAATAAGAAGAACCCGGACCGGTGCTTGCCCTTGGCTAAGGCGAAGAGCATGACCAGAGCCGAGCGTGCTGCTACGGCTAAGAAGAAAAAGAAGGAAGGCAAGCGCAAGCAGTTCGTCCCTAACACCCCCTCCGCACGAGTTAGTCGTAAATAACTATTTTTGAGTATGACAAGACAGCAACAAATTTTAGAGTGGGTCAAGGCTCGCCACGAAGCAATCCAACAGGGAAATCCCATTCCTCCCCGTCCGCCTAAGAATGAGACCAGCACTAGCTAAGGTTATTAAGTTTCTCAGCCGCAAGAGCGTCAAGCGCCTTGCGAGCTGGATTATCCCACGCATCGTAAAAAAAATCCGACGTGCCAATTCCAGACGGAACAAAATTCCACGGCGTCGCCTCTAGTGTCGACACCCTCGACCGGGGCAGCGCAACCCGCGACGACTTGCGCGACGCGTATACTATCGGAGATATTCGACAGACTTCTGCGGTACCTTTTTTTGTTACTGCCGTTCCGGACGGGAGCCTTACGTACTCCGAGCCTAATAACGTCATCGACGTCTCTTGGTCTGGCGGCTCCGGGACCTATGAGATTACTATCCCTACGGCTGTAGCCGCCGAGTACCGCTATATCCGTGTCGTCAACGACGGCACCTTCCCTCCGGGCGCGAGCCATAAGGTTGTCCTTCTGGCTTCTGGCGGCGGCACTATTGATGGCGACGTCGCGGGTTATGAGATTAACAAGGCATATAACGGTGTTACGCTCTGGTCCAACGGCACGGAGTGGATTGTGATACAGGCCAAATCACACTGATGGCGGACAAGAGTAAGATGAAGTGCAACTCGCCTACGCGGTCGGACCGTGCGGGCAAGAAAATGATGGTCAAGGCATGCTCTGGCGGCAAGGAGAAGCTCATTCATTTCGGCGCTAAAGGTTACGGCCATAACTACAGTTCTGCTGCGCGTAAGAGCTTCAAGGCTCGCCATAATTGTGACACTGCCAAAGACAAGCTCACGGCCCGGTACTGGGCGTGCAAGAAACTGTGGGGCGGCAAGGGCAAGAGCACCAAGAGCAGTCCCAAGGGACGAAAGGGAAAGTATTAACTTAGGGGCATGAAAGGTTTAGGCGACGCTGTCGAGAAGGTCACGAAGGCCACGGGAGTCAAGTATGTTGTAGACAAGGTGTCTCAAGCTACGGGCAAGGATTGCGGCTGCGGTCGGCGCAAAGACAGTCTAAACCGTCAATTCCCATTTGGTAAGTAATGGCATATCAGAAACTACAGGTCGAGCGTGCGCTTACGGTCATCGCCAGCGATACGATTAACATCCCGAATGTTGCTGGGCCTTCGGTTAGCGGCACCACCGATGGTGTTACGGCAAACAAGCTTGTTGACAGCACGGCTTCGTTCACCAGCAACCTACTCGGCTACATTGTGTACAGCGGCATTCAGGTAGCTACGGTTACGGCTGTTGACGACGCAAACACGCTTAGTCTCAGCGCGGACATTATGGCCAGCGGCGAGGCGTACACGCTCTACGCCGACGACAATAACGGTTGTGTGCTTTACGTGGGCAATACGGGCAACGTGCGCGTTTTGACCGCTGGCAACGACGATGTTACGTTTGTGGGCATCCCTGCCGGCGCTTTCGTTCCTGTTCAGGTCAAGCGTGTTTTCGCTACGGACACTGACGCCACGGATATTGTAGCCCTATGGTGATATGCCTATTCAGATAAGCATATCTAACTGCATTGGCAACGCATCATTAGTGGGTGGCGGACCGCCTCCCGCAGAAACTTTCTACCTTCTCCTTGAAGACTCAAGCAGAATATTATTGGAGGACGGCGTGTCCTTCCTGTTGACACAAGCGGCACCATAATGGCGGACCAGAAGATTACACAGCTACCAGCCCTTGCTAGTGCGGCGAACATTGACGTTATCCCCATCGTCGACATCGCTGGTAACGCTACCAAAAAGATTGAGGTACAAAACCTTGTCCCTACTGTCCCCACGTCAAACACTATTGAGGTCGGGACGCTTTTGGCTGCGGGCGATTATGGTATTGGTTCTGACCTTTTCGTTACTGCCACACAGGTGGTTACCGCTGGCGAGGGCTACGCGTATGGCGCCTCGGGCTGGGTTTCTTGTAACGCCACGAGCTTGGGCACCTCGGCCACGGGGCTTTTGGGTATTGCTACTTCTTCTGACGCAGCCGACGGCGTACTTATTCGCGGAGCTGTGTATTTGGCCACCGACCCCGGTGGCGCTGTTGGAGACAACGTGTACTTGAGCACCACTCCCGGTCAGCTAACCACCACTCCTGTTGCTTCTCCAAATAATGTATCTCGCGTTGTAGGGTACAAGCTTGCCACCAACACAATTTTCTTTGACCCATCCAAGGATTGGATTGAAATCAGCTAATCATGGCCAGTATATCAGGACAGAGTACAGCCAACATCGACCAAGTCGACGGGTTCTTCACCACTCAGGGTAGTGGTGCTTTCCCGAATGCAGTTCTTAGTTCGACGGGGACTCAAATAGCTTATGTCGGGTCGTTTAAGTACAACAACACTCTTAGTATTGATTTTACCCGGTCGCCTGTAGCCCCTTACACTTTTGTTTCTATGGCGGGGTCTGCTGCTTATGCCCAAGTAATGGGGGTAAGGGATGACGGCACCCTCTGGGTTTATGCAACTACGGGCTCTTGGATTAATCAGATGATTACCCCCGGAGGTAGTCTGAACCAGTGGTTTCAATACGGAACTGATACGGACTGGGAGCAGGTGGAAAATGCGCAAAACGGCTGGGGGTTTATTAAGAACGGGGAGTATTGGTATGTTGGCTATGGCCCCTTCGGCCTGAGGGGAGACGGCAGCACTACTACCATAGGTGCGCCGGTCATGTGCAATAACTCGTTCACTTGGACCAAGCTCGCGTTTGGGTCTACGCACGGAGCCCTTCTTAGTAGCACGGGTGAAGTTTATACCACCGGACAGAATAATGATTATGGTACCGGGTTAGGCGTAAACACCGGCACTACGACGACATGGACTAGGGAATCTTCCAGTCTTACTTCGGTGTCTGATATAAGCTGCGCCTATCGGACGCTGAAGATTATTGTCGCGGGAAATGTGTATACCACCGGGGCCAACAATTTTTTGAACTCCGGTCCACTCGTTGGCGGGGGGGCTATAAACGGTCCGCTCTTGTCCTATAACGGGGGAGACATAGATAAGATTTTTGCTGGACGGGATTTTACCGTGGGCTTTACTAGCTCCGGGGCCGTCCGTCATGCGGGCTCCGGTTTCGGGAAGCGCCTTGACAATATCTCCACCAACCTTACCGGGCAGACTGGCCAAGCTAACGAGCAGTTCACTCTGCTTACTGCTGCTGGCAACGGGTGGACTCATTTCGCCCCTTCCAACGTAACATCTTCAACATCTGTTTGTCAGATGGCGATTCAGAACGGAGAGGCTTACGCTAGTACTGACGCCTTATCCTCTATGTGGGACACTCCTGTTGTCAGCAAATATGGGCGTGTTGGGACATCTACGAATGTCGTACTTGTTTTCGCGGACTGGAACTCCACCTCCGGCGCTAACATGGGATTATCAATATCATGAGAGTTGAAGTTACCCCCGATACAGATTTTGAAGCAGGATGGACGGACCCTGAGGTCCCCAATATGTTTTTCACGTATGACCAGACCTCTATCGACGAGTGCGAGTATGACGAGGGGTCTTACTGGGCCACCTATCAGCCTTTGGTTTTAACTGAAGACAAGACCTTTACATACTTGTCCCCGTCGGGTCCTGTTACATTCACACTCCCTCCGGGGACATACGGACTAATCCCTTCATAATGCCTATACCTCCCGGAACAAAATTTCATGGCGTTGCTCCCGGCGTTGAAACAGAAAATAAAGGCTCATCAACTCGCAATGCCGAGCGTGATGCGTATACAATTGAAGAGTTTGGCGGTGGCGGCGGCGGCGTTTTTGACACCGATATTCTTTACAACCTAACTAACGGACACACGTTTGGTCGCCTTTCTGGCAATGGCACCTATCCAGTGGGGGAGTCGGGCATTACCGTCACTGATTTTATTCGTGACGTCTTGATTATGCAGAGCGCCACATTCAGCGCCACACCTATCCCGGCTTGGGAATACAACCTAACAACAATTGACATCAATGTTGTGTGGCAATATAGCGGGGGCGACAATGCAACTTTGGTTCGCCGAGTTAATGACGGTACTATCGAGGAATTGCAGACGGGCATCCCTCCGGGCAGCGGGTCTTTTTTAGACACGACCCTTCCTACGTTTCCTGAGTTTGTCATCAACTACGTTTACTACTATTTGAACGTATTTGATGCTGATGGTAATCAGCTTTTGCAGGATGTTGCTATTGCTACCCAGCAGGCATATATAGTGCCCGCTGTTACTACTACCGTTACAGCGGACAACAGCGGTAGGTCTCCTGACGAGACGGCTCTTATCCGCGAGTGGGGCAATGACTTGAGCTCCATTGAGGGTGTCGGCACTAAGATTTCCACTTATGTCCCGATGACAGAGCTTCGCGTATATCGCGGAAATACTGAGCTCTCCTCTGTTGTTATCACCGGAGACCCAAACAGCGAGACCCTCGTTGTCTCTGGAGACAACCCGGGCAGCCCTACTACCAACTTTGTTTATGCAACTGAGGTTTCTGACACACAGAGCGATAACGACGGTTTGCAGTTCGCCAATAAAAGCACTGACCAAACCGTCTCTATGCGACCTCCAATGCTGTTTGTTGGAACTTCTGACACTGGTTCTAGCCCCAGTATTGCTCAGGATATTTACGATTCTTACAGCACACCCACAGACGGGTACTTCAGGTTGTTCGAGGGGGAGTTTGCTGACACCTTCTCCACCCCGTCAAGCATGCAGAATTTCAGCAACTACGCTTGGATTCTTTACGACAGCTCCCTTGGTGACGAAGAGCTTCGTCAAGGCGGACCTACCGGTCCCATTGTAAACTTTGATGACTATGGGACCCATAGTGTTGTCAATGATTTCGGTGTAACTGTTTCTGTCCGACTTTTCCGGTCTCCATTTACTGGGCCATTTTCTACAGGGACAAACTTCTATATCTCATCTAATGGCTGAATTTCCAGACCTACTAATCAACCCGAATCCTAACGCTCCCACTCTGGACGCTTCGGGTAACCAAGTCCGTGGAATCAATATTTTTGAGACTACTGCTGAGCGGGACGCATTAAACATTACGGTTCGTATCCCGGGCGCTTTGGCTGTCATCAAAAGCTCTGATGAGCTTTATCAGTACACTGCCACCACCGTCGATGATACGGCTTGGCAAGACGCAAACAACTGGTTGGGAATCGGCTCTGCCGGTGGTGCTGGTGTACAGAACCTGAATAACCTCAACGGCAATGTCACCCTTACGGAAGGGACGAACATTACCCTTGATGTAATCACGGGCAGCAACGAGATTGAAATCTCCGCTGCTGCTGGCGGCGGCGTCACTGACGTTACGGGTGCGGCTCCTATTACGTCTACTGGCGGGAACACTCCTGAAATCGGCATCGACAACGCCACCCCTTCTGCCGACGGAGCCATGAGCGCGGCTGACAAGACTAAGCTCGACGATATCGATATCACCACCCCTGCGGCTGGCGAGGTCCTTATCTACGATAGCGTTGCCGGAGTCTTTGAGAACGCCACCCTTACTCAAGGGACGGGCATAAGCATCACCAACGGTGACGGCTCTATCGAAATCGCAGCTACGGGCGGCGGCGGCGTATCCTCCGTTGAAGGTCTTACTGGCGCCCTTACTCTCGCCGGTGCCGGCACGGTTGCGGTCACTGACAACGGCAACGAGACCATCACCATCACCGGTTCTGGTGCTACCGACCTCGATAGCCTTACCGATGTGACCATTAGCACACCGAGTGCGGGGCAGATTCTAATCAATAACGCCACGACGGGGCAATTTGTGAACGCCACCCTTACGGAGGGGACGAATGTCACCATCACAGAGGCAGATGGGAGCATCACCATCGACGCTGCGGGTACGGTTACTTCTGTCACTGTCGATGGCGGCACGGGCCTCACCTCTACGGGTAGTCCCATCACCGGCTCTGGCACCATTACTGTAGACCTTGACAACACGGCAGTGAGTGCGGGCGCGTATACCAACGCCGATATCACAGTCGACGCTCAGGGCCGCATTACGGCGGCTGCTAACGGTACCGGCGGCGGCGGCACCACTGGTGAGAAGCTAGACTTTACGGCACGCACCACTGCGTATGCTGCTGCCGGAGACCACGAGGGTACCGACCTCAAGATTGGCGGTGCCGCGAGCGTTACCGTGGGGACAGCATACTACTGGAACGGAGACTGGGCTGCTGCGGACAACACTGCTGTAGGCACCTCTACGGGTATGATTGCTGTGGCTACCGATACGGGTACGGCTGTAAACATGATGAAGGACGGCATCATCCAGCTTGCAGCTAACCCTGCCGGAGCTTCTGCTGGCGACGTCCTCTATGTCGGTACCAGCGGCGCCCTTACTATTACAGCCCCTACGGGCGGCGGAGACATAGTCCGGGTCGCCGGATATACTATTGATGCCGCCGGACTTATTTACTTTGACCCCAGTAATGACTGGATTGTTCTTGTGTAATGGGGTGTATTAAGAGAATAACGAATAAACCTACTGGCGTTGATAGTATAAGTTCTATCAATGGAACTCCCAGAGTTGATGCTGATTCATACTCTGGAGCTGACTTTTGCAGTGCCCCATTTGTTTTTTCAATTGATACAACTCTTGGTGACGCAACAAACACCTTCATAGTCCCTATGGGCACGCCCTCTCTTCCAACTCCAATGGTAATTGATTGGGGGGATGGCTCGCAGACAGTTCTTCCAAGCGGACCGAGCTCCGTGGCTGACATGACACATACATACGCGTCATCGGGAACTTATGATATTTCTATAGATGGACGGATTAGAGAGTTTTGCAGGCTTGCACTGGATAGCACCCACATACCCAAGATAAACGACGTAAAAAGTTGGGGCAACAATTTCGATGGCGGCAGCAATCTTGAAGGTTGTATAAACATAACAACGATTACGGCCATTCTCGGTCCGGATGCCGACCTTTTCTCGGATTTTTTCAGTGGATGCACAAACTTTAATCAAGACCTTCCTTTTTCCGCTATGGATACATTGAGTATCGGGAGCTATGAAAGTTGTTTTAAGACATGCACTAGTTTTAATGGTGATTTAAGCACTTGGAACCCTAACGGCATTGCTATCAATATGGATTTCATGTTTTCAGGATGCGACGTCTTCAATAACAATAGTATAACCGGGTGGGATGTAAGTGGGGCAATCTCACTTAATAATATGTTTCGGGGTAGTTCTCAGTTTAATCAAGACCTTACGGGATGGGATGTAAGCTCTGGTGCTAATCTTGAGTTCATGTTCGCAGAGACCCCTATGGAACCAATAAATGTTAGCGGATGGGTGTTTAAGGACGGTGCAGCCGCCAAGCATCTTTTTGCTGACACTTGGCTCTTAGGTACTACTGTTCCAGACTCGTTTGTTCAAGGTATTATTGATTGTGTGACTAGCCTTGATACACCCCAACAAGGTGTTAATGTAAACGCTTCTCTTTGGTGGCTTGTTGGGGCCAACGCCTTTGCGGAAATCTCATTCTCCAGAGGAGAATACCCCAGTTTTGAGGCAGCATTCAATAATCTGCTTAATGTTAAGGGATGGGCGAACCGTCCGGTGGAATTTGCCCTCGGCTTAAAGATGGAGATAGACACCAATCTTGGCTCTATAAGCCCCGACGTTATTAGTTGCAGTTATGGTACTATAGACTGGGGGGATGGGGGTTGGGAAAGGACTGACGGGACCGGGGGTAACCAAGTCCGGTCGCACACATATAGTTCTAATGGAACGTATACTGTTGTGGCAGCGGGACCACCGACCACTGGCGGTGTGAGGCCCGTCACCCGCTCCGCTAATGTGACATTCCCAGAAGTAACTAGGGTTCTTGACGCTAGTTCTATAAGCTTAACTAACAACCAGCTTATAAATTTTTGGTACTGTCCAAACCTAATATATCACGACCCAACTTTTTTGGATAACAACACCCTTAGGACCACTCTTTCAGGTTACCTGAGGAATTGCGCCTCTTTCAATGGCGATGTTACTGGTTGGAATATTTCTATCATAAACAATTTCAACAGTTGTTTCAAGGAATGCACTGCTTTTACCGGCATCGGCTTAAACAGTTGGACATTTAATAACGGTGACAATATTATACAGATTCTTTGGGATACAGCGGTGGGTTTATCACCGGCTCTTGCGGCTAACATGATGATTGACTGGAACGCAAACCCTAATCAAGGGACTGGAGTAGACTGGGGCTTTTGGGTTCCCCCTATAACCTTCAGTCTTAGTGCTACAGTAGCCGTAGATGGATACGATGGGGCCGCTGCTAAATCTGCTTATGACAATTTGATAGCAACCACCGGCTCAGGAAAGTCATGGTTTGGGAGTACATTTTTTACTTGGAACCCATAAAATGGAGCTTCAGTATATTTACCATGCGCCTCGGCACAATTCCTACACTCGGGTGTGTAGGGTGCCTGAGTACGAAAAGAACGCGGATGTAGCATGGGCGACACCATTACCATATTCGAAATCCTCACGCTCGCGGGGGCGCTGATAGGCGTGTACTTCAAGATGCTTACCGAGGTGGGGAAATTAAAAGGCCGCATCGCCATGCTGGAGAAGCAGGAAGCTACCGTTATGAATATGCTCGAGAAGCTTGTCATCTCCGTAGAGGAGATTAAGCTCTTGCTGGCACAGAAAGGCATCAATTGAAATACTTCACCTACTCCGAGTTCGACTCCCCCGACCTCCCCGGCTCCGGCCATGAGATGCAACAGGAGTTTTTGGATAAGCTGGATTTGGCTCGTGGGTACAGCAATGTACCCTATGTCATCAACTCCGGGTTTCGGACGCCTGAGCACAATGCTGCTGTGGGGGGCGTCCCGGGAAGCAGCCACCTCACGGGCTGGGCCAGTGACGTGCGTGCCGACAGTTCCAACCGCCGGTTCCTGATTTTGAAGGGCCTCCTCGAGGCCGGCTTCAACCGCATAGGTATAGGCCAGAACTTCATCCACGTCGACTGCGACCCGAGCAAGTCGGGCAGCGTCGCTTGGTTGTACTGAATTGTGTAACTTGGTTCCATGGTTGATTTCATCACAGAAAACTGGATTCCCCTTCTTGTGGCCGTTATGGCGCTCATCAAGGTCATCGTGAACCTCACCCCAACGGACTCCGACAATGCTGTATTTGGCTATCTCGATATCCTTATTACTGCTATTACTGGCGACCGCCGTAAGAAGTAAGATGGCTAAGATTAGTAACATAACGAGTTACCCGAAGAAGACCTCTCCGGTAGGCGCGGACACGGTTATCGGCACCGACTCTCAAGACGGGAATGCTACCAAGCAGTTTCCTGTCTCGGGTATCATCAATGCTGTTGCCACTGGCGGCGGTGTGGTCACTTCTGTATCTGGGTCTGGGCCCGTCAATGCTACGCCAACTAGCGGCGATGTAAACGTCACTCTTAACACCGTACCGAACGTAGCGAACACGTATCAGTACGCGAACATTGATGTAGACCAGTACGGTCGTGTTGTTAACGCCTATGACGGCACCCCCGTCACTTCAGTCAATGGCATTGACGGCGCCGTTACACTCAGCGCCGGGGACGGGGCGAGTGTTGTTATTGACCCGGCTGACCCGCAGAACATTATTATCTCCAGTACTGGTAGTGGTGGCAGCGGCAGCGTCACGCAGGTAAGTGCTGGCGGCGGAATTGAAACAAGCCCTGCTGGGGGCATTACCACAACAGGTACTGTTTCTTTGCAGGATTTTGGTCCCGGTCATGCTGGTAGCTACAACAACGCTGACATTACCATTGACCAATATGGTCGTGTCATATCCGCATCGGACGGCGACGGCCAACCGAACCAAGACTTGCAGTCCGTCCTCGACACCGGCAATGTGTCTACTACGGGGATTGTTCTTGACAACACCGGCATCACTGCCTTGCAGGGCGCAGGTGTTTTTCAGGACATAACGTGGAGCGCGGTAGGCGATGGGTACAACCTATTGCTTACTAACGAACTGTATCTTCAGCGTCACCTAAAGGACGCCTTCGGTAATACGGGTACGTACCAGCAAATTCTTATTTCTGACCCAAGTATTAATGGTGGCCAAGGCGGGGTACAGTGGGTAGACCAATCGCTTCTCACCCTGCGAACTCAGATTCCTGCGGCCACTATCGCTACGATGGGTCCAGTTTCCGGCCCTCAGCTTCTCCCACCCCCGGGAGTGGGTGTTGCGATACAGGTTATTGCCGCTGCTTTTTCTTATAGCTACGCAGCGCCTGTTTATTCGTTTGCTGCCGGAGGGTTAGACTTCGGGCTGTATACCAACCCCACGACCGCTCAGTTTACGACGCCCGCCTCCCCCCTTCAGGTTCCTGCATCCTCAGCTAATAGCATGAGTCAAACCCCATCGGCTACTCTTGACGGCAACCAAGCCTTGAACTTTTTTCTGGCCGACGTTGTGACGGCGGCTGGTGGGGGAAACATTAATCTTGACATCACCTATAAGCTTGTAGCGGTCTAATGCGGGACATCCGCAAGATTTGCGTGGGTCCCGACTATAAGGACTCCATGTGTTACGTGGTGGGGCAGGCCGTACTGGGCAACTCCCACTTCGTACACCTAATAAAATACAACGAGGATACGGGGGGTATCTGCATATACATTGAAAAAGGGGAGGTGGTTATCCTGTGGAAGGAGTTCAATGCCTCTATGCCCATTTCAATAGAATACAATATCAACTTTTGAGAGCCGTCAACCAGTTTATAGTCCGGGGCCACAGATACAACAACACCAAGGGAGACCTCATCGTAAGTACGAGCGAGGAAGACCACCGCTTCGCCAACCGCGAGGGCGTGGTCGTAGCCCTTCCGGTGGGGTATGACGGGCCTATCGCCGTTGGGGACACCCTACTGGTCCACCACAACGTATTCAAGTTCTACAACGATATGAAGGGCCGGCGCCAAAGCGGGCGCAGCTTCCTCAAGGACGACCTCTTCCTTGTCGATTTCGAGCAGTTCTATATGTCGCGCTCCCCAGATTCTGCGTGGCGCCCCCACGGGAGGTACTGCTTTGTTGAGCCCATTCCGACCAAGGAGTCTACGATATTCAAGCCCCTGACGGAGGAGCCGCTCATGGGCGTTATGCGATATCCTAATGACTATCTTATGTCTCAGGGCGTAGGCGCTGGCGACGAGGTTACGTTCCGCCCCGATAGCGAGTACGAGTTCGAGGTCGATGGGAAGAAGCTGTATAGGATGTTTGACCACCAGATAACATGCAAGATTCAAAGCAACTGAAGGAGCGCATTATCGCGGCGGGGCGTATCGCTGTGGAGCAGCTCATCAAGGTGGCGCAAGAGGATATCCTCAAGCCCGGCGACGACGACGACCTCGCTGCCGACAGGCTAAAGAACGCAGCGGCGACAAAGAAGCTGGCCATCTTCGATGCGCTGGAGATTCTCAACCGCATAGATTCCGAGGAAGAAGCTTTGGCACAGACGCCAAGTCGCACCGATAGTAAAGTGGGTTTTGCAGAGCGAAGGTCTAGGTAGTCTGTATACCACCGTCGAGGGGCATATCCCCAAGGCTGTCGTATCCAATAAGAACCGCGCTAAGACGTGGTACTACGGATATAACGAGAAGTACGATATGGTCGTCATCTCCAAGTCGGGGCAGATAGGCGACGTCATCAATATCAACGGGCTGTATATCGCGCTTCCTCCCGCCCCCAAAGACCTACCTGAGGGCAAGGACCGGTGGGTGCGCGAGGAACTGCCTAAGGCCCTGAGCCGCATACAGAGCATATTCCAGTGGAACGATATGCACAATACGTTCAAGGCCAACTGGGTGGACTATATCGAGGCGGAGTTCGACCGCCGCGAGGACGGCCACTGGTTCTTGAATAACGGCAAGCCGACATATATGACCGGCGCCCACTATATGTATTTGCAGTGGACGAGTATCGATGTGGGCTACCCCGACTTCCGCGAGGCCAATAGGATTTTCTTTATCTTCTGGGAGGCGTGCCGCGCCGACTCCCGCAGCTTCGGTATGGCGTACCTCAAGATTCGCCGCTCGGGGTTCTCCTTCATGGGTTCTTCGGAGTGCGTAAATACGGGCACGCTGGCTAAAGACTCACGCGTTGGGATACTCTCGAAGACGGGCTCGGATGCAAAGAAGATGTTCACCGATAAGGTGGTACCTATCGCCAACCGACTTCCGTTTTTCTTCAAGCCTATACAGGACGGTATGGACAAGCCTAAGACGGAGCTGGCTTTCCGTGTTCCGGCGTCTAAGATTACTAAGAAGAATATGTACGATATCGAGGCGGAAGAGATTCTCGGCCTCGACACAACCATAGACTGGAAGAATACCGACGACAACTCCTACGACGGAGAGAAACTCCTCCTACTGGTCCATGACGAGAGCGGGAAGTGGATAAAGCCCAACAACATCCTCAACAACTGGAGGGTAACCAAGACGTGCCTGCGCTTGGGAAGTAAGATTATCGGCAAGTGCCTCATGGGTTCTACGTCCAACGCGCTTGCCAAGGGTGGCTCCAACTTCAAGAAGCTGTACGAGGATTCCGACCCCGCTACGCGCAATGCCAACGGCCAGACCAAGAGCGGCATGTATTCCCTGTTCATCCCTATGGAGTACAATATGGAGGGCTTCATAGACCAGTACGGCCACCCCGTCTTTTATGCCCCGGAGAAGCCCGTCAAGGGCGTCGATGGCGAGATGATTAAGGGCGGCGCTATCGACTACTGGGAGGCGGAGGTAGAGAGCATGAAGAGCGACCCCGATGCGCTCAACGAGTTCTACCGACAGTTCCCACGTACTGAGTCGCATGCGTTTAGGGACGAAAGCAAGCAGAGCCTCTTCAACCTCACCAAAATCTACCAGCAGATAGACTACGCCGATAGCTTGGTCAAGGAGCACTACCTCACGCGCGGGTCTTTCAGTTGGGAAAACGGCATTAAAGATTCGCGTGTCATCTTTAGACCTGACAAGCGCGGTCGCTTTAATATCTCTTGGTTCCCAAAGGCGGGGCTACAGAACCGGTGGTTGGAAAAGCGCGGCATCAAGTTCCCCGGCAATGAGCACCTTGGTTCTTTTGGATGTGACTCCTACGATATTAGCGGCACTGTTGGTGGCGGTGGTTCTAACGGCGCTTTGCACGGAATGACCAAGTTCCATATGGACGACGCCCCCACCAACCAGTTCTTCTTGGAGTATGTCGCTAGGCCACAGACGGCAGAGATATTTTTCGAGGAGGTGCTCATGGCGTGCGTCTTCTACGGTATGCCCATCCTTATCGAGAACAATAAACCGCGCCTACTCTACCACTTCAAGAACCGTGGGTACCGGGGCTTCTGCATGAACCGCCCGGACAAGCACCTCAACAAGCTCTCTAAGACGGAGCGCGAGCTGGGCGGGATACCCAACAGTAGCGAGGACGTTAAGCAGGCCCATGCCGCAGCTATAGAGAGCTACATAGAGAAGCATGTGGGCATAGATATGGACGGCACCTTCCGCGAAAACGGGGAGATAGGGGAGATGCCTTTCGTGCGTACTCTCGAGGACTGGGCCCGGTTTGATATTAGCAATAGGACTGCTTTCGACGCTACTATCAGCAGTGGCCTCGCCGTTATGGCCAACCAAAAGCACCTGTATATGCCTGAACAAAAGAAGAGTTCAATAAGCATTACCTTGCCTAGGTATACCAATAAGGGTTTTAGGAGCGAGCTCAAGAGATAAATGAAGGATGTCAAAATCAACATCTCTACCGCAGGGTTTCCGAGTCAGTTCGTTTCTGACGCCGAGAAAGCCACGGATGAGTATGGCCTAATGATTGGTCAGGCCATTCAATACGAGTGGTTTAAGAAGGATGGCAACCAGTGCCGCTTCTACAACCAGTGGCGCGAGTTCAACCGCCTGCGCCTCTATGCCCGTGGCGAGCAAAGCATAGCCAAGTATAAGAACGAGCTCGCTATCGACGGCGACCTCTCTTACCTCAATCTGGACTGGACGCCGGTTCCTATCCTCCCTAAGTTCGTGGATATCGTAGTCAACGGTATGTCCGAGCGCGTCTTCAAGGTCAAGGCGTATGCCCAAGACGCCCTTTCGCAGGCCAAGCGAAGCAAGTATCAGGATATGATTGAGGGGCAGATGGTGGCCAAGCCCGTTCTGGAGGTGATAAAAGAAAAGACAGGCGTAGACCCATTTACTGTAAACCCTGAGGAGCTACCTAATAACGACGAGGAGCTCAAGGTCTATATGCAGCTCAACTACAAGCCTGCTATCGAGATTGCTGAGGAGGAGGCTATCAACACCATCCTTGAGGAAAACCACTATACCGACCTGCGTAAGCGCATGGACTACGACCTAACGGTATTGGGTGTCAGCGTCGCCAAGCACGAGTTCTTGCCCGGCGCGGGAGTACAGGTGTCGTATGTAGACCCCGCCAATGTGGTGTACAGCTATACCGAGGACCCATACTTCAAGGACTGCTTCTACTGGGGCGAGATTAAGACGCTCCCCATCACGGAGCTCATGAAGATTGACCCGAGTCTCACCAACGAGGACTTGGAGGAGATTAGTAAGTACAGCCAGAGCTGGTACGACTACTACAACGTAGCTCAGTTCTACGAGAACGACATCTTCTACCGCGATACGGCTACGTTGATGTACTTCAACTATAAGACGACCAAGAAGATTGTCTATAAGAAGAAGATTCTCGAGGGCGATGGAGCCCGCGTAATAGAAAAGGACGACCAGTTCAACCCTCCCGAAGAGATGATGGAGGAGGGCAACTACGAGAAGGTCGAGAAGACCATCGACGTATGGTACGACGGCATCATGGTTATGGGCACCAATATTCTGCTCAAGTGGGAGATAGCGGAGAATATGGTGCGCCCCAAGTCGGCCAGCCAGCATGCGCTGCCCAACTATGTGGCTACGGCACCACGGATGTATAAGGGCGTCATCGAGTCGCTTACGCGGCGCATGATTCCTTTCGCCGACCTCATCCAGATTACGCACCTCAAGCTCCAGCAGGTCATCTCCCGCACCGTTCCCGACGGCGTATACATCGATGCCGACGGACTCAACGAGGTCGACCTCGGTACCGGCAACGCCTACAGCCCGGAGGACGCCCTGCGCCTATACTTCCAAACCGGTAGTGTGGTGGGGCGGTCGTACACCCAAGACGGGGAGTACAACCAAGGCAAGGTGCCTATCCAAGAGCTCAATAGCAACAGCGGGGCGGCTAAGACGCAGATGCTCATCGGCAATATGAATCACTACTTGCAGATGATTCGTGACGTTACGGGCCTCAACGAAGCCCGCGACGGAAGTACGCCCGACCCACACAGCTTGGTGGGCTTGCAGAAGCTGGCTGCCGCCAATAGCAATACGGCTACGCGCCACGTCCTCGACGGGAGCCTCTTTATGTTCCGGTCTCTGGCCGAGGCCCTCACCTACCGCGTCAGCGACATCCTCGAGTACGCCGATTTCAAAGACGAGTTCGTCAACCAGATTGGTAAGTACAACGTCAGTATCCTCAGGGAAATTAACGAGCTCTATATCTACGACTTCGGAGTATTTATTGAAGTTAGCCCCGACGAGGAGGAGCGAGCCCAACTCGAGGCCAATATCCAAATGGCTTTGAGCAAGGGCGGTATCGACCTCGAGGACGCTATCGATATCCGCGAGATTAAAAACCTCAAGCTCGCCAACCAACTGCTCAAGATTAAGCGTATCGCCAAGCAGGAGGAGGAGCGCACGTTCCAGCTTCAGCAGCAGCAGATGCAGGCGCAGAACAATATGCAGTCCCAGCAGGTGGCCGCACAGACGGCTATGCAGAAGATTCAGGCGGAGGCGCAGAGCAAGATGCAGGTCAAGCAGGCGGAAATTTCTTTTGAGATTGAGAAGATGCGTGCCGAGGCTCAGGCCAAGGCCCAGCTCATGGACCTCGAGTTTAAGTACAATATGCAGCTCCACGGTATGCAGGAGCAGCAGCTACAGAAGCGTGAGGACAGCCGTGAGGACGCCAAGTCCAAGCGCATCAGTCAACAAAATACCGAGCAGAGCAAGCTTATCGACCAACGGAAGAATAACTTGCCGCCTATGAATTTCGAGTCCAACGAGGACAGCCTCGATGGCTTCGACCTTGCTGAGTTCAGCCCACGATAAACTATATATAAATGGAAATTAAAGTAAGAGAGGTATCCGCAGAGACTAAGTCCACGCAGCAGATTGAACAGGAGCTGCTTGACAAGCATGAGGCGGAGGTGAATGGAGAGGCCCCCGCCCCGGAGGAGACTACGGTCGAAGAGCCTACCGGGCTTTCCGAGGATGACGTGCGGTCGTTCTTGAGCGAGCGTTACGGTCGGGAGATTAACTCTTTGGATGAGCTGGCTGAGGCCCGCTCCGAGGCGCCCGAGCTGCCCGAAGATGTAGCGGCGTACTACAAGTACAAGCAAGAGACCGGTCGCGGTCTGGACGACTTCATGAAGGTGAACCGCAACCTTGACGAAGCCGATGGCGATGGGTTGCTAAAAGAATACCTCCTGATTACTGAAGACGGCCTCGATTCTGAGGACGTGGACATGATGATGGAGGAGTATAGTTTTGATGAAGACCTCGATGACGAGGCCGAAATTAAAAAGGCTAAATTAGCCAAGAAGAAAGCTGTTGCTAAAGCGCGGAAGTTCTTCGAAGAGCAGAAGGAGAAATACCAAGCCCCTCTTGAGTCAAGGGGTGCCGGGTCTCTGGAAGACTCCGAAGAATACCAATCGTATAAGCAATACGTGGAGCAGGCAAAGACGTACCAAGAGGAGCAGAAGCGCAGGAAGGAGTGGTTCGATGAAAAGACTGGAGAGGTGTTCAGTGAACAGTTCAAAGGCTTTGAGTTCAACCTTAACGACAAGTCCTACGTGTATTCTCCCGGTGACCGTGGTGAATTGAAGAAGTTGCAACAGACCCCCGAGGCTTGGTTAAACAAGTATCTGGACGAAAGCGGCTTAGTCAAGGACGCCAAGGGATACCATAAGTCTTTGGCTGTGGCGATGAACCCCGAGAAGTTCGCCCAGTTCTTTTACGAGCAGGGCAAAGCCGAAGCGGTGGACGACGTTATGCGCAAGACAAAAAACATCAACATGTCTGAACGCAGCACGCCGCAAGCCGTATCGAAGGGGGAATTCAAAGTCCGAGCCGTCACGCCCAGTTCGGGTAGGGGGCTCAAAATTCGTAGTCCAAGAAACAAATCTTAAGAAAACATGGCAGGCTCAGTGCAAGCAAACCCGGGGTTTCAACTCCAACCTAGTTCCGAACAGGTTCCCCTGCAAACGAACTACATCACCAACTTCGACTTCCTCAACCAGTATCTCCCTGATACTTACGAGAAGGAGTTCGAGCGTTACGGCAACCGTACCGTCTCATCGTTCCTACGTATGGTAGGTGCTGAGATGCCGTCCAACTCTGACCTCATCAAGTGGGCTGAGCAAGGGCGTCTCCACACCAAGTATACGGACGTGGGTACGGCGGATGCTCTTGGCGCCAATACGGCTACGTTCCAAGTCAACGACAACCTTGCTCCCACGGGCTCTACAGGAACGTACAACACCATCGCTATCCGCGTCGGTCAAACCGTTATGATTGACCAGAACACTGGTGTTGGCAGTAACAAGGCCATCGTAATTGATGTAGACACGACCGCAAATACCTTTGAGGTTGCGTTCTACGAGGCCACAGGTCTTGTTGCCGCAGGTACAGGAGCAGGTAACTCCGACGTTACCGTCTTCATCTACGGTTCTGAATTCGCCAAGGGCGGCGCTGGCATGTCCGGCTCTCTTGAGGCTGAAGACATCCTGTTTGAGTGCAGCCCAATTATCCTCAAGGATAGGTATGCCGTCAATGGCTCCGACATGGCGCAGATTGGATGGATTGAAGTGACCACCGAGAACGGTGCGAGCGGATACTTGTGGTACTTGAAGTCTGAGCACGAAACCCGTCTCCGCTTCGACGACTACCTCGAGACCGCGATGCTGGAGGCTGTTCCTGCCGAGGCGGGCTCAGGTGCCTCTACCGCTACTGCCACTGGCGCTAATTACGACGGTGGTGCTGTCGGGCAAAAGGGCTCTGACGGTATCTTCTATACCCTTCAAACCCGTGGTAACGTCTGGTCCGGTGGTATCCCTGCCGCTCTGGCTGACTTCGATTCCATCATCTCTCGCTTGGATAAGCAGGGCGCGATTGAGGAGAACGTCATCTTTGTCAACCGCGACTTCGGGTTCTCTATCGACGACATGCTGGCTGCTCAGAACAGCTACGGTGCCGGCGGTACGAGCTACGGTCTCTTCGACAACGACGAGCAGATGGCGCTCAACCTTGGCTTCACCGGCTTCCGCCGTGGTTACGACTTCTACAAGTCTGACTGGAAGTACTTGAACGACCCAACCATGCGCGGTGGTCTCGCCTCTGGCGGCATCAACGGCATGATGGTTCCCGCTGGAAGTACCACGGTTTACGACCAAGTGCTCGGTAAGAACGCCAAGCGTCCGTTCCTCCACGTCCGCTACCGCGCCTCAGAGACTGAGGACCGCCGGTATAAGACTTGGATTACAGGTTCTGCTGGCGGCGCTGCCACCAACGACATCGACGCGATGGAGGTCAACTTCCTCTCTGAGCGTGCCGTATGCACGATGGGAGCGAACAACTTCTTCTTGTTTGAAGACTAATTGCTAATCGGATAGGGGGGCGCGTTGGGCGCCCCCTATATCCACCCCTTAAATAAAACTAGAATGGAAAACAAAACGTACCGCTTAACGCGGAAGGCCACTCCGTTGGCGTTCATGATTCCCGGTCGCGGGGCAGCCAACAAACCCCTCCTGTATTGGGATGATAGCAAGGGCGAGAATCGCCCCCTCCGTTATGCCCGAAATCAAAAGAGTCCTTTCGAGGATGAGCAGGACGGCAACGCCATTGTAGAGCCCATTGTTTTTGAAGATGGATTTTTGCATGTTCCAAAATCAAACCCTGTGCTCCAGCAGTTCCTTCATTACCACCCCATGAACGGGGTCAAGTATGAGGAAGTCAACGAGGAGCGCGATGCTGGCGCTGAGGTTGAACAGATTAACCTTGAGGTCGACGCCCTTGTCGAGTGCAAGAACATGAGTATCGAAGCTCTGGAGCACGTCTCTCGCATCCTCCTTGGCATCGACCCCTCTCGGCTTACCACCTCGGAGTTGCGTCGCGATATGCTCATCTATGTGCGCCGCGACCCACACACCTTTATGCGCGTAGTCAACGACCCGGACTTGAAGTTGCAGTCTAAGATTCAAAGGTTCTTCGACGACAAGCTCTTGTCTTTCCGCCGCAACAAGACCGAGATTTGGTTCAACGGCCCTGAGAACAAGAAGAAGCTGGTCACCGTTCCGTTCGGCGAAGACCCTGTGGCTTTGGCCACCAGCTACCTCCTCAGCGACGAGGGCCTCGACCACCTCCGGGCTCTCGATGTTTTAATCGAGGCTTAGTATCTTCACACGCATGATGAACTTTTTGACAATACGCGTTGACTCTCCCCTAAGTGGGGAGCCCTACAACGTGTACATTCCGGCGAGGGCGGTTGGAGCGTTTGAATACAACCGAGACTCGTCTAATTTTTTCATTGGCGGCCTGTCAGTTTGTAATCCGGCAGATAGTTTTAACCCCGATTCGAGGTTTTTTATAAAGATTCCTGACGCATACCCATCTCGACCTTCAGTCCTGCAAACTACGAGCTGGCTAAACAAGCTTTTTACGGCAGCTAACAACCCCGGCGCACCAATGTACGGTCAGCCAATTCCTTTCGATTTTCCTATCGAGGCCGTGACGCGTATTGATAACAACGTAAGCCCACCAAAATGAATCCTGAGCTGAAATTTTTACGCCTTGACTACTGGGGCGGTCACGTGAGTTGGGACGGCACCGACGGGCCGTATTCGCCATGCTTGTTGCTCAACATCACAGACGTGCTTTCCGTTGAATCGAACATCACTACAGATGGGGTATATGTGTTTTTCAGGCAGGGTACCCCGTCCTTGACGAAGGGTCGCCAGTACCTCAACGTGCCCTTAGTTGGGCCCCAAACTGATAACAACGTCACGCTGTGGCTACAAGAGCAGATTCGGAACGCATACGAAAGTGATTCCGCCATTTATTACCCCCCTTCGCAACCCCCGGTTTTGTTTAATACTGACTTTTCGGGTTACATTAACGCAGGTTAAGACATGACAGACCTTTTTTTTGGACAAAAGCAGCAGTCTAAATACACCACTGGTGCGGACTACCTGCCAGACGCGAGCTACGATTTCTTGGGCGCAGATAGTTATGACACTGCGACAAACATTCTGACCTCGGTGGGTACTGATTTGACCACTGTATTTCAGGTGGGCGACTTGGTTTTTAACACTGACTGGTATGTGCCTCATGTGTTTGTTACCGAGGTTACTACCACCACGGTCACCTTTGATGGCGCTATCGGAGGCATTAACGACAACGGTTTCATCCTCACTGACGACGTCGGAAATCCTGAAGATTGCACGCTCGTGGCATATCGTGCCGCCAACGTCGACTCGGCATATCTCGTTCGCTTCACATCGGTAAACCTAGAGCCCGCAGCCTTTACTAAAAAGGACGCCGCCCCTGACTACCTACAGCTTTGGTATTCTGGGAATGGTTACGCAACTAGTTGGCCGCTCCCTGAATACCGGGTGGTGGAAGTGGTAGATGATAACACGCTGAAGCTTAATCAGCCCATCAACTGCTTTAACGGAGAAGTTGTTTTTCTGGGTCAGGATGGTGCCAGAACTAGGACCCCACTGAAAGACATGCGATACTTTACCCTCTTCTATGGAATGGGTTACGGTTATTATGACATGTGGATGGAGCCACAGACAAAGCCCGCCGATGGCCAATGGATTGAGCCGTGGGATGCGTACACCGTGTCCCCATACAACGCTACTATTGACCAGATAAAAGTCCGTATTGATGACTTCTGCAACCGCATTGAAGACCTGTGTCAAGGCAACTACTCTGACAATTGGGTTAGGCTTTTGCCTTACCCGGGCTCTGGCTTTTAATCGGCGCCACTTACTACTAGAGAAAGCCACCTTCGGGTGGCTTTTTCGTTTGGCTCTATCTTAGGGCAATGATTGATTCAGTCCGTCAAACCGTACTGTCGGTTCTCAATAAGAACAACTACGGATACGTCTCTCCGTCTGACTTCAACCTCTTCGCTAAGCAGGCTCAGCTAGAGATTTTCGAAGGGTACTTCACCCTTCTGAATAAGGTTATCAATGCGGAGAACGCCCGCATGTCGGGAACAGATTACGTCGATATGAACAAGAGCGTTCAGGAGTCCATCGATATCTTCTCTGTCACCAACGTCCTTGCGCAAAGCACGACCCCCGGGGCGCCGCCCAATACGTTCAGCGTTCCATCTCTCGCAACCACCGGTGACGACTATTACCTGTTAAACAAGGTGCTATGCCTCAACGGGGGTACGTATTCCGCTGAGGCGGAAGCCGTGGGTCACAGCCGCATTACGATGCTCAACAACTCCTTGCTTACGGCCCCCTCTACGCAGTACCCCGCTTACGTGGTGGAATCTAACGACCTCACTGTCTTCCCCGCTACGTTTAATACCGCAGGCGATGTGCAGGCCCAATACATCCGCTACCCCTTCGACCCGAAGTGGACGTACAACGCGCTGCTCGCCGGCGGGGAGCCCGTCTTTAACGCCTCTGCCCCCGACTACCAAGATTTCGAGTTGCCTATCGATGACGAGCCAAGGCTGGTATATCGCATCTTGCAGTTGGCGGGCATGAGCATCCGCGAGGGCGACGTCTATCAGTTCGCTAACGCAGAAGAAGCCCAACAGTAATGCCATACATAACAGACTACCAGTATTACGAGAACAACGGCGCCCTTCCTGAGGATGCCAATTGGGGCAGCTACCAATACGTTACGCTACAGGATATCGTCAACAACTTCCTGTTGATGTACAGCGGCAACCACTCGCTGGTAAATAACGAGGAGCGCTACAAGATTCTTTTCCATGCCAAGCGGGCTATACAGGAGCTCAACTACGACTCGCTCAAGGAGATTAAGATTCTCGAGCTCGACGTCTGCGACACGCTCCGCTTTGTGCTCCCTCCCGACTATGTCAACTGGGTGCGCATTTCCCTATATAAGGACGGAATCCTTCGACCGTTAACGGAGAATATCCAGACGAACTGGAGTTCTGCATACCTACAGGATAACGACTGCCGCATCCTCTTCGACCAGAACGGGGGCATCCTCCGCCCGCAAGATTCGACTATCGACTACGACCGCATCAAGGGGACCAAGCGCAGCATATACCTCAACGAGAACAGCCCCCTCAATGGCGAGGAAGGGTATTTCTACGAGGGGTGCTGGTATTTCGATTGGGCTATCGGAGCGCGGTATGGCCTCAATACCGAGACGGCCAATGCCAACCCCACCTTCAGCATCAACAAGAAGGGTGGCGTCATCAACTTTAGCAGCGGTATGGCCGGAGAGCTATGCATCCTCGAGTACGTCAGCGATGGCATGGAGGGCGGCGATAACTCTGAGATTAGCGTGAACAAGCTGTTTGAGGAATACGTGTACGCATACATCCAATACGCTATCCTCGATGCCAAGCTCGGGGTGCAGGAGTATATAGTAGGCCGGGCCCGAAAGAAAAAGAACGCGCTACTGCGCAACGCCAAGATTCGCGTGAGCAATATCCACCCGGGGCGCTTGCTTATGAATATGCGCGGGCGCGACAAGTGGATTAAGTAATGGCAAATCTGGTACGGAACTTCATCAAGGGGCGCATGAACAAGAGCGTCGACGAGCGCCTTGTCCCCCAAGGCGAGTATATCGACGCGCAGAATATCCGTATGGGCTCTACCGAAGACTCCGAGATAGGGGCGGTAGAAAACACCAAGGGGAATACGCAGCTCACTACGCTGGTGTACCCCCCTACGGGCGACGCCCTAAGCGCAGGGGCCACATGCATCGGAGCCTACGCCGACGGAGCCAACGAGACCATCTATTGGTTTGTTCACGACCCCAACTTTGCTGCCGCCGGGCTTACGGGAAAGCTCGACCTTATCGTGTCGTTCAATATCATCACCTCTATCATCACATACCATGTGGTAAGTATTGATGACGGAGGCAACTTCAATACGACGCTCAACTTCGACATCAACCACCTCATCACTGGCGTTGATTTAGTGGAGGACCTCTTGTTTTTTACCGACGACAAGAACTCTCCGCGCCGCATCAATGTCAGTACCAACTATCCCAACCCCACGGGGTCTATAGATTGGTATCTGCTGGGTCAAGATATTATGGTGCTTAAAGCGCCACCCCTTAACTCACCTCCTATTGTCCCCTTTAGTTCTGGCGACGAGCAGAACAACTATATGGAGGAGCGATTTATTTCGTTTGCATATCGCTACAGGTATTCTAACGGCGAGTACTCGGCTACTTCGCAGTTTACGGCACCCTCCTTTGTTTCTCAGCCGTTTTTGTTTACCCCCGACTCGTACACGAACGAGGGGATGGAAAATGCAACCAACGCTTGTACGATAACGTACAATAGCGGAAGCCCTCTCGTTGTCGGTGTTGACCTCTTATTCAAGGAGATGGATGACAACATCATCCGCGTTATAGAGAAGATTGACAAGGCCGCAAGTGGCATA
>Ga0209425_10001816_pt1 | contig 24666 bp, 18 predicted proteins | sample COG_05_FD_184749 | JGI IMG/M metagenome (GOLD analysis project Ga0209425, IMG submission 184749) | Pelagic Microbial community sample from North Sea - COGITO 998_met_05 (SPAdes) (version 2) | ecosystem: Environmental > Aquatic > Marine > Neritic zone/Coastal water | place: Helgoland, sampling...
GGGGGGGGGGGGGGGGGTTGTTGTTAGGTGGAGAGGGTTGCTGTTTTCACAGATGATGATCTTTGCGCTATCATGCCAATCGCTTAATACTATGCGTTGTCCGGTTGTGTTACCAATGAGAACGTCATGCTCAAACGGTCGGTGAGTGTGGCCGTGAATTAGTCTCGTTACACCGTGTTTTTTCATCACAGCCTCAACAGCACTTTGGGTGACATCCATAATATTCATGTTTGCTGATTTCGTATACGCCGAACTTTTCTTTCTGGCATGCTCGGCAAAACTTTTTCGTAACGATAAAGGCAACAAAGAAAAACACGCCTGCACAAATCTACAACGGACAATCTTGCGAAAACGTAAATATTTTTTATCGTTCGTGCACAGCGTGTCACCGTGCATCAACAACGTTCTCACGCCGTATAAATCAATAACGCATTCTTCATGCAGCAAGGTGGCGCCAATCTCTTTCGCAAAACTTTTTCCGATAAGGAAATCTCGGTTGCCATGCATAACAAATATTGGAATGTGAAGCTCTTTTAGCGCAAGCTTGATTTTTTGGATAAAAACACAATGATCATCATCGCCGATGTAAGATTCGAATAAGTCACCTAAAATGTAGAGCTGATCTCCCGGTTTTATCGTCTCTTTTAAAAAATGACAGAAAAAATCGCCCGATGATTTAACGTCAGGGTTTAAATGCAGGTCTGATACAAATAGTGTTCTCATAGTTGTTTAGAATAGCGTGATATGGCTGATTTGTCGAATCCTGTTTCGTTGACTATACTTAATAATATGTTGTGGATCCCGGATCAAGTCCGGGATGACGGGCGTGTGGATCCCGGCTTTATATCGGGGTGACGGGGGTAATGTATGAGCCAACTGACTGTTAGAAAAACACAAATTCATTCCTGGCATGAGCTCGTTGTCGAGGCTGAAAGTGTAAGCCATATATTGCTGCCTGAAGATACTGAATATTATCTCGTCTCGCTGTTATCACGCTATACTGATCAGCCTGAATTCATTAACAATGTTATGGCTGATTTGTTCCTACGTTTAGATGGGATGAAGAAAGCAGAAAAGCATGTTTGCTTGCGTGATATCGGTGATCAATGCCTACTATTTGCAGGTCTGTTTCCAGAATATGCCTCGAAAAGGTTGGTCAGCGATGACTATTTTCCAGGGCTAGGAAAGGCAGCCTATGACAGACTCTCGTTAGAGGTTTCGCTGTATCTTGAGCTCGTCCAGTACTTCGAATCAATGCTAAGGATTTTGAGGACTTTTCGTCAATTATCCGGCTGTGAAGAAAATGAGTTGGTTAATAATGAGGCTTGCTGGGTAAATATTGAGCTCAGAAGGGGTTCTCATTGTGTAATTCATTAAAAAATACCTGTTTTTGCTTTTTATGATGAATTTCTGTGGCACATGTTGTCGGCATTTCGTTATAATCAGTATCTTAAATTTCATGGGAAGAGTAGATGCGAATCATACTATTAGGTAGCCCCGGCGCTGGTAAAGGCACTCAGGCTAAATTCATTTCTCGAAAGTACAATATTCCACATATCTCCACAGGCGATATGCTGCGAGGCGCGATCGAAGCTAAATCTGAGCTCGGTCTTCAAGTTAAATCCATGTTAGACGCAGGCGATCTCGTCCCTGATGAAATTATCAATGAAGTCGTTTTAGAACGCATTAAAAATTCAGACTGCGAAGAAGGGTTTTTGTTAGATGGTTATCCGCGTACCTTAGGTCAGGCTGAAGCGCTAACGAATGCTGGCGTTGAAATTGATTTTGTTATTGAGATTAATGTCGAAGATGATGAGATTATTAAACGTATGAGCGGCAGGCGTGTTCACGCTGAATCTGGAAGAACTTATCACGTGGAATTTCATCCGCCTAAAGTTGAAGGTAAAGACAACGAAACGGGTGATGACTTGGTTCAACGTGAAGATGATAAAGAAACGACGGTTCGTCGTAGACTCGATGTTTATCACAAACAAACAACGCCGTTAATTAATTATTACACCAAACTTGCGAACTGTCCTGGTCAGCAAATTTATTATTCTAAAGTTGAAGGTACAGGTTCTGTTGAGTCTGTGCGTGATCGTGTGTTTTCTGATATTGAGTTGCATACGGTTTCTTAGGTTTTTTGTTTCATGGATCCCGGATCGAGTCCGGGATTTATTGAATTAAAGTCACTCTTAAAGTGGGTAAAACGCAACCCCATAATTCTCTATTTTCCCTGCTTGAAAAATAACTTAAATTTAGCTCCCAACCACTGTTTTCTAATCTTAAAAAAATCTTTAAAACTTATTCTCTAACACGCTGTTTTATAATCAATTAAAAATCTTCTATCAGCGCAATAAAACCCTGTTTATCGACTATACTTAAAGTAATAAAAAAGACGGGTGGGATATGGGAAAGGCGAAACTAATCAAAAGACCAATCACTTTTTGCTTGCCAAAAGGCAAGGCGTCTCAGGTGAGTACGGCTCATAATCTAACGTGCATCAGCTCATTAGCTTTAGGCTTAGGTTTAGCAATCATCGCAATAGCTGCGCCAGGTGAATATCAAATTACTGACGGTGACGTCAATATCACAAGACCCGATTCAACTCACAACACTACTCAAATCATGCAGGGCTCTAGTCGCGCAGTCATTGACTGGAAAAGTTTTAATATCGACAAAGGTGAAACCGTTAACTTTGAACATGTCACTGGTGATCGCTTTACCACGCTGAACCGCGTACAAGGCGGAATGGGGGCTTCACAAATCTTAGGGAGCATTACATCCAAGACAGGTAATATCTGGATTCTCAATGCAGACGGTGTTCACTTTGGTCAAGGATCAACGGTGGATGTTGCGAGCATACTCGTCTCAACTTATAACATTTCAAATGAAAACTTTATGAGTGGTAATTACAATTTCGAAGAATTTCCAGGTGCAACTCAAGGTCGAATTTATAACGCAGGTGAAATCAAAGTGAGCGGCTTAGCTGCGTTGCTGTCTCACGATGTCGAAAACGTTGGGATTATTCGCGCACAAGTCGCGACAGTGTTGATTGGTTCAAACCCCACTTGGGTGTTAGACGCATTCGGTGATGACACAATTAATTTCGCCGTTAGTGATGAGTTACTTCAAAGAAAAGCGACGGTTTCAAACAGCGGTGAAATCTACGCTGATGGTGGCCGTGTATTCTTATCAGTTGATCAAGCAAACGAAGTTGTTGAAAACGCTATTAATCTTTCAGGCATTGTTCGCGCAGACAGCGTTGAAATGCAGAACGGCATTATTGTGCTTTCAGCAGGTAAAAATAGCATCGTCAACGTGACTGGCGAACTTACAGCGACGGGCTTAGAAGGTGAGCAAAGTGGTGGGCTCATCAGTGTTCTCAGTGACTTTGTCACAGTGTTGGATGATGCTCGCATTGATGTAAGCGGTATGTCAGAAGGCGGCGAGATTCTTGTCGGCGGTGATTACCAAGGCCAAGGATTTTTACCCACCGCAACGAATACTTACATTGATATCAACGCAGATTTAACGGCTGACAGTTATGCAGGCGATGCGGGTCGAATTATTGTTTGGGCTGACGACGATACGCAATTTCACGGTAAAGCCAGCGCAAGTGCGTTGGGCTTATTCGGCGATGGTGGCTTTGTTGAAACATCAGGTAAAAACACATTAAACATTGACGGCGCTAGAGTCTCTGCGAGCTCTGTGACTGGAGAGGGTGGTGCATGGTTGTTAGATCCAACTGACTTTACTGTAAACTCAGGAAATGATGGCGCGATTGAATCTGCGTTAGGCGGTGGTACCGATGTCACCGTTCAGTCTACAGACGGTTTAAGCGGTGTCGATGGCGATGTCATTTTTGATGCTTCAGCCTCTATCTCCTGGACTAACGCAGCAGGGGATTTTTTCGTCTACGCGATAAACGATATCAAGTTTGAATCAGGTGCTACGCTTACCGCAGACGCTGCAAGTAATATTTCGTTAATCGCAGATTCTGATAGCAGTGGCTCAGGCACGCTTTCTTTTCCTGCTAGTGGCACATCGATATCTGCGACAAACGGTGCGAGTGTTTACGGTTATTATAATCCAACTGGCGGGTATGTCAGTCCTGATGATTCAACCTTCGATCCGCGTGTTAATGTAACGGGTGGCGGCGAAGAAATTTATTATATGTTAGTCCATGATGTTTTTGACCTGCAGTTAATTGAAGATAATCTCTCAGGTGATTACGCGTTAAGCAAGAACTTGGACGCAACTGATGGAAGTGGTTTGAATGTTGGTGCAGGATTTGAAGCAATCGGTACTAATGCAAATGGTTTTTCCGGCCGTTTTAATGGAAGCAATTATATTATTGATAATCTTACGATTACCGCTTCATCTGGAAATCTCGGTTTATTTGGTTATGTAGATGGCGGCGTTATAAGCAATGTTGGGCTAACGAATGTTGATATCGATAACACTGGAACTTCATCAAACACAGGTGCCTTGGTTGGTCGTGTTCTTGGTGAAACATCAATCATTACGAATGCTTATTCCACAGGTTCTGTCGACTCAGGCGGCAATAAAGTCGGTGGCTTGATTGGTAGAATAGATACTGGTGTGACGGTTACAGACAGCTACAGTGATGCAACAGTGAGCGGTAGAGAAGACACGGGTGGTTTTGTGGGTTACCTCGATGCTGATCTTTCGGGTGTTTACGCTACCGGTGATGTAACAGGCTCAGAATCAGAAGGAGGTTCAGGTGGTGGGGTGGAAAACACTGGTGGGCTGGTAGGTTTCATAGATACCGGCGCATCGGGGGATTATAATGTTCTTGAAGATTCTTATGCCACAGGCAGTGTTAGCGGAAACCATAACGTCGGCGGTTTGGTAGGGTCAACGATGCCGTATGTCGACATACGTGATTCCTATGCAGCTGGATTAACAGTCACTGCCCCATCTGGCTTATATGTAGGTGGATTAGTGGGTCGTAGTCAAGGGGCCAGCTTAGCACTCCAAAACAAAATCCATGACTCCTATTCAACAGCTGATGTTTCAGCTAGTGGATTCGTGGGAGGATTGCTAGGCCATTCTGCTATCGCTACAGATGTCGCTTATAGTTTTGCAAGCGGGGATGTGTCAAGTAACGCGTCAAATGGTGTTGTCGGCGGTTTAGTTGGGTATATGCAATCTAACAGTATGATTCGCTATTCATATGCCACGGGGAATGTCACCGCAAATGTGGTGACCACGTCAGGTGTAGGGGGGTTGGTGGGCCAATCAGGAGGAAGCACAAGCTTCGACAATGAGATTGAGAATTCATATGCAGCTGGCACGGTAACGCACACAGGCGGCAGTGCTACTAACACGGGTGCTTTAGTGGGGTATAACTCTATTGGTGATTCACTGATCTTAACGGGCTCTATTGCTCTCAGTAATCCTGACTGGCAGTTGGTTGGCACATCTTCAGTCCCTACATTCATTAACTACACTGATAGACCGAGCGGACTTTACTCTCTTGCTGAGCTTGGAGATACAGCAACCTTTGTAAACCCAGCGGCGTTGAATTGGAATTTCACTAACAGTGGAGATGGTTATGATTCAGCAACCACCGAAGGGATTTGGATCATGGCCGATCTTCCCCACCTGCAAATGGAAATTGGTTTCATGGAAACCACCGCGAATAATTATGAAATTGATAATGTGATTGAATTACAATTGATGGCCGTTGATCTGGATGGTGATTATGTACTAAGCCAAGACTTCAGTGCGAGCGCAACTGAAACATGGGGCGTTAATGATGAAGGTTTTAATCCTGTAGGTTTTAATCCTGGAGGACCCAGCATAGGAAATAGATTTTCTGGCACCCTCAATGGTAATTACCATACGATTGATGGTTTAACAATTTCACGCTCCACGACTGAGAATGTTGGGTTATTTGGTGTGGGGCAAGGTAATGCTGGCGTAATGGTCAGCAATTTGAATTTAACTTCAGTTAATATAAAAGGTAAACGATACGTAGGCGCGCTATTTGGTTCAACACGTGGAAACCCCGCTGATATTAACAATGTTTTTGTAGAAGGCGCTGTGACAGCCACTCTTGGGTTTGTAGGTGGGCTCGTGGGTGATAATGAGTTTGTGATTAGAAATTCACTTGCTGATGTTTTTGTGAGTTCTACAGGCGTGAATGCTGGCGGATTGGTGGGTAAGACTATCGATGATATTTTTAATTCAGCTGCAATAGGTAAGGTTGTTTCATCAAGCAGTAATGTGGGTGGCTTAGTCGGAGGTGCGGGTGAGGTCACATTTATGAATGTCTATGCGAGAGGGGATGTGCATGGAACATCAGGTGTTGGAGGCCTTATTGGTGGCACGTTCGATAGTGCGGGTGTCAACCCGAGCGGCAAGGTTATCAATGCATACGCAACAGGTGTTGTAACAAAAACTGGCAGGAGTACCTCTGTCGGTGGGCTGGTTGGATCAACAGGTTCCGGTAAGAGATTTACGTATGAATACACATATTGGAATAACTCTGTCGGAAGCGATACCTCGGTTGGCTTAGGCGGTTCTGGCGCAAGCCAAACAGGTATAGGTTCAAAATCAACGGAACAGCTTTATACGCAAAGTACCTACGAGCCTCTAGACAGTACGTGGAATTTTACACCTGGTACGGGTGACTGGTTCATGGCGGGTTACCCCGTACTCCAAATGGAGATAAACCACATGAAAACTGGCGATAACGCCTATGAGATAAGTAACGTTCAAGAATTGCAGATGATGGCGTTGGATTTAAGTGGGAATTATACCTTAACGCAAAGCTTTAGCGCAGCAGAAACCACAGATTGGAACGGCGGCGCCGGATTCAATCCCATTGGTAATGCCTCCAATTTAAATCAATATACCGGAGTTTTTGATGGTGCGGGGTATGAGATTGATTCTTTTCGGATCAACAGATCGCAAGATTACGTTGGATTATTTGGGTATGTGAGTGACGCTACCATCAAAAATATTGGCTTAACGAATGTTGATATTGATGTCGTTGGAGATTTTGATTTTCAAGGTGGTTTGATTGGACGTGCTGTAGGTAGCAGCGCAAATAAAACGTTAATTGAGAATGTTTTTGTGACAGGCGATATTGATGCGACTTCTGGAGATGGTACGGGGTTTATTATTGGTGATACCGGTATTAATAATACTGGAGGTAAAGGCTACGTTACATTGAGAGATTCATATAGCAGTGGCGCGATTACGGGATATATTAATGTTGGTGGCTTAATCGGGCGCGTTAATTCTGGCGGGGTTGATATTGATCGTGTCCATAGTACAGCCGATATTTCAGCTCAAACGGGGAGTAACTTGGGTGGGATTGTTGGGTTTATGCATGGCGACGACGACGGGCCTAATACCTTGAGTGACTCGTATTTTCTGGGGAGCATTATTGCTCCAGCAAGTGCAGGGATTGGTGGGATTGTTGGGTTGATGCAGGACAATTCTGTAGTGAGCAATGTGTACACCGCGGCTATCATGAGCGGATCTCCTTCTGTTGGGGCAATTTACGGTTTTGCTGACTCTGACTGGAATGGCAGTCTCAGCAACGCATATTGGGATGTTGAAAGCACAGGTATTGGTTCAGTTGAGAGTTCATTTGGCGCTATTGAGACGAGCTTTAGCAGCGGAAGCCTTGCGACGACAGTGTTGGGAAAATCCTCGGCTGATATGAAAAAACGGTCAACCTTTTTTGACACCGGTTGGGACATCGAAGTCGCTGGCGGCACTGGCAATGCTGTATGGCAAATTCTAGAAGGTTTCAGCTATCCACGTTTTAACTCTGAGGGTGATTTATATGGTATTAGTGGTAAGGTCTTTAGTGATGCTGGATCCAGCGCGGCAGTAGGTGAGTCTGTGTCGCTCCTAATAGGCGGTTCGATTTTGAGTCGATCAACTGCGACAAATGGAAGCGGTGATTATACCTTTGCAATCAGTTCGCGAGAATTTGAACTGGGAGGCGATGATATCATTATTCACACCGATGCAACAAATTTCAAATCAAATACCGTCATTGAAGGTGGCGATATTCAAGCAAATGATGTTGTGACAGGCGTTGATTTATGGGGTGATACGGTGAGCCTGCAAGAAGTTGGCGCAACGATGCTTGGTTTGTCATTTTTAAATGATGCACTCAATGGGTATTCAAGCGACGATATTTTATATGACACTTTCACGGGCGATCTAGATACGCTTGATGCAAATATTGGTTTTAGGGCGGCTAACGTGTTTACCTTAGGTAACAATATAACAACGGATGCCGGAAGCATTTACTTTGATGGCGACCTGATCCTAAGTGATGATGTTAGCTTGAACACAGGCGCAGGTGCAGGTGCAGGTGATATCAAGATGACGGGCTTTGGTGATATTGACGGAAATCATAATCTCGTTTTAGATGCGGGCGCAGGTGAGATCGTTTTAAATGAAGGTGTGGGCAATACGAATCCGCTTTTGAGTTTCGTTGCGAAAAGTGCGGTGTTGAAGGTTGAAAAAAATATTACTGTTGATAGTGGTGGTATGGCGTTAGATTCTGCTATTGAGGTTACAGGGAGTGATGTGGCACTTTTATCTGGTGGTGACGTGGTGTTAGGCAGGTCAATTGATAGCTCGATGGGTGAGGCAAATAATTTGAGTATTGAGTCTGTAAGCGGGAAAATTTTACTCCAGGATAATGTTGGCTCCAATGCGTCGTTTAATATGCTTTCGTTTGTAACGCCGGTTGAGTTACGTGATGATATTGTCATTGCAGCAGAGACAATTAATTTCAACGCTGAGGTTACAGGTGATTCACCTAGAGCGTTAACGGTTGATGCTGGAGAGGCGGGAACAATTCGATTTGGTGGCAGTGTGGGTAGCCTTGGAACACCGATAGCCTTAAGTGTTCCTCGTGCAGCTGAGGTTTTGCTCGAAGCCCCTATTGAGGTTCCGGTGCCTTTGCACGCTGTTCCTATTGTTACTGTTGATTTATTGGGTCGCGAAAGTGATGCTGCATTGCTGCGCGTAGAACCAGATCCAACTGATGTCATCGACACCACGAAAATTCATGCGATCAACACTGAGAATGGTTTGTATTTTTATGACTTGAGTATCCTTACGTATCTTGAATTGCTCGATGAAGAATCGATTAAATATTTCAACTGGGCGGAAGGGTTTATTTACCATATGTTAATGATGCCTCCGCCGCATGCGCGACCTGATCAGGTCACCCTGAATAACCAGTAGTGCTTCAAACGCCCAGAACATGCTTCCTCGTGCCGCGAGTGTTGCCTGTCTGTATTAGTATGCGTTATTAACCGTGAGTTTTTCTTCTTGTTGCATAATGTCCTTTTTATCGTTTTGTTCTTTTGCTACGGATAATACACGTCAAACCTTAAGGAGATCTTAAGAGGGTGGCGTTATTTTATAAGGGATCTATGTCATCCGTCATCCCGGCCCCCGAGCCGGGATCCATGAAATAAAAAGAAAGCGCTCCGCGCGATGAATCAAAATGGATTCCGGATATCGCTTCGCGGCTTTGCCGCTCATTGCAATTCCGGAATGACGCGTGACCTGTTATCCCGGCCCCAGAGTCAGGATCCGCGCCGCACGTCATCCCGGGCTTGACCCGGGATCCATAAAATTCAGAAAAACTAATAAGCAGAGCATACTAAGCAATACGGGCAATTTTAGTTATGCATTCCCATTGTGTTTCTATAAGAATTATATTCCGCAGTAAGCTCAGGCTTTATCAGTGCGTGGTATGACTTATCAAGCATGCTCTCTTTTCGCGACTCAGCACTTAGAATGCTAATCACTGTTTCGTAAGCAAACATAACTACGCCTAAGTGAGTTTTTTCAGATCTTCGTGCGACCTCGAGAAGGTTGCCAATAATGAGGGGAACGTTATACGTTTTATTTTGGACGATAACTGTTTTTGATCGATCAAATAAACCGATCTTAAACGGATGCGCTTCCTTCGATTCCGATTTGAAAGTGAGGCGGTGTTCAATCCGGCTTTTAATAACGAGTAGCGGTGCTCTAACAGTCGAGAAAAAATCACCTTTATCCTTGATCGTCATTTGATTTCTGCAGAACTCTGTAAAATCGAATAAAACCTTCATGTTAGCAGGGTTCCTCTCGGCTCTTCTAAGGAGCTCCGCAAACACAAGGGGGAACAAGACTTCATCTTTATTATGTGGGTATAAAACAGGCTTGACTAAGTTGCTTAATTTTTGTGTTGGCAATATAGTTTCCGCTTTTTTTTTGCGCCTCTGCGCTTCTTTCCATTAAGCAAAGGGAGTACTTTATTGAAAAATTTCCCGGCGGAAAGCTTCTCGCACTATTAAACACCTCAATATCCCGAGCAATTTCTTTTTTATCGGCATCCGACAATTTTACGTCAGGCATGTAATGCGTATCGACTAGCGGAGAATGGTCGTATAACTGTTTGACCAGGTCTAGCTCAGCGGCCTTGGTTTTTCGTTTAGCGTGACTGAGGTATAATCCGTCCAAAGCCCTATGATACTCAGCGTCTATTTTATCATTGGGATGGGTTGATATAAGCCCCCAAGCATCAGTCAGCTCTTTCACCCTCAACGTAAGATTATCGAGCTTTTTAATATGTTTTCGAGTTTCGAGCAATAAAGCTGCGAGTGTAAAGGATAAAGTGCCGCGCCCACGTTCTTCGGCTTTCTCTATTGCGTTATCAATGCGTATTCTAAAAAGAGCACAAGCAACAGCTTCTGTTCGGATATTCTGTAGAGTGCTCACAATTGATTCGTGGGATTCTTCTGCTCTCTGAGTTGTTATATTTTTATGCATTGGTGGCTCTCTACTTGGGATTGAAGTGTGTGTATTATAAAGGCCAAACCTTAAGGAAATATTAACAGAGAGGATTTTTTATTGTCATCCCGTGCTCGACCCGGGATTCATAAAATAAAGTTGGCGCAACGCGCAATGAATAATAATGGATTCCGAATATTTCCTCGCAGCTACGCAGCTCGTTGCAATTCCGCAAAGACGGTAGGTAGTCATCCGAGCCGGGATCTATGAAGTAGCGCTACATCTTATTCCGACGATTCGCCGTATTTTCTTGGTCATCGCCAAGCTCAAGATGCGAGAAGGTTTTAGCAAAAGCTGAGTTCATATTAACTTTGCTTTGTTCTACATCGGCTTTGAAAACAGCATCATGCTCTAGCAGTTGCGCGACTATCTCTTTAAGCATTGAAAGGTCACCGGAAGACAGATCGTTGTTATCAATAATCCAATCAATTTTTTTGAGTGTCTGAAGAACTCTAGGATCGGTGATTTGGTGAACTGTTGGATTGCTATTCTTTTTTCCCATGAATGCCTCACTGCCTTGTTGTTTATTTTTATACATCCGAGTTCGTGTCACGATTATATCGTGTTATACTTCTTTTCCATAAGTGACTATTATTTTACAACAGTTAAAAAGCGACTTCAAGCGGTATAAAATATGACTAACGACATCGAACTTAAAATCAAAAAACTACAGTGGCAATGCCGTCGGGGGATGCTAGAAGTCGACCTTTATCTCATGACTTTCCTCGAAAAGGGCTGTGCTCTGTTATCTGAGTCAGATCATCACCTTTTTGAAGATCTGCTCAAGGAGCCTGACCCTGTCTTGCTCAGCTGGCTAACGGGTCAAGCGAGGCCTGAGCAGGAAGATATGGCAAATCTTGTGCAAACCATAATCAAAACAAGGCGAGCACATTCTTAGGTATAGATTTAGTCTAAAATGCGGTAGAATCTCTCGTTTTACAGATTTTACTATTAAGGCAGCATGTCAGATTTAACACATATCCGAAATTTTTCGATTATTGCCCATATTGACCACGGCAAATCAACGCTGGCGGATCGATTCATTCAATGGTGCGGCGGCTTATCCGATCGTGAGATGGATTCACAAGTGCTTGATTCTATGGATATTGAGCGAGAACGTGGAATCACCATTAAAGCGCAAAGCGTCACCCTCAAATACAAGGCGAAAGACGGTAAAACCTACCAATTAAACTTCATCGACACCCCGGGACACGTGGATTTCTCCTATGAAGTGTCGCGCTCACTGGCGGCTTGTGAGGGGGCATTATTGGTCGTGGATGCAGCGCAGGGGGTAGAGGCGCAAACGGTAGCTGTGTGTTATATGGCCATTGAGCAGGGCCTTGAAGTGCTACCGGTGCTAAATAAGATGGACTTACCCCAGGCTGAGCCTGAGCGGGTAATGAACGAGATAGAAGAGATAATTGGCATTGAGGCGATGGATGCAGTCCATGCTAGCGCGAAAAGCGGCTTAGGCATACAAGACGTCCTGGAAGAATTGGTCGCCAAGATACCGTCTCCTGAGGGCGATCATGATGCCCCACTTAAGGCGTTGATTATTGATTCGTGGTTTGACAACTACTTAGGCGTGGTGTCGCTGGTTCGTGTTAAAGAGGGCACATTACGGGTTAAAGACGAAATGCTCGTTATGTCCACGGGCAAGTCATACCAAGTTGACCGTGTCGGCATTTTCTCGCCAAAACGTGAAGACACAGGCGTGTTACGTGCAGGTGAGGTCGGCTTTGTGGTGTCGGGCATTAAAGATATTTACGGTGCACCGGTCGGTGATACCTTAACTCATAGACACAAACAAGCGGACAAAGCATTGCCTGGCTTTAAGAAAGTGCAGCCACAAGTTTTTTCTGGCTTGTTCCCAGTAAGCTCTGATGATTATGAAAACTTTAGAGAAGCCTTAGGCAAGCTGTGTTTAAACGACGCTTCACTTTTTTATGAGCCAGAAACCTCCGCTGCATTAGGGTTCGGTTTTCGTTGTGGATTTTTGGGTTTGTTGCACATGGAGATTGTGCAAGAGCGTTTAGAGCGTGAATATAATCTTAATTTAATCACGACAGCGCCTACGGTTATTTACGAAATCTTAACAAACAAAGGCGAAGTCTTGCATGTCGACAATCCGGCAAAATTACCTGAACCCAATTTCATTTCAGAAATGCGCGAACCGATTGTTGAAGCGAACATGCTTGTCCCTAAAGATTATTTGGGCAACGTCATTAATTTGTGTATTGAGAAACGTGGTGTGCAAACCAAAATGAACTACGTTGGTTCTCAGGTTGCGGTTACCTATGAATTACCGATGAACGAAGTTGTTTTAGACTTTTTCGATCGCTTGAAGTCGGTAAGCCGAGGTTACGCGTCTTTGGATTATGCCTTTGTGCGATTCCAGGCAGCAAACTTAATTAAGTTAGACGTGCTAATTAATAGCGAGCGTGTCGACGCATTGGCGCTGATTGTTCACAGAGACCAATGTAATTTCCGCGGCAGACAGATGACCGAGAAGTTAAAGGAATTAATTCCACGGCAAATGTTTGATGTAGCGATTCAGGCTGCGATTGGAAATCAAATCGTTGCGAGAACGACAGTTAAAGCATTGCGTAAAAACGTTACCGCAAAGTGTTATGGCGGTGATATTAGTCGCAAGAAAAAATTATTAGAAAAACAAAAAAAAGGGAAGAAGCGAATGAAGCAGGTGGGTAACGTTGAAATCCCACAAGAAGCTTTTTTGGCTGTGTTGAAGGTTGATAAAACAAAGTGAGAATATAGATGGACTTTAATGTTGAACCGTACTTGGTTGCTTTGCTCATACTTTCAGCGGTGTTTGCGATCATTGATCTTGCGCATTTTTCCAAGATCAGAAGAGCGCGTTACCTCGAGGAGTTAAAAGATGTTGCTGACGTTTCAGGGGTGCAACCTTTGCCGCGCAAAAAACGTTTCACACGCAGCCTGCGTCGATTCATCTTAGGCCAGCTTGATAGCTATCCTGAGATCGATAACGCCTTAGTCGGCGTGAGTGAGCTTGTCCTTGAGAAGTATCGCACATTATTGCGTCCGAATTTCTTGTTTGATTACTCGCGCTCTTTGTTTCCGGTTTTTTTAATTGTCGTTGTGATTCGCTCTTTTATATTTGAGCCTTACCTTGTGCCAACGGGCAGTCTTGAGCCAACCGTTTTGCCCGGTGATTTTTTACTGGTTAGCAAGTTTTCTTACGGTTTGCGAGTGCCTTTAACGCGCCACACATTTTACCATGTGAACGAACCTGAGCGCGGCGATATCGTGGTGTTTCGCTATCCGCCAAACCCTAGCATTAATTATGTGAAGCGCGTAGTAGGCGTGCCAGGCGATCACGTGAGCTACATCAGTAAGGTGTTATACATAAACGGTAAAGAGGCGAAGCAGCGTGAGATTTCAACCAAGCGTGAGCCGCTCGTTTACTCATCAGTCAAAGAGTACAGTGAAGATTTAGCGGGCGTCACACATGACATCTTGATTAACCGATATGATCAATCTTTAGATTTTAAAAATGTTGTTGTCCCAGAAGGGTATTATTTCATGATGGGTGATAACCGTGACAACAGTTTAGACAGTCGCTTTTGGGGTTTTGTGCCTGAAAAAGATTTGGTGGGTAAAGCTGATTTAATCTGGCTGAGCAAAACGCCAGGCAAATGGGATATTCGCTGGTCACGCATGGGCACGAGGCTAGACAAATGAATAACGTAGAAAAGAACGTTAAAGCGCTGAGCAATATTTTAGGTTACACATTCACTGATCCTGAGTTGCTTAAGCTTGCGCTAACACACCGAAGCATGGGCGCAAGAAATAATGAGCGCTTGGAGTTTTTAGGCGATTCGCTCGTTAACTTAATCATTGCTGAAGCAGGTTTTCGTTTGCACGCAAGAGCGGATGAAGGCATGTTGAGCCGTTTGCGTTCCTCGCTGGTAAGCGGCGATGCGCTTGCGAGTGTGGGTCTAGACTTTGATTTAGGCGATTATGTGTTTCTGGGTCAGGGCGAGCTAAAAAGCGGTGGTCACAAGCGCGCATCCATTATTGCTTGTACTGTTGAAGCTATCATTGGCGCAATTTATCTCGACAGCGATTACGATACTTGCAAAAAAACGGTATTAACGTGGTTTGAGTCTAGACTGGCGAACATTACGTTAGATCACGAACACAAAGACCCTAAAACACAGCTACAAGAATACTGCCAAGGCAAGAAAATGCCTTTACCCGTTTACACATTAATAAAGACCGAAGGACAGGCGCATGATCAAACCTTTACTGTGCAGTGCGAAGTTGCTGCGCTTACTTTAAAAATAAAAGCCTCTGCAACCACGCGACGAAAAGCGGAAAAAATTGCAGCGCAACAACTAATGGAAAAAATATCGAAATGACGAATGAAACACGATCAGGTTATGTGGCGATTGTTGGTAGACCGAATGTAGGTAAATCAACACTGTTAAACAGAATTTTAGGGCACAAGGTGAGCATCACTTCACGTAAGCCACAAACAACGCGCAAGCAAATCTTAGGTATCAACACGAAAGACGATATTCAAACGATTTACGTCGATACCCCCGGGTTGCACACATTGAAGAAGCAGGCGATTAACCGTTACATGAACAAAGCGGCGAGCTCTGCATTGCATGATGTGAATGTCATTATCTTTATGATTGATGCGTTGGCTTGGCGCGATGATGATGAGTTGGTTTTGCAAAAGCTCGTTGATTCCGCTATTCCTGTTTTGCTTGTTATCAACAAAGTCGACAAGATTAAAGACAAAACAGAGTTGTTTCCTATCCTAGAAAAGCGCCAGGCAAAGATGAATTTTGCGGCAATATTTCCAATTTGCGCAAGGTCAGGCTCTGGTGTTGATGATTTAGAGGCTAAGGTTATCTCTTACATGCCACCGGGTCCGTTTATGTTTGGTGAAGATCAGAAAACAGATCAGACCATCCCGTTTCAAATTGCAGAATGCATTCGTGAGAAGATCGTGCGTAACTGCGGACAAGAATTACCGTATGCCACCGCAGTTGATATTGAAGAAATGAAAGATGACCCTAAAATTTTTCGTATTCAAGCAGTGATTTGGGTTGAGAGGCCGGGTCAGAAAGCGATTATCATCGGTGATCGTGGCGCAAGATTAAAAGAAATTGGCACCCAGGCCAGGAAGGATCTTCAAAACTTGCTAGGAAAGAAAGTCTATTTGAACTTATGGGTTAAGCATAAAGACAACTGGTCTGATAGTGAGAGATTATTAGGGCAACTGGGTTTTAACGAGTAATAGATGTCCGATAAAATTGTGCTTGAAAATGCGTATGTCTTGCATGCGCGCCCGTATAGAGAAACAAGTCTGTTGCTTGATTTCTTTACGGAGACTTTTGGGCGCGTTAGTGCGATCGCTAAGGGTGCGAGAAGTGCTAAGTCGACAAAGAAGTCAATCCTTCAACCGTTCCGACCCATCTCTATTTCTACTGTGGGCCGATCAGATTTGAAAACATTAACCGGTGCTGAGTTGGTGAAGGCGAGCGTGCAATTAACAGGGGATAGGTTATTTAGCGCGATGTATATCAACGAGCTGCTTTATCACTCTTTACCTAAGCATGACCCACACACGAGTCTATTTGAAAGTTATCAAAAAATAATTCAACAGTTCTCAAACACATCCACGGTGATTGAGCCTGTGTTACGTCAATTTGAAATGCAGTTATTATCTGAGTTGGGTTACGCCATTTCGTTAACCGAGGATGCGCAGTCCGGTGATAGTATTTCACCTGAAAATCACTATTTATTTAAACCAGGGCATGGTTTTACCCAAACCACGGCAGCCGGGAAAAGCAAAAATCCTTTTATGTTTTTAGGCGCGCATTTACTATCGTTTGATAGAAATGAACTGCTGGAACAAGAGGTGTTAAAATCAGCCAAGCGATTAATGCGGTTAGCGCTGGCTGAATTATTGGGTGAAAAAGCAATAAATTCTAAAAAATTATTTACAGTCAAAACGGAGAATTAGACTATGAGGAAGGCAATACACTTGGGCGTGAACATAGATCATGTTGCAACTGTCAGGCAAGCAAGAGGTACGCGCTACCCTGAGCCTGTTAGTGCGGCATTAGAAGCAAAAACAGCCGGTGCTGATGGGATCACATTGCATTTGCGTGAAGACAGGCGACACATTCAACCTTCGGATGTTGTTCGCATTAAGGAAGAGGTTGATCTTCCGATGAATTTAGAAATGGCCGTTAACGATGAAATGATTGCCTTTGCTTTGAAGGTCGCACCTGAAAAAGTGTGCCTTGTTCCGGAGAAGCGTGAAGAATTAACCACTGAAGGTGGTCTTGATGTTGTAAAGGGGTTTGGTGAAATCAAAGCGGCGACTGCGACCTTGGCCGATGCAGGCATTGAGGTGTCGCTTTTTATTGATCCTGATACGCAGCAAATTGATGCGAGTATTGCGTGCGGTGCGCCGGTTATTGAATTGCATACGGGGTCTTATGCAGATGCTAAAGATGACGACGCAGTTGAAGCGGAGATTGAGAAAATTCAAGCAGCAGCAACCTATGCGGCAAGTAAAGGTTTAATCGTTAATGCGGGCCACGGCTTGTATTATGATAATGTACAAGAGATCGCTCAGATCCCTGAGCTTAACGAATTAAACATCGGTCACGGTATTGTGGCGCGTTCATTGTTTTCTGGTTTTGGTCAGGCAGTGATGGATATGAAAGTGATCATGCAAGAGGCGCGTTCGAAAGAAAAGTATATGGCTTAAGAGGTAAGATATGAAAACACGGTTTTGTCCTAGCCCCACAGGGCTCATGCATTTAGGTAATGTGCGAACAGCGCTTTTTAATTATTTAGCAGCGATGAGTCAAGGCGGGTCTTTTTTACTGCGTATTGAAGACACGGATAAAACCCGTTCTTACACTGAGTACACCGACATGATGTTGGAAGATTTGCGCTGGTTGAATATTGCTTGGCAAGAAGGACCTGAGACAGATGGACCTAACGGTCCTTACTGGCAGTCTGAGCGCCAAGATATTTATAATCAATATTATGGCGTGTTGCAGGAAAAAGAATTGGCGTACCCGTGCTTTTGTACCGAGCAACAGTTGGCGTTGAATCGTAAGTTACAACGCTCTTCTGGTAAGCCGCCTAGATACCCAAGAACTTGTTTAAAACTTTCCAAAGAAGAGATTCAGGCAAAGCTTGATGACGGTGAAAAAGCGACGCTACGTTTTAAAGTGCCGACCGATGAGATGATAAGTTTTGTTGATTTAGTGCGGGGTGAGCAGCGATTTAATGGCGCGGATATTGGCGACTTCATCATTCGACGTGCTGACGGTTCGGCGCCGTTCATGTACAGCAACGCGATTGATGACTCCTTGATGGGTGTTACGCATGCGTTTCGCGGCGAAGATCACTTAACGAATACCCCAAGACAAGCGATGATTTTAAAAGCGCTAGATTTGCCTGAGGTGCAATATGGTCACATGTCGTTAATCGTGGGGCCCGATGGATCACCGTTATCGAAACGCCATGGTAGCAAGAGCTTGCAAGAGTTGCGTGAGTCTGGATTTTTACCGGGTGCGTTATTGAATTATTTAACACGCTTAGGCCATACGCTAGAAAGCCAAGCTTTTTTAAATGTTGACGAACTGGGCAAACAGTTTAATGCGAAAACGTTTACCAAGGCCGCTGCGCGTTTTGACGAAAAACAGTTATTGCATTGGCAAAAAGAAGCGATGCTTGTTTTATCTTTTGAAGAATTATGGCCTACATTGAGTGATGTTGTTCACAAGATGGTGCCTGAAAGTTTACGTGAATTATTCGTCGAAACAATACAGCCCAATATTGTGTTTGCGCATGAGGCGACATTTTGGGCGAAAGTGTGTTTCGAAGATGACTTTGCCTATTCTCACGATCAAATTGCGATATTGAAAACAGCCTCAGTTGAGTTCTTCAATGCGGCATTAACATCGATTCAAGAAAATGGGTGTGATTATAAAGCGTTAACGGCTGCAATTAAGTCAGCAACGGGCGCTAAAGGTAAAGCATTATTTCAACCGTTACGTATTGCGTTAACGGGTGAGTCACACGGGCCAGAGCTTAACAAGGTGTTAACCTTGCTTGGCAAAGACCGCGCGATCATCCGTTTAGACAAAGCATTGCATGGGTGTGTTTAGAGGATAACAGAAGAACCACCCGTCGCCTTGGAATGATATAAAGAGAGCCCGTCGCCCCGGCCTCCGAGCCGGGGTCCATAAGATTAAAAAATGGATCCCGGATCAGGTTCCGCCCCAGAAAGGCGAGGCATGATTATGGGGGTCGGGATGACGGGTTGCGCCTCGCTCAGTGATGTTGTTTTAACACATCCACGCAATAACAGTGTTTTCAAGCAAGCATGCGACCGTCATGGGTCCAACGCCACCTGGCACAGGCGTGATCCAGGCAGCTTTTTCGCAGGCCGCCTCGAACTCCACATCGCCTTGCAGTGTATTATCTTTCATGCGCGTGATACCTGCGTCGATTACAACCGCGCCTTCTTTAATCCATTCACCTTTGATCAGATTGGGTTTGCCGACAGCGGCGATGACCACGTCAGCGTGACTTAAGTGTTCGATCAATTTTTCTTGGGGTGTGAAGCGATGACACACTGTGGTTGTTGCACCTGCTAATAGCAGCTCTAAGCACATTGGTCGACCGACAATATTTGACGCACCGACCATCACCGCATTTTTGCCGTGTAGATCGATTCTAGTTGTTTCGATCAACTGCATGATGCCGTTGGGTGTGCAGGGGCGCAAAGCGGGGTTGCGCGCAGCGAGTCTACCGACGTTGTAGGGGTGGAACCCGTCGACATCTTTGAGTGGTGAAATTGTCTCGAGTATTAATTTTGTATCAATATGCTGGGGCAGGGGGACTTGCACAAGAATGCCGTGCACATGGTCGTCATAGTTGAGTGTTTCAATAAGCTCCTCTAAGTCGGTTTCAGAGGTGTTTTCTGGCAGGCGGTGGATTGTTGAGGTGATACCAACTTCTTTGCATGCGCGCTCTTTATGGCCCACGTACACCTCAGAAGCAGGGTCATTTCCGACCAAGATAACAGCCAGCCCGGGCGCGCTATCACTTTTTGATACTATTTGTTTTAGTTTTGTTCGGATTTTACTAGCCAAAGCCTTTCCGTCTATTAATTGAGCAGTCATGATAATCCTTGTGGGCTAAAACGGCATTATAATACAGGTTGTTAATGATTAAAAAGGATTGACCTAAGCTTTTTCCGCGGGTATTATCTCTCCCTTAAAGTACGTATCGGGGTATAGCGCAGTCTGGTAGCGCGCCTGCTTTGGGAGCAGGATGTCGGGAGTTCGAATCTCTCTACCCCGACCATTTTCTATCCTCATTTAAATTTCAAATTAACAACATCTACAGTTGCGAGCATTATCGTATACTGTGTGTTTTTTATTTTACCCTCACCCTAGCCCTCTCCCGCAAGCGGTAGAGGGCTAGGGTGAGGGTAAAATTAAAGAACTTTAAAATGCTAACGACTTCTTAAGCTTTCCTTAAGGTTTTACTCGAGTTGTTTTGCTATCATGTCGCCATTAAAAATCAAAACAAACAGGGAGCACACATGAGATTAAGCGAGCTAAAAGTAGCTATTGAAAAGTATCACAACAATGTCGGTAAAATGCGCAAGGCAATGAGCGGGGTATTTGGCAGAGGGATCAACGCACTCACAGGCTATGACTTTAGTCAGTCAACACAAATCGCAGCCCTTGAAAAATATCTTCAAACAAAATTCCCTTTGGCAATTACTAATCCTGATGTCAGCTTAGCAGATTTTGAAAAATCACACGGCGAGTTATCAAAAACATTCTTAACTTCCGGGTCTGAATCTGCCAAGCTATTTATTCATTGGGTTGCTAACGATACTCGATTAGAAGAAAAGCAGGCAGAATCAAAGAAAAGTCAAGCATCTATGCAGCTTATTCCAACGGGTGAAAATGCTTTCGCATTACCGGTGCTGGGTGTCAAATCTGATTCGCACAATCTGTTAAGCACGGTTTGTCGTTATATTGCCGCACAAAACGGTGACGTAATTTCTTTCAGTCACTTTAGGGTTGACCAATCACATCCTTTGTATCAAGCCACTGAGTTACGCATTAAGCCTGCTTCAACGACTTTAGCGGATTCACAGCTAGACTTTGGTACGTTTAACGTTTTATTGTTGATGATCGTGAAGCCGAATGTGGTTTACACATTCCCTCGCGCTGGTCTATTTGAGTTGACATTAAATCTTCCTGACGTTAATGGCAGCTTATTGTCCAGCATGGTATTGCAGTCCAACACTGCCAGCCTGGTGAGCCACACATTGAATTTAAAACCATTTCTAAATCCTTCTACGCTGGATACAGCTATTGACCTCGAACCACTGGCCTTACCTCCTTCAGTCGCTATGCTGAAAGAGGTGAGTCTTTTCAGGGCGCATGCTGCACAAAGAGAGCTTGCTATTTGCGAGCATCAACGAAGGGCTTTTGAAATGAATGAGGGGCTACCTTCTCGCCCAACTGATGGTGAATCCGGGCTTTATGCGCTTCCGCATGAATTATTAACTGATTTCGAATATTCTGAGGAGAGTTCAAGGTCGAATGATAAGCCCTATGAGCAAGAATTAAGCAACTTTAGCAGATCATCCTTCTAAAATTGAATATGCATTCAATATATTGATTCAAAGTAAAAAAGCCAGTAGAATGCCTGCTGGCTTACTTGGTAAGTAGATACATCATCAAAAAGTGATGATAAACAAGCGCCTGTAGCTCATTTGGATAGAGCATCGGCCTTCTAAGCCGAGGGTAGCAGGTTCGAATCCTGCCAGGCGTGCCAAAATCAATTTGCGTGGCAAAGCCACGCGAATTGGTTTTGAGCCTGGCAGGTGAGAACCTGTTTAAAGAAGTATATTTTGTGGTGGGCGTAGCTCAGTTGGTAGAGCCCTGGATTGTGATTCCAGTGGTCGTGGGTTCGAGCCCCATCGTCCACCCCAAAGTGTATTTATTCCAAATTTTCCTTTCTTAAAATTTCTTTATTTTAATAGATCCCGGATCGAGTCCGGGATGACGTGTTAAGCAGAAATTGTGGGGGCAGGTGCCGCTTCTTCCTTCTGGATTTCACCGTCACTATTTAATGATTCAGCCGAACTAAACAAACGCGACGTGTTCGTTCATTGCCTTTCTCTATAAGCATCACGCGCTGCCATAATCATTAATCCAACCAACACCGCGCCTCAACTTTCCATAAAAGTAAAAAGCGGCGCCAGTAACGAGTACTGCAGCTGAAGCGCCTCTTGCAAGTATCCTTTAAACCGTGCTTCTTAACGGTACGAACACAAAGGTGAGGCAAAACGAACTTGCTTCTCATTGGAGTTTTTAATTTTTGGTGGAGGAGGGCTTTGGTCGTCTCTAGCAAATTCCTCAAGGACTTTTTTTAGGTGCTGGGCATCTGCGGCTTTTTTCATGGCCTGCTCTCTAAAAAAGTTAGGCCTCTCGCGATGAATTGCTGGTAGCTGCTTTTAGTTTTCGGATGGGTTGCTCTGGTGTTTGCACATCCGTATCGCTACATGAAGGGCTTGGCCCCTCATGTTTTTCGCGTAAACATTTCGCTATAAACAGCTCGCTTTTTGTTCTTTTCATTTTCTATTTACCAGCCTTAAACTGCTTCTTCTAATTCACGAACTTCTTCCATTTCGCCTATTGTTAAAAAGGACGTTAAATTATGAATGAGGTGCGACAGGCTTTTAGTCATGATCATCATGTTGGCATCAAAAACCTGTTCTTTTGTTTCGCTATCGATGTCTTTAGCGGACTCTAACAATTCATCTTCATAGGAGATGCTCAAAAATGTCGACTCATCTGTTATTGCAAACGAAACTTGATCTTGCCAAGTGAGGCTTAATTGCTTCACACGGCAGCCATCTTTAATTAAAGCAACCATGCTTTCAGCGTACAAGTCTTGATGCTGGCAACGAATGATGCGATTTTCTTGGTTTGGGTCCTGAAAGACAGCTTTCTTTTGAACTTCAAATGCGGTTGGAAAATCATCCTGCACTAAGCTACGGGTAATTTTAGGAGCGATCTCTTCAATGATAAATGATTTTAAATCAAGATCGTCGTGGAATGCTTTTTGAAGTAATGTCATTAACTTTTCATACTTCGCAGCACTGGTTGTATTAATCACTAACCAATTATTGTGCGTATCAATATAGGCGTACACTTTTGAAAATTTTGTGAACGCACGCGGCATTAATGTGACGGTAATATCATCTTTGATACTTAATTTTTCTTTTTGGCGAACACGTCTATCTTCGTTATGTTCAATTTCTTTAACTCTGGCGGCGACATGTTGGTTGATAACCGTCGCGGGTAAGATTTTTTCTTCGAATTGCACGCAAAGCATTAAATTTCCGCCTACATCGCGCACTAAAGGATCTTCGGCTTCTATCTCGCCGACAGGTGGCAAAAAACCAACCGATTGCGGGAGAGATGGCAGGCATGCAGTAAACGTTAACGGTGATATTTTATCATCAAGCTCTGCGGCGCTTGTTTTAAAGTTTTTCGCTAACTGGAATATTTTTGCTTGTTTAAACCACATCGGTTATCTCTCCAAAAAACGTCTATCATCAATCATTTGGCGGACTATTTCAACCAAATAATTTACGGTGAGCAGGTAGTTTATCAGTCTGCGTCATATCAATACTGGCTTGCTCCGCTTGTTTTTTTCTTTTATCACGCTCAATTTTTTTTCGAGAGTCAGGAGAGTGTGCTTCAGCGTTTAAACCTCTTTGCACTTCGGGGACTTTGGTGTAGAAAAACAGTCGTGAAGCGATATCGACAGATCGACAACCCAGGTATTCTTTATTTCCAGGTATGGTTCTTCTGTGTGAATAGTCGTCAAGAAAAAACTCATGGTTTTCAGACCACTTTATTGAGTGGCCAGAGTTTTTCCTTAATTGAGTACCAAGATTGGCTGTCTCCATGTTGGCGTTATATTTCTCCAGCGGGGTTAAAGCGAGTCGAAACTCTCCACCTAGTTCAAGATAGGCATTAACGGACTGGAAGAGCTGCTTGACAAGCGTTGACATTTTTCCGCGCGCATATGGAAATAAAGCATAAACAATATTAGCACCTTGATCTATGTCTTTTTGCTTAACGTGAAACAAGAGATTGGTGCAATCGATCCCAAGTTCCAACTTGATCTTGACTACACCTCGAGCATGGATCCTTTGAAGTTTTTTAATGTTATCCTTGAGTTCTTCGAGTTGACCAGATTGAGTGAGAGAGCCCAGCGTGCGCCCCTCAGTTGCCTGTATTGAACATTTAACATCACAAGTATCAAGTAAAATTGCGAGCGCAACTGCGTCATTGAAAGTGCCGCAGCATAGCATTAGTATTTTTGAGTACCTGTGTCCGTCAGCAAACGCCCCTTTTTTTTCAAGCCGAGTAATCTCTCTACTGCCGTCTTTATCAAATACCAGAGGTGGCTCGCCTGGCTTCGGGCTAAGTGATCTATTCATACGTTCATGCAGGCTAACCTTGTGACCTGGCTTTAATCGGTTTTGTCTTTGTTGGTTTGGATCCATATGCGATGTTAAGAGCGACTTTTCAAGGTACGTTGTTGGCATTTCAAAGGGTGGCGAAAGACATAGAGGCGGAGGGCTTTGTCTAGCCTGTAGCACGGATAGTGACCTTGCAGGCGGTGTCAGCGACCGCGTTTTTGGTCGGTAAGCATCGGGTTTTTCTAATTCGAGAGATTGCGATA
>Ga0209425_10001817_pt1 | contig 24660 bp, 21 predicted proteins | sample COG_05_FD_184749 | JGI IMG/M metagenome (GOLD analysis project Ga0209425, IMG submission 184749) | Pelagic Microbial community sample from North Sea - COGITO 998_met_05 (SPAdes) (version 2) | ecosystem: Environmental > Aquatic > Marine > Neritic zone/Coastal water | place: Helgoland, sampling...
TCTTTCTGAACAGAACGGATAACAGGCAGAGGAATTGGCTCCCTCTTCGTTTCTATATTCAGCTCATCTTCACCGAAGTACATACCAGAAAAAGAATTGATATCCTTAAGACCACATTCTCTGTTAGTGAAATTGACGATCGTACGAAGTGTGTTTAATTGCTTCTTTACAGTGGCATTATTTAAAGCACGATCAATAAGATGATCACGCAATAGATTGGCATCCTTACGTAAATACATATCGATAGGTTTATCACCGACTAATTCAAACAAGTTATTTACAGTACGATCAATAGCCTGTGTAAACGTCTTGGGACGAGAGACACCTTTCGTCCGAAGATATATATCCTTTGCATCAGACATCAGTGGAGCGGATGACTTACCCCTAGACTCATAGGCTTGCTCATGCAGAAACCTTCGTAATGGACTATCATTTCGCCTCCAACGAAGCGTCAACCACTCTTCATCTAGCTGAGAAGCTAGAGAAGCTGATTTAGTTTTAGCTACCTTTGGGGACTTGGTTCTAAGAGATAACGTTATTTTTGATGACCTATAACAATCTTCCAAATCTTTTGGAACACGACGTGAGAAATAATAAATATCTCTTTTTTGATAAACAAAAGGGACTAAATTGGCCTTCCACATGTACTACCCTCCATAAAGGCGTAAATTAAAACTGCATGGATACCAATGTGTTACATGTGTGTTGCTTGAGAAGTTGGTGACCCCGGCAGGATTCGAACCTGCGACCTACAGATTAGAAATCTGTTGCTCTATCCAGCTGAGCTACGGGGCCATATTGAGGGGGTATATCATCAGAAAATAAAAGAATAAAGTATCAAATAGCTATTTGAATTATTTATATTATCTAATTAATCTTTAATTTTATCGTGTCTAAAATTATCAGAATATGACTTAGGTTGATGACGACGTTTATTTGGATCTTTAATACTGAAATTTATTTTGTTCCGCTTTGCGTAAGCTATCGCTTCCTCTTTACTAGAAAATTTTAGTTTGATCTGGCCTCGCATATCGCCGGAACCAATCCAACCCATAACATTATCAACTCTCTTTGCAGTTTCCGGCACATATTCAAATAACCAAATGCGGCTTTTCGCATGCCCGGACTGTGTTGCTGTTTTTGCAGGTTGATATATTCGTGCCTCAGTCATTCTTTTTTGGCCTTCTAATACAAAATTATAATTATATATTTTTAAAAGAGTATTCTAGAAAATAAAAGAAAAATAGTGACTGTACGAGAATATTTTTAGTAAGATTGTATGGAGCCCCATTTCAAAAAAATTAAAAATACTATAAGGAGAAAAGAAAATAATATTGTATTAACGCAGAACAGACAAAAATAACCTATAGCTGTAAAGAATAAAAATAATGACGAGCCTTATTCATAGATCGCTAATCACGGCGCCTCCCCTAGCAGTCAGAGGTGAAGGCATTCATATTTTTGATGCGTCAGGCAAGAGATATACAGATGCTTCGGGAGGTGCAGCTGTTTCATGCCTCGGTCATCAAAATGATCACGTCATCAAATCTATAAAAGAACAAGCGGACAAGTTAGCTTATGCACATACCGGATTCTTTACTTCAGATCCTGCTGAGAATTTAGCTAACGAAATCATAAAAAATGCTCCTAAGCCCTTAGAAAAAGTATATCTTGTATCTGGTGGATCAGAAGCCGTTGAGTCAGCTTTGAAAATGGCTCGCCAATTCCATTGGGAGAGAGGCGACTTAAAAAGGCATAAAATTATTGCGCGCAAACAAAGCTATCATGGTAACACGCTAGGCGCACTCGCTGTAGGCGGCAACGAATGGAGAAGAGAAAAGTTTGAGCCTATGTTGATGGATGTAGGTAAAATATCACCATGCTATGAATATAGATTTAAAAGTACTGATGAAACCCCCGAAGAATATGGACTTCGATCTGCCAACGAACTCGAAGAAAAAATCATTGAGTTAGGAGAGCACACTGTTTCTGCTTTTATAGCGGAAACCGTCGTTGGAGCAACTTCAGGAGCCGTACCCCCTACTCCCGGATATTTTAAGCGTATTCGGGAAATATGTGATCGTTACGGAGTACTTCTGATTTTAGATGAAGTAATGTGCGGCGTTGGCAGAACCGGAAGTTGGTTTTCATTTGAGCAAGATAATATTGTTCCGGATATGGTAACGATTGCCAAAGGGTTGGCTGCCGGATACCAACCGATAGGAGCACTGGTTGTAACAAAAACTATTTATGACGCACTAAAAAACGGTAGTGGTTTTTTTCAACACGGATACACATTTATGGGTCACTCCATAGCTTGTGCTGCTGCGCTCGCCACATTAGACGTAATTGAGCGAGAGGGTCTTGTAGATCAGGCAAAGACAAAAGGTTTAGAATTTTCCAAGAAACTTAAAGGTTCTATTTCTCAATATCAATGTGTGGGGGATATAAGGGGGCGTGGATTGTTTCAAGCGATAGAATTTGTAAAAGACAAAGAAAAAAAATTACCATTTCCGGAAAACCTGAAATTGGCTGCCGAATTAAAAAAGAAGGCCTTTGAAAAAGGGCTGATTTGCTATCCGATGAGTGGAACAATTGATGGTAGAAGTGGCGATCACATATTACTGGCACCGCCTTATATTCTAAATAGTGAGAATATCGATGAAATCGTTAATTTACTATCCAGAACTATTGAAGATATTGAAAAGAATCTCAGTTTCATCTGAAATGAATTGGCTAATTTAGCAGAAATAGTCTAGGCTCTGTCCTTAATAAGAAGGCTATCGTTAAATTACGTTAAAATATAAAATATAAAACATAACGTATATTAACATTAGACTTCTATTTTTAATAAAATGAAATAAATGGGAGAATAAACAATGAAAAAAATCTTTAGTATTGGCATACCTTTAGTCGTTTCAGGAGCCCTGTTATTTGGTACGCTAAATTCACAGGCTGAAGCAAAAAATCGTTTTATCTCAATTGGAACTGGGGGACCCACTGGCGTATATTTTGTTGTTGGCAATGCAGTTTGCCGCATGATTCATAGAGAAGCAGCAGAAGGTCGAAAAAAAGGACGGAAACATGGTATAAGATGTTCAGCACCTTCAACAGGAGGATCCAACTATAATATTGGGCAGATTAAAGAGGGAGAACTTCAATTCGGTGTTGCACAATCAGATTGGCAACATCATGCGTATAACGGAAGTTCTAAATGGAAAGGTAAAAAATACAATAAACTAAGAGCTGTATTTTCTGTTCACCCAGAGCCATTTCAGCTTATTGCACGTAAGGGCTCGGGGATTAAATCTTGGAATGACCTCAAAGGTAAAGTGGTGAATATTGGTAACCCAGGATCAGGCCAACGCGGTACAATGGAAATACTAATGAAGAAGAAGGGCACAAAACTTAGTGATTTTAAACAAGCTACTGAGTTGACGTCGTCTGAACAGGTTGGAGCTTTATGCGATGGGAAAGTTGATGCGATTGCGTATACCGTCGGAGTACCTAATGGTGCAATCGGCCAAGCTATTGACGGCTGTGGTGCCCATTTCGTAAATTTAGATTCATCCGTTGAAAAAGGCCTTGTAAATGCTAACCCATTTTATGCTTTCGCTAATATTCCAGCCGGGGTTTTTTACAAAGGTCAGAAAAGTGATGCTACCACCTTTGGTGTAATGGCTACCTTTGTTTCGAGCGCCGATGTAGATGCTAAAACGGTTTATGAAGTAGTTAGAGCGGTTTTTGAAAACTTGGACAGCTTCAAAAAGCTACACCCAGCATTTAAGAACTTAGATCCAAAACAAATGATAAAAAATGGACTGTCAGCGCCTCTTCACGCAGGAGCTATAAAATATTATAAAGAAAAAGGTTGGATGTAGCCTAAGTAAAATTAGAGGGCTCTCCAAGATAGGAGAGCCTTTTATTTTTGGTATACCAATTGAAATCCACCATAAATAATTCTGATCAAAATATCGAGTTAGAGGGCCGGGCCCGGAGTCTATCCAGTTGGCAAATGATTTTTGTCGGCTGCATTGCATTTCTATGGTCATGTTTTCAGCTTTGGCACGCATCGCCTTTACCATACATCTTTAAAATGGGGGTTCTTATAGACGTTCCAGCCCGTGGCATACACCTCGCATTTGCATTAATAATTTGTTTTTTACTATTTCCAGTTGCTAAGATTTGGCAAGTAAAGAATTTTAATATTATTGATATTTTATTTTCAATAATTGGTGGTTTTTCTTGTCTATATTTATATTTTGCATACGAGGAAATCGTAAATCGAAATGGAATACTTTTAAAAATTTCTGATAATTTACTTGGCTTTACCTACAATTTACCGATTGAGCTTATAATTGGGATAGCTGGTATTTTAGTTTTACTCGAAGCTACCCGCCGCGCAATCGGCTTACCATTAGTTATAGTCGCCTCAATTTTTCTAATATACTCAGTATTCGGCCAATCAATGCCCGATTTAATAGCCCACCAAGGTTTATCGTTTTCTAGGCTCGTTGGGTATCAGTGGCTCGGTGGAGAGGCTATATTTGGCATCCCAATTTCTGTATCAGTAAGTTTTGTTTTTCTCTTTGTTTTGTTTGGTTCAATGCTTGATAAAGCAGGTGGTGGAAAATATTTTTTAAACCTATCAGTTGCACTTGTTGGACGTTTCAGAGGTGGTCCCGCAAAAGCCGCAATCCTAGCTTCTGGTTTAACAGGCATGATTTCTGGCTCATCGATAGCAAACGTCGTAACAACTGGCACTTTTACAATTCCAACAATGAAAAGAACGGGTTTTTCTGCTGTAAAAGCAGGTGCTATTGAGGTTGCAGCTAGTGTGAATGGCCAAATTATGCCACCAATTATGGGCGCAGCAGCCTTTATTATCGCAGAAATGTTAGGAATTACTTATTTCCAAGTTATAACACATGCGCTTATACCAGCTGTTATCACATATCTTGCTCTCTTCTTTATCGCCCATATTGAAGCCCATAAACATGGATTAGTTAAGATGGAGAAAACCCAAATTCCACCGCTTTTATCAACTTTTTTATCAGGTATTCATTTTCTTATCCCCATAATTGTATTAGTTCATTTACTAATAATAGAACGATGGACCGCAGGAAGCGCCGTATTTTATAGTGTTATAACACTGATGATTATTATTTTAGGACAAGCGATAAAAAGAGAGGGAATTTCCTCAAAAAACCAGATTCTCATTGGTATAGCAACTGGATTTAGGGATATTGCCTCGGGTATGGTAAAAGGAGCTATAAATATGGTCCCCGTCGCTATTGCGATAGCATGTGCTGGAATAATTGTTGGTTCTGTATCCTCCTCAGGTCTAAGCAACGCGATGGTTGAAGTAGTGGAAATTGTCTCCGGGGGGAATTTTTACATACTATTACTGATGGTAATGGTCTTATGTTTAATTCTTGGCTTAGGTCTGCCAACAACAGCTAACTATCTGGTCGTTGCGGCATTATTGGCCAATGTTATTGTTGAAATAGGAGGCGCATCGGGCTTCGTATTGCCATTGATAGCTGTTCACTTATTTGTATTCTATTTTGGATTAATGGCAGACGTTACTCCTCCGGTTGGTTTAGCGGCATATGCTGCTTCTGGAATATCCGGGGCAGACCCGATCAAAACGGGGATACAGGCGTTTTGGTACGAAATTAGAACCGCAATATTACCATTTATTTTTATATTTAATACAGAACTCCTATTGGTAGGAGTGATCAGTATATGGCATGGATTATTTATTTTTATTATATCATTAATTGCGATGCTGTGTTTTACGTCAGCAACCCAAGGATGGCTGATAACCAAATTAAGGGCATTTGAAATAATAGGACTTTTGCTAGTGACATTTGCTTTGTTTCGGCCAGACGCAGTCGTTGGTATTTTTTCACCTGAATATATAAAGAATGACATTAATCAAAGTATGAGTGTCGAACCAGGAAAAGTAAAAGAGGTTAGGTTACATATTACCCGTAACACCCAATACGGCGATCGTTTTAAGCTTTATAAATTTGATATAAAATCCAGCAAATCCATCGAATTATTTAGTTATTTAGGAATTAAGTTATCAAAAAATAATGGAAAGTACCTAGTAAGTGACTTAAAATTTTCTGGTAAAGCTCAAAAAATTGGTATTGAGCCTGATGATCAATTAACATTAGTGGAATTCAATAATTCAACGCATCTAAGTAAAAACTGGGGGTATGTAATCGGTCTTATTCTTTTATCTATAATCCTAATAATTCAACTACGAAACTCTAGATTTAACGGAAAATTAAGACAAAGATCAGTCTAGCAGTAGAATATAAGTTCCCAAATATATTGTTGGTTTTTTTTACAACTGAGATTTGACTCTACTTTTAGAGCCAAAATAAATACCGGATAGTATCATTGCAAATCCTAACGCATGAAAAAATTCAAATTTTTCACCAAGTATTAAGATGGCCAAAGTAGATCCAACAATTGGAGTTAAATATGAAATTAAACCAGCTTTATTAGCACCAGCAATCTCAACCATCCGGTTATAGAAGAGATATGCTATTACAGAAGAAACAATAGTAAGGTAGATGATTGCCCAAATTGTCTCAATGACAAAAGGTGTTGGCCTCACATATATTGTCTCCCAAACATACATTGGAAACAATGTTAGTACTCCCAGACACACGATCAGAATGAGAAAATTTGCTGAATGTATTTTAGGTCTCTTATTTAACAATACAGTATATAACGCCCAACATACTGTGGCCCCTAATATCCATAAATCACCACTATTAAATTTAAGGCCGGAAAGATTTGCTGTATCTCCTCTAAATATTATAACTAACGTACCTAATGAGGCCAGAAAAAAACCCAAACCCTGCACAACGGTAATCGCCTTTCTAAATAATAAAAAAGACAAGAACACAATGATCAACGGGCGAACTGTATTGATTAAAAAAAGATTTATGGCAGTTGTTGAGAGCAGTCCTTGGTAAACCAAAACTGTATAACCTACGATACTTAGATTAGCGAGAATAGCGAGTACGGTCCAATTACCCCTCAACTTACCTATATCACCTCTAATATGTGGATAAGCAATCAAAAGAAGTAAAGGAATGGCAAACGCAAACCGCCAAAATGCCATTCCAATGGGCGGTATTATATCGTTGAGTCCACGGGCTATAATTCCGTTACCGGACCAAGCAAAGACAGTCAAAATCATTAATAAATAAGTATGATTCCAAATAATCTTCATCGTTGTTAATCTTACTTAATCAACCATTTTTTATACTTTGGTTCAATAGAGTCACAACGTTTTAAATACAAATCTCTCGACATAAAGGGGCCCGCATTACGGCTATTTCTGCCTACTACAATACAATTATTATCATTGTTCATAGATCGAAACTCTTGATTTGATTTAATGTATTTAAAAGTTTGAAAGGTAGAGCCAATCTTGCATTCAAGTAATCCAAAACTCATTTTCACATTAGCATTTAGTTTCGACAAACATTTATTTTTAAATGTAGCCGACTTAATTAATCCATTTTCAGTATCAAATATAAATTGAACATCGCCACCTTGTGGCTTACACGAATGAGCATGTAATCTCTCAGAAAATCCTCGTCCTTTAGTATCAATACACCACCCAAGTTTATCAGGCTCATCTAGGTTATCCGCTAGATAAATAACTGGTGAAGGTGTCTGAACATTTGGAGGTGATGCATGTAAATTTATAGAAAAAGTCAACGAAACCAGTAAAATAAAAATTGGGTAAAATATCATTAATTTATTCCATTATTGTATGAATTCATCGGCTACACCCCCAATAATTATACAGCAGATACATATTTTTGATGTAATCCACAAAATAGGGATATAAGTTTTAGTGCTAAAAGATTGCAGACTTGGGGTTAACGATTTAGAAATGCATAGTCAAGGCCGAGCTAGGTCGAGGTCAAAGCTATAATAAACAAGCAATTGAGGATATAAAATATTATGAGCGTAGTTCATACAAATCTTATAGAGGGGCCCACCACTTGGAAAGGAAGTGATATTTTAAACGATCCCTCGTGGACAAAATTGCTAACTATGGATGAGGTAAAGGAATTAAAAGAAGCCGTAAGTGAAGTAAAATCATATGGATTATCTTTTCCCAATTTTACAAAAGATAACTTTCATCTGCCTACTCTCTCCGAAAAACTCTCCAGAATTGGTCATGAATTAGAGAATGGTTTAGGCTTTGTTTTACTAAAGGGTATTCCAGTAGACGAATACGAAAATAATAGTGATTTAAGCATCCTATATTTCGGAATGGGTCTGCACATGGGACAACCAGTGAGGCAAAATCCAAAAGGTGATCTTATTGGAACCGTCATGAACGTAGGCGATCTCTCAAACCCTCAGACACGGGTGTATGAGACTAATGCATACCTCCCCTATCATTCAGACCCTACTGATGTTGTTGGACTCTTATGCATACATCCTGCAAAGACTGGTGGGGTAAGTAGTCTTATTAGTGCAACAACACTCCATAATGAAATGCTTAAAAGATACCCCGAATATTTGTCGGTTCTTTATCGACCAATGTGGTATCCGCACGCTGCCAGCGAGCCATGTCAGGCTCCTATTTTTAGTTATCACTCAGACAAATTATCGTGCAGGTATATGCGTCAATATCTGGAATTAAGTCAAAATGATATGGGTACCCCCTTATCACAAGTTGAATTAAAGGCATTCGATTTAATGGATAGCATCATGAACGAGGACGGCATAAGAGTAGATATGATGATGCAACGCGGGGACTTGCAACTAGTTAACAACTATACAGTGTTGCACTCAAGAACAAATTTTGAAGATTATCAAGAGTCTAATTTAAGGCGAAAAAAACTCAGACTTTGGCTAAATACAACTGAAGCTCGAAAACTAGAATATAATTTTCCTGGACGACATGGGTTTCCAAATCCAGAAATCTCTGAAACTAATTCAGTAAGCTAGATTAACTAAATTTACGTAATGTTATTAATGTTAAGGCTCACTTGTCTCATACGGAGTTTCTGCAAACTCTAAGCAATGACAACTATCAAACCGATCAGTATTAGCATGCCCGAACAGGCCTTTAAAAACCATTTTGTTGGTATAGTAACAAATAAGTATTGCCCCAGAAATGATCCAGCAATAAAAAATGGAACTAGTATGCCACTTTGCAAAATGACCTTTTGTTCAAAAATACCATGGTAAATAAATCCAAGGATAAATACAGTTGTATTAATAAATCCAGTCATCAATATATTAGCACGTTGAACTTGGGGCTGCTTAGACTCCGATAAAAAATACATTACCATTATTGGTCCGCCAGGAATACCAAGAGAACCGGTAACAAGACCAGTCGATGAACCTACAATCCCACTGGTAAAGATATTTCGTTTTCCTGTATATTTCCAATTTCGGAGTAATAAAATCGCGATAAAAACAATGAAGCATCCCATAATAATTTTTATATTCTCAGAACTAGAAGATAATAGAAAGTTTTGGCCAACCAAAATTGCTAAACCACTGAGCGCAGATAATGGTAAAACTTCACTCCAATTTACGTCACTTATAGACCGAGGAATAATGAGAAGAATGCCAAGAAAGAAAGGTAATGCCGAGAGTGCTATCCCTAAAACAGGATCAAATAATAAAGCCATAATGGGAACCATTATCAATCCCCCTCCAAAGCCCGAATAACCCTGAATAACTGCGCATAAAAATGCACATAAAACTGCAAAAATCAAAGCTGTAGTAATTAAATTTGTGAAGAATTCCATAATAAACCAACAATGTAACCAAAAAACAGAATTTATATACAAAGAAATATTCAACCTCAATAACTTGAAAAAATAGGTTCAATGACTTCCCGTATGTTAAGAAAGGATAATAAGAGTGTTCGTTGAATCAAAAAATTACAATTTAGTTAGATATTTTTCACCGGTTAGGTTTTATTTGCATCCCACTCAACTCGTAAGCTTTTGATACCTCTAAATGTAAGCGTCGGAATATAATCCCACTGTTGGCCTTTTACCATTTTCATTTGAGGCAAACGTTTGGTGAGTTCTTCTAATATTATTTTCATCTCTAATCTAGCGAGCGGTGCCCCCATACAAAAGTGGACACCATTTCCAAATGCAAGATGTTTTTTCTTTTGCTTTCTAAAAATATCAAAGTTATCCCCGTCTTCAAATATTTCACTATCTCGACTACCAGAACCAAGTGCCATTAATATTTTCGCCCCTTCTGGAATTTCAAACTTACCAACCTTTGTTTTACGGGTCGTAATACGTCGCCAAGCAAAAATCGAGGAGTCATACCTAAGTATTTCCTCAACAGCGTTCGGAATAAGATCAGGATTTTTGCATAACGAGCGCCATTGATCATAATTTTCTAGAAGAGCTCGCATACCATTGGCTGAAGCCTGAGTCGTGGTCTCATGTCCCGCAAATTGCATAAGGAACATAACGTTACACAAATAATTAATTGTAAATTTACTTGGGTCGGATAGATGGAGCCGAGCCATATCTCCGAGATAATTATCACCAGGCGCCTCAAGAGCATCATCAACAAGTTGTTTAGTAAAATCCCAATGTTTACTTATATCATGCATCATATCAACTTGCTCGTCTTCGGTTGGCTTCCCCCAACTGACAATTGAACGAACTGAGCCTAGCTCTTTAACCATAAGTGCTTTGTCATCATCGGCACCTAAAAAAATAAAAATTGCTAATGCCGGAACTTCATAAAGCAATTCAGAAACAAGGTCCGCACTACCCTTATCAATAAAACGATCAATAAAACCACTGACTAAACGTCTTATTCTTGGTTCAATTTCGTTAACGCGTTTTGGTGTAAATGCATCACCAAAAATCTTTTTATGCGCTTTGTGGGTTTCCGGATCTTCATCAACAAGAGATGGTTCAATTGAAATATTAAGTTTATCTCGAACTTCAACTGCTACAGGACACAATTCGGTGACGGGATGACGCGCTATTGCAGCAGAAAAAATTTCTGGGTTACGAAAGATTTCAACAATATCAGTATATTTTAATACAACCCAATAATCCGATTTTGGATCATAAAACACGGGCTCTTCATTACGAGCCCTTTGATAAAAATCATAGGGATTTTTTATATAACTGTTTCCAAAAGGCTCAAACTCTGTTGCTATTTTCGATACAGGGCAGGAACTCGCTGAAGTTACATCAGCATTTTTAAATTCTGAAGGTGAACTTTGAAACATCCCAAGATTAAATTGATTAGACATGATTTTAGTCCTTTCTAACTCGATGTTGCACATAAGTAAGGTCGATAGACAAACTAAATAAAAGTTTATTTCTATTCATGTAAAAATACAGAAAAAGCCATACTTAAAATTTTTTTTACTTCACTACCCTTTTCGCCTCTTGCTAACTGTGACAACGCACTACTCACCTGTGCATCAATATACAATGCGGCAAATCGTGATGAAATAGTCATGTTAAATTCACCTTTTTCTTTCGACCGCTCTATCCAGTTTTCATATTTTTTTAATGCATGTCGTTTAGCAATGTTTATCTGAATTTGCGTTTCTTTTCCCAAACCTGATTGTGATTCACGCATTTTTACCAAAAGACAACCCTTAGGATTATCCTGACAATCATCAACATTTGTTATAAAAGATATAAGGTCTTCTAAAGAGTTTCTAAATGGTCTATCTGACTCTAGCATTTTCAAAATTGGTTCAAAGATTTTATGCTCGTAGTTTACGAGAACCGATCTCATCAAACCATCCTCGCCACCAAATTCACGGTACAAACCAGGTTTAGATATTTTAGCTGTCTTACAAATTTCGTTTACCGAGATATTGCCTGGCCCTTTTTTCCAATAGCAAAACATCGCGACATTCAAAAGAGTATCTTTATCTAATGTTTTTGGTCGGCCTCTTTTTCGAATTTTTTTACTATTTTCCATATTAAAATACCATTTAGTATTTATTTCTTGACTTCATTTAATACCACATAGTACAAATACCATGTAAATAATATATTTTAAAGGGAAACATTATGCCACAAACAGTTTTACTCACGGGAATATCCGGCTTTATAGGCCTTTATTGTGCAAAAGAATTACTTGATTCAGGCTTTACAGTGAGAGGAACTATTCGAAGCAAACTCAAAGAGCAAGCGGTCTGCGATACGATGAAAAGTAATAATGTTAACATAGAAAATCTTGAATTTGAGCTATTGGATCTAAACTCTGATAGTGGATGGGAGCAATCAATGAAGGGTGTCGATTATGTTATGCATGTGGCATCACCTTTTAGAATCGCCAATCCAAAAAATGAAAATGAAATGATATTACCTGCTGTTGAAGGAACAAAAAGGGTATTACACGCTGCAGATAAAGCTAGTGTTAAAAGAGTAATTCTAACTAGCTCTATTGTTGCGATGATGTCTAGTCTTCGTCGTGGATGCTTTGGACCAAACGATTGGACTGATGTAAATTATCCAAATCTCAATACTTATATTAAAAGTAAAACTTTAGCTGAGAGAGCAGCTTGGCAACTTATAAACGAAAACAAAAGTTCTACATCAATGGAGTTAACTGTCATTGCACCCGGCGGAGTGTTTGGACCACCTCTGGGAAGTGATACATCAGGTGAGTCTCTGAGTGTTCTTACAAAAATGCTAAATGGTAAAATACCCTTTGTACCGGATGCAGCCTTTCCAATGGTAGATGTACGTGATGTGGCTAAGCTACATGTTAAAGCGATGACTCAATCAAATGCTGCGGGGGAACGGTTAATTGTAGCAGGAACTGAACCGATTAGCTTTGCAGATGCCGCAAAGATACTTCTTGATGCAGGTTACAAAGGTCCAAGTACCAAAAAAGCACCATCTTGGCTATTAAAGTTAATGGCAATTTTCGACCGGGAAGCCGAGGGAATGTTGGGCCTACTAGGAATGAATTTAACTGCTGATAATTCTAAGACACGAGAAATATTTGATTGGAAACCTATTTCATTTGAAACATCCATAATCGAAACGGCAAACGCAATAAAAAAAATTAAATCAGCGGAGTAAATATTAGATAGATTAAAATGTGGAAAAGACCTTGCTCGCATATTAAGATCTTTAATTTAAGACTTTAACGATGAGCTGACGCTGAAAACAAGGTCTGTTATTAATTTGATCAAAACTTAAAAAAATAGCCCGATGCAAAAACACCGAACCATTATTTTTTTTTAATACCTAGATATACATCTCGGCACTGTTCTATTTTAGACTTGCGACAAGCCTTATATTAAAAAATAGATTTTTATTCAAATTCACTAGCTCGGGGGCCCAAAACGCCGCCAATAGTTTCGTCATCCATGATTGCAGTAATCTTAACATCTAAAAGACCATTCCAATCTATAGCCCAATTAGCTAGTGCGCTTGCATCATCAGTTTCGCAAATTGCAAAGCCGCCCGAGCCATCGATATTGTGATACCGGGAAATCATTTTAACGCCTTCAGGAGGCATACCGCCAGTTGCCATAAACTGCTTAATGGTAGCGTTACGGCCATGTGTCGAGTGCGTCCAAGCAAAGGTAAAAAGCATCTTTCATTCCTTCCAATTATTGTTAAAGTCATCTAAATAATAGTAAAAAGCATTAGGCATGCTTAAATTTTAAAAGACACACCGTAAATACTCACAATAATTGCGTTACAAATATTATGCCAGTATTAATTATACTTAGAATCAATAGCTTATAATAAAGTTATTATATTTATTTATAACATAATGATTACATAATATACAGAATATATTTTTTGCATCAATTTTAAGCATTTGAATTCTATGTATACGGGCGGAAGTTTAGTAACTCTGGTTTTATCAAAATTTATACCGCTTTAATCTAATTGACAAAAAGGCTGCGCAACCAAGAAAAAATAATGTGGTCGCTAGCACAAGGGCATCATCATGTCGAAAGTATGATATTATAAATGAGACAATAACACCAATTATACCCTGAATAAAATTTATTAATGAAGAGGCTGTACCAGAAACGTCTGGGAATGGTTGAAGAGCGCCAGCAATTACATTTGGCCCCACAAAAGCGTATCCAAACATAAAAATCCACATAGGCACAATAACGGCGTATGACACCTTTATTTCCAGAAGTGCTAAAAACAACATTAAGCTCCCGCCTACAAAGCCAAAAAACACACCCCACTTGATCATACGCTCAAGACCAATTTTTGTAACCAACCGACCACCAACAAGTGTTCCGAACAAAAAGCTTAAAGATACAGATGCAAATAAAAACCCATAAATATTAGCGGGCACATTATAAGAAGATATAATAATACTTGCTGAAGATGAGAGAAATACAATAAGTCCGGCAAGCATTAAACCGCCAGTGAGACTGTTTACGAGAAAAGACCAGCTAGAAGCAATGGTTCTCATATCTTTGTAAATCAAACTTATTTGCAGAACATCCTTGCGCTTTATTATGGGCCGCTCTTTGAAAAAGAGTAAGAATAAAATAAAAACCAAAGCTGAAAAAATTGCCATAAAGAAAAGTGTGCTTTGCCAAGGAAGATAGTTTGCCGCATAACCGCCAAGCAAAGGCGCTATAATCGCCGAGATTGCTGCCATAAACATAATAATTGACATTGCTTTGCCAAGGGTTTCTTTTTCGAATAAATCTCTTGCAACAGTCGCCGACAAAACCTTACCCCCAGCCACAGCAAGACCTTGAAAAAACCGTGATATGATAAGCATTTCAGCATTCGGTGAAAGGGCACCGGCAATCGCAGCTACAGTATATATTCCAAGTACCCATAAAATTATAACTTTTCGACCAAAGCGATCTGCGAAAGGGCCCAGAAATAGCGTGCCAATTGCACTTCCCAGAAAAATCGCTGAAATAGAAACCGAAACTTGGCTAGTCGTTGAATCCAAACCATCTGCAATAATTGGTATTGCCGGGACAAATATATCGTGCGCAATTGGCCCCAACATGGCCAATACTCCTAGAAGTATGACCACCTTAAAGATCAAGTAAATATTTAATTCAGACATAGATGTTCCCAAGTTGCTCTAAGCAACCGACTGGTACTGAAGGGGTTGAGTAAAGACATGATATTCAACAAGGCGATAGTTTTAGCAGATAGAAAAAGTTATACAATGTCGATTGTTATACCCAAAAGATTTAACAAGTTTTGCTAAGATACTGATTCTAAAACATATCCCGGCAAAGTTACAGTGACTTAGATAGAACTCTTTTTAATGGTGGCGTAAATAGGATTTGAGTCTCTCAAAAATGTTTATCATCTTAAATTACGCTCAGCTGCTAAAAAGTTTATTTCAGAAATCTAATATTTAGCTCGCGAATTGTACACAAGGTCCAATTAACCTAAACCATTGTTTGAGATTTTTTGTTATTTATAACCTTTCGAAGATTATATTCCTAAAGCTAATGCACCAAAACAAGTTACGTGAATTCCACTATCAATTTTACGTTGTTTCACATAATTTAAAAAACGATTTTGTAGACCTTTTGGTTCCCACGCAATTAACCCATTATGATAGGACTGCCTCATTTTAACACGATTAAACCATTTTTCTAAATGTTGATATCGCTCTAACGGCCAATCCATCAAAGTCATTCGATGTATATTTGGCATCCATGATATATCGGCCAAAGTAAAGTTATCTCCCAATATCCATTCTCTATCAGCCAAAGTATTATTCAATAGATTGAAATCAGCATCCGTCCGGGTGACAGCATCATCAATTTTTTCTTTTGGGAACATGTCATTACCTTGCCATTCACGAATAAATGCAACCAGATCTGGATTGTTGTGACTAGCCGCGAAATTTTCAATTTGATAATCATTCATAGGCTTTCTCGGTCTGAATAAAAACTCATGAGAGAGTAACTTGAGGTCTGCTTGTGCCTTATTTGCTTTATCAAGCCATTCCAATAAAAGCGGCTCAAAAACTGGGTTAACAGGACGCAAAGGTGTTTTTGGATATTCTTTATCGAGATAGTCAATAATATCACAAGATTCGATTAATAAAGTTCCATTGTCCACTAAAGCCGGCACCAAACCCTTTGGATTTATCTTCTGATATTTTTCCGTTGCATGCTCATTATTAGGAATATCTACTAAATGTCCCGTCCATTTAAGACCTTTTTCTTCCAGTGTTATGCGCACTCTTTGAGAACAACTCGAGAGATTCCCGTGCCAAAGATGTAAACCTTTTAAATTCTTAAGTGTTGTATCTTTTGCTTCGATTATTGGCATAATCACCTATTAATCTGTTAGGCTTTTTAATGGTCGGGGAGAGAGGATTCGAACCTCACTAAAACGTCCATGCCCTTACATGTACGCCCATTACCTACCACTATTATCGCAGAAATCCAACAGTTAGTTCGACTATGGTCTACTAACAAAAACTACTCTCCACCACCTGTTTTAGAATTTTTTGTGATCGAACTGTGATCCAGACCCCCCTAAAAGTACCATTTTCCCGAGAAGTCTGGGCTTTTCAATGGTCGGGGAGAGAGGATTCGAACCTCCGGCCCCCTGGTCCCAAACCAGGTGCGCTACCAGACTGCGCCACTCCCCGACAACATAACAAATAACAAAACGTTTGTTATTGGCGTCTTCTACACCACGACTTAGAAGGATGCAATGGACATAATTAACTATTTAGGCTTCACATTTAAAGTTAAATACTCTTTATCATAATTTAAAACAGGTTTAATAACAGAATAAAGAATTAAATAAAAAAAATAATTTTATATAAGGATAAAATATGCGTATCGCTGTAACTAGCCCTTTTTTCCATCTGATGCCACATTTAAAGGATGAGATATTAGCGCAATATCCAGACTGTCGCTTTAAAGAGACATTTCCCCCAATCGGTGGCGATGAGTTAGTCGACTTTTGCAAAAATTGTGATGGCGCTGTGATTGGGCTCGATAACTTCAACGATTACGTACTTTCTAAATTACCAGAGTTAAGGGTAATTGGCTTATGTTCCGCGGGTGCAGACCATGTTGATCCACTTGCAATGAAGAAATATGGGAAACGAATGGGTTGGGTTGCTGGAATTAACAAAATTGCTGTAGCTGAAATGACAATCAGTCATATGATCAATATTATGCGCAATTTCCATAAATATAGCCGTGGTATTATAGATGGCAATTGGCCCGCACGAAGAGAGGGCACCCTACTACAAGGTAAAACAGTCGGAATTCATGGTTGCGGTAATATCGGAAAAGAAGTAGCCAAGAGATTAATACCATTTGAAGTAAATATTTTAGCCTGTGATAAAATAGATCATTCTGATTTTTATTCAGAATATGGGATCACGAGAGTAAGTCCTGATGAACTTTGGGAGAGATCCGATATCCTTACAGTTCACGTTTCGAGAAATAAAGGCACGTTAGGAATGTATACTCCTGATGTTTTAGATAAACTTAAGCCCGGGGTATTTATTGTTAATACCGCACGAGGAAAGATTTTTGATGAGGTTGGTCTTTATGATCGGCTCAAAGATGGCCGAATAAAAGCCGCAGCATTTGACGTTTTTGCAATAGAACCAGCGATAGATAATCCATTATTTCAATTAGAGAACTTTTATCCAACACCGCACACTGGAGCTGGGGCTAAGGAGTCTTGGGAAGCCATGGCTCGATCGGGAATACGTGGATTAATAGAGAATTGGATACCAGAGCCCGGAAAATACCCGTATGACTGAAAATAAATTTTAAAATTATTATTTCTTTTTCTTAACAAATAAATTTGCGTCACGGCTCTCAATATATTTTGTTAACCCATACCCTGCTTCTTCTGGTATTTTAAAAACAATATTATCACCTTCAGTCTCAACTTTTGGTTCAACAGGAGTTATTACACTCTTTGACAAATCGTTAACAACACTCTCTGTATTCTTATATCTTCCTAGTTTAAGTAAATTCATTCGGGTGGCAAAAACGATTGTTTTTAATCCTTTATCTGCATCACTTAATGCCTTTTTCGGAGAAATCCATAAGGAACTCACAGACTCGTATCCATCATGCTCAGCACTGAATTCCGCCGTTAACGGTATTAAATAAAAATTTGTATCAAATCTTTTGGGAAAGTCACGGGGCGTTATCCAACGTGAAAAAGATGATAACATTTCTGCAGCCAAAACGAGTTTCTCTTTTTTTAAAATTTCTAGTAATGTAATTTTGTTTTCTTGGAGGTTCTTTCTATATCTTTTTGCAAATTCAAAACATTTTAGTGGATCAATAAGTTTATCGGAATTATAGTCCTTAGCAATAAGCACCCCTGACTCTTCAAAAGTTTCCCTAATTGCGCATACCTTTGAAGCAATAGCATCTTGATCAGAACTACTCCCACCACAAAGGTCTAATAACTCCGGGTTATAATCTTCCGGCTCTAACTTACCACCCGGAAAAACTAAAGCTCCAGGAGCAAAGTCAATTTTTTTATTTCGTTCAACCATAAACACTTCAAGACCATTCAAAGTGTCGCGTATTAAGAGTATTGTACTCGATGCTAATAGTTTACTATTATTCAATTTGCATTCCTCCATAATATTCTTACGTCGAGAGAGACTGATAAAATATCATTCATCCAAAGTCAAAATGCTGGAGATGTTTTTCACAGAAATGTTGAGATAAATAAAATAAGGCGAGGCCAGCTGGTATTTATTAAAAGTAGCCTCGCCAAAGTTTAAAAAACCATAAGTTGGGGTTCCCAAACTTGACCAGGACCAACAAAATCAAATCTAGGATAGAGTACCAAGTTTTTTTATCTTTTCTTGTGTCCAAGCTTAAAATACCGCTAGGTTTACAAGCCAGAACACAATAGCTCTGGTTATTGCGATCTAACTTAAGGTAATTATAACACAATTTTAATATTATTTGTATAAAAAATTAGTTTTTTCTAATATAAAATCCGCGTTGCGTGTATATTTATTCAGAGGCAATCTTAATTGAAACCAATTTTTTTAGAACAGAAAATAAAAAATGAGAATAAGAGTTTAGGACAATGAGTTGAATAAGAATGATTGATTTTACTGAAGCCTTTAGATTGGCTTTTAATTTAATTATAGAAATTGATAATGGGCTATCTGAAATAGTTATCTTATCACTACAGATAAGCTTTGCAGCGGTATTCATTGCAAGTTTTATTGGTTTGCCAATTGGAGCAATGCTTGCAATTTTTAGATTCCCTGGACGTTCAATTATTGTGGTGATGTTAAATGCTTTAATGGGATTACCCCCGGTCGTAGTCGGTCTCATAGTATATCTTTTACTTTCGAGATCCGGGCCCTTTGGAACATTGGGTCTACTATTTACGCCAACAGCAATGATTATTGCTCAAGTCATTTTAATTACACCAATTATTGCAGCGCTGACTAGACAATCAATATCATCCTTATGGCTTCAATATTCAGATTTATTTAACTCATTTGGAACTGGCCCACTGCAAACTATTACAACCCTATTATGGGATAACAAATATAGTTTAGTTACAATTTTACTAGCAGGCTTTGGACGAGCTATTGCCGAGGTGGGAGCTGTAATGATCGTTGGCGGAAACATTGATCATGTCACTCGAGTAATGACTACGACGATAGCTCTTGAAACCAGCAAAGGTGACCTTTCATTAGCTTTAGGGCTAGGGATCATTCTTCTCATTATCTCCTTGAGCGTAAATATAACTGCTCACCTGATTAATGAAATTACACTAAAGCCAAAAAAGTAAAGTAGATTTTATTATAATAAAAATTCAAATAGATTTTTACTATAAGAAAAATCTATTTGAATTCAAAGAGAATAAATTGTAGGCTTTCAATATATAATCGATCAACAGAAGTCGAACCACAAAAAAAAATAAAGTATAATAAAACGGGGATGAGAATAAGGTATTCAGCTATCCCCCCAATTTAACTTATGGAGGATACCATGGGATTTTTAATAAAAAAATCTATAAAATATTTTTCTTTTATTCTTGTTTTCACGCTTTTTTTAAGCACAAACTCGCAATCAATATTAGCACAAAAATTTCCAAATAAGCCTGTTCAAATTGTAGTTCCTTTTAAGCCAGGTGGTGGTGCGGACAGAACTTTTCGTCTTTTTGCACCTTATCTCGCCAAAGAATTGGGCGTACCTGTAAATGTAACTAACATCGCCGGCGGCGGTGGTTGGGTTGCCTGGGCTCAGATGGCCAAATGGGATGCTAATAAAGATGACCATAAACTTGGTGTTATCAACTTGCCACACGTACTTTCATTACTAGACCCTAGAATGAAGAGAACTCAGACATTAAAATCATTTAACTTTCTTGCTTGGCACTCCCTAGATCCATGCATTTGGGCTATTCGCGAGGGTGACCCAAGATTTCAAACAGGTAAACAGTTTATTGATTACGTCATGAAGAACCCAAATAAGGTCGTTATGAGCACAACAGCAGTTGGGTCAGATGATCATATGGGAATTGCGTATGCTGAAAAATTTCTTAAAGGATTTAAAGTAAAGAAGGTTTATGCGAATGGTGATAGTAAAAAAATTCAAGAAGTTCTCGGAAAACATACTGATGCTGTAGCTGGAAATGTTGGATACTATGTCCCTTACTTTATGGATGCTAAACTAAAGCCGATCTTCGTTTTAAGCTTAGAACGTTCACCAAACCTTCCCTCAGTTCCAACTTTTTTTGAGGTTACAGGTCTTAAAAATGTTTCCTATGCTGGCCGCACTTTAGCTACCGCACCTGGTATGGCAGAGTCAAAGAGAAAGACTTACTTGGATGCAATAAAACGGGCTATTGAAAATCCACAGTATATGGCCAAAGAGGCAAAGAACAAAAACCCACTTCTTTTCAAAGAATCTGCAGAATTGTGGAAAACTCTTAATGAGTCAAAATCGATGGTTCAGAAAGTTAAGTTTTGGGAAGCAGCTAAGTAATTTATAGTAAAGTTACTTTATGAATTCGGGCAATCTAATATAATTTATTAGTTTGTCCGAGTTCCTTTTTTTAGGAACCACTCAGTGCAAATTAAATTTTCTAATATTATTGGAAAATCCATTCCCTTGTTTGGTGCAGCTTGGGGATTAAGATTAACTGGTTTTTGCTGTATATTAATCTCTCTTTATTTTATTAATTTATCTTTAGATTTTCCAGCTGGCGGAGACACCTTCCCTTTATTTGCAACAACCACGACAATTCTTCTATCGCTTTTTTTAATAGGGTCGAGCTTTAAAAAGTCAAATTTTAAAGAAACTAAAAAAATTACCTTCAATATAAGCTATAATTCAATTAAGCCACCACTTTTAATCACTCTTAGTGTTTTATACATAATTGGCATAACTGAAATTGGTTATTTTGTATCCTCAATTTTATTTTTGTATATTACGACCTACGCTGTAGGTATTCGAAACTTTAAAGCTATAACTATCACGGGACTAATTCTGTTCCCCACAATGTATGGTTTTTTTGTCTACCTATTACATGCTCAACTGCCAACTGGCATATTTTTCTGAGGAAAATTAGTTTTGTATATTCTTGATGCCTTCTCATACCTAGAAAATGTAGCCACCTATCAAAACATGTTAGCAATGCTTATAGGTGTAATGGTTGGTTTGGTAATAGGAGCTATTCCTGGGCTAAGCCCTCCAATGGCAATAGCCCTAATGATACCGGTTTCATTTAATTTTCCCCCAGAAACAGCGTTAATTTTACTGGTATCTTGTTTTGCAGCTGGTATTTATGGTGGTTCCTTCTCTGCAATATTATTGCGTGCACCTGGCACATCTGCCTCAGCGGCTTCAGCTCTTGAGGGCTATGAAATGACGAAGCGTGGTCGCGCAATTCAGGCAATACGCATCTCTACATTTGCATCTGTGATTGGGGGACTAATAAGCGGCGTAGTTCTTTTGTTACTGGCACCTCCCTTAGCCACTATTTCGCTTTGGTTCGGGCCTTCAGAGTATTTTTTAGTCGCGCTGTTAGGGTTAACTGCCATTGCCTCTGTGGCTTTTGGATCTCTAATCAAAGGCCTAATTTCAGGATTGCTTGGCCTCTTTCTAAGTACATTTGGTATAGATACATATTCTGGATTCCCGCGCCTCACTTTTGATTTAGTTGGATTAGAGTCTGGTTTCGATATTATGCCTGCAATCATTGGACTATTTGCATTCGCTCAAGGATTAGAGCTATGTGAAGGTGATGCTTCAGGAAATATTTCAGGGGTAAAAAAGCTAAGTTGGAATATCTGGCCTAAGGTCTCTGAAATATATCATGTCCGATGGTCACTTTTTAGAGGCTGGATTACTGGGCTTGTAATGGGAATAATTCCGGCGGCTGGTGGAAGTGTGGCGCAATGGATTGCCTATGCTTGGGAAATTAGAAGAGCCAAACCAGGGGATGAATTTGGCAAAGGTGAAGTCAAAGGATTAGCCGCAACAGAAGGTTCAAATAATGGTGTAACAGGCACCTCATTAGTTCCAATGTTTGTTCTGGGGATACCCGGAGGAATATCTGCAGCTGTAATTTTAGGTGCTCTGATGATACATGGGCTCCAACCCGGAATGCGTTTATTTAAAACGTCTCCTGAAGTTATTTACACAATAATGTGGGGGTTTTTATTTGCTAACGTTATAATGGGTTTTATTGCAATCTTTTTAGCCCGCGCAATGGCTTATCTTACTTTATTCCCTAGGGGCATAATCGGCCCACTCATAATGATATTTAGCGTCATTGGAACATATGCAAGTACAAACAATATTTACGAGGTATGGATTATGCTAGGGTTTGGTGTGGGGGGCTTTTATCTTACTAAGCTCAACTTTGTTCCAGCAGGAATTTTATTAGGTATTATTTTAGGACCAATTGCTGAAAATGGGCTTCGTGATCTTTTAACAGTCTCACAAGGATCTCCTGTATCATTTGTGCTTACTCGCCCAATTTCCGTTGCACTTATAATTTGCATTATATTGGCAATTTACTTTTCTCTTCGTCCCAAAAAATGGGACTAGATCAAATTTATTGAGAGGTAAATGAATTTAATTAAAGCCTTATCTTTACTCTTTAACCAATTTACGATCTATTCCAGCAGAAACCTCTATTGCCTTACAAACAGAAGCTAATTCTAGATCTCCCAACCCCAGTGCTAATGCAGAATTATAACGCTGTCGGGCAGATGCAAAGAGGTCAATGGGGCTCTCCAGTTCAGCAGCAAAATCAGTAATGATGTCGGCATCTTTTTTATATATACTAAAAACTTTTGCTGACCCATCTCGATAATCTGACTTAGCCATCATTTCCCCTCGTTGTTCCAACATTCTAGATGCGCCAGCACTAGATTTTAAAACATCATGTATTAATTGAGGGTCTAACCCTGCTTTTTGTCCCAAAACAAGACACTCAGCAGCGGCAACAGTATGGACGTAGACTAAATAATTAGCGAGATATTTCATTTTAGAACTATCACCCACCTCACCAACAAAATAGTTTGTCCTTGTAAAGGCTTCTATTACAGGGACAGATTTTTCATAAGCATTAACATCACCTCCCACAAACAAAGAACCTTCCATCGCCTTAACTAATGGAGTAGTGCCACTTATAGGCGCATCCAAGAAAATATGACCATGTTTTTTAAATATAACACTGGCATCAATTTTCTCTTGAACTTTTAACGTGGAAGTCTCTAGTAAAACATGTTCCTTTTTCTTAGTTTGAATAATGCCATTAATGACTAATAAAAGCGCTTCATTGCTCGGTAGTGACGTTATCAATATATCAGAATTATCGGCTAAAGCTTGCAAATTAGTGTAATTATCCAAACCCAATGATTTAAGATTATCTGATCGCTTTAGAACGATATCATACCCATTTACAGTAAATTTTTTTTTGAGCAAATGGGTGGCAATCACCTCCCCCATTGCACCAAGACCAATCACACCAACGCTTTTAATCACGCTGTCTTCTGCTCTTCAAACTCAGCATAGTGGGGATATGAATTGATCATATACCAGTTATAAAAGTCCCAATAACTCTCGGTTGGATATTTAGGAGGATTCGACTCGCTATGACATGTCGGCAAACACTCACAAATGGGATCTAAAGAACTATTTACAAATAGTGCAATTGAATAACGATGGATATTTTTTGGTGGAATGACTCGGTGTGGTGATGCCCTGAATTTTTCATTACTCCAACGTTCTAGAAATTGCCCTGTATTAACTAAAATACAATCATCCATTTTTGGGGGACGAAACCACTCACCATCTAAATCAAGTATTTCCAACCCATCCACTGCGGCTTGAGGCAAAAATGTCATAAACCCAGTATCAGCATGAGGGCCAATACCAAACTCATTCTTACCAAGATTTGGGACCGGGGGGTAATGTGACATTCTAAAATACGTATGATTATTTTCAAAATAAGGCGCGAAAAAATCCCTATCAAGCTTTAGAGCAGTTGCCCAAATAGGCAACATAGTTTTACCCAAATTAGTCATAACACTCATATATTCTTGAACAACTTCTTTAAATCCCGGTAAGTCTTCTGGCCATTGGTTTTCTCCATAAAACCTCTTGCCTTTTTGTCGGTTCGGATTATCAACGCC
>Ga0209425_10001818_pt1 | contig 24657 bp, 23 predicted proteins | sample COG_05_FD_184749 | JGI IMG/M metagenome (GOLD analysis project Ga0209425, IMG submission 184749) | Pelagic Microbial community sample from North Sea - COGITO 998_met_05 (SPAdes) (version 2) | ecosystem: Environmental > Aquatic > Marine > Neritic zone/Coastal water | place: Helgoland, sampling...
CTGACCCTTATAATAAGACAACTCTCTGGCAACATCTCGATCAATCGAGGTCAGCCACTTCAGGTCTAGTTGAGATTGCTTGCCATTGCTTGCATTCGCTTTCTCAACAAGTTCGGCAGCCTCCTGCACAGTCAATGTACCGGCTTTCTTTTGATTGTCAGGTAAATCCTCAGCCAGGCATAGGCCGTGAGCAATAATGTAAAGTGTGGTGAATAAAAATCTCATAATCACCTTTTGTTATAAATCAGTATAGTGGGTTCGTATATTAGAATGTCTCTTTTCGGATGATGTTGCCGTCTTTATCCCATATCAATTTCATCGCTGGTTTGCCATTTTTTTGATTGGATGAAAATTGTAGTGAGGCGGATTCATCGAGGTTGCATGGAGCTCAGAGGTGGAGAAACGGTCGGGTATCCTAAACCATGATTTAGTCAATGGTTTTGCTAGGTAAATATCTTACATGAGTAGGCATCTTTACATCCTTTTTCGCTCGATTGCCATTGCCATTAATCCCTTTGCAATCTCACTTTTATACATGATAAAAGTAACGAATAATATAAGTTCGACGACAGATCAATCCAAAGACATCCAGAATATATGAAGATCACACGACAACTGCTTGCTCTTCTCTTTCTCATCTGCCAGTGCGCATCTGGTGAAAGCGAACCCAACCCAGCCACTACTTTCACCATAGCCTTTGGCTCGTGCGGGAATCAGGGACATCCTCTTCCCATTCTTAATGAAGTCGTAAAGCATCAACCCAACGTGTTTCTCTTTCTGGGAGACAACATCTATGGCGACACCATGGATATGGATGTGCTCCGTAACAAGTATCGGCAACTGGGAACCAAGCCCTCGTATCTGAACTTGAAAAGGCACACCGACATTCTCGCGACATGGGACGACCACGATTACGGGCAGAATGATGCAGGGAAGCATTACCCGCACAAGGAGGCGTCCAAGAAGATCTTCCTGGACTTCTTCGAAGAACCCAAGGATTCAGAGCGGTATCAGCACGAAGGTATCTACCACTCGGTCTATCGGAGCGTAGGAGAGAAAACGATACAGATCATTCTGCTGGACGGCCGCACGTTCAGGGATGACCTCGTCAAGAGAACAGATCAGACCAACAGACCCAAACGATTCTTTTATCATTTGGACTATGCGCCCCATACGAACCAATCAGCAACACTCCTGGGTGAAGAGCAATGGGCCTGGCTGGAAGACGAACTGAGCCAACCCGCGGACTGTCGAATTCTTGCTTCGGGCACCCAGTTCGGAATCGATTATAACGGCTATGAGGCGTGGGCGAACTTTCCGCATGAGCAAGAACGCCTCATTCAACTCATCAAGAAAACGCAAGCCAATCATCTTGTCGTCCTTAGCGGGGATGTTCACTACGCAGAGATTTCAAAGTTCGAGCATGACGATTGCTATCCGCTGTACGACATCACAGCAAGTGGACTGTCACAGACATGGACGTTTGCCACGCCGAACAGGAATCGGATCGAGGGTCCCATCATGGACAATCACTTTGGGCTCCTTACGATTACGTTATCGGGCCACAGGCCCAACCTGTTGGCAGAAATATGGGATATTCGTGGGAATCAACGCGTTGAATACACAATACCATTTCACGAAATCAGCTTCTCGAAAGAGTGAGCGATTTTGTCGAACAAAGGGCTGGAGAGAGACGCTCGTTACCTCGCGCCTCTAAGCCCAGACGTTGGGCAATTTTTAACTCCTCACAACCTCAGAGTAAGTCATTCTTAAATTATAATTTTGACCCTTTAAGGGTTTAAAGAGATTTCGAGATACCAAACTATCTCTGCAACTTGGAAAAAAGATCTTCCTCCTTGCACATGAAAAAATCTAGTTCTTAACCAAAATATGTTTTTAACTCGAAAAATCGGGAAAATCCTCCGAGGTAATTCGACTCCATTTCAGCTCTTTATGGCATGCGTTCTTGGGATGATGCTTGGGTTTGTCCCCGGGTTTTCTCAGGCACCTGGGTTGTTGATCGCTCTGAGCTTTGCCCTGATCATTATAAATGCGAACCTCGTCCTTGCCGCCCTGGTTGGTGTTCTAGCTAAACTGGTCGCTCTGCCGCTTATACCCCTTGCCTACTCCGCGGGAACTTTTTTACTGGATGGGCCCACCCAAGGCCTTTTCAAAACTTTCATCAATGCACCGGTTTTGGCTTTCTTTGGCCTCGAATATTATACGGTAACCGGCGGTCAATTTCTTGGCGTGGTCCTCGGTTTGGTAGCTGGCGTCCTCGTATCTTTTGGTATGACTTCCTTTCGTAAGAAAATGGCGGATTTGGAAAAGAGCAGCGAAAAGTTCCAAAACTATTCATCCAAATTTTGGGTTCGTACACTGGTCTGGATCATCCTGGGTGGAGGAGACCAAAAAGAATCCTGGGACAGTTTCCTGGCAAAAAAGTTTGGCAACCCCATACGCCTGCTTGGCATTGTCTTTGTGGTCCTGCTTGGAAGTCTCCTCTATATCCTGAGCCTTTTTTTTAAAGGACCCATCCTGACGGCAACTCTGCAGGCGGGGTTGGAACGGATCAATGGAGCCACGGTTGAAGTTAAGGATGCGGAGGTCGATTTCAACGCAAACCGTTTGACGGTGACCGGGCTTGTGGTGGCTGATGCAACCAACCTGGAGTATGATTTAATACGGGCTCAAAAATTGGAAGCTGACATTGATACGACCGATCTGCTTCGTAAAAGAGTGCGACTGGACAAGGTGTATTTGGTCGATGCTACTTATGGAGAAAAGCGGGCCTATCAGGCTGTACAAGTTGGACGACCACCCAAAGTATCAGACCCTCTGCCACCTGATGAGTTGGATGATAAAACGATCGAAGATTATGTTGTGGATTCGGCAGAATGGAAAGAGAAGTTGGCCAAGCTCAAGAAATGGATTGAGCAGGCATCCGGAATCAAAGACAAAATGGAGGATCAGATCGCCCAACTCCCAGACGAAGTACATGAGGAAAAAGTGGCCTTGCCCAGACCGGATTACTTCTATGACCGGGCTTTGCATCTACTGGAAGAAAGCCCAAGCTTTACTGTGGGCGAATTTATTGCCGAAGAAGTCCATGTACCCTTTCTTGTGGCGGAAACTCTCAACATTCGATGCAAAAACCTCTCTTCTCACCCACACCTGATAAAAGAAGACAAGGAAGTGAGCATTTCCTCCAGCAAAGGCACCTTGGGGATGAGCCTATTCCTTGGTGGGCCATCAGGTGGAGAGGGAGGCACCTATGAGATCGCCTTTTTTTACAAAGGCTTGCCTGTAGACGAAGTACTGAGCGGGATAAAAATGGGAGGCAGTCCACCCCTGCAGGGTGGTACAATTGATATTAGTACAGATGGAAATTGGAAAAACCAGGAAGGTGCAATGTATGTCCATTTGCCCGTGACCGTTATGGTGAAAGGCACGACCGTTGCCATCCCTAAACTTGGACAAACTCAATTGGACTCACTGACGCTCCCAGTAAACATCTTTGGTCCGATGGACAATCCTAGGATTAATGTAGATACCCAAGCCTTTTCCAACTTTCTTCTCGAAGCAGGAAAAAGTGTTCTTCAAAAAAAGATCACTTCAGAAATCCAGAAACAGATTGGCGGGAACCTTCCTGGGAATTTACTCGATGGGAATTTGCAAAATCTTATTCCAGGCGGAACAGGGCAAAAACTCTTGGATACGAAAGGTGCAGGCGGGCTTTTGCAGGGCTTACTACCCCTTCAGTCCGGTGCCCAAGAAACAAAGGATGATAGTCCAGGTCAGAAAGAGGAGGAGGACAAACCCGAAGATGCGGCCAAAAGTTTATTCAATAACTTGCTCAACAGCCGATAACTTCCGGCAAGCATTTGGAAAACTTCAAGACTCCAATCACTGGGGCTTAACATTATTTATCAAGCGAGGAAGGGTTCGGTGTATAAAATAACTCCAGCCTAGCTTTTCTCGACTCATGTTTAAGTCAGCCATGATCTTCCAAATTTTCGTAACAACCATAGCGTAACTGGCACTCCTAGCTAAGGTTTGCCCTTACTCATTATTCTTGAGCGTCTTTCTTAAAGAGCCTATGAAATAGGAATAACAATATTTACATGTAACTTTCTCCCTGCTTTCGTTCGTACACAAATTCGAATGTTTGAGAGTTAATTGCAGTAATTATTTTTGCTGAATCATTTCAGTATAAATTAAAAAACATAAAAAAAGACAACAATGAGCACAGGAATAGTAAAATGGTTTAATTCGGATAAAGGGTATGGATTTATCCAGCAAGATGAAGGAGGCGACGATTTGTTTGTCCATCACTCAGAAACAGATGGATATGTTCTCAATGATGGCGACAAGGTGGAGTTCGAAGTTGGGCAAGGCCAGAAAGGTCCCTGTGCAACAAATGTAAAGAAACTCTAGGAAGTCGGTGGTGGCACGGCTAGTGCCGTGGTACAGGCTTAATATCAGCTGCAGAGAAGATCCATGCTAAGTTTATTATTTAGCATAAACCTTTTTTAAAACCTTCTTCTGGTCTAGCTAGCTCAGGCATCCACTCCCCTTTTTGATCGGGAGAATTTATTCCATCCTATGCGGAGAGGATCAGGAAATCCGAGACTGGCTTCATGTTGAGCATGCCTAGTGCTACAGCAAATAACAGGCGTTCCATGTGCTCACCGATGGGCAGTGGAATTATACTTAGTGTTCACAAAGTGCTCGCGTGTGCTTGTTCAACCTCGTTCAGGATCCTCGGGTAAATCTTCCCCACAATACCCTTGGCCATAACGAAGTGTACATTACAACTAATGAGTTTGAGCAATGAAGTATATTTGGGTTTCAATTTTTTTGATCGTTTTGATATGGTCTGGGGTATACCCGAAGGATCAGTTTACTTGGTTCCTGGAAGTCGCACCGGCTCTTATAGGAGGAGTTATATTAGCCATCTCCTATGATAAATTTAGACTCACACCACTATTATACATATTGATCTTAGTTCATTGTATTGTTCTGATGATCGGCGGACACTATACCTATGCAGATGTCCCATTCTTCGACGGGTTGTTTGGTGCTGATAGAAATAATTACGATAAAGTGGGGCACTTTTTTCAAGGCTTTGTACCTGCACTTATCGTCAGAGAAATATTAGTTCGAAAGGAAGTTGTAAGTGGTAGGGCTTGGCTAAATCTATTTATTGTTTCAATTAGTTTGGCATTTAGTGCATTCTACGAACTCATTGAGTGGTGGGTAGCTTTGTCTACCGGAGAAGATGCAGAAGCATTCTTAGGTACACAGGGCTATGTTTGGGATACGCAATCTGATATGGCACTGGCATTAATAGGTGCAGTAACATCAATCCTTACACTTTCAAAATTTCATGATGTTCAGCTAAGTAAACTTAAAAAGACACAGACGGATAACTAAAGTTGCAAGACAAGGCTTCATGGTCTGTTTTACTTGGAAAATATTCAGAAATAAAATGAAGCAGATTATGAGAATTATTCTATCTATCTTAGGAACCTTTCTGGCATTAAACACTTTAGCCAAGCAACTTAGGCCTAATATTGTGCTGATCATGTGCGACGATCTTGGCTACGGCGATGTGCAATGCCTAAACCCGAAGCATGGCAAGATCAAGACCCCTCATATTGACAGGCTTGCAGGCGAGGGAATGGTTTTTACCGACGCACATTCGGGCTCGGCGGTTTGTACGCCAACAAGGTACGGCTTACTAACTGGTAGGTATAGTTGGCGAACACGTTTACAAAGTGGAGTGGTCCAGGGCTTTGCTCCATGCCTGATCGCACCTGACCGACTCACTGTGGCTGGTTTGCTTAAAAAGCAGGGTTATGAAACGGGCATCATTGGCAAGTGGCATCTCGATTTTAAGTATCAAGACGCTAAAACAGGTAAGATCCTACCTAGAATGAAACGCGCTCCGATTGGGTCCACCATCCCCGATGGGCCAGTACATCGAGGATTTGATTATTTCCACGGTATTCATCACGCCGGGCACATGGATACCATTATTGAAAACAACAAGGTGATCGAGCGATTGGATGAAATTCATAACCTGCCCCGACTCACCGAAAAATCGGTGGCTTATATTGAAGGGCGTGCCAAGTCTCGAGCTCAGCCTTTCTTCCTTTATGTACCGCTCGGCTCGCCGCACACACCGATCGTACCTACTTCAGAGTGGCAGGGGAAGAGTGGGCTTGGCCCGTATGGAGATTTTGTGATGCAAACAGACGCAACTGTCGGGGCGATCATGAATGCATTAGATAAAAATGGCTTTGCGAAAAATACCCTAGTTGTCTTTACCAGTGACAACGGATGTTCAAAAGCAGCAAACATATCTCAGCTCCGTAAACAGGGGCATCTTGTGAGTGCTCAGTACCGAGGGTCAAAGGCAGATATCTGGGAAGGTGGGCACAGGGTACCCTTTTTGGTTCGTTGGCCGGGTATGGTCGAAGCAGCATCCCAAAGCGATCAAATCATAACCTTAGTCGATTTCTTTGCCACGGTTTCTGACATCACTGGAGAGAAAGCACCTGGAATGGCAGAAGATAGCGTGAGTTTCTTACCCGCACTTTCCGGCCAGGCTATTGTTTCAAGCCGAAAGGGCATAATCCACCACTCTATTTCTGGTCATTTCGCCTACCGCCAAGGCAAGTGGAAGCTTCTTCTGGCTAAAGGGTCCGGGGGTTGGTCTTCTCCCAAAGAGAGCGAAGTTGGAGCTAAGGCAGCTCCGGCACAACTTTACAACATGGAAAAAGATCCGAGCGAACAGAATAATCTATACCTTTCTCGCCCCGATGTGGCCGAAAGGCTTTTGGCAGATTTAACTTTGGATGTTCAACGGGGTCGAAGCACGGATGGAACAGAAGCTAAAAATGATGTTCTGAACATTAAGCTTTGGAAAAGTCAGCGAGGCAGAAAATAATACAAGTTGATGACTAACAGGCCACAATTTATTAGTCATGTGGAACAGTGTTGAAGAAACGAGGCAATTTCATTCTTAAGTCATAGTAACACTTGGGTTTTGCGAGATATGCCAGAAAGAAAAGTTCTTTGGGATTGGTTTAAGCTAATGCTGAAAGAGAAACGCCGACAAAGTTTATGACACAGGATAGGTTTGCACATTCCCGCTTTTTCTTAGAGGATAGATATTCTGTTCTTTAAATAACCCAGCCAAGTGCATCCATAGACAGTCGGATTTATCCGGCAACCAACCGAACGTTTTGAGCGGTCACGGTGGTTCAAAGGTCATTGACCCGGATGTGCGGTTTAAACAAAAACCGAAATCAGCGCTCTGTTCGAATATTTGGCTACTCGAACAAAGTGCGTATCAACCAAGCTACGCGCCATGAAACCATCGATTACTACCAATTCTGAAGAACTCGCTATCCGTGTCGACGTGTCCAATCTAAATCATCATTTGTGGAATAACAACGGTACTTGGTGGCTGCATTATACAGTCTACCCTACCCCAGTTACATCCGACAGGAGGAGACGATCCTTAAGGACGCAAAACATAAAGCAAGCCCGTCTGATAAGAGATAAAATCTTTCATGCTTTAGCTGCAGGTAAATTACCCTTGGCCGCTTAAATAATTAAGGAACGGAGAATGGACTTGATATCAAACTTGTAACCTACAAGAAAACATGTAGTTTATTTGTTTTCGGGCCCTTAGCTCAGTTGGTTAGAGCATCCGACTCATAATCGGCAGGTCGTCGGTTCAAGTCCGACAGGGCCCACCATTTAAACTATTTGGATTTGCCTTTGGCAATCTGTTGAGCCAAGGCAAAGCGTGTGGCGGCTTCGAGTTTTTGGATCGCGGCGAGATCTAAGTTACTTTTCTTACCTTCGGATAAAGCTTCTTGTGCCCGTTTGACTGCTTCCTCGATTTTGGAATCGTCCTGCTCATTAATTTTGAGAGCTTCATCGGTCAGTATGGAGACCTTTTCCGAATAGACCTCTACAAAACCAGAACTGACAGCAAGGTATTCGACAGTCCCGTTCTTTTCAACTTTGAGATCGCCGGCAATTAGTTTGTCGATAACAGGAACATGATGGGGCAATATATCGATCTTTCCATTGGCGGTAGGCACAACTACATGATCGACTTCCTCGGAATAAACCGTGGCATCAGGGGTAACGATTTCGAGGGTTATAGGCATGACGATCTAAGCAGAGTATGCGTTAGGAATTCTCTCCACCGATGACAGAGTCAATTCCACCCTTCATGTAAAAGTCATTCTCAGCAACCTCATCCAATTCGCCATCCAAGATCATTTTGAATCCACGGATGGTATCCTTAACTGGTACATACTCACCGGAAACACCTGTAAATACTTCTGCTACATGGAAGGGTTGGGAAAGGAATTTCTGTATCTTTCGGGCACGGAAAACCGTTTGTTTTTGCTCAGGTGATAACTCATCCAATCCGAGGATGGCGATAATATCCTGAAGGTCTTTGTATGCCTGGAGTACTTCCTGGACTCCTCGGGCTACTCCAAAGTGTTCTTCACCAACAATATCGGGCGAGAGTGCATTGGATACCGAGGCCAAGGGGTCAACCGCTGGGTAGATGCCAAGCTCTGCAATCGAGCGTTCCAACACGATCGTGGAGTCAAGGTGAGCAAAGGTGTTTGCTGGAGCAGGGTCGGTTAAATCATCAGCAGGAACATAAACGGCTTGGAAAGAGGTGATCGAACCTTTTTTAGTCGAGGTAATACGTTCTTGAAGGATGCCCATTTCTTCAGCGAGTGTGGGCTGGTACCCAACTGCAGATGGGGATCGGCCCAACAGAGCGGATACTTCGGATCCTGCTTGGGAGAAACGGAAAATATTATCAACGAAAAGCAAAACATCTTGTCCCATTTCGTCGCGGAAATATTCGGCCATAGTCAAACCAGAAAGGGCGACTCTCATGCGGGCTCCGGGAGGCTCGTTCATTTGTCCATAAACCAAGGCGACCTTGGACTTGGAAATATCGTCCTGATTGATGACACCCGCTTCGGACATTTCCTGGTAGAGATCATTACCCTCACGGGAACGCTCCCCTACCCCGGCAAATACAGAGTAACCACCGTGGGCTTTAGCAATATTGTTGATCAATTCCATGATGACCACGGTCTTACCTACACCAGCTCCTCCAAACGCACCAACCTTACCTCCCTTGATGAAAGGACAAATCAAATCGATGACTTTAATTCCAGTCTCTAGGATATTAGCCTCTGTGTCTTGGTCTTCCAAAGTGGGGGCTAAACGGTGAATGGGACGGGTATCTGTATGTCCGCATTCCCCCTTGTTGTCGACGGTGTCTCCGGTGACATTAAAAATTCTTCCGAGAACTTTTTCTCCAACAGGGACTGATATGGGATTGGCGGTATTTAATACATCCATTCCACGGACTAGTCCTTCGGTAGAAGACATGGCAACTGCTCGAACACGACTTTCTCCAAGATGCTGTTGTGTTTCCAAAACGAGTTTGGCGTCGCTAGAATCGTCTAATTTATAGGTTACCTCCAAGGCATCATAAATTTTCGGGATGCTTCCGGCGGGGAATTCGGCGTCTACGACGGCTCCGATGACTTGAACGATTTTTCCGTGTGATGTGTTCGTGTTGTCCTGTTCCATGATAAGAAAATAGGTTTTAGTTTGAAAGTGTGGCGGCAGAAATCTCGAGAATTTCTTGTGTGATGGCAGCTTGTCGTGCCCGGTTATATTGAAGAGTTAGATCATTAATGAGGTTACCTGCGTTATCAGTAGCAGTTTTCATCGCGACCATACGTGCGCTGTGCTCAGAAGCTTGGGATTCCATGACCATTTGGTGAATTTGTTGTTTGAGGTAGAGGGTGCCCAGCTCAGCCAAAACTTCATCCCGGTTTTCGATCAAGATTTCACGCTTGTCCTTGGGTACATCATGGTCATTAACCCCAAAGCGTTCGTGCAATTTTTGGCTCATTTCATCAAGATCATTTAAAGGAAATAAGCGAACGAGTTCAGGTTCTTGACGCAAAGTATTAATGAATCCGGTGTGTAAAACTTCGATCGTATCAATCTGGTCATCTCCATAAGCACGTAGGAGAAATTCAATGATTGCTTTGATGTCGGAATAGCGGGGTTTGTCGGGCAAGCTAAAATCTGCAAGTAAATCTCGATGAGTGCGGGAAAGGTATTGAGTTGCTCTTTTGCCTACAGAAACAAATTTTGCCGAAGAATCTACATCTGCAAGCATTCGAAAGAGATTCGAATTGAGAGCACCACAAAGTCCTTTGTCGGTTCCAATAACTAAAATACCACGATGCCTAACCGGACGGTCGTTAAAATATTTGTGTGTAATCTCCTCGAACTCATCTGCTACGGATACGATAATATCGGCAAGTAGCATGGCATAGGGTCTACCACTCTTTGCTGCATCCTGAGCCTTTTTCATCTTGGATGTGGCCACCATTTGCATGGCTCGAGTGATTTGGCGGGTACTTTTAACCCCCTTAATCCGTAATCGAATGTCCCGGGTATTTGCCATGATTTAAGTCAGTAGGATAAAGGGAATGGGTGAGAATTTACAAATCAGGAAAAAGTCCTCTTCCAGTCCTCGACAGCACTTCGAAGCTTTTGTTCGGTGTCCTCTTCCAACTTTCCAGTAGAGTATATTAGTTCACACGCTTCTTTTCCTTGTGTCTCCATATATTCGCGAAGGCTTTGAGCGGCTCGATTTACGTCCGCCACTGCGATGGAATCAAAGAAGTTGTTTTGCATAGCCCACATAAGTGAAGTTTGTACTTCTACAGAAATTGGATTTGCTGCAGTTTGCTTGAACAATTCGACAATACGGGCACCTCTATCCAAACTGGCTTTAGTAGTGGCGTCCAAATCGGATTCAAACTGAGAGAATGCAGCAAGCTCGCGGAATTGTGCAAGTTCAAGCTTAACTTTTCCAGCTACCTTTTTGTATGCCTTGATTTGGGCTGCCGAACCTACTCGGGAAACTGACAATCCAACAGAAACTGCTGGTCTGATACCTTTATTGAAAAGATCGCCCTCTAAAAAGATCTGTCCATCAGTGATGGAGATAACATTTGTGGGGATATATCCGGAAACATCTCCCATTTGGGTTTCAATAATAGGTAAAGCGGTAAGTGATCCATTGCCGCTATCTTCTTTCAATCGAGCGGATCTTTCTAATAGGCGGGAGTGGAGATAAAACACATCCCCAGGGTAGGCCTCACGACCAGAAGGCCGTTTAAGAATAAGAGAGATTTGTCGGTAAGCTACCGCGTGTTTGGATAAATCATCATAAACGATCAAGGCATCCATACCGTTTTCCATATACCATTCTCCGATAGCACACCCGGAATAAGGGGCGAGATATTGGTTGGCCGGATTGTCTGCCGCAGGTGCAGATACGATGGTTACATATTCCATCGCTCCGCTTTCCTCTAAAGTTTTAATAGTCCGGGCGACATTTGCGTTCTTTTGCCCAACTGCAACGTAGATACAATATACTGGACGAAAATTTGAATCTCCGGATGCTTCTCCTTGTTTATTGATCTTCGCTTGGTTGATAATGGTATCAATAGCGATGGTAGTTTTCCCGGTTGACCGGTCACCAATAATCAACTCCCGTTGTCCACGACCAATAGGCACCATGGAGTCTACAGCCATGATTCCAGTTTGAAGGGGTTGATCAACAGACTTTCTTGGAATGATACCAGGTGCGATTCTTTCAACAGGGAAAGATTGTTCAGCATTGATCGCACCCTTTCCGTCCATGGGTCGCCCGACTGCGTCCACTACCCTACCCAATAGTTCTTTGCCTACGGGAACTGAGAGTAACTTTCCTGTGGTGCGGGCTTCGTCTCCTTCTTTTAGAGAACTGACATCTCCCAGTAAAACGCAACCAACTGAGTTTTCTTCCAAGTTCAGGGCAATACCTAAGACATTGTTAGGAAACTCAATCATTTCGTTGTACATTACCTTGGACAATCCATCCACTCGGGCTACGCCGTCTGCTAGAGTGATAATGGTGCCCACATTGGTGCGAGTTGCATCGGTTGAGAGGCTTTCTATTTCCTTGCGAATTAGTTCAGTAATGGAACTCATAATTGATAAATAGGTAAATTAAGAGGTAAAGGATTGGGACAGCTTGGATAATCGGGACTGAATAGAGTCTTCAAAAACATCATCCACCAAGCGTATACGGTACCCGGCGATAAGGTTTTCGTTTGTGGAAACTTGCAATTCGAGTGATTGGGAGGCAGCCAAATCATCAATCTTGGCTTTTAAAGCAGAGATTATTGAATCGTTAGGCTGGCATCCAAGTTCAACTTCAACAAGTTGCTGGCGAAGAGTTTTGCGAATTTCAGTAAGGTATAACTTGAGGATTTCGCGGTGGCGAGGAGGGTTGCCTTCTTTAAGACCAGAGAGAACATCCTTCACTAAGGTTTCCTCTACAACACCATGTTCGTTAGACGATCTTTTAACAAGTTCTCTAACCAGGTTGTTATATTTTGAGGACATGAGAAAACAAGCTAGGAAGTGAGGTTAAGTTCCTCAGTGGCTCGGGAAGAAAAGCGTTCTTTTTCCTCTGCAGAAAGGTCCTTGGATAGTACCTTGGAGGTGGTAAGCAAAACTAAAGATGCAATTTCTTCCCTAGCTTCACGCAAAACCCGCTCTCTTTCCTGCTCCATGGCAATCTTGGCTTTGGAAATTATTTCCTCAGCTTGCTTACGGGCATCTTCCTTTTGCGATTCTATAAGTGCTTTGGCCTGATCCTGGGCAGAGGAGATGGTTTTTTTAGCAGCGAGAGAGGCTTCTTGTAAAGTTTCTTGCTGTTGTTTTTCCGTTTCCTCTAGCTCAAGTTTAATTCGGTCGGCGTTACTGAGGGAATCTGATATTTGCTTTTCTCGCTCCTTGATCGTTGAGAGAATGTTTTTGAAAGCAAACTTCCAAATTACAAAGGCAACAATCAGAAAGTTGATGGCTTGAGCGATCAGCATAGGCCAATCGATGCCAAAGGTATCAACTATTCCTTGAGCCGTATCTCCAAGGCTAGCTATAGTAATCATGGAAGAAGAATGTGGTTAAAAGCTCTTGTATTAAAGAAACAAAGAGTAGAACGCAACGGCTTCGGCTAATGCCATGCCAATAATGGATTGAACGAGAATGGCTCCTGATGCATCAGGGTTACGCCCTACTGCTTCAGCGGCTTTCATGCCAACGATACCAACTCCAATGGCGGCTCCAAGGCAGCCAAGGCCAGCTTGTATACTACCAGTAATTCCTGTTGCTTGTTCAGATGCTTGTGCGAGTACTTCGATCATTTTGTGAGTGTGTTGAGTGTTAATTATAGTTTGGCATGCCTACGATTGAACATAGTCACATGCAGAAATTTAGTGCTTCTCCCCCTCGTCATGATTGCAAATGAGTCCGATGTATACAGATACGAGGAGCATAAAAACAAGAGCCTGTACTAGACCGATGAGCACTTCCATAAAGTAAAAAGGAACGGGGAGAATGCATTTTAATTGAGGAACAAGGTAAAACATGCTGTGAAGAAGACTTTCTCCACCGTACACATTCCCGAATAAGCGAAAAGTTAAAGAGACGGGACGAAATAGAATCGAAAGCACCTCAATTACGCCGACAGCAAGGAAAATAATTCCAAGGAGGCCAAAAATGAGAGAACTCACTTCTGATTTTTCAGCTTTATTACCAAACCAATCTTTAATAATTGCTTTGATTCCCGCATATTTTACAATGAAGTAAATCCATGAGAGATTAGCGACCAAGGCTAGTGCAAGGGTCATGTTCAAATCTGCATTGCCCGGTCGTATAAGCGGCTTAGAAATAGAAAAGTGATCATCAACTAAATGCCCGTGACCAATGGTGCCCACACCAGGGAGTAATCCGCTCCAGTTGTGTATGAGAATAAAAAAGAAAAGTCCGCTAAGAAGCCAAAAGGATGGGAAAAATACTTTCTTGCCAACGATAGGCTCAATAATTCCTCGAATTCCTCCAATAACCGATTCAACAACCAATTGGCCTTTGGTGGGTATGAGCTGTGGCCGACCGACCAATAATTTAATCAGTAAAACAAGTCCTAGTGAAACAACCCAACTGGTGACCATTGAATTGGTTATGGGGAACTGACCTAAATGAAAAACTGTTTCAGCAGTTACAGATACACCACCTCCAGCAGCATTAAGGGACGCGAAGGGGCATAGGAGGATTAATAGAGCTAATCGTTTCACAAGAAATAAGAACTTATAAGTTTAACTTTACCATTGGTCAATTCACAAGTGTTTGGAAATGCCGAACAAATAATTGAATTAAAAGAAAATGGTGAAGCCATTAGTAGAACTTATTTCAACTTTGCGGAGCAGGTGAGAGAAGTTTCAAGGAGATCAGCAAAAAAACTTCCGGCGTCGTGAGGCCATTTCTCTTCTCCTACAATCCAGTGAGGAGAAACCTTTAATAAATGGGTTGTCCAATCAAAATATCCCTGGTGATCGGTTTTGAAAAATAAATTCGAATTCTTACAAGACTTTTCAGCCAATAAATTGAGGAAAGAGTTTTGAATGAGGCGCTTTTTAAAATGTCTCTTCTTGGGCCATGGATCTGAGTACATTATAAATGTACTTAATATGGGTAAATCCCTGGGGAGTGCCTGAAGAAATTCACTCGCTTCTGCTTTAAGAAAAAAAAGGTTTTCAAGTTTGGAGAAATCTTTTTTGCGCTCAGCTTTTCTTATTCTTTTACTGATTAGATCAATACCGACAAAAATATTTTGGGAATCGGATTGGGCATACGATGACAACCAGTGACCATGACCACAACCAATCTCTAGGCATATCCCACCAGCATTCTTCTCTCTGACCTTTGGAAAAATCTGTCTCTTTATATACTCCCCTACCCCGCTGATTCGCTTTGCTTTTTTTAACTCAAATTCAGCAAGGTTTTTATTTTCAGCTTCATTTTCAGTCACCTTCATCTTTTTGAAGTTTGGTAAAACGTTCTAAGTAAATGTGGATGATACTAATATCTGCTGGATTAACTCCTGATATTCGAGAAGCTTGCCCTAAGGTACTTGGTTTTAACTGATTGAGCTTTTCCATGCACTCAGTTCGCAACCCAGGAAGTGAGTTATAGGAAAAGGAAGATGGAATTTCTAGGTTTTCCGCATTTTTTACTCGTTTTGCAGCTGCAATTTCTCTTTTAAGGTATCCATCGTAGGTGATTCGATAAATTACTTCATCTTGAACCGACCTTGGCAATTGGTGAAAAGACTCGGGGAATAAAATCTCTAATTCAGAAACAGACTTAATTTGATGGGCATAGGTAATACCAGATTCAGCTTTGGTGGTTTCTAAAGTTTTGATCCAAGTATCAGTAGTTTGTAGTTGGTTTCTAATATTTTCTCTTCTTGATCTGGAATGTAAGTTGTAAGCCTCAGATTTTAGTAGAAAGCGATGTTCTGCACTTCCATGATTAAAGAGGAGACGATGTTCCGCACGGCTGGTAAACATACGGTAAGGTTCGGTGACACCCTTGGTTGTTAAATCATCGATGAGAACACCTATATATCCTTCGTTCCGATAAATGGATAAAGAATCCAAGCCCAAAGATGACCTAGAAGCATTTATTCCTGCTATAAGTCCCTGTGCAGCAGCTTCTTCGTATCCAGAGGTACCATTAATTTGACCAGCAAAGAAAAGTGATTTAATTAGCAAGGACTCAAGGCTTTTATTAAGTTGAGTCGGAGGTGCATAATCATATTCAACCGCATAGGCAGGGCGTATAATCTTAGCGTTCTCCAGACCCGGTATGGACTTTAATACTTTTTGTTGAATTTCAAATGGTAAACAAGTTGAAAGACCATTGATATACCACTCATCTGTGTTCACACCTTCGGGTTCTAGATGAATACGGTGCGAATCCTTGTTGGAAAATCGAACAACTTTATCTTCAATACTCGGGCAATACCTTGGGCCAGTCCCAACGATATCACCTTTATAAAGTGGAGAAAGATGAAGGTTTTCATTAATGTGTTTGTGGGTAGTTTCAGTAGTAGATGTAAGAAAGCATTTTACTAAATTTGAGCCTAATACTTGGTTGTTTTTAATTGCCCATCTTCTGTTTTGTTCCACGTGGAACATCTCGGAATCACTCCGACTGTCGTAGAAGGCAAATTTAGAAGGAATTTCATCTCCAGATTGTTCATCTAGGCCATCGAAATTAATAGAATTACCCAGAAGCCTAGGAGGTGTACCGGTCTTAAAACGCCTCAGTTCAATTCCATGTTTTATAAAATGTGCAGAAAGTCCCTTTGCAGAATGATCACCAAGCCTGCCTCCTTCTGACTTTGATTGTCCAATATGAGTGGATGCCTGTAAAAAAGTACCTGTGGTTACTATTACCGTTTTACCGTAGAAGTGAAGTCCCATTGATGAGGTAACTCCTTTGCATGAAGATTTCTGAACGATTAACCCATCTACCATTGCTTGAAAGAGCGTAAGATTTGGTTGTTGTTCAAGAACATGTTTCATCCGTAACTGGTAGGCTTTTTTATCACATTGTGCCCTAGGAGCTTGTACGGCTTTTCCTTTAGAGGTATTTAAAAGTTTAAATTGAATGGCAGTAAAATCAGCATTTAATGCCATTTCACCTCCTAATGCATCGATTTCACGAACAATTTGTCCTTTTCCTTGTCCACCAATCGCAGGGTTGCAGCTCATCTGTGCAATCGTATCTAAATTACCTGTTAAAAGTAATACATCTGCTCCTTGCTTTGACGCAGCAATGGCTGCTTCGCATCCAGCATGACCAGCACCGCAGACAATTACATCATATGGTTTACTAGGCGTATTTACCCGTAGAGTCATGACCTTATTTACCTATACAGAATTCTCCAAAGAGAATATCAAGCATGTCCTCATTTGTTTTTCTCCCAATCATCATGTCTAATTTTTCCCGTGCTTCTGATAAGTGTATAGAAGTAATTTCCTCACCAACTTTCTCTTTTGATTTTTGTAAGAAATGACTTAATTCGTCTAAGCAGTTTTTAATAAGTAATTCGTGTCTTATACTAACAAGGTATTCATTTTCTGAGTCTACACCCGTGATTTCTTGAATTAATTCTAATAATAGTCTTTCAAATTGTTTAAGACCACTTTTTTCGGTGGAACTAATATTTATCGCTTTTGGCGTTTTTTTATAATTTGGTATCCAATCATTTTCTCCCAAGTCTGATTTATTACGAATTAGAAGAGTCGGTTTACTTTGGATTAATTTAGTGAAATCTTTTGGAAGTTCGCTAGGGTGGGGGACTGAGTTATCAATTACCCAAAGAAATAAATCAGCCTCTTCTGCTTGTTCAAGACTCATTTCAATACCAGCTAGTTCAATTTCTTCTGATGCATTATGAACACCTGCTGTATCCACAAGCGTAATCCAGTATTTTCCAATTTTAATATCAAATTCTAGGTAGTCCCTGGTTGTGCCTGCGTCTGAATGAATTAATGCACGATTCTTGCCCGCAAGAGCATTAAATAAGCTGCTTTTCCCGACATTTGGTAATCCTGCAAGAACTACCCTTATATTCTTGGCTAATAGTTTAGTTCTGTTTGCCTGTAAAAGTAATGTTTCTAGTTCCTTTATTATTGTTTTAACATTTTGATGATGTTTATTATGATCTTCTTTAATTAAATCATCTTCAGGGAAGTCAATATGTGCTTCAATAGAAGCTTGTAGCCCCAAAATATTCTTTTGAATTGATAAAAGTTTATTTGAAAGTTTCCCTTTTAAATTTCGTTGGGCTAAAGCAAGAGCTTGTTCATTTTTTGCTGCAATAATTTGTGCTACAGATTCTGCTTGTGGAAGATCAATTTTCCCATTGAGGAATGCCTGCTTAGTAAATTCACCAGGCTGGGCTATCCGGCATCCTCGATTCATTAAGTCCTTACTGATCAATTCGATGATCAATGGATTACCGTGACATGAAATTTCGAGTGAATCTTCTCCAGTGTAAGACTTTCCTTCATTAAACAAAGTAATGACAACTTGATCTAATGTTTCTCCATCACATGATTGATAATCTACAAGGTATGTTTTTCTTGGAGTCGGGTTTGTACAATCGCACGCTTCCTTGGCAATTATATGTGAAAGTGGACCACTTATACGAATTACAGCTAAAGCCGATTCTCCAGCAGGAGTGGCTAGAGCAATGATTGTTTCTATCATTGCGGGGTGGGGTAGGGCAGGGTGTTTCTTAGTCCCCGTCTTCTGTTTGCCCTTGGGCAAGAACAGAACCAACCGTGACTTGCACTTTTTCCATGATACCGGCAGTGATTTCTTCCATCAGCTCCTGGTTTTCGGCCAAGGTTTGTTTGGCGGCTTCTCTACCTTGCCCAACTAAATTTCCTTCATACGAGATCCATGCACCTTTTTTTGTTAAAATGTTATGCTCTAACCCCAGATCGATCACGGATCCTGTTTTGGATATTCCTTCGTTGTACATGATATCAAATTCGCAGGCGGTAAATGGTGGAGCTACTTTGTTCTTAACTACTTTTAGTCTGGTTCTTGACCCAGTAACCGTTCCATTAGCTTCTTTAATCTGTCCAATTCTTCGAATATCCATTCTTACGGAGCAGAAAAATTTCAAAGCCCTTCCACCTGGTGTCGTTTCTGGGCTTCCGAACATGACGCCAATCTTTTCCCTAATTTGGTTGGTAAAGATGCAAACACAATTAGATTTCGAAATTGCAGCGGTTAACCTTCTCATCGCTTGGCTCATCATACGGGCCTGTAACCCAACCGTGGTATCACCCATTTGACCATCAAGTTCTTGCCTTGAAACAAGTGCAGCAACTGAGTCCAGTACGATAACATCTATTGCACCTGAGCGTATTAAAGTTTCAGTAATATTTAGGGCGTCTTCTCCGCTTTCTGGTTGTGAGACCATGAGGTTGTCCAAGTCTACCCCGACAACTTTTGCGTATTTGGGGTCAAGTGCATGTTCCACATCAACAAATACAGCATTCCCTCCCTTTCTTTGAGCTTCAGCAATGACACTTAAGCAGAATGTAGTCTTTCCGGAAGACTCGGGGCCGTAAATTTCTAAAATTCTGCCTCGGGGCAATCCCCCAACTCCAAGAGCTAAATCAACAGCCAGTGAACCCGTTGAAATAACGGAGACATTCATTTTGGTTGCGTCCCCGAGTTTCATCAGTGCACCTTCTCCAAATTTTTTGTTAATACCTTGAAGAGCAAGATCGAGGTCCGACGTTGATTTACTGGAAGATTTTTCAGATGCTTTAGCCATGATAATTTTTAAAGGGATTTGAATAATTTGGGGAGTGTGCCATTGATGGCAAGAAATTTAGATAAGGTGCATTAATAAAACCTTGTCATTAATGATCAGCAGCAAAGTAGAACTCCGAATATATTTATTGGCGAGATTGTTTTGAATATCAACACGAAGACAAACGCTATTATTACGGTAAACTTTCAGCTTCAGACTAGGATCAAAAAAAGAGACGACTTTCCAAAACTTGATTTACCTGATGATTTAAATTAAATTCAAATGTTTTTCTTAATAACCATAATCTAGGATAATGATAAAACATGTGGTTTGGGATTGGAATGGAACTTTAGTGGATGATGTCAGCTTGTGCGTTGATATCTTAAATCATGTACTTGCGGCTCATATGAAGCCACAGATCACAGCTGATCTATACCGAAAAACCTTTTTTTTCCCAGTTGCTAAATTTTACGAATCCTTGGAACTGCCAAGTTCGGGTTTTGAGTATGAACAATTGGCCAATGATTATATCAAGCAATATCGCAATCGGTTCAGGGAATGTAAGTTGCATTCCCGGGCACTAGAAACCCTTGAAGTGTTAAATCAACTTTCTATTTCACAAACCATTCTTACTGCGGGCGAGCAAAAGGATGTCGAGGCATTTGCCTCCTTTTATAAAGTAAAGCAATGGGTACAGTCCATTGATGGAGCCAGTAACATAGAGGCAAGGGGAAAGGAAGATCGAGTGGCAGCTCACATTTCAAAGCTTGAACTTGATCCAAAGGATGTACTTTTGGTTGGAGATACTTTGCACGATCACGAAATTGCCAATTTGGTGGGATGCAGCGCACTGCTTTATAGTCGCGGGCATGTCGATGCAGAAAGGTTGAGACAATTAACAGACCCTGTTATTCATTCATTGAACGATGTAATCAAGTGGGTTCGCGATTGACCGGTTTTTTTCGCCCTGTAGTTTAGATACCTTCCTAATGAGCAGGGTCTTTATTAAAACTTATGGTTGTCAAATGAACGAGCGCGACTCGGAGGCCGTTGCCTGCAAATTGCTCGAATATGGCCATGAAATAACGGACAAGGAGGAAAAGGCTGATGTCATTCTTTTGAATACCTGCAGTGTCCGTGAAAAGGCAGAGCAAAAAGCAATAGGCAAGGCTTCACGCCTTCTAAACCGATCATCAACTAAAAAAAAGCCAGTGGTTGGGGTTATCGGATGTATGGCGCAAAATCGTGGTAAGTCCTTACTTGACGAGTTGCCTGGTTTGGGCTTGGTCGTTGGCACCCAGAAATTCCATCGTGTGCCTGAACTGCTTGAGAGGAAAAGTTCCTCGGGTCCAGTAGTTGAACTCGGTGAAGAAATCGGTTCCCAGAACGAGATTAAGCACCATTTATATAAGGGAGAAAGTCCAACTGCTTTTGTATCGATCATGCAGGGCTGCAATATGAACTGTTCGTTTTGCATAGTTCCTAAAACTCGAGGGATTGAGAGGTACCGCTCCATTTCCGAAATTTTGCAAGAAATTGAGGAATTAACCCTTGTCGGGGTCAAAGAAGTCACCTTACTTGGACAAATTGTAAATGCCTATGGACGTGGTCAGTTTGCGAGAGTTGATGGGAAATCGCCCTTTGTACAACTTTTGGAAAAAATTCATGAGCTTCCAAAGATTCATCGTATTCGTTTTACTTCTCCGCATCCAATCGCTTTTGGGAGCGACTTGATCGATGCGTTCGGTCGATTGCCTAAATTGGGAAAGCATGCTCATTTGCCTATGCAAAGTGGGTCGAACCGCATCCTAGAATCGATGAATCGACCTTATAAAATTGAGAAATTTCTTAATATTGTTGAAAGACTTCGTGAAAAAGTTCCAGGCATGAGATTGAGTACTGATATTATTGTGGGTTTTCCTGGAGAAACGCTTAAAGATTTTGAGCTTACCAAGAAAGCGTTTGTTCAGGCTGGGTTTGAAATGGGTTTTATTTTCAAATACAGCGACCGTTCGGGTACGCCATCTGTTGAAATGGATGGAAAAATCGAAGTAGATGAACTTGAAAGAAGAAATCATGAGCTGCTCGACCTTCTGGAAAAACAGTCTCTTAAGTCCAACAGGCGAATGCTCGATCAAGCGGTTGAGGTTTTAGTCGAGGGTGAAGCCCGCAAGGGTAGGGGACAGTTAATGGGAAGGACTAGATGTTTTCGAAAAGTAAATTTCGAGGGAGATCCATCTTTGATTGGTGATATTCGTATGATCGAAGTCACCCGGGCAACCCCTTACAGCCTTTTTGGCACTTTAATTAACTGACAAAACTCATACGATGAATCTTTTCCAGGCAAGTCTTATTACTGGCATTTTACTTACAGTGGTTGGAGGAATGCTCACACGTCCAAAATCAAATTTCCGATTGGCGTGCCTTCGCTTTCCTAGATCCAAGCCTTGCAGTATTTGGTTTATTGGAATTGCGACGACTTGGTTTTTATGGAGACATGTGCTATTTCTAAGCGAGGCTGACTTCGGTAATTACAAGCTGCTGATTGGAGGAGTTGCCATCGCTGTGGCCTTACTTTCTTTTGTATATGCAGCAGACTTTTTAGCTGTTCGCGGATGGGCTATGTTGGTGCTTCTTTTTTCTCGAGAGGTCTTGGATGCAGCATTTTTGCAAGATGCTCAAAGTCGGTTAGTTTTAGTTTCAATTGTCTACTTTTTCATTGTTGCTGCCTTGTATTTTGGAGCTTGGCCATACAGGATGCGTGATTTGATTGAATGGTTGAATCGGAAACCAGGTAGAATGGAAGTTCTTGGTTCTGTGATCTTAATTTCCGGATTATTGACTTCGGCCTTATCCTTTATTTACTGACTTTTAACTTGCCAGATTATGAGCTTAATTTTGGCAATTTCTGGTCCTGCTGCAGTAGGAAAAACCACCCTTTGCGAACGGTTGATGAAGGAGTTTGGAGTTTCACTTAACCGCTTGGTAACGGCTACCACACGATTACCTCGTAAAGGAGAACAGGACGGTGAAGATTATTTCTTTCTGAGTCAGTCGGAATTTGACCGTAAACTCTTGGAAGAGCACTTTTTGGAACATGAAATCATTCACGGTAATAAATACGGAATCTTAAAGCATAGCTTGTTAGAAGCTCAAATACAGGGTGTCGATATTTTGCTAAATATCGATGTAAATGGATCGGCAAGTTTGCGCAGATTCTGCAATGAAACCAAGGCTCTTGATGGATGCTTAAGGACGATTTTTATTCGTCCCCAATGCATCGGTGAATTGAGATCGAGAATGAACGAACGGGCCAGCGAAAGCGATGAACAGATGCAAATTCGACTAGCCAACGCCCAGGCGGAAATGCAAAGAGAGCATGAATTCGATTTTGTGTTGGAATCTGCCGATCGTGAATCTGATTATCAGCGGGTAAAAGAAATATACCTTAGTTTGAAGTAAGAGCTATTTTGCTACAAATCGATTTATGCCTGCGTTTCTGGTCTTTCCGGATGTAGCCAGTCCATGTGGAAAAAGTTTCCCCGGGGTTCGTCCGTCCTCTCATAAGTATGGGCCCCAAAATAATCTCTTTGTGCTTGAAGCAGGTTTTGAGGAAGCCGGGCACTTCGATAAGAGTCGTAATAGGCGAGAGCAGATGAAAAAGTGGGGGTAGGCACACCTCTCAAGGCCCCAGTAGCAATCACTTTTCTCCAGTGGGATTGATCTCGCTTGATACAATCATTAAAGTAATCGTCGAGAAGTAAATTTGCTAGGGAAGAATTCTTTTGGTACGCCTCGGTAATTTTCTGTAGAAAAGCAGCCCTGATGATGCAACCACCCCTCCAAATTTGGGCAATCTCGCCAAAGTTTAAGGACCAATCGTATTCTTTGGCAGCTGCTTGCATTAGTTGGAAGCCTTGTGCGTAGGAACATATCTTGGAACAATAAAGAGCTCCTCGGATAGCTTCAAGAAAGTGGGAACGATCTAAGGATTGTAGATCAACTTGTTCGTCTGGTCCAGTTAAGGATTTGCTGGCATAGCCTCTTTCTTCCTTAATTGCACTCATGCAGCGGGCAAATACGGCTTCGGCAACGGTAGGTGCAGGAGTTCCCATATCTAGGGCATTCACGGAGGTCCATTTGCCGGTGCCTTTTTGTCCAGCTGCATCTAAAACATAATCAACCAGATAACCACCCGTTCTTGGGTCTTTTTGTTGCAGAGCGTCAGCAGAGATTTCCATTAAAAAGGAGTCCAATTCACCTTGATTCCAAATGGAAAAAGTATCTCCCACTTCTTTTGCTGTCATTCCTAGCAAATCAGTCATTAAATGATACGCTTCACATATCATTTGCATATCTCCATACTCGATACCGTTGTGGACCATTTTGACATAGTGGCCGGCACCGTTTTCTCCGATGTATGCTGCACAGGAAACGCCCCCTGTAATAGGGTTTCCTTCAGAGGCACCCTCCAAAGGCTTGCCAGTTTCAGCACTAACTTTTGCCGATATCGCTAACCAGATATCTTTAATTTTTTCCCATGCATAAGTTGAGCCACCTGCCATCAGAGACGGTCCAAAGCGGGCACCTTCTTCTCCTCCACTCACGCCAGATCCAACGAAGTATAAGTTCTGATTTTTGAGTTCAGCCTCCCGGCGAATGGTATCAGTCCATTTAGCGTTTCCACCATCGATGATAATATCTTGTTCGTCTAAAAGAGGAATTAGAGAATCTATCACTGAGTCTGTAGCCTTACCGGCTTGAACCATAATCACGATTCTTCTGGGTCTTTGAATCGAAGTAACAAAGTCCTCAAGGTTTTCAAAGCCTAAGAGATTGTCGGAATAACTATTTTTATCTAAAAATTTCTTGGTTTTCGAAAAGGTACGATTAAACACTGAAGTTTTAAAGCCATGATCGGCAATATTGAGGGCTAAATTTTGCCCCATAACTGCTAAACCTATTAAACCAAAATCTGAGATATTTTTATCCATAGTGTACGAAAAATAGTCGAATATGAATGCCTGTCCATAAAGAAAGGATGTTGGCGACTTAAAATGTCCGAGAAATTCTTAAAGGGGGGAGGCGTTGCTTATAGCTTCCTTAGAATCTTCATCAATTGGGGGGTCATCGACTTGTACGACTACGGGTCGCTTATACATTTTTGCCGGATTTGTGTACCGAGGATTGATTCCAAATTTTTTCATAAGTAAAAGCATGTCTTGAGAATTTGTTTTTAAAGCTTGTGCAGCTGTGTTTGAAGTGGAGTTAGCCGCTGCTTTAGTGTTTGCGTTGTTCACGGCTTTGAGCATGACAGTTTTTGACTTTAAGCT